>JAABUN010000026.1_pt1 | contig 329306 bp, 325 predicted proteins | sample 5559311 | NCBI WGS metagenome assembly JAABUN01 (sample SAMN10711877, study PRJNA513370) | rock metagenome | isolation source: Antarctica rocks | place: Antarctica: Victoria Land, Siegfried Peak sud | reverse complement strand
CACCGCCGCGGCGTCGAGCAGCTCACGATCCGGGCGAGACGAACCCTGCATCCGCCCATTCTTTTCGATCTCCGCCCAGATCGCGAGTCGAGCCCCGTGACGACTGTTTGCTCAGCAGTCTCCTAGGCGGCGGCGCGCCTGGCAGCGCGCCAACCCCGATCGAGCCCGACCCGGCCATCGTCACCGAGCTGATCGGGCGCAGCCAGGCTTCCATCGCCGCCCTGCAACGCGACATCCGGACGAAGTCCGGATCAGCGCTGCTCGACTTCATCTTGGCGGACATCCAAGAGCTCAAGCGGATCTTGTTCGATCCCCGGAGCCATCAGGTGTTCATGTCGGCGATGGAGGCCACCTGGTGGCTCAACGACCAGCTGCAGGCGTGGCTGGGCGAGAAGAACGCGGCCGACACGCTCACCCGGTCCGTCCCGCACAACGTCACGTCGGAGATGGGGCTGACGCTTCTTGACGTCGCGGACGTCATCCGCCCGCATCCGGAGGTGGTGGCCTTCCTGCAACACGTCGAGGACGAGGGCTTCCTGGACGAACTTGTCACGCTCGCGGGCGGGCGGGAAGCGCGAGACGCCATCTGCGCCTTCCTCGACAAGTACGGCATGCGCTGCGTCGGCGAGATCGACATCACCAGGCCGCGTTGGAGTGAACGGCCCGCCACGCTCCTGCCCATGATCCTCTCGAACGTCAAGAACTTCGAGCCGGGCGCGGGCGAGCGCCGCTTCGAGCAAGGGCGGCAGGAGGCGTGGGAGAAGGAGCAGGATCTACTCGAGCGCGTACGAGCCCTTCCGGACGGGGAGCGGAGAGCCGAAGGGACCAAGCGGATGATCGACCTCGTCCGGACCTTCATCGGCTATCGCGAATATCCGAAGTACGGCATGGTCAGTCGCTACTTCGTGTACAAGCAGGCCTTGCTCGACGAGGCCGAGCGCCTCGTGCAGGCCTGCGTTCTCCGTGAGAAAGAAGACATCTTCTTCCTGACGTTCCAGGAACTTCACGAAGTTGTGCGCAGCAACCAGGTGGCTGACGAGCTCCTCCGCCGGCGCAAAGATGCGTTCAGGTCGTATTGCGCACTCACGCCACCCCGGGTGCTCACGTCGGACGGCGAAGTCGTCACCGGGGCGTACCGACGCGACGACGTGCCGGCCGGTGCGCTGGTCGGCTTGCCGGTCTCTGCCGGAACCGTCGAGGGGCGGGCGCGAATCATCCTTGACATGACAGAGGCCGATGTCGACCCGGGTGACATCCTCGTCACCGCCTACACGGACTCCAGTTGGACGCCCCTGTTCGTCGCGATCAAGGGCCTTGTGGCGGAGGTGGGTGGTCTGATGACCCATGGTGCAGTCATCGCACGGGAGTACGGCTTGCCGGCCGTCGTGGGGGTGGAACGTGCCACCCGGCTGATCCGAGACGGGCAGCGGATCCGCGTGCATGGGACGGACGGCTACGTCGAGATCCTGTCCTAGTGGTCCGTCGCGGATCTGGCGGCGTGGGTGAGGCGGCTCGGCCTCGGCGGACCTTGGCGATGATCTCGTCGGCGGTCTGGTGCTGAGAATGGTGAGCGGCACTCGATGCCCGCTCGCTCGGCACAGCACCACCAGAGATCAGGAAGTCCGAGCGCCTCGCCGGCTCCGACAGGACGCCGGCTGACCACCAGGCAACGGCACCTCGGTGCGGGTCAGGTGAGAACGCCCTCGATCATTCTCGCTGCGGCGACGGCGACGTGGTCGGACCATCGGTGGGCGATGACCTGGACTGCGCCATCGCCGACTGGGAGCAAGAGCGCGGGTGCGCCGGTGAGACTGGCAGGTAGGCAGAACAGAAAGTCCTCCGTCTCCATCGCTCGGTGAAGCGGAGCCGTATCGCTGACCGTCGGAGTGACGATCACATCGACATCTCCGGTGTCCATGAGCACTCGACGCCGGAACCGGTCCCAGCTGATGAGGTCTTGTTCGATCTGACGTCCCGTGCGCTGCGCACGGTTCCAGTACGCCTCGGTGATGCGACGGCTCTCGGCCAGCCAATCAGGGGCTTCGCCGACGAGGGACGCGCCGGCACACTTCACGATCTCAGCGACTCGGTCGAGCGCTGCTTCCATGACCGGACTGACCTCTGCTCCTCCCGGAGACCCGACTGCAAAACGCAGCGCTGAGACCTCAACGTCGTCGGGATCACCGAGCGCCACTGGCGCGATGCCGCCGTCAGCGCCGTCCGGTCCGGCCATGACCTTTACCGCTGACCACGCCAGGGCGACGGAACCTGCGAGCGGCCCGAGCACCGTGCGCCAATCACTGCGATCACCAATCCTGGGAAAGTGGCCGGTGACGGGGATGAGCCCCGCTGAGGGCTTCATGCCAACGACCCGGCACCATGCGGCCGGCACGCGGATGCTCCCGCCCGAATCGCTTCCGAGGCCGAGCCGTACAGCTCCGCCGCCCACCGCCGCAGCCTCACCGCTGCTTGAGCCTCCTGGACTGCGTGAGATGTCATGCGGATTCATGACGGGGCCATAGCGCTCGCTGTCGACCAAGACCGCCGTCTTCGCAATGACCACGGCGCCCGCACGACGAAGGACGAGCGATCGCAGGAGCATCATGGCCGGGGCGCCGATCGGTGTGAGCGACGACACCGCCGCTGCAACGGAAGCCGCTCGCATCAATCCAGCCCTTGACCGTGATCGGTTCACCCCGCAACGGCGCCGATCGTGCCGCCGCAGCCATCGCCAGCACCGCCGAATCGTCCCGGTCAGCGACGCAGTTCGTCCTCACCCCAACGTCGTCGAGTCGACCCAAGGCGGCGCTGACCCGAGCGACGGCGTCATCATCAAGCATCGAGGGCCTCACAGTACGACCGGATGACCGCCCTCGGTGAGCGGACGGCGCGCCGATTGCCCGTTCGTGCAGCCGGTCATCTGGACCTGGCTGCGCTGCTTTCCGCTCGTCACTGGAGTACGGAGCGCCGAGGGACCCTCAGCGCTCCGTTGTCCTCGCTGTGGTGGGTGGTGTCGCTGCGGGAGGCGCCGGGCCACGAAGGTCGCGACGATGTAGGTGGCGTGCCGGTCGAGCGACTGGCGGGCCCGGTCGTCGCGCACCGTCGTCCTCGGGTCCGCGTGAGATGCGGCTTCTTTGCACGTCTCGCAGGGGGACGCCGGCGTCGACGGCGGTGATGAAGGAGTGCCGGAGGCTGTGCGGGCCGATCCGCTCGAGGATCCCGGCTGCCTCGGCGACCCGGTGCACCATGCGGCATCAACCCCCAGACCGACCGACTCGACCAGGGGTCGAGCGCCCCGAGCGAGTCGCCTCGAACCCGACGTGAGACGCGCCGGTAGGGGCCGCTCCGTCAGCTCACCCCCGCCGACGTTCGCGATGGTGGTCTGTGCCCAGCCCGCATGGCGCCGCTACGCCCGGCGCCCGACGTACGCCAAGAACCTCGTCTGGTCGTCGGCGTCGGCGGAGACGTCGATCCGAGGGCCGAACATGCCGTCAGCGCGCAACGCCTCTTCCGGCATGCTGTTCACGGCAGCGAGCATGCGCTGGAGGTGATCGCTGTCGAGCGTCTCGTCCTGACCGGTGGCGCGAGAGAGGTCCCAGGTGTGGGTGAACACGTCACCGGTGACGATCATGTCCACCGTCGCATCCAGCGACTGCGTGCTGAACGGTGTCTCGACCGGCTGGCCGGCCAGCGCCGGGTCGGCCAGCGCGTTGGCGATCGTCGCTTGGACGGTCTCCCAGGCGGCGACCGGGTCGTCCTGGACGGAGGGCACTTCCGGGAACTGGACGCCCTGGGCGCCGAAGAATCTGGGGATCCACTCGGTCAGGTGCCCGACGATGTCACGGGCTGTCCAGCCCTCGCACGGCGAGGCGTTGTCCCACGCACCCGCAGCGACGGAGCGGACTCGGTCGGTGAACTGTCTCGTGATGCGCTCGTAGCGCTCGGCGATCTCACTCATGACGACGTAGACGATCATCCCGTCCGGAACTCATCGCCCTTCGGCTGTCGGCCCGAACTCCGCGTCTTGCGGCAAGCAAGAGCGGAGGCGACCGGGGACAAGGCGCATCGGTCGGAGCCGACGATGTCCAGACCCCTGCAGGTGTCGCCGGCAGCGCAGCGGCGTCGGCGACCCCCCGATCGAGCCAGCTGAGGAAGCGCCGATGTGCGTGCCTCGCCGATGTGAGGACCACGCGTTACGGATCGCGCGTTCGGGACGGAGCGCGAACCGACGCGCGGCCCGATGGAGGGTCGACCCGGAGGGCCGGCGCTCTCGGTCGTCGACGCTCCGCGACGCGCCATTCTGCGCGCGTCCGCGTGCGAAAGCATCCGTTGCTCTCGAGCGTGGGCTCGCCTGCTCCGAGGAGGGGGGGCTACCTCGACCACGCGCCGGCGGCGCGCGAGCTGTGCGAGCGTGCGGCGGCCTCCTAGGTGTTGTAGCGCAAGCACGCGCTCGGCGCGGTCGAGCTGGCGCGGCACGTCGTCGGTGTGGTGGTGGATCTGCCAGGACGTCCACCGAAGCGAGTGGTGGGCGACGTACCCGCGCAGCACCCGCGGCTCGATGCCGGTGGCCTCGACGACGTCCCAGACCGGTTGATCGTGCCCGTCGAGGTCGTACGCGAACGTGACGAGATCGAAGCGGGGATCGCCGGCGCACGCGCCTTCCCAGTCGACGATCCCGGTGAGGGTGCCGTCGTCACCGGCGAGGATGTTGTCGGTGTGCAGGTCCAGGTGCACGAGCCCGTCGGTCGGGAACCACGCCGGGTCGGCGTCGGCGCCGACGGCCTTCACGCGGTCGAGCACCGCCGCGCTGCGTCGACCCCCGGTGCGCAGCGGCTCGTGCATCGCCCACCCGTCCACGCCGACCGTCAGCGTGTGCACGACGGATGGTCATGACCTTCGGTGTGCTGGAGCTGCGATTCACCGCCGTTCGGAATCGGAGATCTGGCGCGCGCTCACCGCGCAGAGAACGACCGGCACCGCCCATCGCGGAGGTCGCGGAGAACCGGCGTTCGGGGTCGTCCACGGCGGGTGTCGGCCGGCTGCGACGGCGGTGCAGCTGATGCGTGCGCAGTGGGGCATGCACATCGGTGAGGATGCAGGTGTGACGGACGAGGCTCGGTCTGAGGAGTGGAGCGGCGACCGGGTAGAGCGGTGGCTCCGGCAGGCCGCGGGGCTCGAGCGGCAGCTCGCGCCTGTGTCCGAGGTGCTTCTCGCGGCCGCCCGCCTCAGTCCGGGCGAGTCGGTCCTCGACGTCGGGTGCGGCACCGGGCCCACCACCTACGCGGCGGCCCGGGCGGTCGGCCCGACCGGGCGGGTGCGAGGCCTGGACGTGTCAGGCGAGATGATCGTCGCGGCCGCAGCGGCCACCGCTCATCCCGGTGACGACGCCGCTGCTCCCATCGACTGGGTGGAAGCCGACGCCGTGACGTGGGCACCGGAAGGGCGCCAGCATGACGCCGTCATCTCCAGGTTCGGGGTGATGTTCTTCTCGGACCCTCCGGCCGCCTTCGCGAACCTGGTCCACGCCACGCGCGTGGGTGGTCGGCTGGCCTTTGCCGCCTGGCAGCGCCGTGACGAGTCACTTCTCTTCTCGGTCCCGTTGCATGCGGCGCTCGGTGTGCTCCGGTCCCGGGGCATCCGCTCGACCGCGGCGGGCGTCGACCTCGACGACTTCGTCGTCACCGACGGCGAAGGGCCGTTCTCGTTGCACGATCCGGCCGTCATCGCCGGCCTGTTGGACCGCTCCGGTTGGAGTGACATCGCGATCGAGCACCACGTGCTGGCCTTGCCCTTCGCGGGTGGAGCGCCCCCCGCAGCCGCCGCCGAGGCCGCCCTGGACTTCGGACCCACGCGCCTCGTGTTGAGCGGCATGGACGACGACGTCGTGCGCGCCGCCGAAGCGGCGATAGGCGAGGCGTTCGCCGACCACCTCGACGATGACGGCCGCGTCACCCTGTCAGGGGCCGTCAACCTGGTGACAGCGACCAGACGGTGATCCATCCACGGGCGGGAGCAGCCAGAGCAGCCGGCTCAGGGAGCGAGCGCACCACCACGCACCACGAGGGCGGCCACGCTGAGCGCCGCCGCGCACAACGCGCACGACCACGCCGTGCGGGGGCGGCCGGCGACCGCGGCGGCCACGACGCACGCCACCGCGACGAGCGAGCCGATGGTGACGGCCGTGCCGAGTGCGCCCAGCCGGGCGGTCGGCGCACGGGCCAGCACGAGGGTCGCCGAGACCAACAGGAGTGCACCGACGAGCAGCGACGTGCGGGGGCCGAAGCGATGGGGAAGGCCACGCACGCCGGTGCGCTCGTCGTCGTCGAGGTCGGGCAAGGTGTTCACGAAGTGAGCTCCGGCGCCGAGCAGGGCGGCGGCTATCACCGCCCATGCCGGCGGCAGCGGGCTGCCCTCGAGACCGAGCGACACGAACGCCGGGAGAGCCCCGAAGGCGACAGCGAACGGAACCGGGCTCGCGACCGTGGCCTTCAACCACAGGTTGTACGACCATGCGAGCCCCACGGCGGCGAGGTGCACGAGCCCCGCCCGCCATCCCGAGAGCAGGGAGAGCGGAGCGCACGCCACTGCGGCTGCGACCGCCGACACGCCCACCACGTTCGCCCTTACCGCCCCGGAGGGGATGGGCTTGTCCATGCGCCCTGCGCGCCGGTCCCGGTGCCGGTCGAGGTAATCGTTGCTCCACCCGACGGAGAGCTGGCCGGTGAGCACGGCGAGCGCCACCCACACAGTGCCCGTGCCCCTTCCGGCGGACAGCGCCAGCACGCTTGCGATGGCAGTCACCGCCAGCGTGGGCTGGAGGTGGCTCGCTCGAACGAGACCGATCATGTCCCACAGTCTGCAGCCGAGTCCGCCGCTCGCATCACGGCGGTACGCCCGAGCGGCCAGATCGCGCTGAGCGGTCCTGGCACGGCCCGGGGGTGTGAAGATGCGTCCCGTGGCACCGATCCGGACGGACCACCACCAGGCGTTCGATCCTGAAGCGCTCGCGCTCGCAACGGCGGGGCGCGCCGTCAGCGCCGTCATCCCGGCCAGGAACGAAGAGACGACCATCGGGAGCATCGTGGTCGCGATCCGCCGCGACCTCATGGATGCCGTTGCGCTCGTGGATGAGATCGTCGGGGTGGACGACCGATCGACCGGCCGCACTCGAGCACGTGCCGTCTGCGCGGGGCGCACGGGTCGTGGCGTCGAGCGACGTGTTGCCAGACATCGCCCAGTGATCCCACGCTGCCGGGTTCACGACCGGGGCGGCCCACCCAGGGGATCGGGGAGCGGTAGCGGAAGCTTCTGGTCGGCGGACCGGCCTTCACCCCTGAACGAGCGGCCACCCACTCCCCGACCGCCGAAGGCCCGTGGGGTAGGACGACATCGTGGATCGCACCTGTCTGGCGCCGCCAGTCGTCATGGCGGGGGCAGTGGGCGCAGCCGCCCTCGGCTACTCCCGTGCTCGCGCGAGACGACCGGACTGGCGGCACCCGACCCGACAGATCGAGCGCGCAGGCGACCTCGAGGTGACCACCGCGGGCGCCGGATCACCGCTTGTGCTGCTGCACGGTCTTGTCGGCTCCGGACGGTTCTGGGGCGCTGACTACGACGTCCTCGCCTCGGAGCATCGGCTCGTGGTGCCGGATCTGCTCGGCTTCGGCCGCTCGGAGCGCCCTGTCAGCGGATATGGGCCCGCCGAGCACGCCGATGCCGTCGCCACCTCGCTCCACGCCCTCGGTGTCGACCATCCGGCGATCGTCGGCGCCCACTCGCTCGGCACGGTGGTCGCCTTGAGCCTCGCCGCACGCCATCCACAGCTCGTGGAGCGCGTCACCGCGTTCGGGCCGCCGCTGTATCGGAACCGGGCGGCGGCCAAGAGACGGATCGGGGCAGCGAGCCCGATGGCCAAGGCGTTCGTCCTCCCCGGGTCGCTGGCCGAACGGTCGTGCAAGTGGGTGTGCGAGCACCACGGTGCAGCCTCTCTGATGGCCCGGTGGGGTCACCCAGGGCTTCCGCCCGAGCTCGCTGCCGACGCTGTCGAGCACACGTGGCACTCGTACTCCGAGACGCTCGATCGGTGTCTTCTCACCGGCGAACCTGCGGAATGGCTGGCGGAGATCTCGGTGCCGGTCCACCTGATCGCTGGTGGGCGAGACCGGGTCGTCGACCTCGACTTCCTCGACGAGCTGGCTCTTCGGCACCAGACGCTGCACGTGGAGCGGTGGGACGGCGACCATCGGCTCCCGCTCACCGACCCGCAGGACTGCATGAGATCGATCCTCGGCTGACGGCCCGCCACCGCTCGCTCCTCTTGCTTCGCAGTGGAACTCGGGGCTCGACCGCAGGAGGCAGGACGGCGCAGGTCTCCCCGGGACCGCATCGGTCCACGTGCCTCCCTCGATGACATGACCGACGTCGTGGCGTCGGGTCCGGGGCGCAGCTCCACGAGGTCGACGACGTCGAGACAGCGGCCGGATCATGTCGTCGCACGAGAGGTGGAGCTCGACGCTGGGATCCACGGGCCACTGAAGCGGTAACCCCGACGGCCCCCTGGAGTGCCGCCAGACGAGACGCCTCATCGCCGCTGACCAGGTCCTCGTCGGCGGCGAGTGCGGTCATGGGGTGAGCTCGATCCGGAGGTCGACGGCCTCCGGGTCGACGGCGTGACGGGCGACGACGAACCGGTGCGGCCCGGTGGCGGGGATCCAGGCGTGTCGATCCGGGTCCCGCGTCGACAGCCGCGCGACGGGCACCTCGACCCGGAACGGCGACCTGGTTCCCGCCGCCACCTCGACGCGGGCGAACCCCACGAGTCGAGCCGGTGCCGACGGGTCCGGGAGCTCGGCGTAGACCTGCACGACGTCGGCGCCGTCCCGCCCGCCGGTGTTGCGGACGGTGCCGGTGGCGACGACGGTCGTGCCGGTGTCACCCACTGCGACCTCGACGTCTCCGAGCGCGAAGCTGGTGTACGACAGCCCGAAGCCGAACGGGAACGCAGGCGCTGTGTCGGTGCGACGCAGGTGCCACCACCCGTGCCAGCGGTCGTAGCGGAACGTCGTCGCGTGACGGTCGAAGACCGGGAGGTCGGCCTCGTCGGCGGGGACGCTGAACGGCAGCCGAGCCGACGGGTTCACGTCGCCGAGGAGGACGTCGGCGAGACCCGGCCCGGCCTCGGCGCCGGCGTACCAGGACTGGACCACGGCAGGCACCGAGTCCACCCACTCGCTGATCACGACGGCGCTGCCGGCCTGGATGGCCACGACGGTTCGCGGGTTGGCGGCGGCGACGGCACGGATGAGGGCGACGTCGCCGTCGAGGAGCCGCAACGTGGTGCGGTCGCCACCGACGCCGAACCCACCCTCCGGTCGTGGGCCGAGGCGATCTGGCCTGACCGTCGGCGGGAGGCCCTCGATCCACTCCTGGTACCGCTGGACGACCTCCGGCTCGTCGGACTTCGGGAACAGCGCCGTCAACGACCGGTCGGTCTCGCCGATGTACTCGCCCTCGTCGAGGTACGTGTAGCCGGCGACGACCACCACGGCGTCAACGCCAGCCGCAACGGCGGCAGCCCGCTCCACGTCGCTCCCGTCGTCGTGGACGACGCCGGCGAACCGGTCCCGGATGCCGTCGAGGACGGTGCGGCAGTCGAGGTCCCACACGTCACTGGAACCGCTGTCACCGATGTTGACGGTGTCGGCCAGCCGACCGACGACGGCCACGCGGTCGCTCCCCGCCAGCGGGAGCACCGGGGCGCCCCCGACTGGCTCGTTGCGCAGCAGGACCACGGATCTCGCCGCCACCTGCCGGGCGAGGGCGCGGTGGTCCGGCGCGCCCAGCACGTCGGCGGACGGCGCGTGCACCGACACGACGGCGTCGAACCGGAGCAACGTCGCGACGAGCCGTGCGACGGCGGCGTCGACGTCGGCCCAGGCGACGTCGCCCCGGTCCAGGGCGGCCGGCAGGTGCTGGGCCCGCACCATGCGGTACGGCATCTCGACATCGAGGCCGGCCGTCACCGACGTGGCGGCATCGCGGAGGCCGAAGATCCAGTCGCTGATGACGATGCCCTCGAAGCCCCACTCGTCGCGCAGGATGTCGGTGAGCAGCGTGCGGTGCTGCCCGCACCACTCGCCGTTGACGGCGTTGTAGGACGACATCACCGACGCCACGCCCTCGTCGACGATGCGCCGGAAGTGGGGCAGGTAGACCTCGTGCAGCGCCACCTCGTCGACCTCGACGTTCACCGAGAAGCGCGCGTTCTCCATCGAGTTGCAGGCGAAGTGCTTCACGCAGGCCATGACGTGGCGCTGCAGCCCGCGGGTCAGCGCCGCTCCCATCTCACCGATGTGGTGCGGGTCTTCCCCGTAGGTCTCCTGCGCCCTCCCCCACGCCGGGTGGCGTAGCACGTTCACGCACACCGCACCGGTGAGGTTCGCACCGATCGCCCGCAGCTCACGCCCGATGGCGTCACCGATCCGCTCCTCCAGCCCGGGGTCCCACGTCGCACCCCTGGCCATCGACACCGGGAAGCACGTCGCGTTCCCGACCACTGCGCCACGGGGCCCGTCGCTGAAGGCGATCCCGGGCAACCCGAGGCGACCGACGTGGCCGGCGACGAACGGGCCCTTGTGGTACCCGTCCCTGCCGAGGAACCCGAGGCCGGCCCACGTCGGCGCATCGCCGTCCAGGCACCACAGGCGCTCTTCCGGCGTCATCACCGCCACCAACCCGCGCGCCGCCTCTTCGGTGCTCGTGCCGGCACGAACGGCAGCGCGAGCATCGTCGAACGTCTCGATCGTCATGCATCCCCCCTGTGCGCTCGGTGCGAAGGGGCCGGCGCTGTCGGACACCTTCGCGTGGAACCGCTCGCCCACCCGCCGGCGCTCGCTCCGACGTGGTCAGCGGGGATCGAACATGATGACGCCGACCCCGACGGCGCAGCGTCCGGCGCCCACGAGATCGAAGCGGTCTCGGCGAAGCCCGTCCACCGCCATCCCCCGTGCCAGCGACCCGGCGACCCGGCGACGAAGATCCCGCCGTAGGCAGCAAGGACGTGCGCAGACCCGGTGCGAGAGGCGACCGGGACGTCACCGAGCCCGGACCACGCCCTCGGATCTTCCACCCGACAAGAACGCCGCAGCCACCTTGCGAGACGCGATGGCCCTCGTCGAGCAGGCCCCGGTCCCACAGCCGCCGGGGCCAGGCTGGGCACCGTGCTCTCGAGCCGGTCCGTGCTGACCCGAGCGGCCGGCGGCCGACCCCCCCGCTCGTCCTCGTGCCGGGCCTGGCACCGATGCGCGGCGGGGCGAGGTTCGGGGTCCCAGGTCACCTCTTCGCAGCCCTCGTGGTCGTCGGGTTCGACCTGGAGGGTGGCGTGGGGGGAGCGGGCGCTCACCGGCTCCAGCCGCACTCCCGCGGTGGTCGTGCTTGCCACCCATCAGCAGCACCCGCCCTCACCGAGCTCGCCGCGCCACGCCTCGGCGCCCTCCCGGGCGGCGATGGCTGCGACGACCAGGGCAGCGACCGGGTCGGCCCAGTGCCAACCGATCCCCGACAGGAGGAGCCCGATGAGGACGGCTGCGCTCAGGTAGGCGCAGACCGCCGTCTGGTTGGACTCCGACACGAGTGCCTTGGATCCGAGTGCCTGGCCGGTCCGTCGCTTGGCCATCGCCAGGCCTGGCATCACGACGAGCGAGAGCGCGGTCATGGTGATGCCGGCGGCGGAGTGCTCAGGCTCGGTCCACGCCGCCAGTGCACCGACGGCGTCGACGGTCACCCAAGCAGCCAGGGCCCAGAAGCTCAGACCCATGAGCCGGCCTGCCATCAGGCCCCGACTGTCGTCTGCGCCACGCAGGTACCACAGGGCCACGATGGCGGCAGACACCTCGACGGCGGAATCGAGCCCGAAGCCGAGGAGGGCAGCGGAACCAGCGGCGACACCGGCGCTGACGGCGACGACCGCCTCGATGGCGTTCCAGGCGATTGTGGCTCGCACGAGCCACTGCGCCCGTCGCCGCAGCGTCGTGCTCGTCGTTCGGGCCGACGTCACCGTCACGGCGTCGGCTCATGGCGCAGGTGCTCGGCCGCCAGGTTGAGCACGAGGCGGACGTGGTGGTCCTGCACCGAGTAGTAGGCCATGCGGCCGTCTCGCCGGCTGCGGACCACCCCAGCCATGCGCAGGAGCCGCAGCGCATGTGACACCGACGTCTCCGGTACCGACACCACCGCAGCGAGATCGCACACGCACAGCTCGCCTGCGTCGACCAGGGCGTACAGCATCCGGAGCCGGGACGGGTCGCCCAGCAGCTTGAACAGCTCGGCCAGGCCAGCCACCTCTGCGACCGGCATCAGCCGCCGGGTGGCGGCCGCCACCTTGCCCGGATCGACCGCCGCCACCGCACATGGATCCGGATCCACCACAGCAGACTCCTACGCTCATCTGAACAGGTGTTCCGATCATGCTGCGGACGGGCCGGACCGTCAAGGCCCGATGGCGGGCCGGGTGCACCGGGGTCTGGCACGCTGGGCCGGTGAGCATGCGGGCGGCCGTCGACGGTCGAGGCATTCCCTGGCTGAAGATCTACGCCACGATCTTCGCCGTCCTGTCGGTCGTCGCCGGGGTGTTCGTGCTCCTGGCGCTGCACCGGGTGCTCACCTGGCTGGTCGTGGCCGGCTTCCTGGCCGTGATCCTCAACCCTGCGGTCGACGCGCTCGGCCGGCGGTTCGGCATGCGTCGGGGGATCGCGACCGCCGTGGTGCTCCTCGTCGCCCTCTTGGTGCTGGCGGCGATGACGTACGCGTTCATCCGGCCCATCGTCGACGAGGCCCAGACGCTGACGGAGCGCGGTCCCGAGCTCGTGGCCGAGGCCCGAGCCGGCAGGGGACCGCTCGGCGACCTCGTCGATCGCTTCGACCTCGAGCAACGGCTCGACGACAACCGCGATCGGATCGACGAGTACGTCAACCAGCTCGGGAGCAACAGCCTTCGCATCGCAGCAGGCGTCGGCACCGCAGTGGCAGGGACCCTGACGGTGCTCGTGATGACCGTGCTCATGCTCATCGAAGGCCCCCGGATGCTCCAGAGCGCCCTCCAGGCGCTCCCCTCGGGACGCCGGGAGCGCGTGCGTCGGGTGGCGGCGGACTGCTCCCGGGCGGTGACCGGGTACATGGCCGGCAACCTGGCCATCAGCGTCATCGCCGGGTTGTCGACCCTCGTGTTCCTCACGATCCTCGGCGTGCCCTTCAAGGCGGTCCTGGCGCTGTTCGTCGCGGTCGCCGACCTCATCCCCCTCGTCGGTGCGACGCTGGGCGCGTTCGTGGTGGTGCTGGTGGCGAGCCTCCACTCGGTGCCTGCCGGCATCGCCGCGCTCGTCTTCTACATCCTCTACCAGCAGTTCGAGAACCACGTCCTGCAGGTGACGATCATGGCCAGGACCGTGCAGCTCAACCCGCTGGTCGTGCTGGTCAGCGTCATCATCGGCGTCGAGCTGTCCGGCATACTCGGCGCACTGCTCGCCATCCCGGCGGCGGGCATCGTCCAGGTCATCGCCCGCGACCTCTACACCGGGCGCTTCGGCGAGCGGAAGGAGGAGCCGACCATCGGTGCCGCCGAGGTCCCAGCGTCGAGAGCAGGGGCCTGAGGACCGGATCGGCTCGGTCAGGGGAGGAGCGTGTACGCCGGGTTGAGGAGGAGGGCCCGGTTGCGCTCCTTGCGGACGACCCCTTCGAGGAGCACCCCACGGCCGGGGTCCACGCCCCGAATCCGACGGCGCCCGGTGAAGATGGCGACGACCGTGCCGGTCCCGTCGTTCACGGTGACCTCGAGCCACGGGCTCCCGCTGCGGGGGACGACCCGCACGGCCGTGACCTCGCCGAGCATCGTCACCCGCTGACGACCCTCCAGCGAGGCGATGGGGGTCGCACCCAGCGTGTCGGTCCCGAAGCGGGTGCTGAGGCGGTCTCGCTCGAGGTCGTCGAGTGAGGCCGAGAGCCCCTTCACGAGCCTGCGGATGCCCATCAGCGACCGCCGCCGGTAGGCGCCTCGCCCGGTGACGCGAGGACCTCCCGCAGGCCCGACTCGCTGTCCGGTGTGACCAGCGCCAGCACCTCGTCACCGGGCTGGAGCGGGGTGTCGCCCCTGGGCACGACGACGTGCTCGTCACGGATGATGGCGACGATGGTGGCGTTGCGAGGGATGGCGAGCTCCGAGACCACCTTGCCGGCGGCAGGAGACGTGTCTGCCAGGGTGAGCTCGACGAGCCGCGCTTTGCCGCCTTCGAACTGCAGCAGGCGGACCAGGGTGCCGACCGAGACAGCCTCCTCCACCAGGGCTGTCAGGAGGTGCGGGGTGGACACGGCGACGTCAACCCCCCAGGTCTCGTTGAACAGCCACTCGTTCTTGGGGTGGTTGACCCGGGCGATGACGCGGGGCACCGCGAACTCCTGCTTGGCCAGCAGGGAGATGACGAGGTTGTCCTCGTCGTCCCCCGTGACCGCGGCGACGACGTCGGCGGTGGCGAGATCCGCACGCTGGAGCGCAGCGAGCTCACATGCGTCGGCGACCTCGAACGTGACGCCCGGGTGCTCCCCTGACCTGTTCGCCCGGTCGACGACGTGACGGGCACGCTCGAGGACGAGCACCTGGTGCCCGGCCCCGGCGAGGTCGGTGGCGATGTGGGTGCCGACGTTCCCACCGCCGGCGATGACGACCTTCATCGGTGACCTCCGGTGGATGTGGCGAGCCGATCGTCGAAGCCGGTGAGCCGGTCCCCTGCGATGGCGACGAGCAGCAGGTCACCCTCTTGAGCCACGAGCGTGGGAGAGGGGAGGGAGGCCTCGCCCCCCCTGGTCACCGCAGTGACCTGCCAGCTCCCCGGTTCGTCGAGGTCGGCGACTCGGTGCCCCGCCCACGCCAGCGGGAGGGCACGCTCGACGAGGGCGACGTTGCCGGTGGGGTCGACCCACTCGGTGCGGGTCTCGTCGGGCAGGAGCCGCCGCAGCGCCTGATCGGTGGTCCACGTGACGGTGGCGACCGTGGGGATCCCGGCACGCTGGTAGAGCGCAGCCCGCCCGGGGTCGTAGATGCGTGCGATCACGTTGGGCACCTCGTAGGTCTCCTTGGCGATGCGGGCGACGAGGATGTTCGAGTTGTCGCCGCTCGTCACCGCGGCGAGCGCCCCGGCCTCCTCGATGCCCGCCTCTCCGAGCCGGTCCCGGTCGATGGCCGGGCCCGTGACCGTCCTCCCGCCGAACCCCTCGGGGAGGCGGGTGAAGGCCTCCGCCCGCTTGTCGATGACCGCGACGGTGTGGCCACCTGCCTCGAGCTCACCGGCGAGCGATGCGCCTACCCGACCGCACCCGACTACGACGACGTGCATGTTGCATCTCCTGGTTCTGGGAGCACGAAGCGGTAGCCCATGCCGGGTTCGGTGATGAAGTACCGCGGTTGCGCCGGGGTCGGCTCGAGCTTCCGGCGGATCTGGGCCAGGTACACGCGGAGGTAGTTGCTCTCGCTCCCGTAGGAGGGTCCCCACACCTCCTGGAGGAGCTGGCGCTGGCTGACCAGCTTCCCGGCGTGGCGGACGAGCACCTCGACGAGGTGCCACTCGGTCGGCGTCAGGCGGACCTCGACCTCGGCGCAGAAGACCCGCTTGGCCGCGAGGTCGATCCTGAGGTGGCCCGTCTCGACAAGGGGCGCTTGGGTCCCGTCCGACGGGGCCGCTCGGCGGAGGGCGGCTCGCATGCGGGCGAGGAGCTCGTCCATCCCGAACGGCTTGGTGACGAAGTCGTCGGCGCCGGCGTCGAGGGCGTCGACCTTGTCGGCTTCGGCGTTGCGGACCGAGAGGACGACGATGGGGACGTCGGTCCAGCCCCTCAGGCCCCGGACGACCTCGACCCCGTCGATCCCCGGCAGCCCGAGGTCGAGGATGACGAGGTCGGGGCGGTGGCGGGCGGCCAGGACGAGCGCCTCCTCACCGGTCTCCGCCAGGTCGATCTGGAAGCCCCGGGCGCGGAGGTTGGTCGAGAGCGCACGTCGGATCTGCGGTTCGTCGTCGACGACGAGGACCCTGCTCACGGCGCCAGGGGGAGGCTGAGGACCAGGGTGGTGCCGCCCCCGGGCGTGTCCTCGACGGAGAGGTCGCCGGACATGGCGGGGACGAAGCCCCGTGCCACTGCCAGCCCCAGACCGACGCCGTTGGTGCCCCGGTCGCCGAGGCGCTGGAAGGGCTCGAAGACCTGGGCCCGCGCACCGGCGGGGATGCCCGGACCGCGGTCGACCACCCGCAGCTCGACCCGGTGGGGCACGTGGACGGCGTCCACGCGGACCCGCCCGGCGGGGGGTGACCAGGCCACGGCGTTCGCCACGATGTTGGCGAGGGCGCGCTCGAGGAGGCCGGGGTCGACCCGGACCCTCGGGAGGCTCTCGGAGATGTCGCTGTCAACCCGTGCCGCCAGGTCGCGGCCGAGGCTGGCGATGGCGGCAGGGGTGATCTCCTCCAAGCCGATGTCGCGCTCGAGGATGCGCAGTGTGTTGGTCTGCAACCGGCTGAGGTCGAGGAGGTTGCCGATCAGCCCGTTCAGCCGGTCGGTCTCCTCGTCGATGGTGGCGAGGAACTCGTCGACCGCGGCGGTGGACCAGGTGACGTCGTGCTGCCGGAGGCTGGTGACCGACGCCTTGATCGAGGAGAGCGGGGTGCGCAGGTCGTGGGAGACCGCGGCCAGGATGGCGGTCCTGAAGGCGTTGGCCTCGGCGAGGGCAGCTGCGCTGGACGCCTCGTGCCGGAGCCTGCGGGTCCGCAGGGCGGTGGTGAGGTGCTCGGCGAAGACGGTGAGGATCCTCAGGTCGTCGGGGGAGAGCGGCCCCCCGTCGAGGACGAGCTGGTGGTCGGGACCGAGGTCGAGCACGAGGTCGCCGTGGCGATCCGTCCTGGGACCGGCGTGGCCCTCGACACAGCCGTCCGCCCTCCCGATGATGCGCGCCGCCGTCAGCTGGAAGGCGCTCCTGAGCTGCTCGAGCAGCAGCTCCAACGGGTCGTCCCCCACCGACGCGCCACTCATCGCTGCGAGGATCCTGGCGTTGTCCTGGGCCGAGGTCGACTCGACCTGGCGGCGGGCGGCGTGGACGACGAGCCCGGCGACCACGGCTGCCACCATCGCGAAGGTGAACAGGGCGAGCAGGTCGCTGGCGCTGCTCACCTTCCAGTGGTGCACCGGCGGCGTGAAGTACCAGTTGGCGAGGCCGAAGCCCCCGAGGGCCCCCACGGCTGCGGGCCACGGACCTCCGACGGCGGCCCCGAGGGTGACCACCAGGAGGTAGAGCATCAACACCGAGGCCAGCGCCACATCGGGACCGGACGCCTCCAGCACGACCGTGAGCACCGGGAGCCCGAGGCCGACGATGGCCCAGCCGGTGCGACGACGCCGAGCGGCGAGCTGCGACCGTGTGGAGCGGCCGGGTCTCGCATCGACCACGGCGTCGGCCACCCGGCGAGGCATTGCAGCACCAGCGGCGACGGGTGCGGCCCGGGGGTGCACGTCGACATCGCTCGCCACGGTGGAGACGCTACGGGTGGTGAAGGCGCCTTGACGCGTTCTTGATGCCGGCGCAGCGAACCCTGATCCGATCTTGACGCTCCACCCCCCTGCCCCCGGCAGACTCGTCCGGCGGAGCAACACCGGTGAGCGTCGCAAGGAGATCAGGACGTGCTTTCGAGCTTCAAGCGGCTGGCCGTGGGGCGTCCCCTCGCCTCCAGCGAGGAGGGCCACCAGCGGCTCACGAAGGTGATCGCACTCGCGGTGCTCGCCAGCGATGCCATCTCCTCCACCGCCTACGCGACGGAGGAGATCCTCCACGTCCTGGTCCCGGTGGCGGCCATGGACGCGCTCGAGTACCTCATCCCGATCTCGATCGTCGTCATGGTCCTGCTCGTGATCGTCATCACGAGCTACCGCCAGACCATCTACGCGTACCCGACCGGCGGGGGCTCCTACGTGGTGAGCAAGGAGAACCTCGGCGAGACCCCGGCCCTCGTCGCCGGTGCCTCGCTCCTCACCGACTACGTCCTCACGGTGGCCGTGTCGATCTCGGCGGGGGTCGCCGCCATCATCTCCGCCTTCGAGGGACTGGCGCAGTACCGGGTCCTCATGTGTCTGGCCGGCATCGGCCTCCTCGCCTTCGCCAACCTGCGGGGCCTCAAGGAGTCGGGACGTGTCTTCGCCGGGCCGACGTACCTGTACGTCCTCACCATGGGTGGGCTCATCGTCTACGGCCTCTACCGGACGTTCTTCGGCGGGCTCGAGGCGATCCCGGTCGACGAGGGGTCCCTGCGGGAGCTCACGGGGGAGGGGGTCGTCCTCGGCGGCGTCACCGCGTTCGCCCTTGCCCGCGCCTTCTCCTCGGGCGCCGTCGCCCTCACCGGCATCGAGGCGATCTCCAACGGCGTGCCCGCCTTCAAGAAGCCCGAGTCCCGCAACGCCTCCACGACCCTCGTGTGGATGGGGATCATCCTGGCCGTCTACTTCTTCGGGATCTCGGTGCTCGCCCACCGGCTCCAGCCGACGTTGAACGAGGACGTGACCATCCTGTCGATCTTGGCGCGCGCCGTCTTCGGGGGTGGCCCGCTGTTCTTCACCCTCCAGGCTGCAACCGCCCTGATCCTGTTCATGGCGGCCAACACGGCCTACGCCGACTTCCCCCGGGTCGCGTCGATCCTGGCCAAGGACGGGTTCCTCCCTCGCCAGCTCGGCAACCGCGGGGACCGGCTCGTCTTCTCGAACGGGATCCTCGTCCTGTCGGCTGTGGCCGCGCTGCTCATCGTGATCTTCGGTGGCATCACCACCGCGCTCATCCCGCTCTACGCCGTGGGCGTGTTCTGTGGCTTCACCCTCTCCCAGCTCGGTATGGTGAGGCACCACCGTGAGCGGCGTGACCCAGGCTGGCAGCGCAACGCCGTCATCAACGGCTTCGGCGCCGTCGCCACGTTCCTCGTCCTCATGATCGTGGTCGTCTCGAAGTTCACGATCGGTGCCTGGGTGCCCGTCGTCGTCATCCCGATCATCGTGGTGCTGCTCCGGTCGGTCCACCGCCACTACCAGCGGGTCGCGGCGGTCCTGGCCGTGCCGGACAGCTACCGCCCCGTGCGACACACCCACACCGTCGTGGTGCTGGTGGGCCGGCTCCACCAGGGCGTCCTGGCCGCCCTCACCTACGCCACCTCGCTCAGCCCCGACCGGCTGATCGCCCTCTCCGTCGCCACCGAGGATGGGGACGCCGAGCGGATCCAGGACGAGTGGGCCCGCCAGCACCTCGACATCACCCTCGAGGTCATCCACTCGCCGTACCGGGACCTCACCCAGCCCGTCCTCAGCTACCTCGACGGGCTCGACGCCGCCTACGACAACGACATCATCACCGTCGTCCTCCCCGAGTTCGTCCTCGACAAGTGGTGGGAGCAGCTCCTCCACAACCAGAGCGCCCTGGTGCTCAAGGCGCGCCTGCTGTTCCGGCGCAACACCGTGGTCACCTCGGTGCCCTTCCACCTGTCCGGACGCACGCTCGGCTCGAGCGCGACGGACGGGGAGGTCAGCTTCAACGAGGCCGTGGACCGTCGCGGCACGCCGGTGTCGGTTGACGCCGGTCAGGACCGGTGAGCGGAGTCGAGCGCCCTCCGACGCCCGACCTCGGGTCCCGCTCCGACCGCTGGGACCGCAATGGGAGCATGGTCGGGGTGCGGTGAGGTGGCATCGAGACCTGCGACCGACCTGCAGACCTAGATTCACCGCCATGACGGTGGAGGGAATGTCCGATGCGCACCCTCCCGCCGGACGGCGGTGCGGTCCGCCGCCGGCTCGGCACCGGGGCGACGGCGCAGTGGTGCAGGGCTGATGCTGCTCAGCGTGGTCCTGCCCTGCTTCAACGAGTCGGAGGGCATCGCCGCCGCCGTCGCCACGGCGGCCGAGGCGGCGGCCCGTGCCGCCGCCCCCGCCGGTGACATCACGGCGTGGGAGATCGTCGTGGTGGACGACGGGTCCGTCGACGACACGGCGGAGGTCCTCGCCGCGGTGGCCGCAGGCAACCCGTTCTTGCGCATCGTCACCCACCCGACGAACCGTGGTCTCGGCGCCACGATCCGCTCAGGCCTCGCCGCCGCCACCGGTGACGTCGTCCTCTACACCGACGCCGACCTCCCGTGCGACCTGGTCGAGGACCTCGGCAAGGCCCTGCGGTTGATGCGGGTCTACGACGCAGACGTCGTGGCCGCCTATCGCCACGATCGGACCAGCGAGGGCCCCCGCCGGGCGATCTACTCGGTGGTCTACAACGTCTTCGTCCGCACCGTCTTCGGACTGCGCGTCCGTGATGTCAACTTCGCCTTCAAGCTCATGCGCCGGCGGGTCGTGGACGCGGCCTGCCTCACCAGCGAGGGCTCGTTCATCGACGTCGAGATGCTGGTGCAGGCCGAGCGCGCCGGCTTCAAGATCATCCAGTTCGGTGTCGACTACTTCCCGCGCACGCGGGGCATCTCGACCCTGTCCTCCGCCGGCACGGTCGCCACGATCGTGCGGGAGATGGCGACGGTCGGGCGAGGGATCCGCTCGCACGGTGCCTCGACAGCGGCACAGGGCGCGACGGAGGTGGGCGGGACCGCCGACCGTCGACCGCTCATCGTGAACGCCGATGACTACGGGCTCACGCCAGGGGTGTCACGAGGGATCCTCGAGGCGCACGCGCGGGGCATCGTGACCTCGACGTCGGTGCTCGTCCTCGGTGGCGCCTTCGACCAGGCGTCACGATGGCTGGCAGACGTTGAGTCGCTCGAAGTGGGGATCCACCTCGCCGCCGTCGGCGAGGACCCTCCCGTCCTCTCGGCCAAGGAGATCCCGTCGCTGGTCGACCGTCGGGGCCGCCTGCGCACCTCATGGAGGTCGTTCCTCGCAGCCGCTTGCCGCGGCGCGGTCGACGTCGCTGACCTGGAGCGGGAGTTCGCAGCGCAGATCGAGGCTGCTCGGAGCCAGGGGCTCGTGCTCTCCCACGTCGACACGCACCAGCACCTCCACCTGTGGCCGTCGGTGAGCGCGGTGGTGATCCGCCTCGCCGAAGCGAGCGGCATCGAAGCGATCCGGGTGCCGAGGTCGGCGGCGCCGCTGAAGCGGATCGGCATCAACCGCCTCGCCGGCGACCTGGCTTGGAGGGCGGCCGCCGCCGGTCTGGCCTCACCTGGCTGGGCCGCAGGGCTCGACGAGGCGGGGCGGATGCACGGGCCCCGGTTCGTCGAGGCGCTGCGGATCGTGTCCGCCCCGACCCACCTCTCGGCGGAGATCGGGTGCCATCCGGGGTGGGCCGCCGACGCGCGTGCCTCCTACACCTGGGGCTACGAGTGGGACCGCGAGCTCGAGTGGCTGACCTCCCCCGACGCCAGGAGCGCGGTGGAGCGGGCCGGGTTCTTCCTCACGGGGTACCGGTCGCTGCCCTCCCCGGTCCTGACGGCGTGATCGCCGAGACCATCCGCCGCTACGCGGGCGAGCCGCTCGACGTGCGCCTCCACACCGCGCTCCGGGCGCTGTCGTGCCCGTTCGGCGAGCTCCTCGCCGAGGTGCCCGACGGCGCCCGCCTGCTCGACTACGGCTGCGGCCACGGCGTCTTCGCCGCCCTCGCAGCAGAGCACGCTTCCGCCCGGGTGACCGGCGTCGACATCGACGAGAGGAAGGTTGCCGTCGCACGTCGGAGCGGTCCGCCTGCGGTCGCGTCCTCTGTCGTCGAGCCTGGATGCGTCCCCCGGGGGCCGTGGGACGTGATCGCCGTCGTCGACGTGCTCTACCTCCTCCCGCTGCCGGCGCAGCGGGACCTGCTCCTCGCGCTGGCGAAGGAGCTGGCGCCCGGCGGGAAGCTCGTGGTCAAGGAGATGCACGGTGATGCAGGCATGAAGGCGCGCTGGATGCGGGCGCAGGAGCGGGTGATGGTGGAGCTCGTGAAGCGGACACGGGGCGCGCAGCTCACGTTCACCGACCCCGGGCACCTGCTGCGGGCGCTGGAGGACGCCGGGCTCTCGACGACGGCGCGACCCGTCGACCGCTGGTATCCCCACCCCCACCACCTCATCGTCGGGACCCGGGCGGGGGTCGCTCGCAGGTGATGCGCCTGCGGGCGTCGCCACTGTGGCCTGCGGGGCTCGTCGCCGGCGCAGGTGCCGCCTACTACGTGCTGTCCCGGGTCGTGATCCGCACCCTGTCGTCGACGCCCATCACGAGGTTCGGGTTCCCGGCACGTGTCCGCTTCGAGGCCTACGCACGCTGGGACGCGGCCTGGTACCACCTGATCGCCACCCGTGGGTACTTCTACGACGGCCCCCGCAGGCAGTCGGCGGTGTCGTTCTTCCCTGCCTACCCCACGGCGATGAGGGGGTTGGGCTCCCTCATCGGCGACACGATGGTCGCCGGCGTCGTCATCACGCTCGTCGCCACCGCCGTCGCCGCCGTCGTCATCAACCGCTGGGCGGAGGGCCTCTTCGACGACGGGGTGGCGGCGCTCTCGGTGCTGCTGCTCGTGAGCTCCCCGTACGCCTACTACCTCCTCGGCGTCATGTACTCCGATGCGTTGTTCCTGGCGACAACCGTCGTCGCCTTCCTGTTGCTCGAGCGACGTCATCCGTGGTTGGCGGCCGCGGCGGCAGCCGTTGCCACCGCCGAGCGGCCGGTGGGGGTGGCCGTCACGGCCGGCCTGCTCCTGCGGTCCCTCGAGCTCGACGGAGCGCTCCTCACGAGGTGGGCGAACCCCGAGCTCGGGCGGCGGTTCTTCGCCTTCGACCGCTCGAAGGTCCGGTTCTCCACCGTGGCGCCGGTGGCGAGCATCGCCGGCATGGCCAGCTACTGCGCCTACCTGTGGGTGAGGTTCGACGAGCCCTTCGCGTTCCTCAAGACCGGTGACGCCGTGGGGTGGAACCGTGACTTCTCCCCCCGGACGATCGCCAAGCTCGACTGGTTCGAGGTCGTGTTCTCCGGCCGGATCGGCGTCCAGCTGCTGACCACCACCGTCTCCGCGGTGTTGACGGTCATCGCAATCGCTCTCCTGCCACGGGTCCTGCGGCGGCTCGGTCCCGGTTACTTCGCCTACGCCGCCGTCGTGGTCCTCCTGCCTGCGCTCACCGCCCCCGAGTTCATCGGCATGGGCCGCTACCTGCTCGTGGCGTTCCCCGTGTACGCAGTGGCGGCCGACGCGCTCCGGTCGCGCCGGTGGCTGACCACGGCCACCGTCGCCGTCTCGGTGACGCTGCTCGTGGTGATGGCGTCGCACTTCGTCCGCGGCCACCTCCTGATCGCCTGACCGGGTTTGGCCACCGCTCGAGCGCGTGGTCCTGCGACCGGCGCCGACACCACCCGCCGGGACCGGTGCAAGACGAACGGTGGGGGCCGAGGTGGGCTCGACGGCTTCGTGGCCCTTGCGCAGTCCTGACTAGGGTGACGCCGCCGACGTTCGGGGCTCGACCGCGTCGGTCACGGGTGCGCCCGTGGGGACGAGGCGTGGATCCCCGTGCCTCCCGGAAGCAGAAGGAAGACCATCCATGGGACCCGACGTCCTCGCCCTTGCGCGCGGCACCATCTTGGCAGCGGAAGGCGGCTACCAGTCCTTCACGTTGGGTGGTGGCGAGAAGCTCGCCCTCCTCTTCTCGGCCCTGACCGCGCTCCTGGCGCTCGGGGTCGGCTTGTCGCTGATGAAGGGTGTGCTGGCCGCCGACAAGGGCACGCCCGCCATGGTCGAGATCGCCGACGCCATCCAGGAGGGCGCCAGCGCCTACCTGAGCCGCCAGTTCCGCACGATCGCCGTCATCCTCGTGCCCCTCGCCGTCGTCGTGTTCCTCACCTCGACGGCGGTGCTCGAGCCTGACGGCAGCGAGGCGCTGAGCTTCTTCGAGTCGGGGCTGTTCCGGACGCTGGCCTTCATCGCCGGCTGTGCCCTCTCTGGTCTCACCGGCTTCATCGGGATGGGTCTGGCCGTGCGGGGCAACGTGCGCACGGCGGCGGCTGCCAAGACCGGCTCGCTCCCGGCCGCGCTCAAGGTGGCGTTCCGCACCGGTGGAGTCGCCGGCATGTTCACCGTCGGCCTCGGCCTCCTCGGCGCCACCGTCGTCATCGCCCTGTTCCAGAACACGAGCTCCGCCATCCTCATCGGCTTCGGCTTCGGTGGCTCGCTCCTCGCCCTGTTCCTCCGCGTCGGCGGCGGGATCTTCACCAAGGCGGCCGACGTGGGAGCCGACCTGGTCGGCAAGATCGAGGCCGGCATCCCCGAGGACGACAAGCGCAACCCGGCCACCATCGCCGACAACGTGGGTGACAACGTCGGTGACTGCGCCGGCATGGCCGCCGACCTCTTCGAGAGCTACGAGGTGACCCTCGTGGCGTCGATCATCCTCGGCGTCGCCGCCTTCGAGTCGATCGGGGCCAACCCGGCCTACGGCTTCGTGTTCCCCGTCCTCGCCCGCGCCATCGGCGTGCTCGCCTCCATCGTCGGGATCTACTCCGTCAAGGCCAACCCCGGCGACAAGTCGGCGATGGCGCCCATCAACCGGGGCTTCGCCGTCGCAAGCGTGCTCACCATCCTCGGCACGGGTGCCGTCGCGCTGCTCTATGTGGGCAACGAGACGAACGAGAACGAGGGCTGGAAGGTCTTCGGCGCCGTGGTCATCGGGCTGATCCTCGCCCAGGTGGTCAGCCGCTTGACGGAGTACTACACGTCCACCGAGACGAGCCCCGTGCGTGACATCGCCGAGGCCGCCCGCACGGGTCCGGCCACGACGGTGCTGTCCGGCATCGCCTCCGGCCTCGAGTCCACCGTGTTCGCCATCATCGCCATCGCCCTCGCACTCGGCGCGGCGATCGGCCTCGGCGGCGGCAACATCCAGTTCACCTTCTACCTGGTGGCGCTGACGGGCATGGGCATGCTCGCCACCACCGGCGTGATCGTGGCCGAGGACACCTTCGGCCCCGTCTCCGACAACGCCGCCGGCATCGCCGAGATGTCGGGTGAGTTCACCGGTGAGCCCGAGCGGATCATGGTCAGCCTCGACGCCGTGGGCAACACCACCAAGGCCGTCACCAAGGGCTTTGCCATCGGCTCGGCCGTCATCGCCTCCGTCGCCCTGTTCGCCTCATACATCGAGACGATCGCCGGTGAGACCCTGACGGCCCTACAGCTCGACGAGCTCGAGGCTGCAGGGCGCAGCGCGTTCGACCTGTTCCCGATCAACGTGGCCGATCCGACCACCTTCATCGGCCTCCTCATCGGCGGATCGGTCGCCTTCCTGTTCAGCTCGCTCGCCATCCGAGCGGTGGGCCGCACGGCCGGCGTCGTCGTCCAGGAGGTCAGGCGCCAGTTCCGGGAGAAGCCCGGGATCATGGACTACACCGAGAAGCCGGACTACGGACCCGTCATCGACATCTGCACCAAGGCGTCGCTGCGCGAGCTCGCCACCCCGGCGCTGCTCGCCGTCCTCACACCGGTCATCGTCGGCTTCGGCATCAACGCCTTCGCCCTCGGGGCGTTCCTCGCCGCCGTCATCCTCACCGGCCAGCTGATGGCGAACTTCCTGTCGAACTCGGGTGGTGCGTGGGACAACGCCAAGAAGTACATCGAGGACGGCCACGAGGGCGGCAAGGGTTCGGAGGCGCACAAGGCGGCCGTCATCGGCGACACCGTCGGGGACCCGTTCAAGGACACCGCAGGTCCGGCCCTCAACCCACTCATCAAGGTGATGAACCTGGTGGCGCTGCTGATCCTCCCCGCCGTGATCAACCTGTCGGACAACGACCCCGCCCGACTCACGATCGCAGGGCTCTCCATCCTCGTCCTCATCGGCGCCCTGACGTTCTCGAAGCGCAAGACGACGGCCATGGACGAGGGCTTCACGGCGGCGACCACCCAGGCTGTCTGACGTGTCCCGGCGGGAAGCGGTGGCCGGCTCGGCGACGCCACCCGCCGGGAACGAAAGGTCACCCGGCGGGCACGGAGACGGACACGGGGGTGGGGGCGGCGGCCCCGTCGTCCACGGGTCGATGGCCGCCCTCACGTTCGGCGCGCTCGGCATCGTCTTCGGCGACATCGGGACGAGCCCGCTGTACGCGATGCGGGAGACGTTCCGGGGCCACGGCCACGAGATCGCCGTCAACAGCGACAACGTCCTCGGGGTGCTGTCGCTGATCGTGTGGTCGCTGGTGGTGATCATCAGCGTCAAGTACGTGCTGTTCGTCATGAAGGCGGACAACGGCGGGGAGGGGGGCATCCTCGCCCTCACCTCCCTGGTCCGCCCGAACGTCGGCCCTGACGGGGAGCCGCGCAAGGGTGGCAGGCGCTGGGTGCTGATCCTCCTCGGGCTGTTCGGGACGGCGCTGCTGTACGGGGACGGCGTGATCACACCGGCGATCTCGGTGCTCGCTGCGGTGGAGGGCACGGGCGAGGTGACGGAGAGCCTCGAGGGCTACGCGGTCCCGATCGCGCTCGTGATCCTGGTCGGCCTCTTCGCCATCCAGCGCCGGGGGACGGCATCGATCGGCAGGCTCTTCGGCCCGATCATGCTCACCTGGTTCGCGGTGCTCGCCGTGCTCGGCGTGGCGCACATGTTGGACGAGCCGGGGGTCGTGCGGTCGCTCAACCCCCTCTACGGCTTCCGCTTCTTCGCCCGGAACGGCTTGGACAGCTTCTTGGCGCTGGGTTCTGTGTTCCTCGTCGTCACCGGCGGGGAGGCGCTCTACGCCGACATGGGTCACTTCGGCCGTCGCCCCATCGCCCGCGGCTGGTTCCTGGTGGCACTCCCGGCCTTGGTCCTGAACTACTTCGGCCAGGGGGCGATGCTGCTCGGTGAGCCGTCAGCCATCGAATCCCCCTTCTACCGGCTGGCGCCGACGTGGGGCCTCGTCCCCCTCGTCGTGCTCGCCACCTGCGCCACCGTCATCGCCTCGCAGGCCCTCATCTCCGGTGTGTTCTCCCTCACCATGCAGGCCATCCAGCTGGGCTACGCGCCCCGACACAAGATCGCCCACACCTCGGCCTCCTCCTTCGGCCAGATCTACATCCCGGCCGTGAACTGGGCGCTGATGGCGGCCTGTCTGGCGGTGGTGATCGGCTTCGGCTCGTCCGCCAACCTGGCGGCCGCATACGGCGTCGCCGTCACCTCGACGATGGTGGTCACCACGATGCTCCTCTACGTCGTGCTCATCGAGCGGTTCGGCTGGCGGGCGTGGAGGGCGAAGCTGCTGTGCGGTGCCTTCGCGATCGTCGACCTCGCGTTCTTCGGTGCCAACGTCCTCAAGATCCCCGCAGGTGGCTGGTTCCCCCTCCTCATCGCAGCCGGTGTCTTCACGATGATGACGACGTGGCGGACGGGCAGGAGCCTGCTGGGGGAGCGGATGCGACGGGGTCAGGTGTCACTCGAGCGGTTCTTCGCCAGCATCGCCCGCGCCCCCGTCAAGCCGCAGATCGTTCCGGGCACCGCCGTCTACCTCTTCTCGACGCCGGACGTGACCCCCTCGGCGCTGTTGTCGAACGTCCGGCACAACAACGTGCTGCACCGCCAGGTGATCATGCTCGCCATCAAGACGCTCGAGGTCCCTCGGGTCCTACCGGCGCGACGCGCTGTCGTCACCCCCATCGCCGATGGCGTCAGCCAGGTGATCCTGCACTACGGCTTCATGGAGGAGCCCCAGGTCCTGGTCGGCCTCACCCAGGGGGCGGCCGGGAAGCTCGGCGTCGACCCCGCCACCGCCTCGTTCTTCCTCGGGGCCGAGTCGCTGGTGGTCACCCGTGCGCCCGGGATGGCGCTGTGGCGGGAGCACCTGTTCGCCGCCCTGAGCCGCAACGCCACGCCCGCCGCCCGTTCCTTCGGGCTGCCGCCCGAGCGGACGGTCACCCTCGGGCAGCAGGTCCTGCTCTAGCGGCTCGCTCGCTCACCCCCGGGGGGGTCATGGGCCTGATCTGCCGTCGCTCCCACGCATCTGGCGCCGCCAGGAGCGCAGCTACCGACGAGGGGAACGTCCCCTGCAGGACGTCGGCAAGGGTGACGGTCTCGAGGACGGAGCGCAGCGCGGCGCGCACCGCCACCCAGACGTCCTGGAGGTGCTCCGCCGGACCCTCGTAGACCGCGTCCTCCGGGCGCCGCCCCCGCACCTCGGCCAGCGGGCCCTCGAGGACGCGGAAGATGTCAGCGAGGGGGATCTCGTCGGGCCCGAGGGCGAGCTGGTAGCCCCCCTCGCTGCCCCGCTGGCTGGTCACGATCCCGGCCCGTCGCAGCTCGACCAGCGTGTTCTCCACGAACTTGACCGGCAGCGCCTGGCTTCGCGCCAGCGGCTCACCCCTCATCGGCGTCCCGGCCGGTGCCGCCGCCAGCGTCAGGAGGACCCGGATGGCGTAGTCGACCTTCGCTGAGATGTACACGGGGCCATTCTCTCAGATCGGTGCGCCATGAGTCCACGTTCTCCACTACATTTGTGGAGATGTCGGATCTCGTGGTCTTCTTCGTGGCAGGGTTCGCTGCCTCCCTCGTCGACGGTGCCCTGGGCATGGGCTTCGGTCCGACCTCGGCCAGCATCCTGCTCGGGAGCGGCCTGTCGCCGTCGGGCATCTCGACGACCGTGAACCTCGCCAAGGTGGCGACGGGTCTCACCGCAGCGATCTCCCACTGGCGCTTCGACAACATCGACCGTCAGCTCGTCCGACGGTTGGCCGGACCGGGGTGCGTGGGCGCGCTGTTGGGGGTGACGGTGCTCGCCAGCGTCGACGGTGACCGTCTGAAGCCCCTGCTGTCGGTGTTGCTGCTCGTCATGGCGGGGCGGATCCTCCTTCGGTTCAGCCGGCCGCTCGCCGAACAGCCTGCGTCCGACGGCGGCGACGGCCGGCCGCCCGAGCTGCGGGGAACGGCTGCGGTCGCGGTGGCAGGGGGGGTGACCAACGGCCTCGTCGGCGCCTGGGGCCCCGTGGTGACCCCGTTCTTGTTGCAGCGGGGCCTCCCGCCCCGCTACGCCATCGGGTCGGTCAACACCGCCGAGGTGGCGGTCGCCGTGGTGGCGTCGGGCTCGTTGCTCGTCTCCGTGGGCGGGGGCGGCATCGACGTCGGCGTCGTCGCCGCCATGCTCGCCGGCGGCGTGCTCGCAGCGCCCCTGGCCGCATGGTCCATCCGCCTCCTCCCCGCCCGGGCCATGGGCGTCGCCGTCGGCGGTCTGCTGTTCGTCACCAACATCCGGGAGCTGCTGTCGTCGGCCGACGTCGGGCCCGTGCGGTGGCTCGCCTACGGCCTGGTCGCTGCCGCGTGCGGCCTCGCTGCGGCACGGCCCCACCTCGCTCACCTCCAGCGGGTGGGAGTGGACCGGTCCCGGCTTCGCTCGCCGTAGCACCTCCACGGCGGCGAGAGCAGGTCACGCGGACGGGGACGTCTCCACGCCGACGTGTCCGGGTGCGCCGTGGCTCGGAAGGGCGACGCCGTCGGGACGGCGGTCCCCCGGGGCGGCGACGTCGGACGGGCGCGGCGGCGCGTATTCAGCGGGGCGGTGGAGGAAGACGAGGACCCCGTACGCCGCTGCGACGAGCACGGCGACGCCGGCGACGCCCACGCCGACGCGGCTCCCGACGAGGGCGCCGAGCGCCGCTGCAGCCAGGGCGCCGACGAGGTAGGTGACGTCGAGCACCGCCTCGGCCGCGCCGAAGACGCGACCACGGAGGTGGTCGGGGGTGCGCTGCTGGAGGAGCGACTCGTACGCGATCGACCCAAGGGCGTTGGCCGAGCCGGCGACCAGCCACAGCACCGCCACCGGTGCCAGGAGGGCCAGCAAGGAAGAGCTGACGATGCACACGGCGAGGACGAAGACGCTTGCCACGAGCACCCTCTCGAGCGACCAGCGGTGCCCAGCCGTGACCGCCGCCGTGGATCCGAGCACCATGCCGAGCCCCCACAAGCTTGCCAGGGCACCGATCGCGCCGGCGCTGCCGTCGAGGCTTTCGAGGATGAACCGGGGTTCCACGGGTGCGCGGAGGGCCGCCCCCAGGACCACGAAGGCCATCAGCACGACGAGGCCGTGGAGGGGCGGGTGAGCGGTGATGTGGCGCAAGCCGGCGGTGGCGGCGCCGAACCACCGCTCCTCGGCGGCGACCGGCTCGTTCGGCACGTGACGCCGCCGGATGCGGGCGATGAGGACGGCGGAGAGCAGGAAGGAGGCGGTGTTGACGAGGAAGGCCGGTCGCGCACCCCACGTCGACACCATGCCGGCGCCGATGACCGGACCGAGCGATACGGCGACGTTGAAGGCGGCGGCCACGTAGCCGTTGGCGACGACGCACTCCTCCTCGCGCACGAGGTTCGGGATGGAGGCCAAGGTCGCCGGCCGGACCAGCGCGCCGAGGCCACCCAGGAGGCCGCCGACGACGATCAGGTGGGCGACGGTGGGCTCCTCGCGCACGAGCAGGGTGCACACGGTGGCGGCCTGGGCGAGGTTCACCGCGGCGAGCAGTCGGACGCGGTCGACGCGGTCGACCATGGGGGTCCCGACGACGCCCACCACCGACGACGCCAGCATCTGCACGGCGATCAGCGTCGCGAACACCGTCGCAGAGGCTCCCTGCAGCGCAAGTACGGCGATCACGGCCAGGGAGTAGGTCCAGTCGCCGATGTCGGACGTGGCGCCCGCCAGCCACAGCTTCCGGAAGTCCGAGTTGTCGCGGAGCAGCGCAAGCCGGCCGCCCGAGCGGATCGCCCCGGCGACGGCCCTGCCCCGGGAAGGCCCTGGCAGGCGGGACCCGGCGATCCGGTGGACCAGCAGCGCCGCACCGACGAGGAGGACCACGTCCCCGATGCTGAAGACGTTGGCCAGGGGCCACGCCGCAGGCACGGCGAACACGTCGCCGAGGAACCAGAGCCTGGGCGAGTCGATCAGGGCGGAGTTGGCGAAGTCGGTGCCGGTGCCCGACCGGCCGGCGAGGGCGAGCGCCTCCGCCGAAGCAGGCATCACCCCGCCGTTGACGACGATCACGACGAAGTTCGAGGCACCGCCGAGGGCGGCGAGCCACAACCACGGGAGCTGCCGGTTGGCCCAGACGAAGGCGCCGGCCAAGAGGTACGAAGCGAGGTGGGCAGCTTCGGTGACGTCGCGGGGGACGTCGACGGACAGCTGGGTGATCACCGCCTGCACGACGGTGGCACCCAGGAGCAGCGGGGTCCCGCGCAGCTCGACGGTGGCGAGGCGGGTGAGCTGACCGCGGAGGAGGGGCACGACGGCCACCACGAGGAGGAACGCAGCGAGCAGGATCACGGGCGCCCGTCCGGGGCCACCGGCTGCCACACGCCGCACGGCAGCGCCTTCACCCAGGCCGTCATGGCCGGAGCCGTCAGCGGGCGGGCGACCAAGTAGCCCTGCCCGTAGTCGCAGCCGAGGGCCTTGAGCTCCTCCCAGGCGGCCACGGTCTCGATCCCCTCCGCCACCGTCACCACGTCGAGGTTGCGGGCGAGGTCGACGATCGCCTGCACGATGGCCCGGTCGTGCCGGTTCGACGACATGTCCGTGATGAACGAGCGGTCGATCTTGACGGAGTCGACGGTCAGGTCACGGAGGTGCGCCAGCGAGGAGTAGCCCGTGCCGAAGTCGTCCACTGCGATGCGGATGCCCTGCTCGCGCAGCTCGACGAGCACCGTCGTCGACCGGACGGGGTCGGCCGTGACCGTGTTCTCGGTGATCTCGACCTCGAGGGCCCCCGGGGCCACGCCCGTCTCGGCGAGCAGGCCGGCGACCATCGTCGGGAAGCGGAGGTCATGGAGGTTGCGTGTCGACGCGTTCACGGCGACATCCAGGCGGAGGCCGAGGGACTCCCACCGTGCGCTCTGGGTCAACGCCATCCGGAGGATGTGCTCGGTCAGGGGGTGGATCAGCTCGGTGTTCTCGGCGAACGGCATGAACTGGACCGGGGGGATGAGTCCGAGGCGCGGGTGGTCCCAGCGCACCAGCGCCTCGCACCCGGCGAGCCTGCCCGTGCTGACGTCGAGCTTGGGTTGGTAGTGCAGGGTGAGCTGGTCGCTCTCGATGGCGTGGCCCAGCTCGGCCACCAGGTCCCACCGGTTGTGTCGGCGCTCGTCCTTGGCCGCCTCGTACGTGGCGACCCGTGAGAGCTCCCCCTTCGCCGAGTACACCGCATGGTCGGCGTTGCGGAGGAGCGACTCGGCATCCTCACCGTGCTCGGGGTAGATCGCGATGCCGAAGCGGGCGGTGACCGCCACCGGCACACCGCCGATGATGCAGGGCTCGCGGAGGTCCTCTCGGAGGCGCGCGACGAGGGCGGCGGTCGTCTCACCCGAGCTCGACCCGGTGACCAGCAGCGCGAAGTCGTCACCACCGATGCGGGCGACGAGGTCCGAGGTGCGCTTCGCCGCCTGCAGACGGGCGGCGACCTCCTGGAGGCAGCGGTTGCCGACGTTGTGGCCGAGGTGGTCGTTGACGGCCGCGAAGTGGTCGAGGTCCACGAGGACCACCACCAGCGGCTGGCGGCGATCGCCTGCGACCCGGCATGCCGCCGCTGCCTGGTCGACGAAGAGCCGCCGGTTGGGGAGCCCGGTGAGGGAGTCGTGCGTCGCCTCGTGCTGGCGGGCGAGCGCCAGCTCGACGCTGCGGTAGACGGCCCACGTCGTCAGCACGAGGAGCGGGATGAAGGTGAGGCTCCGCTGTGCGACCACCACGAAGACGGGGGCGAGCGCCAGCAGCATGGCGTCGGTGGCGAGGTTGAGCGAGACGCCCTCGCGGATCATCGGCCAGGCCGGCCGGTTCTGCACCAGCGCCAGGACCGCCGAGGTCAACATGCTGTTGAGCACGAGGACGGCTGCCGCCGTCAGGAGGAAGGCAGCGAAGAAGAGGATGCCTGGATGGTCTGCGAAGAGCGCAGTGTGCTGACCGGTGATGCCGAGGATCACGCTGCCGAAGCCGAGGGACAGGCTGTAGTTGGCGGCGTTGAACAGGCCCCGGACCGCCGGCTTGCGGTGCAGGGCGTCGCTGAGGAGGCACGCGCAGGCGACGCCCAAGAGGGCGCCGGCGGGCGGGGCCACGAGGAGCAGCGCGAAGGCAAAGGTCCAAGAGGCGGTGACCTCGCCTCCCTCGTCTCGCCGCAGCCAGGCCATGGGCCTCGCCTCGGCGAAGGCGAACAGGGCGAGGAACAACCAGAACAGATCGGGACGAGGGCCGGTCGGCTCGCGCCCGCCGGTGAGCCACACCGTCGTCCCCACGACGACCACGCCCGCTGCGATGACCATCCCCACGTAGCGGTTCAGCGCCTGGTTGACTGGGCCCGCAGATGAGGTGCTTGCCATCAGGACCGGATCTCGAGCTCGGCGCAACGTCAGGGCCGCGGCCGGGCACGGCCCGATGCCTCGGGTCCGGTGCGACCGCAACCCCCTCGCTCCGCCGGCGGGTGGTTCACGCAGCGAGGCTCTCGTTCACCACTTCTTCGGTGCACCGAGTGCGGCGATGGTCGCCAGCAGAAGGGTGACCCTGGTAGCCGTCTTGCCGTAGACCAGTCGGTTCTTCATGTCGGTGTCTCCCACGTCCTCTTGCCGGTGGACCCCGGCGATGTAGTCGTTCTACGGCTGGGCACCGCAGGTACTTGAGCACAGATCCGAGCGTCGCGCCCTTTTTTCAGGTTATGCGTAACTCCACCCTCTGCGCTCACGCACACGCGGGGAGTGGCGCGGTGGCGTCCGACGTCCAGCCCGTCTCGCCACGGCGCATCACGCGCCGGCGGCGGGGCTCGGTTCGGTGGCCGGTCATGATGTGGTCGTGGCGTGGGACGGCGACGAGTACCAGCGGCGCTTCGACCGCCTTGCCGCCTGCGGGAGCGACGTGCACGGTGAGGCGACGCTGGTGCGTGCCTACGACCCGGCGACCGTGCTCGACGCTGGGTGCGGGACCGGGCGGGTGGCCATCGAGCTGGCTAGGCACGGCGTCGAGGTCGTCGGCGTCGATGTGGACCCGTCGATGCTCGACACGGCCAGGAGGGCGGGGCCGGACGTCACGTGGATCAGTGCCGACCTGCGGGGGCTGCGCCTCGGCCGACACTTCGACGTGGTGGTGATGGCCGGCAACGTCGTGCTGTTCACCCCTTCCGGAACCGAGTCGGAGGTCGTCGCCAGCTGCGCCGCCCACCTGGGGGAGGGCGGGTTCCTCATCGCCGGCTTCGGGCTCGGGCGGGGCTACGAGCTCGACGCCTACGACGAAGATGCTGCGGCAGGGGGCCTCGAGCTCGTCGTCCGGTGGTCGACGTGGGATCGCGCTGCGTTCGTCGCCGACGCGAGCTACGCCGTCTCGGTCCACCGGCGAGCCGTCGGCTGAGGCCCCTCAGCCCTCCGTGGTCCGGCGCACCAGCAGGCGGACGGCGGTGCCGCCGCCGTCATCGGTGGCGGAGTACGCCACGTCGTCCACCAGCGCCCGGATCAGCTGCAGGCCCCAGCCACGCTCGGCCCCGTCCTCCAGACCCTCAGCACCTGGCACCGTCGGGACGGCGTCGAGCCGGGTCCCGCTGTCCTCGACGTGCACCTCGAGGGCGTCACCCTCGAGCACGCAGCGCAGGACCACGCGCTGGTCTGCGCCGTCGGCGAGGTGCGCCTCGACCGCGTTGGTGCAGGCCTCCGAGACCGCGAGGCGGAGGTCCTCGAGTCGGTCGTCGTCGATGCCGTCGACCGTCGTCGACACCGAGGCGACCACCACACGGGCCACGCCGACGAAGGCGGGCAGCGCCGGGATCTCGAGGCGTACGAGCTCGTGCGAGGGGGGACCAGCCGAGGAGGGGTCGGTCGAGGAGGGAGGAGTCGAGCTGGGATCAGCGGGGGTCATGCCGAACCGCCCGCTTGTCGACGCACCGTGTCGGCGCAGCTCGTCCCGGCCCAACGCTCCGCCACGCCTCGCCCTCCCGTGCCGCACCCGAGGCAGCGCCGACAACCTAGCCCGCCCCCCCCGTGTGCCCCGTCAGCCTGGAGACACGTCGGTGTTATGTTCCGACGCCTGCGGCGCACAGGAGGGCAGGCACGCGTGATCGAGGTCCACGGTGAACAGGTGCGGCTCACCCTGCCCACGACGCCGCACCTCCTGCGAGTGGCTCGCCTCACCGCCGCCGGCCTCGCCGGACGCCTCGGCTTCAGCTTCGACGAGATCGAAGACGTGAAGATCGCCGTCGACGAGCTGTGCTTCGCCCTGGTCGGGGCACGCGGGCGGCCGGGGAGCCTCACGCTGCTCTACACGCTCGACCTGGGGATGCTCGTCATCGAGGGCGTCGCGACCTACGAGGGCACCGTCCCCGAGGTGGCGCCCACCGAGCTGTCGTCGCAGATCCTGGCGGCGGTCGTCGACGAGCACGACCTCTCGGTCGACGGGGACGGGCTCAGGTTCCGCCTCGTCAAACGGCGGACGGAGGGCTCGTGATGGCGCTCGACCGGGCCGACAAGAAGGCCCTCATGGTGGTGTTCAACAACTACGCCACCACGCGGGACAGCTCCCTGCGCGACCAGCTGATCGAGGCGCACATCGGGTTGGCCGAGTACCTCGCCCGCCGGTTCGCGAACCGGGGGGAGCCCCTCGATGACCTGGTGCAGGTGGCGTCCCTCGGCTTGGTCAAGGCCGTCGAGCGCTTCGACCCGGCTCGGGGCCTCGAGTTCACGACCTTCGCCACGCCCACCATCGTCGGAGAGCTCAAGCGCCACTTCCGCGACAAGGGATGGGCGGTCCGGGTGCCCAGACGGGTGCAGGAGCTGCACCTGCGCATCACCCGCGTGATCGACGACCTCTCGAACGAGCTGGGTCGCTCCCCCAACCTCGACGAGATCGCCGTGCGCGCTGGCACCACCGAGGACGAGGTCATCGAGGCCATCGATGCCGGGTCGGCCTATCGGTCCACCTCGCTCGACGCAGGCCGGAGCGACGACGACGAGAGCCCGGGTCTGCTGGGCCAGCTCGGCGATCTCGATCCTGAGCTTGCTCGATCCGAGCTGCGAACCACGCTCGGCCCCCTGATCGCCGCCCTCCCCGAGCGAGAGCAGCTGATGCTGTACTTGCGCTTCTACGAGGGCTTGACACAGTCGGAGATCGCAAAGCGCCTCGGCATCAGCCAGATGCACGTCTCACGTCTGCTCGCCCGGAGCCTGCAGCAGCTGCGCGAGCTCGGCGACCCGCAGTAGGTCAGAAGCCGAGCTCACGCGAGGTCTGACGGCGGAGCGGCTCCGGCCGCCCCGCCGCCGATGACCGCACTTTCCGCCTGCTGGCTGCGGAGCTGATCCCCGGCGGTGCCGGGGATCGACGTCTACTTCTTGAAGACGTCCTTGACCTTGTCGACGGCGTCGCCGACCTTGTCCTTCACGTCGGCCGAGGCCTGGTCGGCCTTGCCCTCGCGCTCGATGTCCTTGTCACCGGTGATGTCTCCGGCGGCCTCCTTGATGCGGCCCTTGATGTCTTCGCCCTTGTTGTTGTCCATGTGGGCGACCATCCCCGAGCGACCACGCGGCGAAACGGTCGGTCTGGGCAGAGTGCCGGAGGTCCGTCTGTCAGCCGTTGACCAAACCGGCGTCGGGACCGAGGTCGTCCACCCCCAGCACGTCGACCGCCTGGGCGGCGCCGAGCACGGTGAAGGTGGCGGCGGCGGTGACGCACGGCCGCTGCCGGTCGTCGAGCACCGTGGCTGTCGTGGTCATCGTGGAGCCGTCGTTCGACGTCACGGTGGCCTCCACCGTGTAGGTGCGCCCGAGCTTCACCGCATGGGTGAAGGTGGTCGCCGTCTGGCTCGTGACTGCGAACTTGCCGCCGATGGCGATCGTGGCCCAGGCCATGGCCTCGTCGAGGACGGCGAGCGTCACGCCGCCGTGCACGTAGTTGGGGGCGCCGGAGAAACGGTCGTCGAGGGTGAAGGCCGCCCGCACCACGCCAGCATCGTCGTCGTGGTCGAACGGGATGCGCAGCCCGGCAGCGTTCCTCGGCTCGCACACGAAGCAGTTGGAGGTGAAGCCCCACTGCTCGTTGGTCAGGCGGTGGGTGGCCACCGGCGCACCCTACCGAGGGGTCGCACCGGGGGATGACGAGGGCGACAGCGCCGCTGGTGCATCGTTGCGCCATGTGCTCACCGGCTGCTCAGGGCCGTTCCAGCTGATGGGTGCGGGGCACGGCCCCGGGGATCCGGCGAGCGCCGCGTCGCCGCGCACCCGTGCGGTCCTGGCGGCGGCGCTGCTGCCGTTCGTCGTCGCCACGGTCGCTGGGCTGGTCGTGCTGTGGCCGGGTGAGCCCTCGGGTGATGCACTCGAGGGCGCAGCACCCGACGACCTCGTGCGGGCGGTCGTGGTCTCCGCTGAGCGGGGCCCCTGCACGGGGGCGCCCGAAGGTGCAGGGACCACCTGCAACCAGGTGGCGGTCCGGCTGCTGGAGCCGGCGGTCGACGTGGTGCGGCAGCGGTGCCCGGAACCAACCGTGGGCGGTGGCTGCGCCGTCGAAGAGGTGGAGGAGACGGTCCCCGGGCCACCGGCAGGGGAGGTGCGGGCGCTCCCGGAGCAGTCGGAGGTCGGAGCTGGTGCGCGCCTCGACCTCGGCGACGAGGTGGTGCTCGGATACGTGGCAGGTGCCGAGGAGGGCCTCGAGCTCAGCTTCGCCGACCTCGAGAGGCGCCGGCCCCTCGCCGCACTCGCAGCCATTTTCGTGGTGGCGGTGGTGGCCCTCGGCCGATGGAAGGGCATGCGAGCCCTCGTCGGGCTCGGGCTCAGCCTCCTCGTGCTGACGGTCTTCGTCCTCCCTGCGGTCCTCGCCGGGTCGGACCCCCTCGCCGTCGCCCTCGTCGGCTCGTCCGCCATCGCCCTGACCGCGCTCTACCTGGCTCACGGGTTGAGCGCCAGGACGACGGCCGCCGTGCTCGGCACCCTCCTCAGCCTCGGACTGGTGGGGGTGCTCGCTGCGGTCTTCGTCGATCTCGCCCGCTTCACCGGGCTGGCCGACGAGGAAGCCACCTTCCTCCAGGTCTTCGCCGGCCAGATCGACCTCAGGGGCCTCCTCCTCGGCGGCGTCATCATCGGTGCCCTCGGCGTCCTCGACGACGTCACCGTCACGCAGGTCTCCGCCGTGTGGGAGCTGAAGCACGCCAACCCCGGCTACGGGTTCCGCGACCTGTACGGCGCCGCCGTGCGGATCGGGCGGGACCACATCGCATCGACGGTCAACACCCTCGTCCTTGCCTACGCCGGTGCCTCGCTGCCGCTGCTCCTCCTCTTCACCCAGTCAGGGCAGGGGTTGTCCGACGTGGTCAACGGCGAGGCCGTCGCCGTCGAGATCGTGCGGACCCTGTGCGGGAGCATCGGACTGGTGGCCGCCGTGCCCTTCACGACGGCCGTCGCCGCACTGGTGGTCGCCGGTGACACCGTCTTGTCGGCGGGCGACGCCGTCGGTGGTGCCGGTCACGCCGGGGACCGTTCCACGAGGGGCGGATGGCGACGGCATCGAGGCGGGCGGCCGTGAGGGCCGGCGCAGGGAGCGGGGGTCGAACAACGCCGCAGGTCGGCGCAACCGCTGGGAGCGACGGTTCTGGGAAGTCGGCATGGCGACTCAACCCGGCTCGAGGTGGGCACGGAGGCGCCCGATGCGATCGTCCCACGCGCCTCCCACGTCTTCGAGCCACGCCGTCGCGTCCCGGAGCGGACCCGGGGTGAGGCTGTAGCGGACCTCCCGGCCTTCACGCTCGGGCGTGACCAGACCTGCACCGGCGAGGGCGCCGAGGTGCTTCAGGACGGCCTGGCGGCTCACGGGGAACCGGCGGGCGAGCTCGGTGGCGGTCACGGGACCGACATCGGCGACGGCCCCGAGGACTGCCCGCCGGGTCGGGTCCCCGAGCGCGTCGAACACGAGCTCGGCGTCACCCCCGCCGTTCGCCTTGGCGGCCACCGCCGGTCAGGCCCGGCAGCGAAGACCTGCGCCGAACCCCAGCCACAGGCCGATGATGCGGACGTCCCACCCGCCGCCACCCGATGCGAGGGCGGCGCCAGTCGTCGCCCTCGGCGTGGGCAGCTCGGTGATCACGAGGCGGGTCCCCCCGGGGTGGGGCTCGAGCTCGTAGGTGACAGCGCTCGCGCCACCTCCCCCGTCTGCCGGCCACCACCGGTACCGCAGCCGGCGTCCGGGCTCGACCTCGTCCACCCGGCCGTCCCTGGGGGCGGAGCCGTCATCCCCACGGCCGACGCGCATCGGAGCCCCCGGCTCCATCGCCCACTCGACCGGGGCACCGAACCAGGCATCGACGCGCCGGGCGTCGGTGAGCGCATCCCAGACGTCGTCGACATCCGCCGGGAGGTCGACCTCCCGGACCACCCCAGGTCCTGCGGCTGCGCCGTCCCCTGGGGCGCCGCCGCCTGCGCCGCCTCCCGCCGCGACGGGGGTGTCCTGGTGGTCCTGTGCTCCACTCCCGGCCACTGCGCCTCCACGTGCAACTCGATGGTTGCGTCTCACCTGCTGCACCCGTAACGTGCAACCGATCGGTTCCACGTTATCCGGAGGCCAACCATGACCCACGCCAGCTACCTCGTCCCCACCGTGATCGAGTCCTCGAACCGGGGGGAGCGCGCGTACGACATCTACTCCCGGCTCCTCAAGGACCGCATCGTGATCCTCGGCACCCAGGTCGACGACACCCAGGCCGGGCTGCTGATGGCCCAGCTGCTGCACCTCGAGAGCGAGGCCCCCGACAAGGACATCTGGCTGTACATCAACAGCCCGGGCGGTTCCATGACGTCGATGTTCGCGATCTACGACACCATGCAGTACGTCACTCCCGACGTCGGCACGGTGTGCACCGGCATGGCCGCCTCGGCTGCGTCGGTCATCCTCGCCGGTGGTGCAGCCGGGAAGCGCTTCATCCTCCCGAACGCTCGGGTGCTCATCCACCAGCCGCACGGCGGCGCCCAGGGGCAGTCGGCCGACATCGAGATCCAGGCGAAGGAGATCGTCTTCCTCCGCCAGCGGATGGAGCAGATCCTCGCGACCCACACCGGCCGGGAGGTGACCCAGATCGCCAGGGACACCGATCGCGACTTCATCATGAGCGCCGAGGAGGCGGTGGCCTACGGGATGGTCGACGACGTCCTCACCAGCCGGGCCGGGCTCCCCGGGGGACTCCCGGGAGGACGCGCCGCCCTCCCTGCCAGCCTCGTCGGCTGAGCCGACGTCCGTCAGGTGCCGGTGGACCCGAAGCCGCCCAGTCCCCGCTCGGACGGGCCGAGGGCCTCGGCCGGGCTGAACGTGCAGTGCTCGACGCGCTGCACGACGAGCTGCGCGATCCGGTCCCCCCTGCTGACGGCGAAGTCCTCGTCGGGGTCGAGGTTGACGAGCAGGACCCGCAGCTCGTCCCGGTAGCCGGCGTCGATGAGGCCGGGGGCGTTGAGGACGGTGACGCCGTGGCGCAGGGCGAGGCCGCTGCGTGGTTGCACGAAGCCGGCCCATCCCTGGGGGAGGGCGAGTGCGATCCCGGTCGGTACCAGGGCACGCCCGCCCGCCGGGGCCAGCCGCGCCGGCTCCCGGGCCACGAGGTCGGCCCCGGCGTCGCCAGGGCGTGCATAGGTGGGCAGCGGCAGGTCGGGGTCGAGTCGCAGGACGGGGACCTCGAGCACCGCGAAAGCCTAGGACCGGTGTGCCTGACCGTCTCGTGGGCGGCGCCTACGATCGCGGGGTGCTGGCGTGGATGGACCTCGAGATGACCGGGCTCGACCCGGCCCGCCACGTCATCGTCGAGATCGCCACGCTGCTCACCGACGACGACCTCACGATCATCGCCGAGGGCCCCGACCTGGTCGTCCACCAGCCCCCCGAGGCCCTGGCCGAGATGGATCAGGTCGTCGTCGACATGCACACGAAGAGCGGCCTGCTCCCGGCGATCGGGGTGAGCACGACGACGCTCGCACAGGCGGGTGCAGCCACGCTTGCCTTCCTGCAAGAGCACGTGCCGGCCGCTGGCACCGTCCCCCTCTGTGGCAACTCCATCGGCACCGACCGCCGGTTCCTGGCCCAGTACCTGCCGGAGATCGAGGGTTGGCTCCACTACCGGTCGGTCGACGTCTCGACCATCAAGGAGCTCAGCCGCCGCTGGTACCCGGGCGTCGTCACCGCCGCACCACGCAAGTCGGGCGGGCACCGGGCGCTCGACGACATCCGGGAGAGCGTGGTCGAGCTCGCGTACTACCGGGGGGCGGTCTTCAAGCCACCCGCCGGCCCGTCTGAGGGCGCACCCGGGGCAGTGGCGGCGGCAGCGAGGCCCTGAGGGCCAGCGAGCTGGCGCATGGGCCGAAGGGGTCGGCCGGGACGGCGTCGACCCGGTCTCGCCACGTGGGTGGCGCAGCAGGCGGTCCTGCTCAGGTGCCTGTCGCCCCGAGGTGCTTCGTACCTCCTGTCGCCCCGAGGTGCTCGCACCTCCTGTCGCCCCGGGGTGCTTCGCTCCTCCTGTCGCCCCGGGGTGCTTCGCTCCTCCTGGACCACCGGGGTGCTTCGCTCCTCCTGGACCACCGGGGTGCTTCGCTCCTCCTGGACCACCGGGGTGCTTCGCTCCTCCTGGACCACCGGGGTGCTTCGCACCTCCTGGACCACCGGGGTGCTCGGCACCTCCTGGACACCGGTCGGGACCGTCGGCGGGCCCGTCGCACCGCAGGTGGCGCCGGCGCGGCCAGGGCATCGTCGACGTCCACCGCCTGGTCGCCGAAGATGGTCGCATGGACGCTGAAGCCCAGCCAGCAGACGGGGGTCGGCCGGGGGGCACGCTGGACCTGCACCGTCTCGCCGCAACAGAGGCCAGCCTGGCGGACGTCGAGCACGCGCTGGCCAGGCTCGACGTCGGCACCTGGGGCACCTGCGAGCACTGCGCCGCCCCACTGGATCATGCGGTGCTCGCAGAGCGGCCGGCAGCGCGTGCGTGCCCGGACCACACCTGAACGTCAACCGGCGCCGTCCTCGGACCCGCCGCCGAGCTCCTCGCCCCTGCTCATGGCGAGGAGGAAGCCGATCGACCGCTCCCCCCGCGGGTGGAGCGCCACCAGCGCCTGGAAGGCGGGGCCGTGGCCAGGTTCGACAAGGTGGGCCAGCTCATGGACGATGACGTGGTCGAGCACCCAGCTCGGGAACCCAGCGAGCCGAGAGGACAACCGGATGCTGCCGTCCGCCGGCGTGCACGAGCCCCACCGTGCGTGCTGGTTGTCGACCCAGCGGATCGAGCGCGCCTGCGGCAGGTCGTACCTGCTGGAGAGGTTCGCCGCCCGGGCCTCGAGGTCGATGCCGGCCGAGGTGGCGCGCCGTTCGAAGCGTCGGGACATCTCCCCGACCCAGCGCTGCTCCTCGACCGAGGTCATCGCGGCGGGGATGCTGATGCGGAGCACGCCGCCGACCTGTCGGGCCGACACGGTCTTGCGCCTCCGGGCGCTGCGCACGACCTGGATCTCCACCCGTCGCCCGGGTGTCAGAGCTGGCGCGGGACGGTGACTGCGACCTCGGTGGGGTCGATGAGCAGCACGCGCTCACCGAGGCGGAGCTCACCCGCCTCACCCACCTGCACCCAGAGCGCCCCGAGGTTGGCGACGGGGGCAGGAACGTTGCCGAGCGACCGCTCGACGGCCCGGATGACCCCACCGTGGGTGATGGCGACCGCCTCCCCCGAGGGCCCGACCAGCTTGGCGACGCGCAAGAGAGCGGCGGTCACCCGCTCGATCACGACCTCGACTGGCTCGCCACCTGGAGGGGTGGCAGGCGCTGCCCCCTCGGCGGCCGCCAGCAGCTGGGCGAAGGCGTCGGGCCAGCGGTCGGCGATCTCGGCGCGCGTGCAGCCGGTCCACTCCCCGACATCGCGCTCCTTCAGCCCCGGCTCGACCACGACCGGGCCCACCCCGATCGCCTCGCTGATGACGAGGGCCGTGGTGATCGCCCGCTCGAGGTCCGAGGCCACGACGGCATCGACGATGCCGATCGACGCGACCGCGGCCCAGGCCTGCTGGCGCCCCAGCTCGGTGAGGGGAGGGTCGGCCCACCCCTGCCACCTGCCGCTCGCGTTCCACGCCGACTGACCGTGGCGCACGAGGAGGATGCGGGTCACGAGCCGGACGGTACCCGTGGCGCCGGCGTGACGGGACGAGCCCGACCGGGCCGTGGCTACGCTGCGGGCTCCCGGCGTCGAGTCGGGCGGGCGGCACGGGCGCCGCCGTACGCCAGCCGGAGGTGGCCGTTGCACGCTCGACAGCCTCGGAGCGAGCCGCCCGTCGTAGGCCCGGGGACGGCGACCGCTGTGGTCGTGGCGGGCGGTCTCTCGCGAGGGCGGCCGGTCACCCGGTCGGACGTCGGTCGGCCCGTGATCGACGGCGGCGCCGTCGCGGCCGGGTAGGCGTCCCGGCGATGGCCGTGCTCCTGCTGTTCGCCGCAGCCCGCGAGGCGGCCGGGACCGGTCGGGAGGTCGTCGAGGGGACGACCGTCGGCGAGGTGCTGGACGGTGCGCGGACCCGCCACGGGGAGCTCTTCGCCAGGGTGCTGGCGTCGTCGAAGGTCTGGCGCAACGGTGAACCGGCGACCGACGACGAGGCGGTCGGCCCCGAAGACGAGGTCGCCGTCCTGCCGCCGGTCTCGGGGGGCGCCGGTGGCAGCTCGCCTGGAGAGCCGGGCCGGCGGTGACGAGCCGGGGCCGCCGTCCGAGCCAGGCGCGCCGACACGCTCGCCCCGCCCGGACCCGCATGTGGGTAACGTCTCTCCTGGTGGACCCCGCTCGAATCGCTCGCGTCCTCGACCCCTCCTATGTCGCTGACCTCGAGTCGCTGACCATGGACGAGCTCCGGTCCAGGCGCACCGCCTGCCAGGCCCTGGAGGTGGGGCTCTCCTACCAGCGCCGGATGGCGCAGGGCCGACTCGACCTCGTCGGCGCCGAGCGGAACCAGCGGGCCGGTGGGGCAAGCGCACCTCACATCGGTGACGGCACGGCGGAGATGGTCCACCAGCTGAGCGGGATCCTCGCCGACCGGGGGAGGGCGCCGGGCGTCGGCCGCCTGCCCCGGCTGATGGCGCCGGACGTCGAGGACGTCGAAACCACCGAGCTCGACGCCATCGCCGGGCCAGGGGCGCTCTCCAGCCTCGCCGACCTCGACGACGATGCGCTGGCGGCGCTCGTCGACCGCTTCAGCGCCTACGAGCGGGCCGTGTCGGACCAGCGCCACCAGCTGCACGCAAGGATCGATGCGTTCCAGGCGGAGATCGCCCGTCGGTACCGGACGGGTGAGGCGACGGTCGAGTCGCTCTTGACCTGACCTGAGCCCCGGGCCGCCAGACCGACTCGGGCTGGCGGGGGCGCCGCTCGCGCCCGAGCGTCGGGTGCTCGCGATCGTCGCGTACGATCGTCCCATGAACGAGCTCGAGTCACGGTGGCGGGACCTCGGCGCGTTCATCCGGGAGCAGCGCCAGCAGGGCCACGTCTCGCTGCGCAAGCTCTCCGAGTCCGCAGGCATCTCGAACCCGTACCTGAGCCAGATCGAGCGGGGGCTGCGCAAGCCCTCCGCCGAGATCCTCCAGCAGATCGCGAAGGCGCTGCGCATCTCGGCCGAGACGCTCTACGTGCAGGCGGGGATCCTCGAGGCCAGGGAGGGTGACGAGGACTTCGTGATGGCGCTGCTGCGCGACCCGCTGCTGCACGAGGAGCAGAAGCAGACCGTGCTGCGGATCTACCAGTCCTTCGTCTTCGAGAACGGCGGCGTCCCCTCCGAGGACGCCGAAGGTGGGGACGACCCCCTCGCCGACGCCGGCTGACCCCACCGGGGCCGGCGCGGAATCCCCGGTCGACCGGCGGGGTTGGCCCCTCCGTGCGCCGCCTGGCCATCCTCTCGTTCCACACCTCGCCCCTCGTCCAGCCCGGCTCGGGCGACAGCGGCGGCATGAATGTCTACGTCCGCGAGCTCGGGTCCGCCCTCGCCCAGGCCGGTGTCGAGTGCGACGTCTACACGCGGCGGTGGTCCGACGAGCTGCCCGCCGAGGTGGCGGTCGAGCCGGGCTTCACCGTCGTGCACGTGCCGGCAGGGCCGGCGGCCGACGTCGCCAAGGCGGACCTCCCCGGCCTCGTCCCCGCCTTCACCGACGCCGTCATCGAGCGCATCCGGACGAGCCACGGCGTCGATGCGGTGCACGCCAACTACTGGCTCTCGGGTGTTGCCGGCCACGCCGTCAAGCACGAGCTGGGCCTGCCGCTCGTCTCGACGTTCCACACCCTGGCCCGGGTCAAGGCGGACGGCGGCACGGTGGATGCCGGTGGTGGTGACCGGGTCGCCGCCGAGGTGGAGGTCGTCGCCTGCAGCGACGCCATCCTCGCCAACTGCGCCGAGGAGTCGCTCGACCTCCAGCACCACTACGCAGCACCTCCCGGACGGATCGAGATCGTCCCGCCTGGGGTCGACCACGCGTTCTTCTCCCCGGGTGACCGGGACGGCGCCCGGGCTGCGCTCGGCTGGTCCTCCCCGGGACGCATCAGTGCCGTCGGGGGCCGCCTCGCCGACAAGCACCCCGTGCTGCTCTTCGTCGGCCGCATCCAGCCGCTCAAGGGCCTCGATGTGGCCGTCCGGGCCCTGGCCGCGCTCGATCGGCCCGACGCCGAGCTCGTGGTGGTCGGTGGCCCGAGCGGTGCCGACGGGACGGCTGAGCTTGCGAGGGTGACGGCGCTGGCTCGTGACCTCGGGGTCACCGAGCGGCTCCGCTTCGTCGCTGCCCAGCCCCACCACCTGCTCTCGACCTGGTACCGCGCCGCCGACGTCGTCCTCGTTCCGAGCCGGTCCGAGAGCTTCGGCCTGGTCGCGCTCGAGGCGGCTGCGTGCGGCGTCCCGGTGGTGGCGGCTGCGGTCGGCGGGCTGCGCACCCTCGTCGACGACGGTCGCACCGGCTTCCTCGTCGAGGGGCGAGACCCCGACGACTTCGCCGCATCGGTGGAGCTGCTCCTCGCTGACCCGTCCATGGCGGCGGCGATGGGCAGCGCCGGAGCCCTGCGGGCGCAGGGTTACACCTGGTCGACCGCCGCCGCCCGCCTCCGCCGCCTGTACACCGACGTGTCAGCTCGGAGCCTCGTCACCTGCACGTGATCCCCCCCGCCGCCACCCCTGCGGCTGGCATGGTGGGGCCATGAACGGCGACGACAGCTCCGACGAGCCCGCCCCACCGGCCACCCCGCAGGAGCTCGATGCGCTCGAAGCCCGGCTCGATGCCTGGCTCCGCCGGGAGCTGGCATCGAGCCCCCTGCTGGTCGCCGTCGACCGTGGTGAGCCGGGTGAGCGCCGCTGGTACGTGCGCCTGGCCGGTGAGGAGAAGGAGTTCACGACGATCTGGCTGACGCTCGGCCAGCGGGCCCTCCACCTCGAGACCTACGTCATGCCTGCCCCCGAGGAAGCCGAGGCCGCCTTCTACGTCCACCTCCTCCGCCGCAACCGCAGCACGCACGGCCTCTGGTTCGCCGTCGGTGACGAGGAGGCGATCTTCCTCGTCGGGCAGCTCCCGGTCACCGCCGTGGACGAGGCCGCCCTCGACCGGCTGATCGGGTCCACCTACGCGTACGTCGAGCGCTTCTTCCGGCCTGCCCTGTCCATCGGCTTCGCCGCCCGGCTGGCCAAACAGGCGCCGCGCTAAGAATATCGTTGCATCTCATGTGATCTCATGCTTATGATGGCGGCGGGGCCCGGGAGGGCGGAGGTCGGAGGCGTTCGGGGAAGTACGCCGAGGTCACCCGCACCACCGGGCCCCACCCCCGTCCGCCGCACGTGCCAGGACCCGGGCGAGGCGACGGACTTGCTCCGAGAGTCCGGGCGTGATCGACCCCGCTGCGCCACCGTTCGGCCGGTCGACCTCGTCCGGTCCTCCACGTCTGACCCACCTCGTCTGACCCACCTCGTCTGACCCCCACCTCGTCTGACCCACCTCGTCGGGTCGGCCTCGGCTCCTTCGGGGCTGGGCGGGGGCCCGTAGCCGGGGGCATCGACAGCCGTCGCCGGATCCGATGTGGAGGTCGGGTGTACGCCGTGTTACGTTCCGACGACTTATTACCGTCGTGTTACGGCCGACCTGGCCGTGCTCGCCGATCCCCTCGAGCCCACGTCACTCGACGCCCGACCGAGAGAGTCCACGAGACCGGCCTTGATGAAACCTCGCAGCAGCACCATCCGTTCGATCTTCCTCGTCCTCGTCCTCGCCCTGGTGGCGTCGCACGTCGCACCCGCCGGTGCAGCGAGCGCGGGAGCCGAGCGTGACGACGCCCGTCGGCGCAAGGCCTCGCTCACGGCCGACCTGGACGTGCTCGAGACGTCGGAGACCGACTTGCAGGTCGCACTTGACGACCTCAACGCCAGCGTGTGGGCGAGGACGGCGGAGGTCGACACCGCCCAGCAGGCAGCGACGACCGCCGAGGCTGAGGTGGCACAGCTCGAAGCCGAGCTCGCCACCACGAACCGGGCGATCGAGGGGCTCAGGTCGGACCTCGTGACCCGGGCCGTCGACACCTTCGTGCGACCGGCCGAGCTGAGCCTCGTCGACGTGGTCGATTCGTCGGACCCCGCCGAGGCAGGGCGCAAGCAGGCGTTCCTCGACCTGGTGATGGCTCACGACACCGACGTGGTCGGTCAGCTCCAAGTGGCGGAGGAGGAGCTGACGCGCCGGCGCCAGGGTGCCGAGGCCGCTCGCCAGCGGGCCGAGGCCCTGCGCACCGAAGCCGAGGCCGCCCTCACCGAGCTGGAGTCCGCGGTCGCCGAGCAGGCCGTCCTGAAAGCCGGCGTGGACGCCCGCCAGGTCGCCGTGTTGGCCGAGATCGACCAGCTCTCGGCAGCCGAGGCCGAGCTCGGCGCCCTGATCGACAGCCGGATGGCCACGGCAGCGACCGAGGGACCGCCACCCCCGGCAGGCGGCGGGGACGCGGCCGGCGCCGGGGCGGGAGCTGCCAGCAGTGGCGGGTGCGTGTGGCCCGCAAGGGGGACCGTCACCTCCGAGTTCGGCTCCCGCTGGGGTCGCCTGCACGCCGGCCTCGACGTCGCAGGCCCGATCGGCACCCCCATCTGGGCGGCCGAGGCGGGCTCCGTGGTCGTCGCCGGCACCCAGAGCGGCTACGGCAACACCGTCGTGCTCGACCACGGCGGCGGCATGACCACCCTCTACGGCCATCAGAGCCGCCTCGCCGTCTCCGTCGGCGAATCCGTGAGCCAGGGACAGGTCATCGGCTACATCGGCAACACCGGCCGTTCGACCGGGCCCCACGTCCACTTCGAGACCCGGTACGGCGGCTCCCCCCGGAACCCCCGGGGCTGCCTCGGCTGACCGCCGCGCTGCGCCCGGGGTTGCTGCACCCGGCACCTGTCACCGGTGGGCACGGTCGCCGATCTCACCGGTCACCGGTCGGCGTGCTGCGCTCGCCTAGGTTCCGGCCATGGGGCTGCGGCTGGTGATCGTCGGGGGCGGCCAGATGGGCGAGGCGCTGCTGCGCGGCCTCGTCGCCGCCGGCTGGCCACCCGAGGAGCTCGGGGTGGTCGAGCCCCTCGCCGCCAGGCGGGAGGAGCTGGGTCAGCGGTTTCCCCGCATGACCACCTCGGCTGGCGGGCTCGGTGCCGCAGGGACCGTGCTGGCAGTCAAACCCGACGCCGTCCCGGACGCAGCGCACGCGGCCGTCGGTGCGGGCACCGAGCGGATCCTCTCCATCGCCGCCGGGGTGACGGTCGGGGCCATCGAGGCCGTGACGGGCCAGGTCCCCGTCGTGCGGGCCATGCCCAACACGCCGGCGCTGGTCGGGGCGGGTGCAGCGGCGATCGCTCCTGGCACCTCGGCCGGGGAAGCCGACCTGGTCTGGGCCGAGTCGGTCCTCGGTGCCGTAGGGATCGTGGTGCGGGTCCCCGAGCAGCTGCTGGACGCAGTCACCGGGCTGTCGGGGTCGGGGCCCGCCTACGTCTTCCTGGTCGCCGAGGCGCTCGTCGAGGCAGGCGTCCTCGTCGGCCTGCCCCGCGCGACGTCGGCTGTGCTCGTGGCTCAGACCCTGCTCGGTGCATCTCGGCTCCTGGTGGAGGGTGAGGACGGACCCGAGGCGCTCCGGGCTGCGGTCACCTCGCCGGGTGGCACCACCGCCGCCGGGCTGAGGGTGCTCGAAGCCCAGGGGGTGCGCTCTGCACTGATCGAAGCCGTGGCCGCCGCCACCCAACGCTCGGCCGAGCTCGGCCGGGGGTGATCGCAGCTGCACCAGCCCCAGGTGCAACACCTGGCCCTCTTCCCCCAGGCGCGACGAGGTCGTACAGTTCGGCTCGGAGAAAGGGGCGGTCCATGGACCGAGAGACCACGCGCGCCACGTATCTGACGGTGGCCGAGGTCGCCGGCATGCTTCGGGTGTCGACGATGACGGTGTACCGGCTCATCAAGGCGAGGGAGCTGCCTGCCGTTCGGGTGGGCAAGTCCTACCGACTGTCGGAGGACGACGTCGACCGGTTCGTGGCCCAGGGCTTCACCGCAGCAGGCTGAGGCTCCCGGCCCGGGGCGCCGGGACCCGCCGCTACGGTCGAGCGGGCATGCCCGCGCACGACACCATCTCGTTCCTCTCCGACTACGGCTACGACGACGAGTTCGTCGGGGTCGTGCACTCCGTGATCCGGGGCATCGCTCCCGACGCCCGGGTCATCGACCTCACCCACGGGATCCCGGCGCACGACACGCGCGCCGGGGGGCTGGCGCTCGCCCGGGCCGTGCAGTACGTCGCGCCCGGGGTGATCCTGGCCGTCGTTGATCCCGGTGTCGGCACCGCCCGCAGGGCGGTGGCCGTCGAGGTGGGTGACGGCGCCGGGGTCTTCCTCGGCCCCGACAACGGCCTGCTCGCCCCGGCGGTGGCCATGGCCGGCGGTGCCACGCGCGCCGTCGAGCTGCGCGACCCGGCGTTCCACCTTCCCGCCCCCGGCCCGACCTTCGCCGGGCGAGACGTGTTCGCGCCGGTTGCCGCCCACCTGTGCAGCGGGGTCGAGCTCGACGAGCTCGGGCCGCCGGTCGACACCGCCACCCTGCTCCCCGGCGTCCTCCCGGTCAGTCGCAGCGAAGGTGAGGTGGTGGTGGCCGAGGTCCTCTGGGTCGACCGGTTCGGCAACGCCCAGCTCAACGTGGGGCCCGACGAGCTGTCGGGGAGCCGCCACACCCTCACCACGGGGAAGGCGGTCAGGACCGCCACCCTGGCCGACACCTACGGCGCCGTCCCCCCTGGTGGGGTCGGGCTCGTCGTGGACGCCTACGGGCTCATGTCACTGGCCCTCGACCGCCGCTCGGCCGCCGAGGAGCTCGGGCTCGAGGCCGGGGTCGAGCTGCGGTTGGCGCCGCTCACCGAGAAGCCGGTCGATCCCCCTGCGCCCCTCCCGTTCCCCACCGTCCGCCGGGAGGTGTGATGCGACCTGCCACGACCATCGTCCTGTGCGTCCTGCTGCTCGGCCTCTTCGTGGCCGCCACCCTGCAGTTCGTCCTGCTGGGCCGCTGAGGCCTGGGGCTCGCAGGCCCCGGATCAGAGCCGTGGCGTGCGGTGGCGGGTGATCTCCCGCTCGAGCGCCTCGAGCCCGTCCACCTTCGCCAGCACGGCGGTGATGCCGGCCGCGGCCGCCTGCTCCTCGAGCTCGCGATGCGGGAAGGCGGTGTAGAGCAGGACGACCTGGTCGGGTCGGGCCGCTCTTACCCGCCTCGCCGTCTCGATCCCATCGAGGTCCGGCATCCGCTCGTCGAGCACGATCACGTCGGCTCGCACGCCGTCCTCGATGAGCTCAGCGACCTCTGTACCGGCGGCGACGTCGGCGACCACCTCGAACCCGTCGAGCTCGAGCATCGAGCGGAGCATGCGCCGGACGTGGACGGTGTCGTCCCCGATGAGGACGCGGATGGGGGACGCCACGGCCGGAACCGTAGCGACGACACCGCCGTGCGTGGCGGCACCTCCCTGCCCCGGCGGGCCGATCAGAGGTGCGTCGCCAGCTGATCGCGGGTGAAGCGGACGGCCCCGCGCCAGCACAGGGCCACCGCCGCCACCCAGATCAGCCCACCGATGGCCACGGCCACCGGCAGGTCGACGAGGAGCAGCCCGGTCGACTGGCCGACGGCCAGGAAGATCAGGGGCAGGACCACGGCGCCCCCGAGCTGGTTCGCCTCCTGGGCCGTCTTGGCGCGAGCCGACACCCGGACCATCACGCCCAAGCCGAGGGCGGCCACCGCCGGGGCCACCCACACGATGACGACGAGCCACAGCGACGTCGGCACGTAGACGCGATGGAGGACGGGCCAGGCGACGGTGTTGGCCACGACGGCGAAGCACGCGAACCCCGCCCAGGACACGGCGACCGCAGGGAGGAAGGCGCTGAGTAGCTTCGCGAGGAAGAGGTCCCGGGCGTCGATCGGCAGGTGGAGCAGCGTCTCGAGCGTGCGGCGCTCCTTCTCGCCGGCGAAGGCGTCGGCAGCGAGGACGCTCGAGACCATCAGCGGCACGATGAGGAACAGCGGAGCGAGCAGGTAGCCGTTCACCAGGACCACGAGCTGCTCGCGCCGAGGCAGCCGGGTGATGGGGGCTGCCAGGTCGCCGGGGAGCTGGTCGAGGAACGACGAGATGTCGGGCGAGGCGCCTTGCCGCGCCCCCAGGCCGACCATGGCGGGCAGCACCACGAGCAGCAGCACGGGGACCGTGAGCATGGGGAGGATCACCGCTTTGGAGCGGGTGGCGGCCAGCAGGTCCTTGCGGACGACGGCCCCGACCGCCGCGCTGCCCACCCGCCTCACGGCGTCCCACCGGGAGCGATCGGCGGCGTTGCGCCCTGCAGGGCGAAGTAGACGTCCTCGAGCGTGGCCGGACGCGGCACTGCGCCGTAGACGGGGACCCCGGCCGACACCAGTGCGGCCACCATGGCCGGAAGGGCCTCCCGTCCCTCGACCCGGACGCGGGCGCCGTCGTGCGCCACCTCGACCGTGAGCACCCCTCGACAGCTGCGCACGAGTCCCAGCACCGGCGCCATCGCAGGGCCACCGAGGTCGAGGTCGGCGGCGAGGCCCGGCCACAGCGCGGCGGCCAGCTCGGCCGGTCGGCCGAAGGCCCGGAGCCTCCCGCGGTCGAGCACCGCCATCTTCGAGGCGAGCCGCCCGGCCTCGGGCAGGAGGTGCGTGCACAGCACGACGGTGCGGCCCTGCGCGCGGGCGAGGTCGGCGATGAGGTCGACCACGTCCCTCGTGGCGTTCGGGTCGAGGCCCGACGTCGGCTCGTCGAGGAACAGGACCTCGGGCTCGTGGAGGAGCGCGCCGGCGAGGGCGACGCGCTTGCGCTGGCCGGTCGACGCGCCCTGCAGGGGGAGGTCGACCCGGTCGCCCATCCCGAAGCGCTCCAGTGACTCGCAGATCCGCCGGTCCACCTCGCTCCCCCGCATGCCCCTGATCGCAGCTGCAGCGGCCAGGTTTTGGCGAGCGGTCAGCCGGTCGTCGAGGCCGGCGTTCTCGGTCAGCACCCCGGTCCGGCGGCGCAGCTCGTGGCCCTCGGTCGTCGGGTCGAGGCCGAGCACGCGGCTGTGCCCCCGGTCGGGGAGGAGCACACCGTTCAACAGGCGGACCGTCGTGGTCTTGCCGGCACCGTTGGGGCCGAGGAGGACGATGACCTCACCGGCGTCGGCCTGGATGCTCAGCCCGTCGAGCGCCACCCGACCCCCGAAGGCACGGGACAGATCCACGGCCTCGAGCACGGGCGCCACCGGCTCAGTGTGGCGTCCACCCGGCGACCGCGTCGCCAGCCCGGGCCGAACCTCCGGGCGGGGGGCCGGACACGCAACGGGCGGCGCAGCGCTACGGTCCGAGGTCGTGAACCTCGCTCGCATCATCGATGGTCACGCTGAGGGATCGGTCGCGCTGATCAGCCGCGGCAGGCGGACCACCTACGGCGAGCTCGGCGACCTGGTGGCCAGGCTGAGGGGTGGCCTCGTCGGGCTCGGCCTCGAGCCCGGGGACCGGGTCGCCATCGCCGTGCCCAACAACCGGATCTTCGTGCGCACCTACCTGGCCGTGCTCGGCATCGGTTGCGTCGCCGTGCCCCTCAACCCGACGAGCCCGGCAAAGGAGCTGCAGCGGGAGCTGGCGTCGATCGGGGCCCGGGTCATCGTGCACGGCCCGTCCGCCGCTGCGGCCGTCGGCGGGATCGACCGGGACGCCGTGCTCACGCTCGAGCACGTGATCGTCGCCGGAGGGGGCGGGGGAGGCGGGCTCGCGCTCGAGGACCTCGAGCAGGCGGACCCTGTCGCCGATGTCGACCGGCAGGCGGACGACCTCGCCGTCCTCGTCTTCACCGCCGGGACGGCTGGCTCGCCGAAGGCGGCGATGCTCACGCACGGGAACCTCCTCGCCAACATCGAGCAGGTGCAGCAGGGCGAGCGCCCGTTCGAGGCAGCGGACGTGACCCTCGGCGTGCTGCCGCTCTTCCACATCTTCGGCCTCAACGCCGCCCTCGGCGTCACCCTCTCGGCCGGCGCCTCGATGGTCCTCGCCGAGCGCTTCGACCCAGCCGGCACGCTCGAGCTGATCACCTCGCACGGCTGCACGATCGTCTCTGGGGCGCCCCCCATGTGGATCGCCTGGGCAGGGCTGCCGGGCGCCGACCCCGACGCCTTCAGCTCGGTCCGGGCTGCGGTGTCAGGTGCGTCACCGCTGGCCGACGAGACCGCGCTGGCCGTGGACGAGCGCTTCGGGTTGAGCATCCACCAGGGCTACGGCCTGACCGAGGCCTCGCCCGTGGTGACCTCCTCGGGCACCGACGGCGCGCCGCTCGGGTCGGTGGGCCGACCGCTCCCCGGGGTGGAGGTGCGCATCATCGACGCCGACGAGCTCGACGTCGAGCTGGGGGACCAGGGCGAGCTGTGGGTCCGGGGGCCGAACGTCTTCGTCGGTTACTGGCAGGACGCCGACGCCACCGCATCGGCGCTGACCCCCGACGGCTGGCTCAGGACGGGCGACGTGGCGGTGGCGGACGGGGCCGCCAACATCTGGATCGTCGACCGGGCGAAGGACCTCATCATCGTCTCCGGGTTCAACGTCTACCCCGCCGAGGTCGAGGAGGTCCTGCTCGAGCATCCGGGGATCGAGTCGGTGGCGGTGGTCGGCACCCCCCACCCCCACGCCGGTGAGGCGGTCAAGGCCTACGTCGTCGCCAGGGACGGGCATCACCTCGAGGAGGAGCAGGTCATCGACTTCTGCGCCGACAACCTCGCTCGCTACAAGTGCCCGAGCACCGTCACCTTCGTGGACGAGATCCCGACCGGCATGGGGGGCAAGATCCTCCGGCGCTCGTTGCGCTAGCCCCGCCGGTCTCGCTCCCGGGACGGTGTGGTGACCACCAGGAAGCCGGCGAAGAGCACGGTGATGCCGATCGTGAGGGTCACGGCGAAGCCCTGCATCTCGCCGAGGACGCTGTTCAGCAGCCCGCTGGCCGACAGCACCGCCGTCCCGGCTGCGATCACGAGGTTGCCGGTGGCGAGGCGGGCAGCCTGGGCCGGTCGCCCGCCGGTCCCGCCCCGACCTGTTAGCAGGCGGGTGGCGCTCCAGGCGGCGCCGACGAACACGACCGTCGCCCCCATGCCGCTGGCGGCGGCGGCCAGGATCCGCGGGAGGGGGCCGAGCACCTCGCTGCCCCGAGGGAGGATCTCGGGATCGATGGGAGCCGTCAGCGGGGCGACAGCCAGCACTCCGGCGGCGAAGGCGCACCCGAGGGCAACGGCGGCGGCGCAATGGTCACCCCGTCGACGGCCGGCGAGCAGGTAGACGGTGCCGAGGGCGAGGAAGGGGACGTTGACGATCGCCCCGAACAGGTAGAAGAGGCGGAACGTGAGGCCGTCCCACCCGAGGGCGGCGCCGGCCCAGAGCGAAAGGGCGCCGCAGGCGAAGAGGGTGAGGGCGATGCTCCACGCCAGCTCGTGGCGCCGCCGCCGCCGCAGCCAGCGCTCGAAGGTGGCCCCGGCGAAGGCGAGAGCGATCACCGTCGCCCCGGACGCGAGGGCGAGGGTGGCGGCCATGGGCAGCGGACACGATACGGGGCGGTTCGGGCACGACGGTGTGCCCGAGCCCGACGACGCGAGCCCGACGACGCGAGCCCGGTGACGCGACCACGGAGCGGACCAGGAGCTCCTGCGTCCCGGAGGTGGGTCTGAGCCGCTCGCTCCCGCTCGTGTCTTTGTGAAGGGCCGGAGGCCCCCCGTAGGCTCGATCTCGTCATGGTCGACCGGACGAGCCGCCGCATCCCCGAGGCCACCGTCGCCCGGCTCCCGGTCTACCTCCGCAGCCTGGTCGAGCTGGCCGACGCCCGCATCGCCACGGTGAGCTCGGAGCGCCTGGCGGAGATGGCCGGCGTCAACGCCGCCAAGGTGCGCAAGGACCTGTCGTACCTCGGGTCCTACGGCACCCGGGGGGTCGGCTACGACGTCGAGTTCCTCCTCTTCCAGATGAGCAGGGAGCTCGGTCTGACCCAGGACTGGCCGGTGGTCATCGTCGGTGTGGGGAACCTCGGCCAGGCGCTCGCCAACTACCGGGGCTTCGACGAGCGCGGCTTCCCGGTGGCGGCGCTGGTCGATGCCGACCCGGCGAAGGTGGGCGAGCGGATCGGTGCCCTCACCGTGCGAGGTGTGGCCGACCTCCCCGCCATCGTGGAGGAGCTCGGGGTCACGGTGGGCGTCATGGCCACACCCGCAACCGCAGCCCAGGACGTGGCCGACGCGCTGGTCCGGGCCGGCGTCCGGTCGATCCTCAACTTCGCCCCTGCGGTCGTGGCGGTGCCCGAGGGGGTCTCGGTCCGCAAGGTCGATCTGGCCGTCGAGCTCCAGATCCTCAGCTTCTACCAGCAGCGGCGCCTCCCCGGCACCGCCGGCTCCCTGCCGGGCGCCCCGCTGTCGGACACGGTCGGCTGATGCCGGTCGAGGGTCCGCAGTACCCGGTCAACCTCGTGCTCCGGGCTCAGCGCTGCCTCGTCGTGGGCGGGGGCGTCGTCGCCCTCGCCAAGGTCCGGGGCCTCCTCGCCGGAGGCGCGACCGACGTGCACGTGGTCGCCCCGGTGCTGGCGCCCGAGCTGGCCGAGCTCCCCGGGGTCACCACGGAGCCCCGGCCCTACGAGCCGGGTGAGGCGGCCGGGTACCGGCTCGTGGTGACGGCCACGGACGACCCGTCGGTCAACCACCAGGTGTTCCTCGACGCCGAGACCGCCGGCACCTGGGTCAACAGCGCCGACGACCCGGCCAACTGCTCGTTCACCCTGCCGGCCGTGGTCCGCAAGGGTCCCATCATGGTCACCGCCGCCACCGGTGGTCACAGCCCTGCCCTCGCCACCTGGCTCCGGCGCCACGTGGAGGGCCAGCTCGACGACGCCTGGGTGGAGCTGGCGACGCTCCTGGCCGAGCGACGTGCCGAGCTGCGTGCCGAGGGGGTTGCCACCGAGGGGCTGAGTTGGCAAGAGGTCCTCGACTCGGGGATGCTTGACCTCGTCAGAGCTGGTCGGCTCGACGAGGCAAGGAACCTCCTGCGCACCCGCATCGCCGCTCCAGGCGGCGCCCCGGCGTCTGGGGGGGAAGGACGTTGACCGTGATCGTCGTCGGACTCAACCACCGGACCGTGCCCCTCGACGTCCTCGAGCGCATGACGGTGACCGGCGAGCGCCTGCCCAAGGCCTTGCACGACCTCGTCTCCCGTGACGCCATCAGCGAGGCCGTCGTCCTCTCGACCTGCAACCGCACCGAGGTGTACGTCGTCGCCGACCGGTTCCACCCTGCGGTGGGCGACGTGCGCCACGTCCTGTCGGGCCTGGCCGACCTGGCGCCCGAGGACTTCACCGACCACCTCTACACGTTCCACGACGCCGCCGCCGTCGCCCACCTGTTCTCCGTCGTCTCCGGACTGGACTCGGCCGTGCTCGGCGAGAGCGAGATCCTGGGCCAGGTGCGGGGCGCCTGGGAGCAGGCAGTCGTCGAGGGCGCAGCCGGCGGCGGCATGAACATGCTGTTCCGCCACGCCCTCGAGGTCGGCAAGCGGGTCCGCACCGAGACGTCGATCGGCCGTCACACCGCATCGGTCAGCCAGGCGGCGGTCGAGCTCGCCGAGGCGCGCCTCGGCACGCTCGTCGACAAGCGGGTCCTCGTGCTCGGCGCCGGCGACATGGGTGAGGGCATGGCCGTCTCCCTCGCCCGCTCCGGCGTGGCCGAGGTGCTCGTGGTGAACCGGACCCGGCCCCGGGCCGACGAGCTGGCAGCCAGGGTGGGTGGGCGCTCCGTGGGCGTCGCCGACCTGCCGGCCGCCCTCGCCGAGGTCGACGTCCTGCTCACCTCCACCGGCGCCACGTCGGTCCTCGTGGACCACGGCGACCTCGAGCCCGTCGTCGCCGCACGCTGCGGTCGCAGGCTGCTCATCATCGACGTGGCCGTGCCCCGTGACGTCGACCCCTCCGCAGCCGAGCTGCCCGGTGTTGACCTGCTCGACATGGACGACCTTCGGGCCTTCGCCGACGCCGGCATCGCCGAGCGCCGCAAGGAGGTGTCGAGCGTCCGCGACCTCATCGACGAGGAGGTCCAGCGGTACCGGGCGGCCGTCACCCACCGCCAGGCGGCACCGCTGATCGCCGCCCTCCGGGAGCGCGCCGAGGCGGCTCGCCTCACCGAGCTCGACCGGGCCTCGGCCAAGCTCTCCGAGCGCGAGCTCGAGTCGCTCGACGTCGCCAGCCGGGCGCTCGTCGCCAAGCTGCTCCACGAGCCGACGATCCGCCTCAAGGAGGCGGCCGGCACCGCTCGTGGGGAGCGCCTGGCGGACGCGCTGCGCGACCTGTTCGACCTCGGCTGAGGGCCGGCCGAGTGCGTCGAGCTGCCACCCGACGCTGCCCCGGGTCGCCCGGCCCGGGTCCCCGACGTGCGACCGCAGGACCGACGCCGGCGTGAGCGCGCCGCAGGCCCTGCGCATCGCCACCCGCGGCAGCCCGCTCGCCCGATGGCAGGCGGAGCACGTCGCCGACCTCCTCCGCAGCGCCCACGGCGGTGACCTGCAGGTCGACCTCGTCATCGTGGAGACGGTCGGCGATCGGCGCCAGGACGTCTCCCTCGACCAGATCGGTGGGCGCGGCATCTTCGTGAAGGAGGTGCAGGCGGCGGTGCTCGACGGCCGGGCCGACCTCGCCGTGCACTCGGCGAAGGACCTGCCGTCGAGCCCTGAGCTGGCCCCGGGGGGGCTTGCGATCGTGGCCGTGCCCGAGCGGGGCGACCCGCGAGACGTGCTCGTCGGCTCTGCGCTCGACGACATCCCGCCCGGTGGCCTCGTGGCCACGGGGTCGGCGCGCCGTCGGGCCATCCTCGCCGACCTGAGGCCCGACCTCACCTTCACCGGGCTCCGGGGCAACGTCGGCACCCGCCTGGCCAAGGCTCCCGCCCACGCCGCCATCGTCATGGCCCTGGCCCCGCTCCAGCGCCTCGCCCTCGAGCACCACGTCGCCCAGGTCCTCGAGCCCCATCAGATGCTGCCGCAGGTGGGCCAGGGAGCCCTCGCCGTCGAGTGCCGCGACGACGACGAGCCGGTGACGGCGCTGGTGGGCGTGCTCGACCATGGCCCGTCCCGGCTGGCGGTCGATGCCGAGCGGGGGTTCCTCGCCACCCTCGGGGGTGGGTGCGACCTGCCCGTCGCCGCCCACGCCACGGTGGGCGGCGACGGGTCGCTCCACCTCGTCGCCCTGCTCGCCTCCCTCGACGGCCACCGGGTGCTGCGCGACGAGCGGACCGGCGACGGAGGCGATCCCGGCGGGCTCGGGGCTGCGCTCGCGACCCACCTGCTCGACGAGGGTGGCGGCCGCTGGCTCCTGGCCGAGGCCGGGCTGCTCCCGTCCACTTGAGTGCCTCCCCTCGCCCGAGGGGGCGTGGAGCCGTGCCACCGGACCTGGCAACCTTCCGACATGCCGACGCTGTTCACGCGCATCATCGACGGGGAGCTCCCCGCCGCCTTCGTCTGGGAGGACGACCGCTGCGTGGCGTTCATGGCCAAGGACGCCTGCCACCCCGGCCACCTGCTGGTCGTGCCCCGCCAGGAGGTCGACCACTGGCTCGACGCCGACGACGACCTGCTCGCCCACCTGCTGCGAACGTGCAGGACCATCGCCACAGCGCAGCAGGACGCCTTCCCCTCGGAGCGGGTGGCGCTGATGGTGGTGGGGCTCGAGGTGCCGCACCTGCACCTGCACCTCGTCCCCGTCGACGGCATGGGTGACGTCGACTTCGCCCGCGCCCGTCGTGACGTCCCCCTGGAGGAGCTCGAGGCCGACGCCGGGGCGATCAGGGGCCGACTCCCCTGACCCACGAGCCGAGCGGGTGGGACCATCATCGGGTGGCGCGGGCGGTGACGGCGTGACCGTCCACCTCGTGGGCGCCGGGCCCGGCGACCCCGGGCTGCTCACGCTGCGGGGGGCCGAGGTGCTGGCCACGGCCGAGGTGGTCGTCCACGACCGCCTGGCGAGCTCCGCCCTGTTGGACCTGGCCCCGCCGGGGGCCGAGCGGATCTCGGTGGGCAAGGCGCCGCGGGGCCCGAGCACGCCCCAGGGCGAGATCAACCGGCTGCTCGTCGAGTACGGCCGGGCCGGCCGCCGCGTCGTGCGGCTCAAGGGCGGCGACCCCTTCGTGTTCGCCCGCGGCGGCGAGGAGGCGCTCGCCCTCACCGAGGCCGGCGTCGCCTTCGAGGTCGTGCCCGGCATCACGTCGGCCATCGCCGCGCCTGCCTACGCCGGCATCCCGGTGACGATGCGCAACGTCGCCACGTCCTTCACCGTTGTCACCGGACACGGCGACCCCTGGGCCGACACCGACACCGACTGGGCAGCGGTCGCCGGCCTCGCCGTCAGCGGCGGGACGGTGGTGGTGCTCATGGGCGTGGCGACGAGGTCCGAGATCGCCGACCGGCTCACCGCCGGTGGGCTCGACCCGACCACACCCGTCGCGGCGGTGCGCTGGGGCACCCGCCCCGAGCAGCGCACGGTGCGCACGACGCTCGCCGGTCTCGGTCGCGCCGAGGTCGCCTCGCCTTCGGTCATCGTGATCGGCGCGGTGGCGGGCGTCGACCTCGCATGGTTCGAGTCGAGGCCGCTGTTCGGGAGGACGGTCGTCGTCACCCGGGCGCGGGAGCAGGCGTCGACGTTGGTCGAGCGCCTCCAGGCCCTTGGTGCAGACACGATCGAGCTGCCCACGATCGAGGTCGTGGCGCCCTCGGACGACGGTGTCGCGCTGGCTCGTGCTGCGGCGGGCGTGGCCGGCGCCGACTGGGTGGTCTTCACGTCGGTCAACGCCGTCGGGCGCTTCATGGCGCTGCTGCGCGACAGCCGGGCGTTCGGTCGCACCAAGGTGGCCGCCGTCGGTCCTGGCACGGCGGCGGCGCTCGCAGGCTGGCACGTGCAGCCCGACCTCGTGCCCGAGCGGGCCATCGCCGAGGCCCTCGCCGAGGCGTTCCCTGCCGGCACCGGGAGGGTGCTGCTGCCACAGGCGGCCGGAGCCCGCCCGGTGCTGGCCGACGGCCTGGCGGCGCGAGGGTGGGACGTGGAGGTGATCGAGGCGTACCGCACGGTGTCCGCGACCCCGGCACCCGACGCCCTCGCCCACGCCATGGCCGCCGACGCCGTCACCTTCACCTCCGCCTCCACGGTGCGCGGCTACCTCGACGTGGTGGGCGAGGGGGCGGTGCCGGACGTGGTCGTGTCGATCGGGCCTGTCACCTCCGCTGCCGTGCGCCAGGCGGGGCTCCCGGTGCCGGTCGAGGCCGACCCCCACACCGTGGAGGGAGTCGTCGAGGCCGTCCTCCGTGCCCTCGGCACCGTCCACGCCCCGAGCGGGCCGGCACCAGGTGTCAGCGACTGAACGGGGTGCTGACGAGGTGCTCCCACGGCCCACCCCGGTACCACCAGAGCGAGAGGCCCTCGGCGGTGCACGTCCACGGCACGAAGCTGCGCTCGAGCTCGGCCAGCAGGGCCCGGGCCACCACCGGGTTGACCTTGTTCTGCACGGTCACGTGGGGGCGGAACCCCGCCCGGTCCTGGCGGGAGAGGCGGTCCGACCACCGCTCGGCGAGGCCTGCCCTCACCTCTTCCAGCGGCGACGACCTGAGGTCGTAGGCCACGCCACGGCCGAGCGAGCGCACACGGGCCACCTCGATCTCGAACCCGGGACGGTCGGCCGCAGCTGCCACGTCCTCGACGACCTGTGCGTCTCCCGGCAGTGCGTGGAACAGGGTGACGTGGGCGGAGAGAAGGTTCCGCTCCGGCGGGAAGTGAGCCCGCCGGAGGTCGTCGAAGACGGCCTGGCTCCGCTCGTCGACGGTGACCGTGAGGATCAACGGCGCAACTGCCACCGCCCAATCGTGGCGCCCGGCGGCGGGATCTCCGAGTCGGTCAGGAGCCCGTCGCCCGTCGGGCGGGGGTCGGCGTGTGCAGGAGGACGGCGGTCCGGCGGGCGCCTTCACGGCTGCCGTGGGGCGCGTCCGCCTGCGGGGCACTGCTCCGCAACCGCCGTACCATCGGCGCCGTGAGCTTCCCCGAGCGCCGCCTCCGTCGACTGCGGCGCACGCCTGCGCTGCGTCGGCTCGTGGCCGAGACCCGCTTGGGCGTCGACGACCTCATCGCACCTCTCTTCGTGCGGGAGGGCATCGGGGAGCCGCAGCCGATCGCCTCGCTCCCCGGTGTCGCGCAGCACACGCGCGAGTCGCTGCGCAAGGAGCTGGCTGCGCTCGCTGGCCTGGGCGTGCCGGGTGTGATCCTCTTCGGCGTGCCGGCGGCCAAGGACCCCGAGGGCAGCGGCGCCTGGGACCCGGAGGGGATCGTGCAGCTCGCCCTGACCGACGCAAGGGCGGAGGTGGGGGACGACCTCGTCGTCATGGCCGACCTGTGCCTCGACGAGTACACCGACCACGGCCACTGCGGCGTCGTGCGGCCCGACGGCACGGTGGACAACGACGCCACGATCGAGCTCTACGCGCGCGCTGCGGTGGCCCAGGCGCGAGCAGGTGCTGCGGTGGTGGCGCCCAGCGGGATGATGGACGGCCAGGTCGCCGCCATCCGTCGCGCTCTCGACGACGACGGGCACCCCGAGGTGGCCATCCTGGCCTACGCCGCCAAGTTCGCCTCCGCCCTCTACGGCCCGTTCCGCGACGCCGTCGACGTCACGATCGCCGGTGGCGGCGACCGCAAGGCCTACCAGCAGCAGTTCGGGAACCGGCGCGAGGCCTTGGCCGAGGTGCGGGCCGACGTGTCCGAGGGTGCCGACATGGTGATGGTCAAGCCCGCCCTCGCCTACCTCGACGTCATCGCCCAGGTGGCGGCCGAGGTCGACGTGCCGGTTGCCGCCTACCACGTGTCGGGCGAGTACGCCATGATCCACGCGGCGGCCGAGCGGGGCTGGATCGACGGACCTGCGGTCGCACTCGAGCACCTCACGGCCATCAAGCGGGCGGGCGCCGACATCATCCTCACCTACTTCGCCCGGGACCTCGCCGAGCAGCTCGGGGTGGGCCGATGACCACGAACGAGGAGCTGTTCGCCCGCGGTTTGCAGGTCATCCCCGGCGGGGTCAACTCCCCGGTCCGGGCCTTCCGCAGCGTCGGCGGCACGCCGTACTTCGTCGCCAGGGCCTCGGGTGCCCACGTGTGGGACGTCGAGGGCCGTCGCTACCTCGACTACGTGCAGAGCTACGGGGCGTCGATCCTCGGTCACGCCGACCCGGTCGTCATCGAGGCCGTCCGGGAGGCGGCGCTCCGCGGCACCACCTACGGCGCCCCGACGGAGGGTGAGGTCCGCCTGGCGGAGGAGATCGTGGCCCGGGTCCCCGGCCTCGAGATGGTGCGCCTCACGTCGAGCGGCACCGAGGCGGCGATGTCGGCGGTGCGCCTGGCCCGAGGCGTCACCGGCCGAGAGAAGGTGGTGAAGTTCGCGGGCAACTACCACGGCCACAGCGACGCCCTCCTCGCCGCCGGCGGGAGCGGCATCGCTGAGCAGGGCATCAGCGGCTCCGCCGGGGTCACGAAGGGAGCGGTGGCCGACACGATCGTCGCCCCCTACAACGTCGTCCCCGAGCTCGACGAGCAGGTCGCCGTCGTGTGCGTGGAGCCGGTCGCTGCCAACATGGGCCTCGTCGAGCCGGCGCCCGGGTTCCTCCAGGGGCTCCGCGAGGCGTGCGACCGGGTTGGCGCCCTCCTCCTCTTCGACGAGGTCATCACCGGGTTCAGGGTGGCTCGTGGCGGCGCCACCGCCCTGTACGGGGTGATCCCCGACGTGTGGTGCTTCGGCAAGGTCGTCGGCGGCGGCCTCCCCATCGGCGCCTTCGGGGCGTCCCGGGCGGTGATGGAGCACCTCGCCCCGCTCGGGCCGGTGTACCAGGCGGGCACGCTCTCCGGGAACCCCCTGGCCACTGCCGCCGGCCTGGCCGTGCTCGGCCAGCTCGACGACACCGCCTACGGCATGCTCGAGGGCAGGGCCACCGAGCTGCAGACGATGCTGGCCCCCGTCTTGGCCGAGCACGACCTGTCCGTGCAGCTGCCGAGGGTCGGGCCCCTGCTCGGCCTGCACTTCTCGAGCACACCCGTCACGAACTTCGACGAGGCCCGCCACGCCGCCGACAACGGCATCTACCGTCGCTTCTTCCGCGCCATGCTCGACCGCGGGGTCGCCTTCGCCCCCGGGCCGTACGAGGCAGTGTTCCCGAGCTTGGCCCACACCTGGGACGACGTGGAGCGAACCGTCGACCTCGCATCGGCCGCGGCCGCCGAGGTCGCGCTGGCGCTCGCCGCCCCCCACTGACCCCGTTCCCGGAGGCCCTCGCCCGCCGGCGCTCGAGGGGCGCGGAGCGGTGCACCTGCTCGCCGGCGAAGCGAGCACCGGTGGCGGCGCACCCCGACTGCCCGGGTCCGAGACCGCTCCCAGCCCGCCCGGGTCCGACATCACCGCCACCGTGACACGCATCGACGGGTGACGGTGCTCACGGCCACCTGCGGTCTCGGGTCTCACCGCCACCACGCTGGCGGTGGCGGGCGCCACCACACGGGTCCCGGCGGGGCGAGCTGCCACCCGGGGCGGGGTTAGGGTCGGCCCGTGCCCGCAGCGTGCGACCTCATCACCGCCGAGCGGCTGGGCGCGGTCGCCGAGGTGGTCGCTGCCGCCGCACGATCTCTCGGCGAGGCCGACGCCCCTCGGCGCATGCGGGCCGGTGACCACACCCTCTGGCAGGAGGACCCCACGGAGGTCGCCGACCGCCTGGGCTGGCTCCCCGTCGTCGCGCAGGCGCGTGCGCGCGTCCCCGAGCTCGAGGCTCTGGCCGTCGCCGCCGCTTCCGACGGCCTCCAGCACGCCGTCGTGCTCGGCATGGGCGGCTCCAGCCTCTTCCCCGAGGTGCTGTGGCAGACCTTCGGCCAGTCGGCGGGGCACCTCGACCTGCGTGTCCTCGACACGACCGACCCGGCGGCCATCGCCCGCGTCGAGGCCGAGGTGGATCTCGCCCGCTGCCTCTTCCTCGTCGCCTCCAAGTCGGGCACCACGGTCGAGACGACGAGCCAGCTCGCCCACTTCTGGGACCGGACCGGGGGGGACGGGTCCCGCTTCGTGGCCATCACCGACCCCGGCACCGAGCTCGCCAACCTCGGCCGGGAGCGGGGGTTCAGGGCCGTGTTCGAGAACCGCCCCGACATCGGCGGGCGCTACTCGGCGCTCTCGCTCTTCGGGATGGTGCCCGGCGCCGTGATCGGTGCCCCGATCGGCGAGCTGCTGGCCCGCGCCGCGGCCGTCGAGGAGGCGACCGGGGTCGGCGGTGACGATGCCGCCGTCCGCCTGGCCGCCGCCCTCGGGGCCTGTGCCCGAGCCGGGCGGGACAAGCTCACCCTCGTGCTCCCGACGGCGATCGGGTCGTTCGGGCTCTGGCTCGAGCAGCTCGTGGCCGAGAGCACCGGCAAGCAGGGAACCGGCATCCTCCCCGTGGTGGACGAGGATCTCGGTGGTCCGGAGGTGTACGGCGACGACCGGCTCTTCGTCTCCGTCGGCCCTGCCAGCGGCCATCCCGGCCTCGATGCGCTGGCCGAGGCGGGCCACCCCGTGGTCGAGCTCGCAGACGACGGGCCGCTCGGGCTCGGGGCGCTGGTGGTCCTGTGGGAGCAGGCGGTGGCCCTCGCCGGCGTCGTCCTCGGCATCAACCCGTTCGACCAGCCCGACGTGGCGTCCGCCAAGGAGGCGACCAACCGGGTGCTGGCCGAGGGCCCTCCTGCCATCGAGCTCGAACCCGCCGCCGAGCTGCTCGACCAGGTGCAGCCAGGCGACTACGTGGCCATCACCGCCTTCGTCGACCCCGGCCGCCACGACCTGCTCAGGGGCCTCGTCGCAGCACGGATGGCGATCCGAGACCGGTTCCACGTGGCAACGACGCTCGGCATCGGCCCTCGCTTCCTCCACTCCACCGGTCAGCTCCACAAGGGTGGTCCGCCGACCGGCGTCTTCCTCCAGGTCGTCGGGGAGGATCCGACCGACGTCGCCATCCCGGGGAGGGACCTCACCTTCTCGACGTTGAAGCAGGCCCAGGCCGACGGCGACCTGACCGCACTGCGGGACCGGGGCCTGCGGGCCGGCCGCGTCGCCCTCGACGACCTCATCGATCAGGCAGGTGCGACGTGAAGCTCGGGATGGTCGGCCTCGGTCGGATGGGCGGGAACATGGCGCAACGCCTCGAGCAGCGAGGCCACGAGGTCGTCGGCTACGACCGCGACCCGGCCACCACCGATGTGCCCGACCTCACGGCCCTCGTCGCGGCCCTCGGGGGAAGCCCTCGTGCGGTGTGGGTCATGGTGCCGTCGGGCTCGCCGACCGACGAGACCATCACCGAGCTCGGGGGCCTGTTGGCTCCCGGCGACGTCCTCGTCGACGGCGGCAACTCGAACTTCCGCGACTCGTTGCGCCACGGAGAGGAGCTCGCCGCTGCGGGCATCGGCTTCATCGACGCCGGCGTGAGCGGCGGCATCTGGGGTCTGCAGGAGGGATACGCCCTCATGGTGGGGGGCACGGTCGCGCACGTGTCGCTCCTGCGCCCCGCCTTCGACGCGCTCGCCCCGGAGGGCGGAGGGTTCTCCCACGTCGGACCGGTCGGCGCCGGCCACTTCACCAAGATGGTGCACAACGGCATCGAGTACGGCCTCATGCAGGCCTACGCCGAGGGCTACGAGCTGTTGGCCGCATCCGAGCTCGAGATCGACGTGCGCGGTGCGCTCGGCGCCTGGCAGCAGGGCAGCGTCGTGCGATCGTGGCTGCTCGACCTGCTCGTGCTCGGCCTCGACGCCGACCCCGACCTCGCATCCGTGCGGGGCTTCGCCAGCGACTCGGGGGAGGGCCGCTGGACCGTGAACGAGGCGGTCCGCCTGGCCGTGCCGCTCCCCGTCATCTCCGCCGCCCTCTTCTCCCGCTTCGCCTCGAGGCAGGAGGACTCCACGGCGATGAAGGTGGTCGCCACGCTGCGCAACCAGTTCGGTGGCCACTCGACCCAGGCCGTCGACCGGCGCCCGGCCGAGGCCGGCGCACCCGACGCCGTGACGCTGGGGGAGGGCAAGGTGGAGCCCTCGTGACGGCTGCGGCTGACGTGCAGCGGGCCGACGCGCTGGTGCTCTTCGGGGCCACGGGCGACCTGGCCCGCAAGAAGCTGTTCCCTGCGGTGTACCAGATGGAGGGCCGTGACTCGCTCGAGGGCATGCCCGTCATCGGCGTCGCCTCCTCCGACTGGGACGACGAGCGGCTGCGGGACCACGCCAGGGGCAGCCTCGAGGATCGCAAGGTCGCGATCGACGAGGCCGTGTGGTCCCCCCTGAGCGAGCGCATCACCTACATCCAGGGCGACTACAGCGCCCGGGAGACCTACGAGGCCCTGGCGTCGATGCTGGAGGGCACCACGTGCCCCGTCATCTACCTGGCGATCCCGCCGTTCCTCTTCGACGACGTGATCGACGGCCTCTCCGCGGTCGGCCTCAACGATCGGGCCAGGATCGTGGTCGAGAAGCCGTTCGGTCGTGACGTCGAGTCCGCAGCCGAGCTCGAGGCCACCTTGGGCAGGGCCTTTCCCGAGGACCGCACCTTCCGCATCGACCACTACCTCGGCAAGGAGTCGGTCGAGAACCTCCTCGTGTTCCGATTCGCCAACACGATGCTCGAACCGCTGTGGAACCGCCTCTACATCGACAGCGTGCAGGTCACCATGGCCGAGACCTTCGGCGTCGAGGGCCGGGGCCGGTTCTACGAGGGCGTCGGGGCGCTCCGAGACGTCGTGCAGAACCACCTCCTGCAGGTCGTCACGCTGCTGGCCATGGAACCCCCGGCCTCCTCCGACGCCGACTCCCTGCGGGACGAGAAGGCGAAGGTCTTGCGGGCCATGACCTCCCTCGACCCCAAGAAGGTGGTGCGGGGCCAGTACCGGGGCTACCGGGACGAAGAGGGCGTGGACCACTCGTCCGACGTCGAGACCTACGTCGCCCTCTGCCTCGAGATCGACTCGTGGCGCTGGGCGGGCGTGCCGTTCCTCGTGCGGGCGGGCAAGCAGATGGCGATGACCGCGACCGAGTGCGTCATCCGCTTCAAGGCCCCGCCCCGCCTGCTCTTCAGCCAGGCCGAGTCGCAGCCGGAGCCGAACGAGCTCGTCTTCAGGCTCGGCGGCGACGAAGGGGCGACCGTCCGCCTCCAGGCCAAGGCGCCGGGTGACGTGTTCGCGACCAAGGAGGTGGGCCTCGACGTGAGCTTCGACGCCGCTCTCGGTCCCCGCCACGAGCCCTACGAGCGCCTCCTCGAAGACGTGATCGAAGGCGATCCCCGTCGCTTCGCCCGGGCCGACAGCGTGGCCGAGGCGTGGCGGGTGGTGCAGCCGGTGCTCGATGCACCCGAGCGCATCCGCCTCTACGCCGAGGGGTCGATGGGCCCGACCTCGGCCGACGCCTTGTGCGACCTCCGTGGTGGGTGGCACGACCCAGCAGAGCGCTGATGCCAGGGCCGCCCGTGGGTGACGTCCGGGTGGTGCCCGACGTGCCCGCCGCGTTCGCTGAGCTGGTGGTGGCGGCGTCGCCCGGCAGCATCGCCCTCTCCGGTGGCGGCACGGCGGAGGCGTGCTACCGGGCCCTCGCCGCCCGCTCCGGGGAGGTGCCCTGGTCGGAGGTGGTCGTGCTCTTCGGGGACGAGCGGTGGGTGCCGGTGGACGATGTCGACTCGAACGAGCGGCTCGCCCGTGGGGCCCTGCTCGACGCCGTCGTCCCGGGGGTCGTGCACTCCATGAGGGGTGCCGCCGCCGACCTCGAGGACGCCGCAGCCGCCTACGCCACCACCGTCGCGGCAGCGGCGCCCGTCGACGTCATCCACCTCGGCCTGGGCGAGGACGGCCACACCGCCTCGCTGTTCCCCGGCTCACCCGCGCTCGACGAGCACCTCGCCCTCGTCCTCGCCACCGGCGACGAGGTCCACCCCCACCCCCGCCTGACGCTCACCTACCCGGGCATCGCCACCGGTCGCCTGGTGATCGTCACCGTCGCTGGGTCGGACAAGGCGCAGGCGTGGGCTCGCCTGTGCGAGGGCGACGACCTGCCGGCGGCCCGCATCTCGGCCGAGCGGGTGGTCTGGCTCGTCGATCCTGCAGCCGCCGCCGGCACCCCCGACCTGGTGTGAGGCCGCCCGCCCGTCCTGTCGGTGCCGGCCCGCCCGTCCTGTCGGTGCCCGCCCTGGTTGGCCGAGGTCGATCACCGACGGACCGGGTTCGGGCGGCGGAGGGCTACCGGCTGGTGGGCTCGGGGATGACCCTCGCCAGCTGCGCCACCATCTTGTAGGCGGCCTCGGCAGGGCCGAGCTCGTCGGGACGCAGGCTGTTGGACATGATCCGCAGCGCCCACTCCATCAGCGAGTACGAGTGCATCCCCACCCGGGTGAGCTCTCGCATGAGCGTGGGGTGGCCGAGGAGGCGCATGAAGGTGCGGCCCACCTTGAAGTAGAGCCCGAACTCGGCCTCGAGCTCCCGGTCGTACCGGCCGAGGGCGAGCCCGTCGCCGGTGGTGAGCGCCTCGTCGATCACCTGTGCTGCCAGCCGGCCGGTCTCGTAGCCGTACTCGATGCCTTCGCCGTTGAACGGGTTGATCGAACCCGCTGCGTCCCCGACCGCCAGCCACCCGGGGCCCCAGCGGGGGCCGACCGACGCGCCCATCGGCAGTCGGCCGCCGGTGGGCTCGCCCCGCCTCGACTCGGGGGAGATGCCCCACGACGCGGGTGCGGTGGCTGCCCACTCGTCCATGAGGTGGCTCGTGTTCACCGACTTCCAGTCCCGGAACGTGGAGACGAGGCCGATCCCGACGTTCACCATCCCGTCCCCCAGCGGGAAGATCCACCCGTAACCCGGCATGGCGTTGCCGTTGCGGTCGCGCACATCGAGGGAGGACTCGATGAACGGGTCGTCGTGGCGGGGACTCTCGAAGTAACCCCGGATGGCCATGCCCTGGGGCCACGCCTTGTCCCGGGTCGTGCCGAGGGCCCGGCCGAAGCGGGAGTTGGCGCCGTCGGCCACCACCACGTACCGGGCGGTGATGTCACGGGTGGCGCCGGTCTCTTTGTCCCTGACCGTCGCACCGGTGACGATGCCCCGGTCGTAGGTCGGGCCGACCACGTCGGTGCCCTGGTGCATCGTCGCACCCGACTTCACGGCGTGGTCGGCGGTGAGCTGGTCGAGGTCTCGGCGGCGCACGACGTAGCCGTGCGAGGGCAGGTCGGGGTGGGAGGGCCAGGGGAGCTCGAGCGTCATGCCGTGGCCGAGCGCACGTAGCCCCTCCGTGCGGTGGTGGGCACCGGCGAGCACGTGCTCGAGTCCCATGTCGCGCAGCTGGCGCACGGCACGCGGGGTGAGGCCGTCGCCGCACGTCTTGTCGCGAGGGAAGACCTTTCGCTCGACCACCACGACGTCACGGCCGGCCTCCGCCAGCCAGTAGCCCGCCGACGAACCGGCCGGCCCTCCGCCGACGACGAGGACCTCGTGCTGGGGTGCGCTCACCTCGCCCGCCCCGGACAGCTCGGCCCCGTTGCGCTGCGCTCGGTCATGACCCCATCCTCCCCGGCGCCGGGAGCCTGTGCCTCATCTGCGGGCGAGGTGCTCGACGGTCTCGGCGAATCAGCCGCCGCCCTCGGTGCCGCCCTCGCCGTCGGCGCCCGCATCGGTCGCGCCTGCACCGTCGTCGCCGCTGCCCGTGTCCTCGGCGGCGCCGTCCTCGTTCGCCGCTGCGCCGCCGTCGTCGGTGCTGCCACCTCCGCCTCCTGCGTCGCCACCCTCGCCGCCGTCCTCGGCGGCCCCCTCGCCGCCACCTTCGGCGGCACCGCCACCGGACCCCCCGGCGGTCTCGGTGGCGCCGCCTTCGCCGGCGGCTGCGCCGCCCGACAGGACCTCGCGCTCATAGCGGGCGACGGCGAGCAGCTCCTCCTCGCTGAGGGTGCTGAAGCCGGGCATCTGACCGTACCCGCCGGCGCCGGAGACCCGTTGCCCGCCGGGACGGTCGGGGTTGCCGTAGGGGTTGCCTGCACCACCGACCAGGGCCGAGCCCTCCGTCACCCAGGCCACGTGGTCCTCGATGTCGGGGAACGTGAGGAGCACCTCGCCACCGTTGAGCGGCCGGCCGATGCCGCCCTCGCCGTTGGCCCCGTGACAGCCCGAGCACTGTGCGAAGACCTGCTCACCGAGCACGAGCACCGGGTCGGAGAGGTCCTCCTCGGGCGTCGAGAGGCTCCCGGCGTAGACGAAGCCCCACACCGGCAGCACGGCGAGCACCGGCACCGCCCAGAACGGGATCTTGCGTCGTGACTGCGCGGCCACCACGTAGGGGGGCGGCGGGGGTGGGGGTGGGGCTGCTGCCGCCACCGGGGCCGGCGCGGGTGCGGTGGTCGGCGCAACCTGGGTGGACGGCGCCGCCGCCGCCGGTGCGTCCTGACCCTCGGCCGCCTGACCGGCGCCGGCCTCCCCGCTCGCGTCACCGCCGAGGCCGAGGGCGGAGCGCCGCTCCTTGGAGCGGCGGAGCAGATGCTCGGGGATCTCGGTCACGGGCGGGCTCCCTGCGGTCCGGGTCACCCTGACGTTCGGCGTCAGGGTGGCTGCGACGGGCGCCTCACCCTAGATGCGCCGGCGCGATCTCCGGCAACTCCGCAGGCCTCCCAGATGTGCCGCCACGACGGGCCCCGTGGTAGACCGAATCGGTCCTGCGGTGCTGTTCGTTCCCGACGGCGTACGATGTGAGAAGTTTCACGAGCGCGACGAGCGCCCGTGCCAAAGCGGTCAGGCTCGCTGCACGAGGCTGTGGTGCAGCACGACGAAGGAGGTGCCTGTTGGTCGCACTCGTGGTCTCGGCGGCGCTGCTGTTCCTCGGCACGGCTGCGGTGCTGGCCTTCGCCCGCCGTCGCCCGCCGGGCAAGGGCGTCACCTGGGGCGAAGCCATGGTGGCGGCGGCCTTCGTCTACCTCCTCATGGGCCTCGCCTACGGCATCGTCCCCCACCAATGGCTGACGTTCGCCGACAACGAGCTCGGCTGGCGCTCGGACAAGATCGTCTACGGCCCGGGCAACGTTCTCTCGAACATCCCGTTCACGATCACCTACCAGGTGATCCGCGACATCATCGTCGCCGGCATCTACATCGTGTTCCTCGGAGGGCAGATCGCCCTGTGGGCCGTCTGGCAGGGCCGGGGCAAGGCCAAGCAGCGGGAGCTCGCGACCTCGTCCTTCGGCCGCCCGCTGGTCAAGGGGGCCTGATCCATGGCCCGCACCGACGCCAACCCACCGATGCCGCTCTTCTCGGGTGACTACGTCCTCCAGGAGATCTCCCCGGATGCGCTCTCCAAGACGGTCAAGCCCAAGCAGTTCCTCCACATCGACCAGTCCGAGTGCATCATGTGCGAGGGCTGCGTCGACATCTGCCCGTGGAAGTGCATCCACATGCTGTCGACCAACGCCATCACCGAGGGCGCCAACACGGCCGCACCTGGCATGGACCCCGGTGACCACGTGATCTTCGTGGTCGACGAGGACGTCTGCACCCGCTGCAGCCTCTGCGTCGACCGCTGCCCGACCGGCGTCATCATCATGGGCAAGACCGGCGTGGCGGCCAAGGACGGCGATCAGCACCAGCGCGACAACAGCCATGGCTACTCCTACGGGATGCGCTTCTAGGCGCACCTGCGGGTGGCGCCACCGCGACTTCTCGTTCGTCCGGACCGGTCAGTAGGTTCGGACAGGCAGCACCACCGAGGACGACCCCGTCGGACCGAGCGAAACGGAAGTGCGAGAGCGCCATGGCGAAGACCATCGGAGACAAGGGGCGGGGGGCACACCTCGCCGAGCGCATGAGCAAGGCGGGCGAGTCCGTCCAGGGCTCCCAGGCGTGGAACTCGATCTTCCGGCCGGGCTCGATCTTCCGGAAGGGCTACACGGACAGCCCGAGGAACCGCTCCTACGTGATCATGAACTCGGTGCTGTACCACCTGCACCCGGTCAAGGTGAAGCGCCACGCCGTCAAGGTGAGCTACACGCTCTGCCTCGGCGGGCTGAGCTTCTTCTTGTTCATCCTGCTGACGGTGACGGGCATCTTCCTGATGTTCTTCTACCGCCCGACGGCTGCGCAGGCGTGGGACGACATCTACACGCTCCAGACGTCGGTCACGTTCGGCCTCCTCGTGCGGAACATGCACCGGTGGGCCGCACACCTGATGGTGCTGGCCGTGTTCCTGCACATGGCCCGCGTCTTCTACCACGGTGCCTACAAGGCGCCCCGGGAGTTCAACTGGGTGATCGGGGTCATCCTCCTCACCCTCACGTTGCTCCTCTCGTTCACGGGGTACCTGCTGCCCTGGGACCAGCTGGCGCTGTGGGCGGTGACGGTCGGGACGAACATGATGGGCTACACCCCGGTGTTCGGCTCCCAGGTGCGCTTCGTCCTCCTCGGAGGAGTCGAGATCGGGACCGACACCCTCCTTCGTTGGTACGTGCTCCACGTGCTGATGTTCCCGTTCGTCATCGTGATCTTCATGGCGATCCACTTCTGGCGTGTCCGCAAGGACGGCGGCATCTCCGGTCCCCTCTAGGGGCCAGAGGAGGCACTCATGACCGAGATCCCCGAGCACCTGCTCAAGCGAGCCCAAGAGGCCAAGGACCGCGCTGCGGCCAAGGCTGACGGCGGTGGTGACGCCGCGCCTGTCGCGGCTGCGCCAGCCGGCGCCGAGCCCGCCGACACCGGCGACGGGAAGATCCCTGCTGCGCTGCTCGCCCGCTCCAAGGCCGCTCGCGAGAAGGCGGCAGGTGGCGCCATCGACGGTGAGGGTGGCGGCGGCGTGGCCACCGCCGAGCGCCCCACCGCCGGGGCCACCGTGGCGGCCGCCACCGCCACGCAGGCTCCACCGCTCGCCACCGGACCCGAGGGCCACACCCAGCGCTTGCTCACCGTGGTCAAGGCCGGCTCGATCCAAGACGTCAAGGCCCGCCCCACCGACAAGGTCCACACCTGGCCCCACCTGCTCGTCGGGGAGTTCGTGGCGTCCCTGGCCGTCACCGCCTTCCTGCTGGTGTTCTCCGCCTTCGTCAACGCCCCGCTGCTCACGCTGGCGAACTTCAACCTCACGCCCAACCCGTCCAAGGCGCCCTGGTACTTCCTCGGCCTCCAGGAGCTGCTCGCCCTGTTCCACCCGATGGTCGCCGGCGTGACGATCCCCGGCATCGGGATGTTCGCCCTCATCCTCGCCCCGTTCACCGACCGCAACCCGTCGAACCGGCCAGAGGACCGCAAGTTCGCCATCTCCCTCTTCACGATCTTCCTGATGTTCTGGGCGGTCCTCGTGCTGATGGGTTCGTTCTTCCGAGGCCCCGGGTTCAACTTCGTGTTCCCGTGGACCGACGGCCTCTTCTTCGAGCTCTAGGAGCGTCTCATGGAGGGAACCACCGTCCTCACCATCGCCATCCCGGTCCTGGTCGCCCTCGGCGCCCTGGTCTTGTTCACGACCTCGCGCCGTCGCGACACCGGTGCGGCGCTCGGGCGTGAGGCGCGCAAGCGCGACCGCGGCGCCAGCCCCTTCCTCGCCGAGGAGGCAGAGGCCGGAGCGGTGAGCGGGCGCGAGGTCGAGCTGGCTGCGGCACGCTCGGGCCGAGGCCCCGGCACTGACATCGAGCCCGTGAGGCCCTCCGCCCCGGTCGCCTACGTGGCGCCCGACCCCGAGTTCATCGGGGTGACCCGGCGTCAGTTCTTCAACCGGAGCATCATCGCCATGTTCGGCCTCGGCCTCACGGGGTTCGGCGCGGCGTGCCTGGCCTTCCTGTGGCCGACCCTCAAAGCCGGCTTCGGTGGCACCATCACCGTCGGCAAGCTCGAGGACGTCCTCTCCGAGGCGACGAGCTCCCGGGAGCCGTTCTACGTCTCCGAGGGCCGGTTCTACCTGAACCCGTATCCGGCGTCGGCCGTCGCCGCCGCCAGCAGCGTCTACTCCGACGCAGTGCTGCCGGGGATGGAGCAGGGCGTCGTCGCCCTCTACCAGAAGTGTCCCCACCTGGGCTGCCGGGTCCCGTGGTGCGACACCTCGCAGTGGTTCGAGTGCGGTTGCCACGGCTCGCAGTACAACCGCGTAGGTCAGAAGAAGGGCGGCCCTGCGCCGCGTGGCATGGACATGTTCCCCGTCGCCATCAGCGGTGGCGTCGTCTCGGTCGACACCGGCCTCGTGATCCAGGGCGTGCCGATCGGCACCAACACCACCGGCCAAGAGGCCGAGGGACCCCACTGCGTCGGCGGAGGAAGTCACTAACGTGTTCGAACGTCCTGTGCTGGCCGTCACGGCGCAGCAGTCCTTCGGCATCGTCGTCGCGGTGCTCGTCACCGTCGGGTGGATCCTCTACCTCGCCGCCAACATCAAAAAGGCCAAGCCCGAGATCGGCTCCGAGGTCGAGCTGGCCGCCAACCGCAAGCCCTACCTCGACGACGAGGGCCTCGAAGGCCCCCGCCTCGACCGGGTGCTCACGTGGGGCTTGATCTCCCTCACCTTGATCGGTCTCGGCCTGCCCCTCTACTGGCTGGCCGAGCCGGGCCGCCAGGCAGGCGCCGTCGAGGACTTCGACGACGTGTTCGCCTCTCGCGGCGAGGGCCTCTTCGCCGCCACCGCCGACGGTGGGTTCAACTGCGCCGGCTGCCACGGCGGCCTGGCCGGGGTCGGCGGCGACGTGCCCTACACCCTCACCGATCCCGACACCGGTCAGCTCCGGCAGGTCAACTGGTCGGCACCCTCGCTCAACGACGTCACCCTGCGCATGACCGACGAGCAGATCTACGACGTGCTCGTCTATGGGCGCCCCTTCTCACCCATGCCCGCCTGGGGTCTCGAGGGTGGCGGCCCGATGAACGACCAGCAGCTCGACAACCTCATCGCCTACCTCCACAGCCTCGAGATCACGCCCGAGGCGGCGCAGGAGCAGGCGGCCGAGCGGGCCGATGCGGAGCTCGCCGTCCTCCAGGAGGGCGCAGGCGAGGACGGTGCCCAGTCTGCGTCGCTCGGCGCAGCGCTGTTCAACACCAACTGCGCCCGCTGCCACACGCTCGGTTGGTCCTACGACGAGCAGCAGAGGCCCGGGGGTGGGGCCTTCGGCCCACCCCTGTACAACGCGAGCAACCAGTTCCCCAACCGCGAGGACCAGATCGGCTTCGTCACCGAGGGTGCCGAGAACGGCGAGCGGTACGGGCTCAACGGCCAGAGCAACGGTCGGATGCCGTACTTCTCCCAAGTGCTGACCGCCGACCAGATCGCCTCGATCGTCGAGTACGAGCGACTCCTCAACGAGCGGGAGGGCGGGAGCGCGTCCGAGCTCCCTGGCGAGGAGGGTGGCTCGGGCAACGCCGCCGAGCAGGTCGGCGCCGGCGGTGAGGACGCCGAGGAGGACGGCGGCCCATCGAGCAGCCAGTCGGGCCAGGCCGGGACGAGCGAGCTCGACGGCGAGGGGGCCGGCGGGGCCTCGGACGGGTCTGCCGGCGATGGCACCGGAGAGGCCGGACAGGCAAGCGAGGGCACCGGCGGGAGTGCGGACCCGGCGACGAGTGGGTCAGACAGCGAGGGTGTCCAGTGAGCGCACGCCTGTTCGCGGCCCTGCCGCTCGCCTTCGAGCTGACCTGGGACCCGTTCATGCGGGGGTTCCTCGCCGTCGCCGTCGGTGTCATCGTCCTGTGCGGCTCGACCTACCTGCTGCTCGGCACCAACGTCGGATCCCGGCTCGGCTTCCTCATCGCCTTCGCAGGCCTCATGGGCTGGATGACGATCATGGGCCTGCAGTGGTGGGTGTACGGGATCGGTCTCGTCGGCGACGTGCCGTCGTGGCACCCGATCGAGATCGTCACGGGTGACGACGAGGGTGACACCACAGCGGCGCAGGTGGTGCAAGCGAAGGATCTCTCGACCTGGGAGGAGGTGCCGGATGGCGACACCCGCCGGGGTGAGATCCAGGCTGCGGCCGACGAGGCGCTCACCTCCATGGAGTCGAGCGCGGCGCCCTTCGAGGCGACGAGCGACTACCAGGCACTCGACGTGTTCGAGCGCGGTGGCAAGGCGGGGATCGCCACCCGGCTCCCCGGTCCCCACCCGGCCCACTACGCCGCAGTGCAGGTCCAGAAGGTGATCGAGGTCGTGACCCTCGCCGACCCGGAGGAGGTGTGCCCCCCGGGAGCCCAGTGCATCGAGTTCGGCACGACCCCGCCCCGACCGCGCCTCGACGAGTCGGCACAGGTCCAGACGGTGGTCATGGAGCGGGACCTGGGCAACCGGCGGTTCCCTCCCTCACTCATCACGATCGGCTCGGGGATCCTCTTCGGCGTCACCTGCAGCGCCCTGCACCGCCGGGACAAGGCGTCCGACGCAGCGCGCGCTGTGAGCACCTCGGCCTGATCGATGGACGACTACCTGCCGCTGGTCGTCATGTTCGTGCTGGCCGTCGGCTTCGTCGTCATCAGCATCGCTGCCTCGAAGCTGCTCGCCCCTGCGAAGCCGACCGCGGCCAAGGCCGCCCCCTACGAGAGCGGGATCGTCCCCACCCGCGACAACCCCGAGCGCTTCCCCGTCACCTTCTACCTGGTGGCGATGATCTTCGTCGTGTTCGACATCGAGATCATCTTCCTCTACCCGTGGGCGGTGATCTACCGGGAGCTGGGGGCCTTCGGCCTGGTCGAGATGCTCGTGTTCTCCGTCGCCGTGTTCGTGTCGTTCGTCTACCTGATCAGCAACGGTGCTCTCGACTGGGGGCCCCTCCGGCGCACGCACCGCCTCGACGGCTCGGTCGACGCCAACCGCACGTCGACCTCCACGATCCGGCGCATCCCGTCCCGCTCCCAGGTCGAGGGTGAGGCATCCCCGCCTGCAGCCGCCGAGACCGCGCCTGGGCAGATCCCCGTCGCCGCCGCCTCGACCACCGGCACTGCCGGGGCGGGCGTCACCGAGGTCACGACCAGGGAGGTCGGTGTCTGATGAAGCTGCCCGGCAGCAGCACCCCAGGACGCGGTCTCGAGGGCCTCGAGCACAACTTCCTCACCGGCACGCTCGAGGACGTCGTGAAGTGGGCGCGGCGCAACAGTGTGTGGCCGGCGTCGTTCGGCCTCGCTTGCTGCGCCATCGAGATGATGCAGACCGGCGCTGCCCACTACGACCTCGCCCGGTTCGGCATGGAGGTCTTCCGGCCGTCGCCCCGCCAGGCCGACCTCATGATCGTGGCCGGTCGCGTGAGCCAGAAGATGGGACCTGTCCTGCGCCAGGTCTATGACCAGATGGCCGAGCCGAAGTGGGTCCTCGCCATGGGTGTGTGCGCCAGCTCGGGTGGCATGTTCAACAACTACGCCGTCGTGCAGGGCGTCGACCAGATCGTCCCGGTCGACGTCTACGCCCCCGGCTGCCCGCCGAACCCCGAGACGCTCCTGCACTCGATCCTCACGCTGCACCAGCTCATCAGCGACGGTGAGATCACCAGGCGGCGGTCGGACTCCGGTGCCGGCGCCGGGGTCCACGTCGAGGGCCAGGCCGAGCCGATGCCGGTCAGCCTGGCTCGCCGTCCGACCCACGTCGCCACCCCGACGTGAGCGAGGTCGACGCCGTCGACGGTGAGGTCGCGCCCGCGCCACCACTCGAGCCCGAGCGCCGCCACGGCGCTCACGTCAGCGTGAGCCGGGGTCAGGTCGTGCTCCACCCGAGCAGGGACACCTACCTCCAGGTGGTCGACGCCCTCCAGGACGAGGGCTTCAACCTCTGCTCCGATCTCACCTGCGTCGACCACCTCACGTTCGGCGGCGGTCGCCTGGTGCCGGAGGGCGTGCAGGTCGAGCGCTTCGAGCTGGTGGTCAACCTCACCTCGCTCAGACGTCGAGAGCGGGTGCGGTTGCGGGTGCAGGTCCCCGAGCCCGATCCGACGGTGCCGTCGCTCTTCGCTCGCTACCCCGGCACGGAGGCCATGGAGCGGGAGGTCTTCGACATGTTCGGCATCACCTTCACCGACCACCCCGACCTCTCCCGGATCCTCATGCCGGAGGACTGGGAGGGGCACCCCCTGCGCAAGGACGATGGAGTCGGCCGCATCCCCGTCCAGTTCAAGGGCTCGCAGCTCAAGGGCCCGCAGCCGAGGGGCACGCAGCTCGCGGTCGACCCCGAGCGATGAGCGGCCATCCCGCGATGGCCCCGACGAGGATGGACCGGCGATGACGATCACACCCCACACCGACGTCGACGGCGAGACCGACGGGCAGCTCGTCGACGATCCCGACGTCACGGTCATGGATCCCGACGCCACCTACGAGGGCACCCAGGAGATGCGCTCGCGCAGCGAGATCTCCGCCACCGAGCTCCTGCGGGAGTCCGGGGCCGTCCTCCGGCTCTCCGAGGCCGCCGCCGCCGAGCTGTCGCAGTCGACGGCGGGCAGCGAAGACGAGACCATGATCATCAACATGGGGCCCCAGCACCCCAGCACCCACGGCGTGCTGCGGCTCATGCTCGAGCTCAAGGGCGAGGAGGTGCTGCGGACCAAGCCGATCATCGGTTACCTGCACACCGGCATGGAGAAGACGGGGGAGGAGCTCACCTACCTCCAGGGCACCACGAACACGACCCGCATGGACTACCTGTCACCCATGTTCAACGAGACCGTCTTCGCCCTCGCCACCGAGGCGCTGCTCGGGATCACCGACGAGATGCCGGCTCGGGCCACGTGGATCCGGATGTTCATGTGTGAGCTCAACCGGATCGCCTCCCACCTGCTGTTCTTCGCCACGAACGGCATGGACATGGCGTCGACGACCTCGATGATCTTCGGCATCCGTGAGCGGGACTCGCTCCTGCGGTTCTTCGAGCAGGCCTCGGGCCTGCGCATGAACCACAACTACATCCGCGTCGGCGGGGTGGCGGCCGACCTGCCCGACGGATGGGACACCACCGTCTCGGCCATCCTCGACAGCCTCGAGGGCAAGCTCGTCGAGCACGACGAGCTGTTCTCGGGTCAACCCATCTGGCACGGCCGGAGCCAGGGCGTGGGCGTCATCGGGCCCGAGGAGGCGGTCGCACTCGGAGCCACCGGCCCCACCCTACGTGCGACCGGGGTGCCGTGGGACCTCCGGCGGGACGAGCCCTACCTGGCCTACGACGAGGTCGACTTCGACGTGATCGTCGGCACCCACGGCGACACCTTCGACCGCTACTCGGTGCGCATGAACGAGATCCGGGAGTCGATGCGGATCGCCCGCCAGTGCATCGAGGCGATGCCGGCGGGGGACTGGCGCATCCAGGACAAGAAGGTGACGCCGCCGCCCAGGGCTCGCATCGACGAGTCGATGGAAGCCCTCATCCACCACTTCAAGATCTTCACGGAGGGGTTCCGGGTGCCCGAGGGTGAGGTCTACGTCGCCATCGAGTCACCCCGTGGCGAGCTCGGCTGCTACCTCGTGTCCGACGGCTCGGCCAAGCCCTACCGGATGCACATCCGCGGCCCGAGCTTCGTCAACATCCAGACCCTGCCCCACCTCATGAAGGGGGGCCTGATGGCCGACGCTGTGGCCGTCATCTCGTCGATCGACCCGGTCATGGGCGAGGTCGACCGATGACGGCCGGCCGGTTGCGAGACGTCGACCCGGCTCTGGCAGGATGCTCCTGATGTCGAGGCTCTCCCCCGAGAACGAGGTGCTGGCGGGCCAGATCATCGTCCGCTACCCGCGCTCGCGCTCGGCCCTCATCCCCCTCCTCCACGTCGCGCAGCAGCAAGATGGCTGGGTCACCGACGAGGCCATGGCCCACATCGGCGAGCTGCTCGGGCTGAGCCCGGCCGAGGTCCTCGGCACGTGCTCCTTCTACGAGATGTTCAAGCGGGAACCTGTCGGGACCTACCTCGTGAACGTTTGCACGAACATCTCGTGCCAGCTCCTCGGCGGCGAGGAGCTGCTGGAGCACGTGGAGCACCGTCTGGGGGTCAAGGCCGGCGCCACCACCGCTGACGGGATGTTCACCGTCGAGGACGTCGAGTGCATCGCCGCGTGCACGGAGGCGCCCTGCCTGCAGGTGAACTACCGCTACTTCCACCGCATCACCCACGAGGGGTTCGACGCCCTCGTCGACGACCTCCGTTCCGGGCGTCGCACCGGGGAGATCCCGCCCCACGGCACCACCACCCGGGTCCGCCAGACCGTGCCTGCTGGTCGCTGGGCCGGCGTCGGCGCCGAGGGCCTGGCCCCCGAGGTCGGCTGATGGCCATCACCGACGCAGCCAAGATCATCACCACCCGCTTCGATGTGGAGGACGGCCACACCCTCGCCGAGTACGAGCGCACCGGCGGCTATGTGGCGCTGCGGGCCGCCCTCCGCTCCTCGCCGGCCGCCGTCCTCGGTGAGGTCAAGGCGGCCAACCTCCAGGGCCGCGGAGGTGCGGGCTTCCCGGCCGGCACCAAGTGGGGCTTCCTCCCGCCCGACGTGCACCCCCGCTACCTCGTGGTCAACGGCGACGAGAGCGAGCCCGGCACCTACAAGGACCGCCTCCTCATGGAGCGCGACCCCCACCAGCTCATCGAGGGCGTGTTGCTCGCCAGCTATGCGGTCGAGGCCAAGCAGGCTTTCATCTACGTGCGGGGTGAGATGGCCCTCGCCCAGGAGCGACTGGCGGCCGCACTCAACGAGGTCTACGCCGCCGGGTTGGTTGGCCGCGACATCGCCGGCTCCGGCTGGTCGATGGATGTCGTCCTGCACTGGGGGGCCGGCGCCTACATCGTCGGCGAGGAGACCGCCCTCATCGAGAGCCTGGAGGGCCGGCGGGGGATGCCCCGGCTCAAGCCGCCCTTCTTCCCTGCGGTCAAGGGCCTCTACCTGCAACCCACCATCGTGAACAACGTCGAGACGCTTGCCAACATCCCGTGGATCGTCACCAACGGCGGTGCCGCCTTCGCCGCCCTCGGCACCGAGGAGTCCGCCGGCATGCGGCTCTTCGCCCTCTCCGGCCACGTCCGCAACCCGGGCGTCTACGAGGTCGAGATGGGCAAGACCACGTTCCGCGACCTCATCGAGGCACCGGAGCTCGGCGGCGGGATCCGAGACGGTGGCACCCTCAAGGCGTTCATCCCGGGTGGTGCCTCCGCCCCGTGGTTCTTCGAGGAGCACCTCGACCTGCCGCTGTCGAAGGCGAGCGTCGACAAGGCTGGCTCCATGCTCGGCTCGGGCGCCGTCGTGGTCATGGACGACACCACCGATGCGGTCAAGGCGTGCGCCCGGATCGTGCGCTTCTTCGCCCACGAGTCGTGTGGCAAGTGCACGCCGTGCCGCGAGGGGACGACCTGGCTGCACCAGATCCTCCAGCGCATCCTCGCCGGCGACGGTCGGTGGAGCGACCTCGAGCTGCTGCTCGACGTGTCCGACAACATCAGCCCCGGGCTCGTCTGGCCCCCCCGTCAGACGACGATCTGCCCGCTCGGGCCCTCGGCGACGGCGCCCATCGCCTCTGCACTCCGCCGGTTCCGGCCCGAGTTCGAGGCGTACATCGAGGGCGGCCGCCACGCCGGTGCTCGTCCCGTCCCCGTCGAGGTCCTGGCCGGGGTGGCCGGCGCATGACCGGTGAGCGCAGCGAGCGTGGCCCGAGCGGCCCGGCCGCAGGCCGAGAGCGGACGACATGAGCGCAGCGAGCGTGGCCCGAGCGGCCCGGCCGCAGGCCGAGAGCGGACGACATGAGTGAGCAGACCGAGCGTGGCCCGAGCGGCCCGGCCGCAGGCCGAGAGCGGACGACATGAGTGAGCAGACCGAGGTGAAGACGACCGTCAGCATCACCATCGACGGCCGGACCGTGGAGGCCCAGCCGGGCGAGCTGCTCATCACCGCGGCCGAGCGGGCGGGGACCTACATCCCACGCTTCTGCTACCACCCGCGCATGGAGCCGGTGGGCATGTGCCGGATGTGCATCGTCGAGGTCGACACCGGGCGTGGCCCCGCCCTGCAGCCCTCGTGCATGATCCCGGTGGCCGAGGGGATGACCGTCGCCACCGAGTCCGAGGTCACGAAGAAGGCGCAGGACGGCGTCCTCGAGTTCCTCCTCATCAACCACCCGCTCGACTGCCCGGTGTGCGACAAGGGCGGGGAGTGCCCCCTCCAGGACCAGACCCTGGCCTTCGGCCCCGGTGAGAGCCGCTTCGTCGAGGAGAAGCGGCACTTCGCCAAGCCCATCCCGCTGAGCGACCTCGTCTACATGGACCGGGAGCGCTGCATCCTGTGCGACCGGTGCACCCGGTTCTCGAAGGAGGTGGCGGGCGACCCGCTCATCACCTTCGTCAACCGGGGCAACGCCACCGAGGTCAACACCTTCCCCGACGACCCCTTCGCCTCGTACTTCAGCGGCAACACGGTGCAGATCTGCCCGGTCGGCGCGCTGCTGGCTCGGCCCTACCGGTTCAAGGCCCGCCCCTGGGACCTCGACCAGGTCGAGTCCACCTGCACGGCCTGCGCGGTGGGCTGTCGGATGGCCGTCCAGAGCTCGGCCAACACCCTCGTGCGCCACCTCGGCATCGACGTCGATCCGGTCAACTGGGGCTGGCTTTGCGACAAGGGCCGCTTCGACTTCGAGGCCGTCAACGCCGAGGAGCGCCTGGCCGGACCGCTCGTGCGGAAGGGGGACGAGCTGGTCGAGGCGTCGTGGAGCGAGGCCCTGACCCTGGTGGCCGAGGGCCTCGCCGCTGCGAGGGACCGCCACGGCGCCACGTCGCTGGCCGTGCTCGGCGGAGCCCGGCTCGCCAACGAGGACGCCTACGTCTGGTCGAAGCTCGCCCGCACCGTCCTCGGCACCGACAACGTCGACGCCCAGCTCGGCGACGGGCTCCCGGCGGCGGCCGTCCTCGGCCTGCCCCGGGCCACCATCGACGCAGCCTGCGCAGCCGGCACCGTGATCCTCCTCGGCCCCGACATCAAGGAGGAGCTGCCCGTGCTGTACCTGCGCCTCCGTGACGCAGTCGTGCACAAGGGTCTCCGCCTCATCGAGCTCAGCCCGACCGAGACGAGCCTCACCAGGCTGGCCGCCGCCTCCCTCCGCCATCGCCCCGGCGAGATCGCTCAGCTCATGGACTCCTTGCTTTCGGGCGGACGTGGCGCCGACGGCGCAGGAGCCGACGTGGCCGAGGCCGCCTCGCTCCTGGGTGACGGACCTGTCGTCTGCGTGCTCGGCCGGGCGTCGCTTGCCGAGTCGGCCGACTCCGCGGTGGCCGCCGCCGCTGCCCTCCTCCAGGCGAGGCCGGGCACCACGTTCTTGTCGGCCCTCCGCCGGGGCAACGTGCACGGGGCCCTCGACATGGGACTCGCCCCCGGCATCCTCCCCGGCCGCGTGACCCTCGACGACGGGCGCGACTGGTTCGCGAGTGCCTGGGGCCCGCTGCCCGAGGTCGCCGGCCTCGACGCCACCGGCACCCTCTCGGCGGCGGCCGCAGGTCGGATCCAGGGACTCGTCCTGCTCGGTGCCGACCCGATCGCCGACTTCCCCGACAGGGACCTGGCCCGCCGGGGCATCGCCGGCGCCGGCTTCGTCGTGGCCATCGACGCCTTCCTCACCGACTCGTCCCGCCAGGCCGACGTCGTCCTGCCGGCGGCCATCTTCGGGGAGCGGGGCGGCACCACGACGAACCTGGAGGGCCGCATCAGCCGCCTGAACCAGAAGGTCACGGCCCCCGGCTCGGCGCGCGTCGACTGGATGATCGCCGTCGAGCTCGCATCCCGCATGGGCGCCGACCTCGGTGTCGAGTCGCTCGAGCAGATCTGGGACGAGATCGAGCGGCTCGCCCCGAGCCACGCCGGCCTCACGGGCGACCGGCTGCGCACCGCTGAGGCGCTCGACGGCCTCCTGCCCGCCGCCACCGTCGACGTTCCCACCGAGGGGCCGCCCCCGACGATGAGCCAGGTGGACGAGCCGGGGACGAGCGCGGCCGCCGCACAGGGCCTGGGCCACCTGCCTGGCAGCGGGCAGACCGAGGAGGCGTCCCTCGGCACCGGCACGGGGTCGGGCCCGGGCCCGGAGGGCGCAGCGGGAGCGGCGTCGATGGCGGCCGCCTTCGGCGCCCAGGGTGACACCGCCGACTACGGCGAGGGCACGACCCCCGCCGAGGGTGGAGGCGAGGCGACAGCGATCGGGCACACCTCCGACGCCATGGCCGAGGAGACCGAGGTCGGCGAGCCGTCCGGTGGCGGCTCCGAGGGCGTGCCCGAGCAACCGCGCTCGCCCCGCACCATCCGCTTCGCCCCCTCGCGCGCACCCGGTGGCCCGCCCAAGGTCGACAGCTACTCGCTCCGCCTGGTGGCCGGGCGGCGGCTCTACGACGCCGGCACCGTCGTCGCCCACTCGCCCTCGCTCGCCCCCCTCGCCTCGGCTGCGCCCGTGCGGGTCAACCCCGCCGACCTGCAGCGGCTCGGTCTCGCCTCTGGTGCCCGGGTCCGGCTCTCGAGCAGCCGCACGACGCTCGTGCTCGTGGCCGAGGCCGACCTGGGGGTACCGAAGGGCACCGCCGCCCTCACGTTCAACCAGCCGGGCCAATCCGCCGCCGACCTCATCGACGCCACCGTGGCCGTGACCGACGTGCGCCTGGAGACCCTGGCCGAGGGCAGCCTTGCAGGGAGCCCCGTGGGCAGCCGGTCGTCGCGCCGGGAGGCGTCCGGTGGGTGACCCGCTCTTCGACGGGGGCTTCGACCTCGGCGTGCTCGCCATCGTGGCCGTCAAGGCCCTCATCGGCTTCACCTTCGTCATGGTCGGCGTCATCTTCATGATCTGGTTCGAGCGCAAGGTCATCGCCGACATGCAGAGCCGCGTCGGCCCCAACCGCGCCGGCAAGTGGGGCCTGCTGCAGACCCTGGCCGACGGCATCAAGCTCATCTTCAAGGAGGATCTGTCGCCGGACCGGTCCGACCGGCTCGTGTACCGCCTGGCGCCCTACCTCTCTGTGGCGCCAGCGTTCCTCACCTTCACGATCGTCCCCATCGGTGGGGTGTTCGACGGCAACGACGACGGGACCCTCCGGGTGCTCGGCAACAACACCTTCCTCCAGGTCGCCGACCCGCCCATCGGCGTGCTGTTCCTGCTCGCCATGTCGGCGGTCGCCGTCTACGGGATCATGCTCGCCGGCTGGGCGTCAGGGTCGAAGTACCCGCTGCTCGGGTCCGTGCGGGCGTCGGCATCGATGGTGTCGTACGAGGCGGCGCTCGGGCTGTCTGTGGTGGCCGTCGTGTTGCTGAGCGGCTCGCTCTCCACCCACGAGATCGTCGCGTCGCAAGCCGGGTCGATCCTCGACTGGAACATCGTCAGGACCGGCTTCGTGCCCTTCGTCATCTTCCTGGTGGCGGCCACCGCCGAGCTCAACCGGCCGCCGTTCGACCTCGTCGAGGCGGAGCAGGAGCTCGTCGGCGGCTTCCACACCGAGTACTCCTCCATCCGCTTCGGCATGTTCTTCCTCGCCGAGTTCATGAACACGATCACCATGTCGGCGATCATGGTCACGCTGTTCCTCGGCGGCCCCGACGGCCCCGCCCCGATCGGGCCCCCGGTGCTGTGGAGCTTCTTCTGGTTCACGCTCAAGCTGCTGGCGTTCCTGTTCCTGTTCGTGTGGCTGCGCGCCGCGCTGCCCCGCTTCCGCTACGACCAGCTCATGGACCTCGGCTGGAAGCAGCTCATCCCGCTCTCCCTCGGGTGGCTGCTCCTCCTCGCCGCCATCCAGATCGGTCGGGACGAGGGCTGGAACGTGCTCGTGGTGCTGCTCGTGGGCTTCGGCATCGCCGTGGTGGCAGCAGCGGGCCTCGTCGGCGCCATCCGGGTCGCCGACCGGCGCCGTGGGGGCTACGCCGAGCCCCTCCCCAACGAGGCCGCCGAGCTGTCGGACGCAGGGTCGCGCTGATGGGCTTCTTCGGCGGCTTCAAGGTCACCTTCCAGGAGATGTTCAAGCCCCGGGTGACGACGACGTATCCCGAGAGCAAGCGCCCCAAGCCAATCCGCCACCACGGCCGCCACGTCCTGAACCGGTACGAGGACGGCATGGAGAAGTGCATCGGCTGCGAGCTGTGCGCAGGCGTCTGCCCGGCCCGCTGCATCTACGTGCGGGGCGCCGACAACCCGCCGACCGAGCCGGTGTCGCCGGGTGAGCGGTACGGGTTCGTCTACGAGATCAACTACCTGCGCTGCATCCACTGTGACCTGTGCGTCGAGGCGTGCCCGACCGAGGCCATCACCGAGTCGAAGCTCTTCGAGTTCTCCTTCACCAACCGTGAGGACGCCATCTACACCAAGGACGAGCTCGTCGTGGGCGACGACGGCGCGCCGCAGCACCTGCCGTGGGAGGACTGGCGCCAGGATGACGACACCCACACGTCGGCGTGGATGCGAGCCACCAGCCCGAGTGGCTCCGCCGCCTATGCCGGCCGCGCGCTGTGGTCGGGTGAGCTGGGCTACGGCGTGCGGGCAGCCGAGCAGGGGCAGTCCGGGGAGGCGCAGCTGCGCCCGCCCCACGACATCGACCCGAACGTGGCCGGCGCCGACGGGGACCCGAGCGGCGACGGCGGCCATGGCAGCGACCACGCTGCCGACGGGACCTCGCACACCGCCGGTGGGGGGACCCACTGATGGTCGACACCGTCGTGTTCGTGCTCGCCGCCCTCGTGATCCTGTCCGGGGCCCTCGGCGTGATCCTCGCCCGCAACCCGGTCCACTCCGCCCTCATGCTGATCATGACGTTGTTCGGCGTGGCGGTCGTGTTCGTCGCCCAGGAGGCGCACTTCCTGGCTGCCGTGCAGGTGATCGTCTATGCGGGCGCCATCGTGGTGCTCTTCCTGTTCGTGATCATGCTCCTCGGGGTCGACCAGGCGGACAGCCTCGAGACGGAGCCGATCGGCGGCCAGCGACCTGCCGCCGGGGTCGTCGCACTGGCGAGCGTCGGGCTCCTGGTGCTGCTCGCGGTGCGGGCCGTGCAGGTGAGCACCGGGGCGAGGTCCACTTCGGGCGCGCTCGACGGCGATGGCACCAACCTCGAGAAGCTCGCCCGCGTCCTGTTCACCGACTACCTCTTCGCCTTCGAGGCCACCTCGGCGCTGCTCGTCATCGCCGTCGTGGGAGCCGTCGCGCTGGCCCGCAATCCGGCGGCCGCAGACGTCCAGGGCCGCAAGGGCGAGGGAGCGGTCGGTACGACCCGCACCGGGTCGGCGGGCTGATGGACGTCGACCCGACCTGGTACCTCGTGCTGTCCGCCCTGCTGTTCACCATCGGCGGGGCGGGCGTGCTCGTGCGCCGCAACCCACTCGTGATGTTCATGTGCGTCGAGCTCATGCTCAACGCCGTCAACATCAGCTTCGTCACCTTCGCCCGGATGCTCAACGACACGGGCGGCCAGGTGGTCGTGTTCTTCGTGCTGGTGGTGGCCGCCGCCGAGGTCGTGGTCGGCCTCGGCATCATCGTGGCGATCCTGCGACGCCAGCCCGGCGCCGACGCCGACGACATCAGCCTCCTCAGGGGCTAGGAGAGCCTGGAATGCTCGACGCCGTCTGGTTGATCCCCGCACTGCCGCTGCTCGGCTTCGCGCTCCTGGTCCTCGGGAACCGCCGCATCGGCGAGCCGTGGGCGGGGTGGTTGGCGACGCTGATGATCGGGGGGTCATTCGTCGCCGGCGTGGTCACCTTCGCCGGGCTGCTCGAGCGGCCCGAGGAGGAGCGCCAGCACGTCTACCGGGTCTTCACCTGGCTGGCAGCCGGGGGCCTCGACGTCGACCTCGGCTTCCTCGTCGACCCGCTGTCGATGACGATGGTCCTGTTCGTCACCGGCGTCGGGACGCTGATCCACCTGTACTCGATCGGCTACATGCACGGCGATCCCGGCTTCCACCGGTTCTTCGCCTACCTGAACCTGTTCGCCTTCTCGATGCTCATGCTCGTGCTCGGGGACAACCTGCTCGTCACGTTCCTGGGCTGGGAGGGCGTGGGCGCCTGCTCGTACCTGCTGGTCTCCTTCTGGTTCAGCTCGGAGGCCAACGCGTCGGCGGGCAAGAAGGCCTTTGTCACGAACCGCATCGGCGACGTCGGCTTCATGCTCGCCATGTTCCTCAGCTTCGCCAGCCTCGGCACCCTCAGCTACGTCAACGGCGAGGGCACGGGCATCCTCCAGAACACCGCCGCCCTCAGCGTCGCCGCCGCCACGGGCATCGCCGTGCTCGCCTTCGTGGGTGCCTGCGGGAAGTCGGCCCAGCTGCCGCTGTTCGTGTGGCTGCCCGACGCCATGGCCGGACCGACGCCGGTCTCGGCCCTGATCCATGCGGCGACGATGGTCACGTCCGGCGTGTACCTCCTCACCCGGCTCGGCCCCGTGCTCTCCCAGGCCGCCGACTGGGTGCCGACGCTGATCGCCCTGGTCGGGGCGGCCACCGCCCTGTTCGCAGCCACCGTCGCCGTGGCCCAGCGCGACATCAAGAAGGTTCTGGCGTACTCCACCGTGAGCCAGCTCGGCTACATGTTCCTGGCGGTGGGCTCGGGTGCCTACGTGGCCGCCATCTTCCACATGATCACCCACGCCTTCTTCAAGGCGCTGCTGTTCCTCGGTGCCGGGTCGGTGATCCACGGCCTGCACGAGGAGCAGGACATGCGGCGCATGGGCGCCCTCAGGCGGTTCATGCCGATCACCGCCGTCACCTTCATCGTGGGCTGGCTCGCCATCGCCGGTGTGCCGCCCTTCGCCGGGTTCTGGTCGAAGGACGAGATCCTGCTGTACGCGTACGCGAAGAGCCCGATCCTGTGGGCCATCGGCCTGGTGACCGCCCTGCTCACCGCCTTCTACATGAGCCGCCAGGTGTTCATGGTCTTCTTCGGCGAGCCCCGCTGGGGCGACGCGCTCGACGGTGAGCACGCGCGCCACGAGGACGCTCCGGGGGAGTCGGAGGAGCCTCCGGCCCAGGTCGCCGCCGCCCAGTCGGCCGATCACGGCGACGGAGGCGTCGACGACCCGGTGCACGCCGGCCACAACGGGATCACCCCGCACGAGTCGCCGTGGACGATGTTCGTGCCGCTGGTCGTGCTGGCCGGCCTCGCCCTGGTGGGCGGGGCCATCAACCTCCCGTTCGGGGGGACCCACTTCCTGGCCGACTGGCTCCACCCCGTGGTCGGGGCGGCGGAGGCCGAGATCGACGTGAGCGACGCCACCACGGTCGGTCTCGCCGCCATCGCAGTGGTCGCCGCCCTGCTCGGCATCGGGGCGGCCGCCGTCGTCTACCTCAGGCACCGCATCGACGCCCGCCGTGTGGAGCCCGACGTGCTCCTCCAGGCCTGGCACTACGACCGGGGGATCTCGGCCCTCGTCGGGGGGCCCGGTCGCGCCGGGGCCGAGGCGGCGGCCACCGCCGACCGCGTCGGCATCGACGGTGCCGTCAACGGCGTGGCCACCCTCGTCCGCAACGGGGGGGACCGGTTGCGGGTGGTGCAGACCGGCCTGGTGCGCAGCTACGCGCTGTCGATCGCGGTCGGCGCCGTCGGCCTCCTCGCCTACTTCGTCGTCCGGACGGGCATCTGATGCACGCCGCCCTCACCTCGACCCTCCTTGCAGCCGAGGCCCACGCCGGGTCGTCCGAGTTCCCGATCCTCACCGCCCTGATCGTCATCCCGGCGCTCGCCGCGCTCGTGCTGGCGCTCACGCCGCCGAGCAGGCCGGAGTTCAGCAGGCTCGTCGGGGTCGGCATGTCGCTCATCACCGGAGCCATGACCGTCTACCTGATGACCCAGTTCGTGATCGACGAACCCGGCTTCCAGCAGGCGTCGAAGCACACCTGGATCGCATCCTTCGGCATCTCGTGGAACCTCGGGGTCGACGGCATCTCGCTGTTCCTCGTCGTGCTGACCGGTGTCCTCTTCCCCCTCGCCCTCATCGGGGTCAAGCCCCACCACGACACGAAGAGCTACATGGCGTGGCTCCTCCTCCTCGAGGCGGGCTGCATGGGCGTCTTCCTCGCCCTCGACCTCTTCCTCTTCTTCGTCGCCTTCGAGATCGTGCTCGTGCCGATGTACTTCCTCATCGGCGGATGGGGCTACGGCCAGCGGGTGTACGCCGCGCTGAAGTTCTTCCTGTTCACCATGCTCGGCTCGGCGTTCATGCTCGTGTCGATCATCGCCCTCGCCTTCCTGCACGAGCGGGCGACCGGGGTCCTCACCTTCGACCTCGTCGAGATCGCCGAGGCGCAGGCGTTGGCGGAGACCACCGCCCGGTGGCTCTTCGTCGGGTTCGCGGTCGCCTTCGCGGTCAAGTGCCCGATCTTCCCGCTCCACACCTGGCTGCCCGACGCCCACACCCAGGCGCCCACCGCAGGCTCGGTGATCCTCGCCGGCATCATGCTCAAGCTCGGCACCTACGGGTTCGTGCGCTTCGGGCTCTACCTCTTCCCCGAGGCGGCGACCTGGGCGGCCCCCGTGCTGGTGACCCTCGGCGTCATCGGGATCATCTACGGGGCGATCGTGGCTGCGGTGCAGCGCGACCTCAAGCGCCTCGTGGCCTACTCCTCGGTCGCCCACCTCGGCTTCATCATCCTCGGCACCTTCGCGTTCACGAGCCAGGGCCTCGAGGGCGGCGTGCTGCAGATGGTGAACCACGGCATCTCCACGGGGGCGCTGTTCCTCCTCCTCGGCATGATCTACGAGCGTCGCCACACCTACGACATCGCGTCGCTGCGAGGGCTCCAGAAGGTGGCACCGGTCATGGCCGCCGTCTTCACGGTGGTGATGATGTCGAGCATCGGGCTCCCGGGCCTGAACGGCTTCGTCGGGGAGTTCCTCATCCTGATCGGCAGCTTCCCCACCCGCCGCTGGTGGGCCGTCGTCGCCACCTTCGGCGTCGTGCTCGCGGCCGTCTACCTGCTGTGGGCGTACCAGCGGGTCTTCCACGGCGAACCCGACGAGGAGAACACGACCTTCGGCGACATGACGGCGCGGGAGGGGGCGATCATGGCCCCGCTCCTCGTCCTCATCGTGTTCCTCGGGGTGTTCCCCCGGCCCGTGCTCGAGCGCATCGAGCCGGCGGTGGGTCGCCTCATCGCCCACGTCGAGGAGCGCTCCGACTTCGAGGAGCCGGCGGTCACCCGTGAGGGCACGGGGGCGGTCGAGGTGGTCGGCCCGGCAGTCGTCCTCGAGGGCGAGGGCGAGGGCGAGGGCGCCGGCGCGGCCGGGGCCACGACCGAGGGTGAGGGGGAGGGATGACGTCGATCGCCGCCGTGGTGGCCCAACAGGTCGAGGTGCTGATCAAGCCCGACGTCGAGTGGGTCGCCATCTCCCCGCTGCTCATCCTCGTCGGCGGGGCCCTGATCCTGCTCACGGTGTCGGCCCTCACCTCGGGCACGCCCCGCCGTGGCACCTACGCCCTGTTCACCCTCCTGACCTGCGTGGGGGCCATCGCCGCCTCGGCCGCCCTGTGGGACAGGGTCCAGGACCCGGCGCGCGGCGAGTTCACCGCTCTCGTCGGCTCACTCACCATCGACGGCTTCACCATCTTCTTCTCGGTCCTCATCGCCCTGTCGGTGGCGCTCGCCGCGCTCGTGGCCGACGACTACCTGCGACGTGAGGACCTCGAGGGTCCAGAGCTCTACGCCCTCATGCTCCTGTCGGGGGCGGGCGGGATCATCATGGCGATGGCCAACGACCTCATCGTCGTGTTCCTCGGCCTCGAGGTCCTCTCCATCGCCCTCTACGTCATGGCCGGCATGCACCTCCGGCGGGTGCAGAGCCAGGAGTCCGCCATCAAGTACTTCGTGCTCGGCGCCTTCTCGTCGGCGTTCCTCCTCTACGGGATCGCCCTGGTCTACGGCGCGACCGGCTCCACCAACCTGAGCGAGATCGCCACCTTCTTGAGCCGCAACCTGCTCGAGTCGGAGGGGCTCCTCCTCGCCGGCTTCGCGCTGCTGCTCGTGGGACTCGGGTTCAAGGTGGCGGCGGTCCCGTTCCACGTGTGGACCCCCGACGTGTACCAGGGGGCGCCGTCCCCGGTCACCGCCTTCATGGCGTCGGCCTCCAAGGCAGCTGCCTTCGCCGCCCTGCTCAGGGTCTTCTTCTCCACGTTCTCGACCCACGCCTCCGACTGGCGGCCGATCATCTGGGTCCTCGCCGTGCTCACGATGGTCGTCGGGGCCGTCCTCGCCGTCGTCCAGCGCGACGTCAAGCGCATGTTGGCGTACAGCTCCATCAACCACGCCGGCTTCATCCTCGTGGCGGTGGAGGCGAACAGCGAGCGGGGGGTGGCGGGAGCGCTGTTCTACCTCCTCGCCTACGCCTTCATGGTCATCGGCTCCTTCGCCGTCGTGACCCTCGTCGGTCGGCGGGGCGACGACGCCCACGACCTCGACGACTACCGGGGGTTGGCGCAGGAGCGGCCGATCCTTGCGTTGGCGTTCACCGTGTTCCTGCTCTCACAGGCCGGTGTCCCTCTGACCGCCGGCTTCTTCGCCAAGTTCTACGTGATCGGTGCTGCCGCCGAGGCCGAGAGCTACGTCCTCGCCGTGATCGCCATGATCACGGCAGTCATCTCCGCCTTCCTCTACCTGCGCCTCATCGTCACCATGTACTTCTCGGGCGACGAGGCAGAGGGCGATGTGGCAACCGGCCGCCACCGGGTGGACATCCCCCTCGGTGCCGGTGTCAGCCTGGCGGTGGCCATCCTGTTCACGCTCGTCGTCGGCATCCTCCCCGGCCTCGTGGCCGACGTCGCCCGCGACGCCGTCCCGGTCCTGCTCAGCGCCGCCCCGTGACCCGCCGGCCCCGCCGCTCGGACTGCTCTGCGTCTTGTCGGTGGTCCACCCGGGTCGTCACGGTCGAGCGCCGACAGGAGCGAGTGCGCCACCCCGCGAGTCACGGCGTTGCGCTCGGTGTCGACGCAGGGACCGGCGCGCACAGGGGCACGCAGCCGTCGACGGCCTGGCTGTGACCCGGGGGGCCGGAGGGGGCCCAGGTACGCTCACGCCGTGTCACCTGCCCGACCAGCGCTTTGGTCACCTGTGAAGGCCTTCACTAGGGTCCACTGACGTGTCCGAGTTCCTGCGCGCCTACCTGACCGTCGCGGTGTTCGGTGTCGCCGCCGGGTTGCTCGTGGCGGCCATGCTCGGGCTCGGCAAGCTGGTCCAGCCGAGCCGGCCGAGCCGGCAGAAGAGCATCAACTACGAGAGCGGCGTCGATCCGGTCGGCGCCGGCTTCGGCCAGAGCCAGGTGCGCTACTACATCTTCGCCCTCCTCTTCGTCATGTTCGACGTGGAGGCGGTCTTCATCTTCCCGTGGGCCCTCAGGCTCGAGTCGTTCGGTGTCTTCGGCCTCGTCGAGATGTCGATCTTCATCGTCATCCTCGCCCTCGGGCTCGTGTACGCCTGGCGCAAGGGGGTCCTCCGGTGGGTGTAGCCGTGCAACGAGCGCAGGGGGCGGTCTAGATGGGTCTCGTCGAGCGGGGCAAGCTGCCCAAGCCCCTCACCCACCTCCTCAACCTGAGCCGCAGCTACTCGCTGTGGGTGTACCAGTGGGGTCTTGCGTGCTGCGCCATCGAGATGGGCGCCGCCTTCGGCTCCCCCCGCTACGACGTGATGCGCCTCGGGGTGATCCCGTTCCCCGCCAGCCCGCGCCAGGCCGACCTCGTCGTCATCTCCGGCACGGTCACCGACAAGCTTGCTCCCGCCATCAGGCGCCTCTACGAGCAGATGCCCGACCCCAAGTACGTCATCAGCATGGGGAGCTGCGCCAACAGCGGCGGTCCGTACTGGGACTCGTACTCGGTGACCAAGGGCGTCGACCAGATCATCCCCGTCGACGTGTACGTCCCCGGCTGCCCGCCGCGACCCGAGGCCCTGCTCGAGGGCATCGTGCTGCTCCAGCAGCGGATCAAGGACGAGGACATGTCCGAGCGCTGGAGGGGTGAGCCCGTTGTCGTCCGGTGACCCGAGCGGCACCGATCCGACGGAGGGCGAGCCAGCCACCGAGCCGCCGGGCGCCAAGCCGCCGGCCACCGAGCCGGACGACGTCGACCCGCGGGGCCACGAGGGCGCGCCCCCGGTGCCGATGGACGCTCCCGTCGAGAGCGCGCCGGCCGACGAGTCCCTCGGCACCACGCCCAGCGCCGCCGACCGGGGTCCGATCCCCGCCGCCGGTGCGCCGGCCGAGCTGACCTCTGACGACGACCGCCCAGGGCAGTCACCGGACGGGGCCGCCGAGGTACCCAAGCCCCGAGCTCCACGAGACGGCCTCGCTCCCGGGCAGCACGAGGCGGGTGGCTTGGTTCCGACCGCGCCGGCTGGCGCCCCGCCGGTCACCACCACGTCCTCGCCCGCCGCCGGCGACGTGCCCGTCCTCGCGGAGGCGATCACCGCCGAACGCACGGCGCCCGAGGGGGGCGACACGGAGCGTGAGGGCGTCGAGGCCGCCGCCAGCACCGCCGACGACGCTCCGGATGCCACGGCCCCCGGCCAGGCCGAGCCCGAGGAGCCCTCCGCACCAGCGGCGGTCGCCGACGTCCGCCCGACCGAGGCCACGAACGACGACGGCACCGCCGTCCCCGACGACTCCTCGGCGCTGGCCGTCACCCGTACCGACGTGGCCGACGAGATCGCCGCTCGGGGCGATGTGGCGGCGCCTGCTGCGACCGCCGACGCACCCGTCGCCCAGCCCGCAGACGCCCCGTCGGTCGACGTCCACGCCGAGCCCTCGAGGACCGATGCCCCCGGCGACTCGGCTCCCCCGAGCGGCGATGCCGCGGCGACCAACCCGCCGGTGGACGCCCCCACCGACCTCCCCGCTCCAGGCGTTGGTGCGGCCACACCCGATCCCGAGGTGGAGGCACCGGCCGCACCGGTCGAGGCATCGACCGAGCCCGTCGCTGCACCCGAGGCCGACGCGCCCGCTGCGGCAGCCGCACCTGAGGCCGACGCACCAGGTCAGGCGGCGGAGCCCGAAGCAGCCGAGCCCGAGCCCGTCGCTGCACCCGAGGCCGACGCGCCCGCTGCGGCAGCCGCGCCCGAGGCCGACGCACCCGGACCGGCGGCGGAGCCCGGGGCCGACGCACCCGGACCGGAGGACGACGCGCCCGCTGCGGCAGCCGAGCCCGAGGTCGTCGTGGTCGACGAGGTGCGCCAGCCGCTGCTCGACCTCCTCGCCGAGCACCTCGGCGACGGGCTCGTCGCCACCCACGTCGTGCCCGGGCGGGACATGACCGTCCGGGTGACGCGCCAGACGTGGGTGCGCGCCGGTGAGGTGTGCCGGGATGTCCTCGGCATGCGGTACTTCGGCTTCCTCTCGGCCATGGACTGGATGCCCTCCCCCTACGGGCGCAGCGAGGACGGGGGGCTGGCGGGCGCCGGCATCGACGAGGCCTACGTCGCCCCCGACACCGGCGTCTTCGAGCCGGGCACCACCGGCGGCGAGACGCGTTTCCAGGTGCTGGCCAGGCTCGAGGTCCCTGCCGCCCCTTCCCTCGGCATCACCATCAAGTGCGACGTGCCCCCCGACGACCTTGTGATGCCCAGCTGGATCACGGTCTTCCCCGGCGCCGACTGGCACGAGCGGGAGTGCGCCGAGATGTTCGGCATCGGCTTCGCCGGTCACCCCAACCTCGTCAAGCTCTACCTGCCGGGCGCCTTCGAGGGGTTTCCCCTGCGCAAGGACTTCCCGCTGCTCGCCCGTGACGTCAAGCCCTGGCCCGGCCTCGTCGACGTCGAGGCCATGCCCGGTGAGGACGTGTCCACCGACGACGACGAGTCGGTCTCGGCCGGCGCCGAGGAGGGCTGATGGCAGCCGTCAGCGAACGCTCCCAGCTCGCCTACATCGCCGGCCAGGCGGCGGAGAGCCGCGTCAACGTCGAGCTCGAGACCGACGGGATGACCCTGAACATCGGGCCCCAGCACCCGGCGACCCACGGCACGCTGCGCATCGTCACCCGTCTCGACGGGGAGCAGGTCGTCTCGGCCGAGCCGATCATGGGCTACATGCACCGGGGCTACGAGAAGCTGCTCGAGGTCCGGAGCTACCCCCAGGTCAACACGCTCGTCGACCGGATCGACTGGCTCAGCAGCTTCGCCAACGAGGTCCCGTTCATCCTCGCCGCCGAGCGGCTGATGGAGGTCGAGGCCCCACCCCGGGCGCAGTGGATCCGCACGATCCTCTTCGAGCTCTCACGCCAGGCGAACCTCTCGCTGTTCCTCGGGGACATGGGCGTGCAGCTGGGGGCCATCACCCCGGTCTTCATCGCCTTCCGCGACCGGGAGCACGTCCTGAACCTCATCGAGGCGGCCAGCGGTGGGCGCTTCCACCCCAACTTCAACCGCATCGGCGGCCTGAAGGACGACCTGCCGGCGGGGTGGATCGAGGAGACCCGTCGAGCGATGGGCAAGATGCGGGACTTCTGCGACGAGCTCGAGACGCTCATCATGGGCAACGAGATCTTCCAGGCCCGCTGTCGTGGGATCGGCGTCATCCCGCCGGCGGTCGCCCTCGGCTACGGGCTGTCCGGGGCCAACCTGCGGGCGTCGGGCGTCGACTGGGACCTCCGTCGCGACCGGCCGAACGAGCTGGCCTGGAAGGACCTCGACTTCACCGTCTGGACCCACCCCGACGGCGACTCCTTCGCCCGCTACTGGGTGCGCATGCAAGAGGTCAGGGAGTCCACCTTCATGGTCGAGCAGCTGCTCGACGGCCTCCCGGCGGGGACGATCATGGCGAAGGTCCCCCGCATCATCAAGGTGCCCGCCGGTGAGGCGTACGTGTCCACCGAGAACCCGCTCGGCGAGATGGGCTACTACCTCGTCAGCAAGGGCGACACCGGTCCCTTCCGGGTGAAGATCCGCACCGCCAGCTTCAACAACATCTCGATCGTGCCGTGGGTGATGCGGGGCGTGTTCGTGCCCGACATCATCACCATCCTGGCCAGCCTCTACTTCATCCTCGGGGACATCGACAAGTGAGCCCGATCCTGGCCGTCTCCCTCGGCGACTACTGGGTCCAGACGCTCATCAAGGCGCTCGTCGTCCTGATCCTCGTCCCCACGGCCACCGCGATCATCGTGCAGACCTTCCTGTTCAAGATGATGGCGCACATGCAGAGCCGGCTCGGGCCGATGGAGGCAGGCCCCCACGGCGCCCTCCAGCTCGTGGCCGACGGCGGCAAGTTCATCCAGAAGGAGCTGCTGACCCCCGAGCGCGCCGACAAGCGGATCTTCGCCTTGGCGCCGGTCGTCGTCCTGCTCTCGACGTTCCTGCTCTACATCGTGATCCCGGCGGGTCCGAGCATCGTCGGCGAGGACCTCGACGTGGGCATCTTCTTCGCCTTGGCCGTGTCCTCCCTCTCGGTCATCGGTGTGCTCATGGCCGGCTGGGCGTCGGCCAACAAGTACGCACTCATCAGCGGGCTGCGGGCCGCCGGACAGCTCATCGCCTACGAGCTGCCGCTCATCCTCGCCGTCGTCGGCGTCATCATCCAGGCCGAGACGCTCAGCCTCTCGGGCATCGTGCGGGCCCAGGCCGAGGGCGAGATCTTCGGGTTCGGCCTCATCGGCAACCCGTTCGTCCTCACCCAGTTCGTGGGCATGGGGATCTTCCTCATCTCGACCCAGGCCGAGCTGACGCAGCCCCCGTTCGACATGCCGGTGGCCGAGTCCGAGCTCGTCGGTGGGTACCAGGTCGAGTACTCGGGCCTCCAGTTCCTCTTCTTCTACATCGGCGAATTCGGCACGGCGTTCGCCTTCTCGGCCCTGGCCGCCACGATGTTCCTCGGCGGCTGGTGGGTCCCGGGCCTCGACGTCGACGGCGGGATCCTCTCCAACCTGGTCGGCCCGGTGGTGCTCTTCGCCAAGGTCATGATCGTGGCGTTCCTGATCTTCTGGGTGCGCTTCAGCTACCCGCGCTTCCGTGAGGACCAGCTCCAGACGTTCGCCTGGAAGTACCTGATCCCCATCTCCCTGGTCAACATCCTCGTCACCGGAGTGCTCAAGGTGGTGTTCTGACGTGCCCAAGCTCCCCGGTCTCATCAAGGGCCTGAGCGTCCCCTTCAAGGAGATGCTCAAGCCGGCGGTCACGGTGCAGTACCCCCACGAGAAGGAGACGCCGACCCCGCGCTCCCGGGGGGTCATCGCCCTCAAGGAGGAGAACTGCACCGTCTGCATGCTGTGCTCGCGCAGCTGCCCGGTGTGGTGCATCTACATCGAGGGCCACAAGTACAAGGCGCCACCACGGCGCGAGGGTGGGGCGCCTCGGACCAAGCAGGCGCTCGACCGCTTCGACATCGACTACTCGCTGTGCATGTACTGCGGCATCTGCGTCGAGGTGTGTCCGTTCGACGCCCTGTTCTGGAGCCCGGAGTTCGAGTACTCAGAGCCCAGGATCGCCGAGCTGCTCCACGACAAGACTCGGCTGGGCGAGTGGATGGAGACGGTCCCCGAGCAGCCGGCGTACGAGGTCGGGGCTGCGATGAAGGGCAAGAAGTGATCGGTCAGAACATCGCGTTCGGCATCCTCGCGGCCGCCACCGTCCTCGCCGCCCTCCGGGTCGTCACGACGAAGAACGTGATCCACGCTGCGCTCTACCTCGTCGTCGTGCTGGCGAGCATCGGTGCGCTCTACGTGCTGCTGGCCGCCGAGTTCGTCGCCGCCGTGCAGATCCTCGTCTACATCGGCGCCATCGTCGTGCTGTTCCTCTTCGGGGTCATGCTCACGAGGGCGCCCATCGGTGCCGATGCCGGGCTCGACAACGACCAGCGGTGGACGGCGGCGGTCACGTCGCTGTTCCTCCTCGGCGTCCTCACGTTCGTGCTCGTCGACGCCTTCGGTGACGACGAGCTGCCCGGTCTCCGAAACGTCAGCCGTGAGCAGCTCACCGCCACCCGCGGCACCGGCGCCGTCGGTGACGCCATCTTCTCCACCTACCTCGTCCCCTTCGAGGTCGTGTCCATCCTGCTGCTGGCCGCCCTCGTCGGCGCCATCGTCCTGGCCCGACGGGACTGAGGAGGCCCCATGTTCGTCAACCAGTTCCTCCTGCTCGGCGCAGCCCTGTTCTGCATCGGCGTCTACGGGGTCCTCGCCCGCCGCAACGGCGTGCTCGTGCTCATGTCGATCGAGCTCATCCTGAACGCCGTCAACATCAACCTCGTCGCCTTCGGCTCCCTCCAGGAGGGGGCGGCGGCCGTCACCGGCCAGGTGTTCGCCCTCTTCGTCGTGACCATCGCCGCAGCCGAGGTCGGTGTCGGCCTCGCCATCGTCCTGCTCATCTACCGCAACCGGACCTCCGTCGACCTCGACGAGGTCGACATGATGAGGGGCTGACCGTGCTGCTCGAGAACGCCTGGATCATCCCGGGCCTCACCTTCGCCTCGTTCTGGTTGATCCTGTTCTTCGGCAAGCGGCTGCCCCGGGGCGGCTCCGAGATCGGCATCGCCGCCGTCGGCCTCGCTTTCGTCCTCGCCTGCGGGATGGTCGTGCAGTGGGCCGACCGCCCCGCCGACCTCATCGTCGAGCACGGCGGCGGCGAGTCCGAGGGCCAGCACGCCGAGTCGGAGGGTGGCAACGCGGAGGAGGCCCTGTCCGCCGGTCTCGCGCCCGTGGGTGGCCCGGACATCGTGGCGGTCACCGAGGCCGAGGAGGGCGAGGAGCCCGAGGGCATCCGAGACGCGGTCGTGCGGAACCACACGTGGTTCGAGATCGGCGAGGTCAAGGTCACGGTCGGGACCTTCGTCGACGGCCTCACCGTCGTGATGCTCTTCGTGGTGGCCCTGATCTCCCTGCTCGTCCACGTCTTCTCGACGAACTACCTGCACGGCGACGTCCGCTTCACCCACTACTTCGCTGCCCTCAGCCTGTTCACCACCGGCATGTTCCTGCTCGTGGTGAGCTCGAGCACGCTGCAGCTGCTCTTCGGTTGGGAGATGATGGGCCTCTGCAGCTTCATGCTGATCGGCCACTGGTGGGAGAAGCAGGAGAACTCCAACGCCGCCCTCAAGGCGTTCCTCACCACCCGCACCGGCGACATCGGCCTGCTGGTCGGCATCGTGACGCTGTTCTTCGCAGCCCGCCAGACGTTCGACATGAACCTCATCAACTTCCGCGCCCTCGACGGGGAGATCGGCCAGACCGCGCTCCTCGTCGGCGCGTCGGCGCTGTTCATCGGTGTCATCGGCAAGTCGGCCCAGTTCCCGCTCCACACCTGGCTGCCCGATGCCATGGCCGGTCCCACGCCGGTGTCGGCGCTCATCCACGCCGCCACCATGGTCGTCGCCGGCGTGTACCTCGTGGCCCGCCTCTACGGCGTGTTCTGGGAGGGGTTCGACATCGGCGCCGGCGGGGTGAACCCCATCGCCCTCATCGGCGGGATCACCGTGGTGATCGCCGCCGTGCTCGCCTTCGTGCAGCGCGACATCAAGAAGGTGCTCGCCTACTCCACGGTCAGCCAGCTCGGGTACATGATCATGGCCCTCGGTGTCGGTGCGTGGACGGCGGGGGTCTTCCACCTCTTCACCCACGCCTTCTTCAAGGCGCTGCTCTTCCTCGGCGCCGGGTCGGTGAGCCACGCCGTGCACAGCTTCGACATGAAGTCGGAGATGGGTGGGCTGCGCAAGCACATGCCGATCACCTTCACCACGTTCATCATCGGCTCGGTCGCCCTGGCCGGGCTCCCCCCGCTCGCCGGGTTCTGGTCGAAGGACGAGATCCTGCTCGGCGCCGAGCTCAACGGCTATGAGATCTTCTCCTACGTCGGCCTCGTCGGTGCGTTCATGACCGCCGCCTACATGACCCGCTGCGTGTACCTCACGTTCTTCGGCCAGTACCGGGGTCACGGCCACCCGCACGAGTCGCCGAAGGTCATCACCGTCCCGCTCATCGTGCTCGCCGTGTTCGCGGTCGGCGCCGGGCTCCTCAACTCGCCGTTCTCCGACTACGCCTTCTTCCGGTTCACCGAGCCGGCCTACGTGGTCGCCGCCGGCGTGGCCCACCACACCTTCGAGAGCGGACCTGCGCTGATCTCGACGCTCGTCGCCGCTGCCGGCGTGGCGGTGGGCGTCGTCCTGTTCTTCATGGGCAAGCTCCCCAAGGGGGTCACCGAGCGCAACGGGTTGGCCCGGGCCGGCTACTCGTTCCTGGCCAACCGCTACTACCTCGACCACCTCTACACCGGCGGGATCATCGGCGGGATCAAGGGCCCCATCGCCCGTGGCGCCTACTGGTTCAACCAGAAGATCCTCGACGGCATCGTGAACGGCGTCGGCAACGGCGCCCGGCGCGCCGGCGAGTTCACCTACGACCGCATCGACCAGGGCGTGGTGGACGGGGCCGTCAACGGCGCCGGCCTCGGCGCCGGCGGGGCTGGCGGCTTCCTGCGCACCATCCAGACCGGTCGGGTCCAGCAGTACGGTGCTCTGCTCTTCGGAGCGACAGCGGTGCTGGCGATCGGTCTCGTGCTCCTCGTCTCGGCCTAGAAAAGGACCCAAACCCTCCGATGGACAGCTTCGACGACTACGCCCTCACCGCAGCGGTGTTCCTGCCGCTCGCAGGGGCCATCGCCATGCTCCTCGTGCCGCAGGCCGCCGAGGGCACGCACAAGATGCTGGCCCTCGCCACGAGCGTCGCCACCTTGGGCGTCGGCGGCTACATCCTGGTCAACTTCGACTACGACCGGGCCGGCGAGCTCCAGTTCGGCGTCGACAAGTCATGGATCGAGGTGATCAACAGCCGCTACCTGGTCGGCATCGACGGCATCTCGCTCCCGCTGCTGATCCTCAGCATGGCCATCGTCGTGCTCGTGATCCTCTACAGCTGGACGCACTTCCCCGAGCCGCACAACCCCAAGGCGTTCCTCATCCTCATCCTCATCCTCGAGGCTGGGATGAACGGCACCTTCGTCGCACAGGACCTCATCCTCTTCTTCGTCTTCTTCGAGGTCGTCCTGCTGCCGATGTACTTCATGATCGGCGTGTGGGGCGGGGAGAACCGGCAGTACGCCGCCATCAAGTTCTTCCTGTTCACGCTGTTCGGCTCCGCCCTGATGATCCTCAGCTTCCTGGCCCTGTTCTTCCTCGTCCAGGACGCCAACGGTGGCGAGGGCACCTTCGCCATCCCCGACCTCATCCGCCTGGCGAGCGACAACATCACCCGCGACACCCAGCTGCTCATCTTTGGCGGCATGTTCATGGGCTTCGCCATCAAGGTGCCGATGTTCCCGTTCCACACCTGGCTCCCCGACGCCCACACCCAGGCGCCGACGCAGGGGTCGGTGATCCTGGCCGCCATCCTCTTGAAGCTCGGGACCTACGGCTTCATCCGGATCGCCATCCCGATCCTGCCCGAGGCCGCCGTCGAGTGGGCCCCATGGATCGGCGGGCTCGCCGTCATCGGCATCATCTACGGCGCCCTCGGCTGCCTGGCCCAGACCGACATGAAGCGCCTCATCGCCTTCTCCTCCGTGGCCCACATGGGCTACGTGATGCTCGGCATCGCCACCCTCACCGACTTCGGCCTCAACGCCGCCGTCTTCGGCATGGTCGCCCACGGCCTCATCACCGGGATGCTCTTCTTCGTGGCCGGATCGGTGAAGGAGCGCTTCCACACCCTCGAGCTCTCCCGCCTCGGCGGCCTGCTCAAGCAGGCGCCGCGCATGGGGTGGATCCTCGGCTTCTGCGCCATGGCCAGCCTCGGGCTCCCCGGCCTGGCTGGCTTCTGGGGGGAGTTCCCGGCGATCCTCGCCGCCTACAACCCGGCGGAGGGGCTCTCCGAGGAGCTGTTCAGGGGCTACATGGTCGTGGCCGCCATCGGCACGGTCTTCGCTGCCGGCTACCTGCTGTGGATGCTGCAGCGTGCCGCCTTCGGCGAGCCCAAGGCCGAGTGGGAAGCGGTGCAGATCTCCGACATGCACTGGAACGAGTACGCCGCCTGGGTCCCGCTCCTCATCTTCATCGTCGTGCTCGGTGTCTACCCGAACCTCATCTTCGGGCTGACGGATGACGCCGTGCGGACCGCGGTCTCGGCGCTGGGGGACTGATGGTGCTCGACCTGCTCGCCCAGACCGACACGTTCCGCTCACCGACGGTCGACTTCCACGCGTTCGGGCCCGAGATCGTGCTCACGGTGGCCATCGTCGTCGTCCTGCTCGTCGACCTCGTCTTCGACGAGCGTGGGAAGTGGGCGACGTCCTCGCTGGCTGGCATCGGGCTGCTGGCCGCCATGGTCCCGGTGCTCACGCTGGCGGTCGACGGCGTCGACCGGTCGCTGTTCGACGGCGCCTACGTCGTCGACAACTTCGCCCTCGTGATGAAGGGCCTGTTCCTGCTCTCTGGCTACGTGACGATCCTCATCAGCTCGCGCTACATCGCCGAGGGCGACTACTACGAGGGCGAGTACTACTTCATGCTCTTGTGCTCGCTGCTGGGCATGCTCGTCATGGGCTCGGCCCGCGACCTCATCAGCATCTTCGTGGCGCTCGAGCTGCTCAGCATCCCGGCCTACCTCCTGGCGGGTTGGCGCAAGCGGGACCTGCGGGGCAACGAGGCGTCCCTGAAGTACTACCTGCTGGGGGTGTTCGCGGCGGCGGTGATGCTCTACGGGATGTCGCTGATCTTCGGCGTCACCGGCTCGACCATCCTCACCGAGATCGGCGCCGCCCTCGACGGGGATGGGGCGCCGGCCGCAATCGTCGTCGTCGGCATCCTGTTCATCATCATCGGCTTCGCCTTCAAGGTCTCGGCCGTCCCGTTCCACACCTGGGCACCCGACACCTACGAAGGCGCGCCGACGCCCATCACCGCCTACCTCTCGGTGGCCTCCAAGGCGGCCGGCTTCGTGGCGCTGCTGCAGCTGGTGTTCATCGGCTTCCTCGGCCGGAGCGACGTGTGGGGGCCGCTGTTCTGGGTGCTCGCCGCCATCACGATGACGGTCGGCAACCTCATCGCGCTGCGCCAGACGAACATCGTGCGGATGCTCGCCTACTCGTCGGTGGCCCAGGCGGGCTTCATGCTCGCCCCCTTCGCGGTGGCGGGTGACATCACGGCCGAGCGCGGCGGCCCCCTCGCGGCCGTCGCCCCGGTCGTCACCTACCTGCTCATCTACGCAGCCATGAACCTCGGCGCCTTCGCGGTGGTGATGGTGGTCGCCCGCAAGACGCGTTCCGGTGAGCTCGCCAGCTACGGCGGGCTTTTCGAGTACGCACCGGGGCTGGCGGTCCTGATGACGGTCTTCATCTTCGCCCTCGCCGGCATCCCGCCGCTCGGCGGGTGGCTGGCCAAGTTCGTGGTCTTCAGGGCCCTGCTCGATGCCGGCACCCCCGCCGCCATCGTCCTCGCGGTCATCGCGGCGGTGAACTCGGTGGTCTCGCTCTTTTACTACGCGTCGGTGGCCCGGGAGATGTGGATGCGCCCGGTGCCCGACGGCGACCGCGCCCCGATCCGGATACCGGCCAGCCTGGGCTCCGCCCTCGCCCTCGCCGCTGCCTTCACCCTGCTGTTCGGCGTGAGCAACGTCGCCACCCGCTTCGGCGACCTCGCCGTCTTCGGCTCGCTGCCGTAGCGGTGCCCCCGCTGACCACCCGGTGCCCAGCGCCGGTGGTGATCTCGGCCCCGGTGGGTCCGGTCGCACCACCACCTGGGCTCCGGTTCCCGGTCGGCCTGGCGCCGGCGGTGATCTCGGCCCCGGTGATCTCAGCCCCACCGCCACCCGGGCTCCGGGCTCCGGTCGGCCGAGAGACGGTGGTGATCTCGGCCCCGGTGGGTCCGGTCCCACCGCCAACCGGGCTTCGGGTGGAGGCGTGAGTGGGTGACGATCGCGGTCCGGCGTTCGAGGCCGTGGCCGAGCGCATCGCACGGGTCGGCCCGGTGCCCTTCGGTGCCTACGTCGAGGCCGCGCTGTCGGGACCGGGCGGGTTCTTCACCCGAGGGGGCGGGGCCGGGCGGCGGGCCGACTTCCTCACGAGCCCCGAGGTGGGGCCGCTCTTCGGTGCCGTGGTGGCGCGCGCCCTCGATGCCGAGTGGGTTCGGCTCGGGCGCCGCGACCCGTTCGTGGTCGTCGAGGCCGGCGCCGGGCGGGGTGCGCTCGCCAAGGCGGTCCTCGCCGCCGAGCCGGCGTGCGGGCCATCGCTGCGCTACGTCCTCGCAGAGCGGTCGCCGGCGTTGCGGGCCGCAGCCGAGCAGCTGCTGGTGGTGGAGCCTGCGGCCAACGTGCTCGGCGGGGTGGGGGAGGACGACGAGGACGCGGCCCCGCTCGCCACCACCGGGAGCGGACCGGTGGTCGCCGTGCTCGACGACCTCCCAGCCGCCACGTTCGCAGGCGTCGTCCTCGCCAACGAGCTGCTCGACAACCTCCCCTTCGACCTCGTGGAGCGCTCGGCCACCGGTTGGGTGGAGGTGCGGGTCGGCCTCCGAGGTGAGCGCCTGGTCGAGGTGCTCGTCGTGGCCAGCCCCGACCTCGGCAGCGAGGCGACGGCCCTCGCCCCCGACGCGGCTGCGGGTTCGCGCATCCCCATCCAGCGTGGGACGCGCGCCTGGCTCGCACGTGCTCTGAGCCTGCTCACCGCCGGCCGGGTCATCGTCCTCGACTACGCCGACGAGACGGCGTCCCTGGCGGCGCGACCGTGGCACGAGTGGCTCCGCACCTATCGCAACCACCAGCGAGCCGGGCATCCGCTGTTCGCCCCCGGGAGCGCCGACATCACGTGCGAGGTGGCCGTCGACCAGCTCGCTGCGGTCCGGCCTCCCGGCGCCGACCGTCCCCAGGCCGCCTGGCTCGACGACCACGGCATGGGCTGGTTGGTCGATGCGGCGAAGGAGAGGTGGCGGGCCGGCGCCCACGTCGGCGACCTGGCCGCCCTCGCCGCCCGCAGCCGTGTCGGGGAGGCCGACGCCCTCAGCGACCCGTCCGGCCTCGGTGCCTTCCGCGTCCTCGAGTGGCAGGTGGGCTGAGCGGCCGGTCGTCCAGGAACCGGGCACCTCCGACAGGGCATCACCCTCGCTTCGCGCCGGCGGACACGGGGGGGCGTGCCATGCTCGACCGCCATGGCCCAGGCCCACCCCCCGCCGGCGAGCAGCGACCAGCGGGCGACGAGGACGCTGCCGGCGCTCGGCGCCGGCGCCATGGTGTTCGCCACGTCCGCCGCCGTGCTCGTGCTCGAGATCCTGGCCGGCCGCCTCCTCGCCCCCTACGTCGGCGTGTCGCTCGAGACCTACACCGGCATCATCGGCACCGTCCTCGCCGGCATTGCCATCGGCAGCGCGACAGGGGGCCGGCTGGCCGACCGGGTCGACCCGCTGACCCTGCTCGGCCCCACGATCGTGGCCGGCGGGGCGCTCGCGCTGGCGTCGGTCCCGGTGGTGACGTGGCTCGGGCCGGCGGTGGCGGGTGGCGGTCCGCCGGCGATCGTGCTGCTCGCCCTGACCGCCTTCGTCCTCCCGACGGCGGTGCTCAGCGCCGTCAGCCCGATGGCGGCCAAGCTTCGTCTGGCCTCCACCGCCGAGACGGGTTCGGTCGTCGGCGGGTTGTCCGCAGCCGGCACCGCCGGCGCCCTCGTCGGGACGTTCGTCACGGGCTTCGTCCTGGTCGCAGCACTGCCCACCCGCCCGATCGTCCTCGGACTCGGCCTCGCCCTCGTCGCCCTCGGCGCCACCCTGTGGGTCCGCTTCGGCTCCCGCCGCCCCGGCCCGGCTGCCGCCGCCGCCGTGTTGCTCACCGCCGGCCTGGCCTCGACCAGCAGCTCCCCGTGCCAGCGAGAGACCGCCTACTACTGCGCCACCATCGAGGTGGATGCCGACCGCCCGACCGGGAGGGTGCTCGTCCTCGACGACCTGCGACACAGCTACGTCGACCTCGAGGATCCGACCTACCTCGAGTTCCGCTACGCCCAGCTCTTCGGCGGGGTGATCGACTCGGTGCTGGGGGACGCCCCGATCGACGCCCTGCACATCGGCGGTGGCGGCTTCACCTTCCCCCGGTGGCTGGCGGCGACGAGGCCGGGGTCGACGAGCACCGTCCTCGAGCTCGACCCCGAGATCCTGCGCCTGGCCGAGGAAGAGCTCGCCCTCCAGCCTGGCCCGGACCTGCGCGTGCGCACGGGTGACGCCCGCACGAACATCGCAGAGGAGCGAACCGGCGCCTACGACCTCGTGATCGGCGACGCCTTCGGGGGCCTCTCCGTGCCGTGGCACCTGACGACGACGGAGCTCGTCGCCGAGGTGGCCCGCACCCTCGGGCCCGACGGTGTCTACCTCGTCAACGCCATCGACGGCGGGCCCCGGGACTTCGTCAGGTCCGAGCTTGCGACCTTCGCCGAGCACTTCGCCCACGTCGCTGTGATCACCCCCCCGGGAAGCCCCTTCGGCAACCACGTCCTCGTCGGGAGTGACGCACCGATCGACCTCGGGCCCGTCGACCCGGCCGACGGGACCCCGTTGACGGGTGACGAGCTCGACCGCTTCGTCGGGGGGGCCGAGGCGCTCACCGACGACCGCGCCCCCGTCGACCAGCTGATCACCCGCCGCTGACCGGCGGGATGAGGAACGACGTCCCCGTTGTTGCAGGCGGTGTGAAGGTCGAGATCTGGTCTGACGTCGTGTGCCCCTGGTGCTACATCGGCAAGCGCAACCTCGAGGCTGCGCTCGAGGGCTTCGAGCACCGGGCCGAGGTCGAGGTCGTGTGGCGGGCCTTCGAGCTCGACCCGGGAGCGCCGGCGCACCGGGACGGGCCGTACGTGGAGCGGCTGGCGAAGAAGTACCGGACGAGCGTCGAGGGCGCCCAGGGGATGATCGACCGCATGACCCAGGCGGGTGCTGCGGTCGGCCTCGACCTCCGCTTCGACCTCGCCAAGCCGGGCAACACCTTCGACGCCCACCGCCTGCTCCACCTGGCGACCTCGCACGGCGTCCAGGACGAGCTGAAGGAGCGGCTGCTCCGGGCGACGTTCACCGAGGGTGAGGCCATCGGCGACCGTGACGTCCTCGTGCGCCTCGCCGAGGAGGTCGGGATGGACGCGACCGAGATCGAGGAGGTGCTGGCCTCCGGTGCGCTCGGCGAAGAGGTGCGGGCCGAGGAAGCCGAGGCCGCAGTGCTCGAGATCACCGGTGTGCCCTTCTTCGTCGTCGACCGAGCCTTCGCCGTCTCCGGTGCCCACCCGCCCGAGGCGCTCCGCCGCATCCTCGACAAGGCGTGGTCGGCCTCGCATCCCACCGCCCTCGTCCTCTCGGACGGCTCTGCGCCCGGTTGCGACGACGACGCCTGCGACGTCTGACCCGGCGCGCACCCGTCACTCGGACGGGTCTGCGCCCGATGGGCTGGCGACGTCTGAGCCGGGCGGACCGGTGACGGACACCTGACGGGTGGTGCGGCCGGTGTCGGGACGGCGGCGTCACGCGCCCGCTGGGCAGGGAGTGTCGGACACCTCGCTAACGTCAGCACGGATCGGCCGGACGGGGAGGGCAGATGACCGACGAGGTCACCAGGAGCGGCGACGCCATCGAGACCTACAGCCTCGAGGACCGGCACTTCCCGCCGCCTGAGGACTTCAAGGAGCGGAGCCTCGTCGCCGGCACCTTCCTCTACGACGAGGCGGATCGCGACCGCGAGGGCTTCTGGGCCAGGCAAGCGGCTGACCTCCTCGACTGGCGGGAGGACTGGCACACCATCTGCGAGTGGGAGCCGCCCTTCGCCAAGTGGTTCGTGGGCGGGAAGCTGAACGTCAGCGAGAACTGCCTCGACCGCCACGTCGCGACCGGGAACGGCGACAGGGTGGCATACCACTGGGAGGGCGAGCCGGGCGACACCAGGACGATCACCTACGCCGACCTGCTCGACGAGGTGTGCCGGTTCGCCAACGTGTTGAAGGACCTCGGCGTCGAGCGGGGCGACCGGGTCAACATCTACCTGCCGATGGTCCCCGAGCTGCCGGTGGCGATGCTCGCCTGCGCCCGCATCGGGGCCGCCCACTCGGTGGTGTTCGGCGGCTTCTCGGCCGACTCACTGTCGGACCGCATCAACGACGCCGAGGCGAAGGTGCTCGTCACCGCCGATGGTGGGTATCGACGCGGCGCGGCCGTCGGCCTGAAGGACGCGGCCGACGTGGCGCTGGCGGACACGCCCTCGATCGAGCACGTCGTCGTGGTGCGCCGCACCGGCCAGGACGTGCACATGGAGGCCGATCGCGACCTGTGGTGGCACGACGTCGTACCGGCTGCGGCCGCCGAGTGCCCGGCCGAGGCGATGGACGCCGAGCAGCTCCTGTTCCTGCTCTACACGAGCGGCACCACCGCCCGCCCGAAGGGCATCATGCACACGAGCGGCGGCTACCTGACCCAGGTCGCCTTCACCCACCGCTACGTGTTCGACCTCCACCCCGAGACCGACGTCTACTGGTGCGCAGCCGACATCGGCTGGGTGACGGGGCACAGCTACATCGTCTACGGACCCCTGGCCAACGGGGCGACGAGCGTCATGTACGAGGGCACTCCCGACCACCCGGGCAAGGACCGGTTCTGGGACATCATCGAGCGCTACGGGGTGACGATCCTCTACACCGCCCCCACCGCGATCCGCACGTTCATGAAGTGGGGGACCGCACAGCCCGAGGGTCACGACCTGTCCTCGCTCCGTCTCCTCGGCTCGGTGGGCGAGCCGATCAACCCCGAGGCGTGGATGTGGTACCACGAGCACATCGGTGGGGGTCGGTGTCCGATCGTCGACACGTGGTGGCAGACCGAGACAGGCGCCATCATGATCTCGCCGCTCCCCGGCGCGACCACCACCAAGCCAGGCTCAGCCACGTTCCCGCTTCCCGGGATCGGGGCCGAGGTGGTCGACGACGCTGGGCAGCCGGTCTCCACGGGTGGCGGCTACCTCACCCTCACCCGGCCGTGGCCGTCGATGCTGCGGGGCATCTACGGTGACCCCGACCGCTACGCCGAGACGTACTGGAGCCGGTTCGAGGGCCGGTACTTCGCAGGTGACGGGTGCCGGGTCGACGACGAGGGCTACTACTGGCTCCTCGGGCGCGTCGACGACGTCATGAACGTGTCCGGCCACCGGGTGTCGACGATCGAGGTGGAGTCCGCGCTCGTCGACCACACGAAGGTGGCCGAGGCAGCGGTCGTCGGCGCCAAGGACGACACCACAGGTCAGGGCATCGTGGCGTTCGTCACCCTGAAGGGGGGCAACGAGGCCGGCGACGAGCTCGGACAGGAGCTCCGACGTCACGTCGCCACCAAGATCGGGCCCACCGCCCGCCCGAAGACGGTGATCTTCACCGACGACCTGCCGAAGACCCGCAGCGGCAAGATCATGCGACGGTTGCTGCGCGACGTCGCCGAGGGCAGGGACCTCGGTGACACCACCACCCTCGCCGACCCGGCGGTCGTGGAGGAGATCCGACGTCGGGCCACGGCGGCGCCGACCGAGGAGTGACGCCGTCGGGGCCCACCCGGCGGTGCTGCCCACCGCCCCAGGTCTAGTCCCGGAAGTTGTTGAACTGGAGGGGCCGGTCGAGGTCCGCCTCCTTGAGGGCGGCGATGACCGACTGGAGGTCGTCGCGCTTCTTGCCGGTCACCCGGATCGAGTCCCCCTGGGTCTGGGACTGGATGCCCTTGACGCCGAGCGACTTGATCCGCTTGTTGAGGTCGCGAGCGGTGTCGCCGTCGATGCCGGCCTTGAGGGTGACGACCTGGCGGACGCTGGCGCCGGACGCCTCCTCGACCTTGCCCCAGTCGAGTGACTTGAGCGAGAGCTTGCGCTTCAAGAACTTCTCCTCGAGGACCTGGCGGAGGGCGCCGAGGCGGTCCTCGGTGCCGGCCCGCAGCGTGAGGCTGTCCTTCGCGTCCTCGACCGAGGTGCCGGTGTCCTTGAAGTCGAAGCGGGTGGTGATCTCCCGCTGGACCTGGTCGACTGCGTTCTTGACCTCTTGCTGGTCGATTTCGGAGACGACGTCGAAGCTCGGCATGGCCGGAGGCTACCGGCGGGAGGGCCTTGATCGAGGCGCTACGCTCGCCCGACCAGGGGTCGGTACCCAAGTGGCCAAAGGGAGCAGACTGTAAATCTGCCGGCTCAGCCTTCGGAGGTTCGAATCCTCCCCGGCCCACCCTGGTCCTGAGCAGGTGTTTCTCCGGCGGCTCCCGCAGCGGCGGGCCTCCGGAGGGACCTGATCTGCAAACGGATTGCAAACGGCGGCCGCTCCTGTGCAGGCGCGACGCGTGTGGGCGGACCTCGGGCGGCACGTACCTTCTGGTCGTGACCAAGCGGAGGTGGCGCTTCTACCGCACAGCGACTGGCGCTGAGCCGGTGCGGGACGAGCTCGATGCTCTTGGTGTGCGTGCCCGTGCTGCCGTGGTGGAGGCAATGGCACGGCGGAGCCGCGACGAGTCCTTCCCGCGAGAGCTCGAGCAGGTCGATCGTGACATCAGCTCTCTGCGGGTCACCTTCGACGCGGGGAGGAGTTTCGGATCCTCTATGCGGAGGAGGCTTCGCACGGGCAGGTGCTGCTGGCTCTGGTCGCCCTGCACAAGAAGAGCCGGAAGCTTCCCGCGCCCGCCTTGGCGACGGCCCGCCGTCGCCTCTCCGACTGGCGGCAACGAGGCCGGCGCTCCTAAGGGACGCCGTTTGTCCTCATCGGTCACGACCGATAATCTCAGGTGATGGTGGCTCGACGCTCCGACGAGGACGACCTCGATGCCTTCGTGGCCGAGCAACAGCATGATCCGGCGTTCGCGGCGGCGTACGAGGCGGCGGTCACGAGGAGCCGCGTGCTCAGGTCCCTGGTCGAGCGTCGCAAGGCGATGGGCATCAGCCAGGCAACGGTGGCCGACCACATGGGGACCACGCAGTCGAGCGTGTCCGAGCTCGAGGCGGGTGATCTCGACTTCCGCCTGTCGACCATCCAGCGCTATGCGGGCGCCCTCGGCTTCCACGTCGATGTCAGCCTGAGGGACGGGCGCCTGCTGTCGGTGCCCGCTCCCTGTAGGGCCTCGGCTACCCAGCATCGCCCAGGATGAGGTTGGCGAGGTGCGCGGCGGCCTCCTCTTGAAGTGACGGGATCACGTGGCTGTAGATGTCAAGCGTCACGGCGATGGTCGCGTGCCCGAGCCGTTCGGCGACGACCTTCGGGTGCGTCCCGGCCGCCAGGGCGATGGTGGCGTAGGTGTGCCGCAAGTCGTGCAACCGCAGGGGCCGCAGTCCGGCCACTTGGGCGAGGTCACGGAACTGCCTGGTCAAGCTGTCCGGCCGGATCGGGGACCCGTTCTCTCGGGTGAAAACGAGGCCGGCGTCCTCGTAGGCCGCCCCCCACGTCAGGCGCTCCTCGGCCTGCCGCCTTCGATGCGTTCGCAGCGCAGCGATGGTGACGGGATCGAGCGTGACCGATCGGCGGGACTTGGCCGTCTTGGGGGTCGAGAACGACAGCCTCCCGCCGACCGAGCTGAGGGTCTGGCGGATGGAGGCGCGGCATGCGTCGAGGTCCAGGTCGACCCACCGCAGTCCGAGCGCTTCGCCCCGGCGCAAGCCGGTCATCGCGAGCAGCAGCCAGAGCGCATGGAGGCGGTCGTCCCGGACGGACCCGAGGAAGGTCCGGAGCTCTTCAGCCGTCCACACCTCCATCTCGGGCGTGCGGTGCTTCGGCGGATCGGCGAGGTCCGCCGGGTTCCGGGCGAGAACGCCCCACCGCACCGCGTCACGTAGGGCTCGGTGCAGGATGGTGTGGGTGTATCGAACGGTCCGAGGCGACAGACCGCCCGTCTGATCACAACGGCCGTTCGCCAGGAGCTCCTCGTACAGCGTGTTGAGTTGCAGGGCCCCAAGCTGACGGAGCGGGAGGTGTCCGATCCGAGGGATCGCATGGCGCTCGACGTTCGTGCGGTAGCTCGACCACGTGCCCGGCCGCACCGTGCTCTTGATGGCCGGCAACCACTCACGGAGGTACTGTGCAACCGTCTGGCGCGTCGGCTCGACGTACGTGCCCGCTTGGAGCTTGGCGAGGATCGCGGTCAATCCTTGGCTGGCGTCCTTCTTCGTCTTGAAGCCGCTGTGCCACTTCTGCCGTCGCCGGCCCCTCTCGTCGACACCGAGGTCGACGACGACTGCCCATGTGCTGCCACGCCTTCGGATGTGCCCTCTCATCGGTTGGCTCCTCCAGGGTTGGGTGGATCATCTGCGCTGGGCGCCCGGGTTTCGGCGGGTGCGACCGATGGCTGTTCGTCTTCGTCTTGACCGAGGTCTCGCGCTAGGAGGTCGTCCAAGGTGAGGTGCTCGGCGTCGCCGGTGAGGCTTTGATTGGCCCGCGCTTCGAGGTCTTCGAGTTGGTTGGCCATGGAGCGCAGCTGGGTCTGCCAGTCGCCTAGCTGTTGGAAGGAGTGTCGGATGAGGGCGTCGATGCGGTGGTGGACGAGGCCTGCGATGCGGTCTTGGGCGGCGGTGAGGGGGCCGTGTCCGACCTGTTCGAGGAAGGCGTCGAGGCGGATGGAGAGCAGTGCCTGGTCGGCTTCGTCGCCGAAGACGAGGTCGACCAGCTCGGCGAGGGCGATCCCGAACGGCTTGCCGTCTGGGACGGAGAGCTTGACGGGGACGTAGGGGTGCTCGGCCCATGGTGGGGGTGGCATGAGGAACCAGGCGATGGGCAGTTCGAAGGCGCGGGCGAAGGCGACGAGCTCGTCGGCGTCGAAGCTGCGGTTGACCTTCCCGGTGATCGAGCGTTCGGCTTGGGAGAAGCTGGCGGTGGACCACCGCTTGCCGAGGTAGGGCTCGAGGGCTTCGGCGGCTTGTTCTTGGGTCCAGCCCTTCCACTCCCGGGCCCGAGCGAGGTTGAAGGCGACGACCTGGTTAGGGGTGAGGCCGAGGTAGAGCGGCACGTCTCCGACGTCTGCAGCGGAAGATTTTTTCGTCTGGCGAGGCATCAGCGGTCCGCCCCGTCTCGTCCCGTGTCGCCCCGTATCAACATGTTCATCGGCTACCAACTTAGCAGTTGACCTTGGAATCACAAGGGTGTAGTTGTGGCGGGATGGTGGAGCGTGGCGAGTTGCGTCTGGTCCGTGGGACAGCCTCGTTGGAGGACCTGCCCGACGTGTTGACCGTCGAGGAGGCGGCCAAGGTGTTGCGGATCGGTCGCGGCGCCGCCTACGACCTGGCCCGCCAGTGGCGGGTCACCGACGGGCGTGAGGGTCTGCCCGTCGTCAGCTTCGGGCGCAGCCTTCGCGTCCCCCGAGCAGCCCTGCTCCGGCTGCTCGCCGTGCGCGACGAGCGGGGCGGCGCCGCCGGCGAGTGACCACTAGCGACATGGCGCCTGAGCCCGTGGCTGAGCCCGCCGTTGTCGTGACCGGTGCGTCCCGGGAGCTGCGCAGCAGCCTCGGCGTCTTCGCATGGGCCGTACTCGAAGACGTCGCCCTCGACGCGGTCACGGACGCGGCCGGGTGCCTCGTTGCCACCACGAGTGTGCGCCGGGTCGCCGAGCACCTCGGGATCGGCAAGGACACCGCCGCCGCAGCCCTCGCCCGCCTCGCCGAGCGAGGTCTGGTTGAACGCCGACCAGCCGGCCGTGCCGACGGTGGCCGGTTCGGCCGATCCGTCTACGTCATCCACCTCGACGCCGCAGCAGGCGTCACCCATCTCGGCTGCCACCTGCCGTCGCATCGATCGGAGCCGGGCGCGACCGTCCACCCGGCGGGAGACGAAGGAGTCGCCGTTCAACCGGCAGGTGACCGACTTCAACCGAAGCCGGGTCGGAGCCGCACCCGTCGCACCGAGGGACACGAACAGGCATCGCTGTTCGACAGCAACCAGGAGCCAGCTCGATGAACGTCCCTTCGACCACAACCGATCCCACACTCCCGACGACGGCACCCATGTCGAACCCTGACCACGACACCCAGGCAGCGACACCAACGTCCAATGACGAGTCGACCATCGTCAGCAGCGACGCTGTCAACGACAGGGATGAGCGCACACATTGGCACCCTGCGGTGCCGGGAGTCCTGGCCGCCGTCCCGGCGGCCCCTGCCTCGGTTGGTGGTGGCTGATGTTGAGTCGGGGGAAGGTCACACCCGCCTCCGTGTCCTACTACACCGACGTGGTCGCCGGCGGGTTGGAGGACTACTACACGGGCCGGGGCGAGTCGCCCGGCTCCTGGCTCGGCCGTGGCTCGGCCGCCGAGGACCTGGTGGGGGAGGTGTCGGCCGACCAGTTGGGCCGGTTGTTCGCCGGCGAGCATCCCGCCACCGGTGTCCCGCTCGGGAACCCGTATGTGGTGCAGGCGGGGGCGGATCGGGTGACGGGTTGGGATCTGACGTTCTCGGCGCCGAAGTCGGTGTCGGTGTTGTGGGCGGTCGGGGGCGGTGACGTCGGCTTGGAGGCCAGGGACGGCCACGACGCGGCGGTGGCCGCCGCGGTCGGCTACCTGGACGCCCACGCGGCGTTCTCACGGCAGGGCAAGGCGGGGATCCGCCAGGTCGACACCGACGGCCTGTTGGCCGCAGGTTTCGTCCACCGGTCATCGCGGGCCGGCGACCCGCAGCTCCACACCCATGTGCTTGTCTCGGGCCGGGTCCGCTGCGGTGACGGGGTATGGCGGGCGCTCGACTCCCGGGCGTTGCACCGGGAGCTCAAGACGGCCGGGATGCTCTACCACGCCGCCCTCCGAGCCGAGCTGAACGCCCGCCTCGGTGTGACCTGGGGCGTGGTCGACCGTCACGGTCAGGCCGACATCGCCGGCGTCCCGACCGGTCTGGTCCGGCACTGGTCGTCACGCCGGGCGGCGGTCGAGGAGGCGGCCACCGGGCGCATCGCCGCCACCGAGGCGAACCTGGGGCGTGGTCTGACCGCTCAGGAGCGGCGGCGAGCGTTCGAGGTGGCGGCACTGGAGACCCGCACCGCCAAGACCCACGACGACGCCTCCAGTGAAGGGCTGCACGACCGGTGGACGGTCGAGGCCGACGCCATGGGCTTCGCCCCCGTGTCGTGGTTGCCGGACACGGTCGATCGGGACACGGTCCGTGCGGAGGTGTCGGCGGAGGCGGTGGTGGCCGACACCCTGGCCGAGCTCGCCCAGTCGTGTTCGACGTGGGGTCGGACCGACGTCGTGCGCCAAGTCTCCCGCCGTGCCCCGGCCGGGCTGGACGACGCTGATCAGGTGGCCCGGTGGGTCGAACATGTCGCCGATGAGGTGTTGGCCGACGCCGCGGTGGTTCGCATGGCCGCTCCGGCGTGCTCCCCCTCGGACGACTTGCGGCGCCGGGACGGCCGGTCGGTGTTCGAGCCTCACGGCGCTCCCCGGTTCTCCACCGTGGCCACGTTGGCCCGAGAGCAACACGTCGTCGATGTCACCGCCGCGGGTCGGGCAGCCGGGCGCTCCGTCGCCAACCGGGCCGCCGCCGAGGCCGCCATCGCCGACCACAGGCTCGGCGATGACCAAGCCGCCGCCGTTCGCCGCCTGACGCTCGACGGTGACACCGTGTCCTGCGTGGTCGGTCCGGCCGGGACCGGCAAGTCCCGCACGATGGGCGCGGCCGCACAGGCGTGGAACGCCAGCGGCGTCCCGGTGCGCGGGTTGGCGGTGTCGGCAGTCGCGGCCGGCGTCCTCCAGGCCGAGGCAGGCATCCCGTCGGAGACGATCGCCAAGTTCCTGTTCGAGCACGACCGGCCCGGCGCCTCCACCCGCCCCTGGTGCCTGTCGGGCGGTGAGGTGGTGGTGGTCGACGAGGCCGGCATGGTCCCAAGCGTCGACCTGGCCCGCCTCGTCACCATCGCTGACCAGGCTGAGGCGAAGGTGGTGCTCGTCGGGGACCACGCCCAGCTCGGAGCCGTCAAGGCCGGCGGCCTGTTCCGCCTCCTCGCGCACGACGACGCTGCGGAGCTGACCGGTGTTCGCCGGTTCCACGCCGAGTGGGAACGCCACGCCTCCCTCCGCCTCCGCGACCACGACCCGACGGTCGTGACCGTCTACGCCGAGCACGACCGGGTCCACGGCGGTGACCGGCTCGCCATGACCGACCAGGCGTTCCAGCAGTGGGCCCAAGCCCGCCAAACGGGCGCGTCGGTGATCGTGTGCGCCGCCGACCACGCCACCGTCGACACCCTCGCCGCCCGAGCCCGAGCCCACCGAGTCGCCGCCGGTGAAGTCGAACCCGACGGTGTGCCCGCCGGTGGGCACTTGGTGGGGGTGGGCGACGAGATCGTCACCCTCCGCAATGACCGCCGTCTCACCACCCGAGGCGGCGGCTGGGTCCGCAACGGCGACCGCTGGCACGTCCTCGACCGCCACAACGACGGCGCCCTCACCATCGAGGACGTCGCCGGCCGTGGCCGCACCACCCTGCCCGGCGGCTACGTGGCCGACCACGTGACCCTCGCCTACGCCGTCACCATCCACAAAGCCCAAGGCGTCACCGTCGACCACGCCGTGGTCCTCGTCGACGAGCACACCACCGCCGAAGGCCTCTACGTCGGCATGACCCGCGGCCGCACCTCCAACCTGGCCCTCGCCGTCTGCGACGAGGTCGATCTCGACCACCACGCCGCCGGGGAGCCGCCGACCGCCACCGAGATCGTCACCGCCGTCCTCCACCGGGTGTCTGCCGAGCGGGCCGCCCTCGAGGTTCTCGACGACACCCTCACCACGTCAGAGTCCCTCGCCACCCTCGCACCGCGACTCGCCAACGTCGACGCCTGGCTCCGTCGTGAGACACCGCCCGACCGCTCCCAAGAGCTCGGTTGGGCCACCGCCGACCTCGACCGGGCCCAGGAGCACCTGCGACCCGGGCGCCTCACCCGCAGCCGACGGGAGGACCGCCGCCGCTTCGACACCATCGAAACCCGCTGGGCGGCCCTGTCAGCCGAGCAACAGCGCCGCACCGACTGGCTCGCCAGCCACGCCGACACCCTCACCGACTGCGACCAGCTCGCCGCCCAAGTCGCCGCGCGTCGCCACGAACTCGGCGTCACTGCCGCCGTCACCCAACCCGACCACATCGTCGACCTCATCGGACCCGTCCCCACCGGCGACCCCTACGCCACCCGAGGCTGGATCAGCCACGCCGGCCGCATCGAGGCCTATCGCGAAGAATGGAACGTCAAGCCGGACCAGCTTCGGCAGCGGCCCGTCGACTTCGCACAACAGCTCCGCTGGGACGAGACCATCCACACCATCGAGTTACTCGAACGGCTCGCCGCACCCACCGCTGGCAGGACTCCCGACCGAGCCATGGGTATCGGTATGGAGCTCTGACCGGCGCCGTCTGCCGCGGCGAGACCCGCTCGTAGCCTCATCGGCACGGGTGTCTTGCTGCTCGTGTCGGTTTCACTCGCACGTACTTTACGTCCCGGGTTCGGTTCGGGCCCACCAACGCAGCGGGGCGTTGGACGTCGGGGCTTGGTAGGGTCGACGGCGTACGCACGGGAGTCCGGTGCACCGGACTGAGAGGGGGGCTGACGCGGCCCCCGACCGGATGAACCTGATGCGGATCATGCCGACGCAGGGAGACGGAAGCCATGGACGTCCCAAGACTGCACCTCGTCACCCCGGCGACCGCTGACGCCGAGGTCGTGCGGACCACACGGGTGGCGTTGGCGGCGGGCGCTCCCCTGGTGCAGGTCCGGTGCAAGGGCGCGACCGACCGCCATCGGTACGACCACGCCGAGCGGGTGCGGGGCCTGTGCGCGGCGGTGGGGGCGATGTGCCTGGTCAACGACCGGGTCGACCTCGCGCTCGCGGTGGCGGCCGACGGGGTCCACGTCGGCGACGAGGACCTGCCGGTGGCGGTGGCCCGCCGGCTGCTCGGCGCACGGGTGGTGGGGGCCACGTGCCGCGACCCCGAAGGGGCGCGCCGGGCGGTCGATGCCGGTGCCACCTACCTCGGAGTGGGACCCGCCTACGCCACCACGACCAAGGTCGGCCTCCCCGACGCCCTCGGCCCGCGGGGCATCGAGGCCGTAGCGTCGGCCGTGGCGGTGCCGGTCATCGCCATCGCCGGCGTGACCGTCGCCCGGGTGCCGGAGCTCCTCGCCGCCGGCGCGTGGGGCGTGGCGGTGGTGGCCGCGGTGTACGCCGCGGCCAACCCGGCGGCCGCGGTTACCGCCTTCCTCGACGCGATCGGCGACGGCGCACCGGCGGGTTCCCGGGGGCCGGGGTCGTGAGGGTCGCGGTGGTGGGTGCGGGGGTCATCGGGCTGGCGGTGGCGTGGCGGTGCGCGGCCCGAGGGATGGACGTCACCGTCCACGACCCCGACCCCCGCCGGGCGGCCGCCCGCGTGGCCGCGGGGATGCTCGCCCCCGTCACCGAGCTGCACTACGGCGAGGAGGCCCTGCTCGCCCTCAACCTCGACGCCGCCCGTCGCTGGCCCGGCTTCGCCGCGGCGCTGGCCGCCGACGCGGGCATGGACGCCGGCTACGTGAAGAGCGGCACGCTGTCGGTGGCCCGCGACGCAGACGACCTCGCCGCCCTGGAGGCCCTGCACGCCTACCAGGCGGAGCTGGGGGTCGCCGGCGAGCGGCTCACCGGTCGCCAGCTCCGCCGCCGAGAACCGGCACTGGCGCCCGGCGTCCGTGGTGGCCTGTTCGTGGCCGCCGACCACCAGGTCGAGAACCGTCGGCTCCTCACCGCGCTGGAGGCGGCCGCCGTCGCCCGGGGGGCCCGGCTGGTGCCCGATGCCCCCGTCGACGCCGCTGCGCTGGCCGGGCTCGCAGCCGACGTCGTCGTGGTCGCCGCCGGCTGGCGATCGTCGCAGCTCGTGCCCGGCCTGCCGGTGCGCCCGGTGAAGGGCCAGGTCCTCCGCATGCGCGCGACGCCCCGGGCGGTGCTCCCCACCCACGTGCTGCGGGGGCTCGACGTCTACCTCGTGCCCCGCCACGGCGAGGTCGTGGTCGGCGCCACCGTCGAGGAGGCGGGAGCCGACACCACCGTGACGGCGGGAGCGGTGCACGACCTGCTGCGCGCCGCGTGGGCGCTGGTGCCGGGCATCGCCGAGGCGGAGCTGGTCGAGTGCGCCGCCGGGCTGCGCCCCGCCACCCCTGACAACGCGCCGGCGATCGGCGCCGTCGACGACCGGACGGTGGTGGCTACCGGCCACCATCGCAACGGGGTCCTGCTGGCTCCCGTGACCGCCGACGCCGTGGCCCAGCTGCTGGACACCGGCGCCCCGCCCGACGTGATCGCACCCTTCACCCCCCACCGCTTCGCCACCCAGGAGGTGCCGACGTGCAGCTGACCGTGAACGACGAGGGCCGCCGGCTCCCCGACGGCGCCACCGTGGCCGACGTCGTCGGCGACGAGACCAAGGGGGTGGCCGTCGCCGTCAACGAGGAGGTGGTGCCACGCAGCGCCTGGGGGGCGGCCACCCTCCACGACGGCGACCGCGTCGAGATCCTCCAGGCGCACCAGGGTGGATGAGCCTCGCCAGCCCGGCCTCGCACCACCCGCCGTCGAGAGCGACGCGCTCGTCATCGCCGGCGAGCGCTTCACGTCTCGGCTCATCACCGGCACCGGCGGCGCGCCGAGCCTCGACATCCTCGAACGGGCGCTCGCCGCCTCGGGCACCGAGCTCACCACCGTGGCCATGCGGCGCCTAGACGCCACCGCCTCGGGGTCGGTCCTCGACGTGCTCGCCCGCCTCGACATCCGCCCGCTCCCCAACACCGCCGGCTGCTACACCGCCCGGGAGGCGGTGCTCACCGCCAAGCTGGGCCGGGAGGCGCTCGGCACCGACTGGGTGAAGGTGGAGGTCATCGGCGACGACCGCACCCTGCTGCCCGACGTGTCCGAGCTGCTCGACGCGTGCGAGCAGCTCGTCGACGACGGGTTCGTGGTCCTGCCCTACACCTCCGACGACCCGGTGACGGCGCGGCGCCTCGAAGAGGTCGGCTGCGCCGCGATCATGCCGCTCGGCTCGCCCATCGGCAGCGGCGCCGGCATTCGCAACCCCTACAACCTCCGCATCATCCGCGAGACCGTCACCGTGCCGGTCATCCTCGACGCCGGCATCGGGACCGCCTCCGACGCGGCGCTGGCCATGGAGCTGGGCTGCGACGGCGTGCTGCTGGCCTCCGCGGTCACCCGGGCCCGGCACCCCGAACGGATGGCCCGGGCCATGCGCCTCGCCGTGGAGGCCGGCTGGCACGCCCGGCACTCGGGTCGCATCCCCACCCGCCTCTACGCCGAGGCCTCCACCCCTATGGAGGGCCGGGCTCGCCTCGGGGACGAGGGGACGGGATGACGCCGCTGCCCCGGTTGCTCGTGCTCACCGACGCCGCCCAGGCCATGCGCGGTGGCCACGACCTGCGCGCCGTCCTGGTCCGGGCCACCGAGGCGGGCCCGCTCGGGGTGGTGGTGCGCGAGCGCCACCTGGCCCCCGTCGAGCGCCGGGACCTCGTGCTGTGGGTGCAGGCGCTGCTGGCCGAGGTCGGCGGTGCGCTGGTGGTGGCCTCCCCTCCGGTCGAACCGGGCCAGAGCACCCACCTCACCGCAGCCGAGCCGGCACCGGTCGCCCGTCCACCGGTCCTGGGTCGCAGCTGCCACGGCGCCGGCGAGCTGCGCGCCGCGGCGGCCGAGGGCTGCGACTACGCCACGTTGTCACCGGTCTTCCCGACCGCCTCCAAGCCCGGGTACGGGCCCCCGCTCGGCGTCGACGCCCTCAGGCGCCCGCCGCTCCCCGTGTATGCGCTCGGCGGCGTCACGGTCGACAACGCGGCGCACTGCCGGGCGGCCGGCGCGACGGGGGTCGCCGTCATGGGGGCGGTCATGGGAGCTCCCGACCCGGCTCGTGCCGCCTCGGAGCTGCTCGCCGCCGTGGGGGCACGCCCATGACCCAGCCGCCGGTCGCCCTGACCATCGCCGGATCGGACTCCGGAGGCGGGGCCGGGATCCAGGCCGACCTGAAGACGTTCGCCGCGCTCGGCGTGTTCGGGACAAGCGCCCTCACCGCGCTCACCGCCCAGAACACCACCGGGGTCCGCGGCGTCCACGTCGTCCCCGCCCGCTTCGTCGTCGACCAGGTCGACGCCGTGCTCGACGACCTGCCGGTTGCCGCGGTGAAGACCGGGATGCTGGCCACCGCCGAGATCGTCGCCGCCGTCGCCGACCTGGCCGCTGCCGGGCGCCTGCCCAACCTCGTCGTCGACCCCGTCATGGTGTCGTCCACCGGGGACCGCCTCCTCGACGAGCACGCCGTGTCGGCCTACCTCGAGCGGCTCCTCCCCCGCGCCCGCGTCGTCACCCCCAACCTGCGCGAGGCGCAGGTGCTTCTCGGCCGGGAGCTGACGACGCTCGACGAGGTGCGGCGAGGGGCCCGCGAGCTGCACGAGGTCGGCTGTGGCGTCGTGGTGATCAAGGGTGGCCACCCCACCGCTGACAACGCGGCCGTGGCCGTCGACGTGTGGTTCGACGGCAGCGCGCTCCAGGAGCTGTCCGGCCTACGCGTGGACACGACCAACGACCACGGGACCGGCTGCTCGTTCGCCTCGGCGGTGGCCGCCCGCCTCGCCCACGGAGACGACGTGCCCGCCGCCCTGGCAACCGCGAAGGCGTACGTGGCCCGGGCGCTGACCGGCGGCAGCCGGTGGCGATTCGGCGCCGGTCACGGCCCCATCGACCACCTCTCCTGGGAGGACGCCCCATGAGCGCCTCCACGACGGTCGCCGCGCTGGTGGCGACCCTCGCCGTGTTCGGGGTGATCGGCACCACCAGCCGGGCTCGTCCCACCAGCCGAGACGATTACCTCGTGGCCCGATCCTCCCAAGGCACCCTTCCGCTCGCCCTCAGCCTCTACGCCTCGGGGATGGGGGTGTGGATCCTGTTCACCCCACCCATCGTCGCGGCCTTCACCGGTGTGCTCGGCGCCGTCGCCTACGCGCTGGCCGCCGCATCACCCCTTGTTGCGCTGGGGATGCTTGGCCCCTGCGTGCGCCGATCGGTCCCCACCGGGATCACGCTGACGGACTGGGTGCGGCTCCGACACGGCCGGGGGTTCCAGGCGTACGTGGCGGTGGTCGCGGTGTTCTACATGTTCATGTTCGCCACCGCCGAGCTCACCGCCATCGGCCAGGTCCTCGCCCTGCCGGCCTTCGGCGGTACCGCGGCATGGGTGGCCATCGTCGCCACCGCTGCGGTCACCGTCGGCTACACCGCCTACGGCGGGCTCCCGGCGTCGCTGCGCACTGACCGGTGGCAAGGGTGGCTGATCCTCGCCCTGCTGGCCTTCGGCCTCGGCGCCATCCTCCTCCACGTCGGCGACCCGCTCGGCGCGGCGATGGACGGCGGGCTGACCCGCGTCGACCGAGCAGGCGCAGAGACCATCGTGGTGCTGCTCGTTGCAGTCACCGCCGCCAACCTGTTTCACCAGGGCTACTGGCAACGCATGTGGGCCGCCACCGACGAACGCGTCCTGCGAACGGCGACGAACGTCGCCGCCGCGGCCACCCTGGTCACCGTCCTCGCCGTCGCCCTCACCGGGGTGGTGGCCGCCGGGATCGGGCCACCGTCCGTGCCGTTCTTCGACCTGCTCACCGGCCTGCCCGGATGGGTGCGACTGCTCATCGTGGTCCTGGCCGTGGCGCTGGTCGCGTCCAGCGTCGACACCCTCGAGAACGGCATGGCCGCCCTCGTCGCCCAAGACGTCACCGACCAGCGCTTGACCATGGGCGCCGCCCGGCTGGTGACCGTGGCCCTCATCGCGCCCGCCTGCCTCATCGCCGTGCAAGGCCACGACATCCTCCGACTGTTCCTCATCGCCGACCTCGTCGCCGCCGCCACCGTGGCACCCGTGTTCCTCGGCCTCGGCCGCAGAGTGACCGGGCACAGCGCCATCGCCGGATCCGTGGCCGGGCTGGTGGCGGTGTTCGTGCTCGGCGTCGTCACCCGCGGCGGGGTCGCCGGAGGATGGGCCATGCTGACCATCGCCGACTCGCCGAACCTTGACGTCGGCGCCTTCGTGTGGGCGCCCACGGTGTCCACGAGCGTGGCCCTGGCCTGGACTTTCCCACGCCGCCGGTTGGCGGTCTCAGCCCGACCCGGTAATGGCCCAGAAGGCCGCCTCGTGCCCGGCGGTGACGACGACGGCGGCGGCATCGACCTCCGCGGCTGAGACGCCGCCCAGCGCCCGGTCGGCGGCCGACTGGAGACGAACGACGGAGGCGACGAACGCGACGTCGGTCCAGTGCGATCGGCAATTCCCACCGGGCAACTCGGCTCCGCGGCGTCCAGGGGGTTCGCCCGATCGTTCAACCGGGCGCTGCCAGGCCGGTGAGTACGGGGCTCAGATATCCACAACGCCGGCTGAAGACGCCCCCCGGACCGCCGGACACCTTGCCTGCGGCGCCGATGATGTGGCTGACAGTCGATCGGGACACGGTCGACCGGGACGCGGTCCGTGCGGCGGTGTCGGTGGAGACGGCCCAGTCGTGTTCGACGTGGGGCCGGGCCGGACCGACGTGGTGCGCCAGGCCGCTCGGCGAACCCAAACCGCCTTGGACGACGCTGACGAGGTTGCCGGCTGCGTTGAACGCGTCACCGATGAGGTGCTGGCCGATGCCGCGGTGGTCCGCCTCGCCACCCTGACGTCGTCCCCGCCGGACGATCTGCGCCGGCGGGCCGTTCCGTGTTCGAGCCGCACGGTGCTCCCCGGTTTCCACGGTGGCGACTTTGGCGCGGGAGCAGCGGGTCGTGGACGTGGCCGTCGCCGGTCGGGGGGTGGGATGGGCGGTTGCCACTCCGGTTGCCACCGAGGCGCGGGTACTGCGGCCGGCCTGGGCGAGAATCAGGGGCGGGCCGTTCGGGGCCTGACGTTGGACGGCGACGCGGTGTAGTGCGTGGTCGGTCGGCCGGGACCGGCAAGTCGCGCGCCATGGGAGAGCGGTCGGCTACCGGCCAGTCGTTCGGCGGGCTCCTGGACCGATCGGGCGGGGCCGTCGGCCCGGCACGTCCTCGACCCGCGCACACAGCGCCGCCGAGTCAGTCGGGCAGGACGGCGTCCACCGACCTCCGGGCGTTGGCGACGTCGACAGCCGTGGCGACGGCCAGCCGGCACCCAGGTGCCGGCTGGAGCACTGCTGCGCGGCGCTGCGTGCCCGCGGCGGTCGGGGTATCACCGCGGACCAAGCGGAGGCGGCTGGCGACGACCGCCGCACCGTCCACGCCAGCGGGACCGGACCAAGCGGGAAGCGAGGTGTTGATCGAGGTGAGCAGCACCGGGGCGTCGTCGACGTGGACGGCGAGGGTGGAGCGGAGGGTGCCGGCCGCCTCCCGGGCACGGCCGAGCACGACCATCTCGTCGAGCGTGACGTTGGCACCGGCCGCCGCGTGCACGGTGGTGTTGGCGACGTGGCAGGCCCGCTCGGTGAGGATCACCGGCTCAGGCCGCCAGTCGAGGTGCGCCCCGTCGGCCACGTGGAGGTCGGTGTCCCAGCGGGTGCCCGCGCCGCGAGCCGCGTAGACGACCGCCGCCGCCACCGAGCGCACCGCGACCGCGACCCCAGGCCCGACGTCCACCCGCACCCGGATGTGGTCCTCGCCCACCGGCGATGCTCCGGATCCGACCAGCCACAGCGTGGCGCCGTCCCAGCGCAACCACACCGGGGCGCTGCACAGCACTCCCTCGACGCGCACCGTCCCGCCCACGCCACGTCGGAGGCGGACCGACAGCTCGGTGTCGGTCCAGCTGCTGGCGGGTTGGGAGAAGGCGGAGTCGGAGTCGGAGGGGACCTGGGCGTGCACGGTCAGTGCGTGTGGCTCAGTTCGTGTCGTCGCGTCAGCTCGCGGTGGGGGCCGTCGCCGGCATCTGTGCCTGGATCCACTCCGCGATCGGCGTCGCGCCTTCGGGCGACGTGAGTGACACGAACACCGTCGGCAGGTCGCCGCGCTTCGCCCCGGCATCTTGCTCCATGACGCCGAGATCCGCGTTCACCAAGTGCGCGAGATCGATCTTGTTGATCACGAGCAGGTCCGAGCGGGTCACGCCGGGCCCGCCCTTGCGAGGCACCTTGTCTCCACCGGCAACGTCGAGCACGAACAGCTGCACGTCGATGAGCCCCTTGGAGAACGTGAGCGTGAGGTTGTCACCGCCGCTCTCGACGAGCACGAGGTCGAGCGGACCCTCGCGCTCCTCGAGGTCCTCGATGGCGTCGAGGTTGGCGGTGATGTCTTCCCGGATGGCGGTGTGGGGGCAGCAACCGGTCTCGACTGCGACGATGCGGCTGGCGTCGAGGACGCCCCGGCGCTTGAGAGTGTCGGCGTCCTCCGTCGTGTAGATGTCGTTGGTCACCACGCCGATGCGCAGCGTGTCCGACAGCAGCGAGCACAGTGCGGCGACGAGCGCAGTCTTGCCGGAGCCCACCGGTCCGCCGATGCCGACGCGGAACGCGCCGTCACCTCGGTCGCGGGGCTGGTGGTCGTGGGTGTGGCCCATCGCGGTGTCGTGCACGGTGACGCTCCTCTCAGTCGGTTCTGGTGTCAGCTGCGGAAGAGGCGAGTGGGCAAGACGAACTGGAGCTCGACGTCGATCTCAGCGAACGGGGTGGATGCGTGCGGGAGGTCCTCCGCGTCGACGAGCCCGATCGTGGAGCCTGCCACGCCATCCACCTCGGGACGCAGGTCGTGCAACATGGCGGTCACGTCGAACGGGTCGAGCGACAGCAGGCGCAGCCCGGCTGCGCTGAGCGTGGCGGCGGTGCCGTGGGCACTGGCCAGCGCTGCCTCGGTGGGGTCGCACCCGACCGCCGTCGCGAGCAGCCCGAACGCGACCGGCTGCACGGGCGGCCGTCGGTCGGCGAGCACGATCGGTCGATCGGGCACAAACCTGGCCGCGGTGCGGGCGAGCGACCGACCGAGGGACCGAGACGTGGCCACAGCCGAGGCGCTCGGGGTTCGGACGCACCAGGCGGCGTCGAGCGCATCGGGGTCTACGCCCGCAGCGGCGAGGCGGGCCGCAGCGGCGTCCGTGCGGCCAGTGGTCCAGAGCCTGCAGGTCACGTAGTCGGCCAGGGAGCTCGTGTCGTGCACGCGACCGGCATCGACCGCTGCCTCCAGGCCATGGCTGTGCGCGTGCGTGCCGTCGGGGAACCGTCCGTCAGCGAGGAGGAGGAGAGAGGCGACCGACACGCGTGGGCTCCGGCTCAGAAAAGGAAGTACCGCTGGGCCATCGGGAGCTCGCGAGCAGGGTCCTGCTCGATAGTGTCGCCGTCGACGGTGACCATGAAGGTGTCGGGGTCGACGGTGATCTCTGGCAGCGCGTCGTTGTTGACCATGTCGGCCTTGGTGACGCCGCGGCAGTTGTCGACGGCCACGACCCGGTGCGACAGCTCGAGCTTCTCGGCCAGGCCGTCGTCCACCGCAGCAGGGGACACGAATGCGATCGACGTGTGGCCGGCGGTGCGGCCGAACGCCCCGAACATCGGGCGGGGCAGCACCGGCTGCGGGGTGGGGATGGACGCGTTGGCGTCGCCCATGGCGCCCCAGGCGATCACGCCGCCCTTGACCACGACGTGCGGGCGCACGCCGAAGAACCGGGGGTCGTAGAGCACCAGGTCAGCGAGCTTGCCGGGATCGACCGAACCGATCTCGCTGCTCAGGCCGTGGGCGATCGCCGGGCAGATCGTGTACTTGGCGACGTAGCGCTTGGCCCGCTCGTTGTCGGCGGGACCGTCGCCGGGCAGCGACCCGCGGCGACGCTTCATCACGTGCGCGGTCTGCCAGGTACGGATGACCACCTCACCGATGCGGCCCATGGCCTGAGAGTCAGAGCCGATCATCGAGATGGCCCCGATGTCGTGCAGCACGTCCTCGGCCGCGATCGTCGACGGACGGATGCGGCTCTCGGCGAACGCCAGGTCCTCGGGCACCGACGGGTTGAGGTGGTGGCAGACGATCAGCATGTCGAGGTGCTCGTCTGCGGTGTTCACGGTGTGGGGCCGCGTCGGGTTGGTCGAGCTCGGTAGCACGTTGGGCACACCGGCGACGGTGATGATGTCGGGGGCGTGGCCGCCACCCGCGCCCTCCGTGTGGTACGAGTGGATCGACCGACCGGCGATCGCGCCCAGGGTCGTCTCCACGAAACCGGCCTCGTTCAGCGTGTCGGTGTGGAGCGACGCCTGGACCCCGGCCTCGTCGCTGACCCGCAGGCAGGCGTCGATGGCGGCAGGCGTGGAACCCCAGTCCTCGTGGAGCTTGAAGCCGCTCGCGCCGGCCCGCAGCTGCTCCCACATGGCATCGGCCGAGACCGTGTTGCCCTTGCCGAGCAGCACCACGTTGATGGGCCAGACGTCCATCGAGGTGAGCATCGATGACAGGTAGAAGGGTGCCGCGGTGACTGTGGTGGCCTTCGTGCCCTCGGCCGGTCCGGTTCCGCCGCCGATGATCGTCGTGATGCCGGTGGCGAGTGCGGTGTCCAGGACCTGCGGGCAGATGAGGTGGACGTGGCAGTCGATGGCACCAGCGGTGAGGATCTTGCCGTTGCCGGCCAGCACTTCCGTCGACGGCCCGATCACCAGGTCGGGGTGCACGTCGTCCATCGTGTCGGGGTTGCCGGCCTTGCCGAGCGCCACGATCCGACCGTCCTTGATGCCGACGTCGGCCTTGACGATCCCCCAGTGGTCCAACACGACTGCACCGGTGATCACCAGGTCCGGCGCGCCCTGCGCCGCTGTGCGCGTCGACTGGCCCATGGATTCGCGGATGACCTTGCCGCCGCCGAAGACGGCCTCGTCGCCGGCGAGGCCCGGCCCGCCGGACAGATCCTTCTCGATCTCGATCAGCAGGTCGGTGTCGGCCAAGCGGATGCGGTCGCCAGCGGTAGGGCCGTACAGCGCGGCGTACCGCTCACGGGACAGGATCAGGCCGCTCACGGTGCGCTGTCCGTCGTGTCGGCGCTCGTGGTCCCGTCGAGGGGGCCCTTGCCGACCGAATGGGAGCCGGCAGGGGGGTAGAGCCCTCGGAACCCGGCGGTGACGCCCTTGCCGGCGAAGGCGACGACGGCGACGTCCATCGAGATGCCCGGCTCGAAGCGGACGCTCGTGCCGGCGGGAACGGCCAGTCGGCTGCCAACCGCGACATCCCGATCGAACTGCAGCGCCTCGTTGGCTTCCGCGAAGTGGAAGTGGGAACCGACCTGCACCGGGCGGTCGCCGGTGTTGAGCACGGTCAGCGACACCAGGTCCCGGCCCTCGAGCAGCACGACGTCACCCTCGCCGAGGAGAACCTCACCTGGGACGAGCCGGGCGGCGCCGTCGTCGACAGCGCCTGGCGCGAGCGGCGCCGGCTGGATCGGTCCGTGCAGCGTCACGAGCTTGGTCCCGTCGAGAAAGGTCGCCTCGGCCTGGAGCTCATCGATCAGCGCCTCCACCCCCTCCATCACGTCGGAGGTGTCGAGGACGTCGCGCCCGGCGGACATGATCTGCGCGACCGACATGCCGTCACGGGCCGCTTCGAGGATCCACGCGGTGAGCACTGCGACCGCCTCAGGGTGGTTGAGCAGCAGCCCGCGCTCCCGTCGGTGTCGCGCCACCTCTGCAGCGCCGGCGACCATCAGCCGTTCCTGTTCATGTGGCGTGAGCAGCATCCGGCCTCCGTGACGCTTGTCGTCGGTTCTGGCGGCCCGGTCATCCCGGACCATGCGTTCTCACCGGGCCGGTGGGCGGACCCTACTTCGCGGTGGACGTCCCGGTGGGTCCCTCGTCCAGTCAGAACGGTGCGAGGACGGTGCGAGCTCCTGACGCTCTGCTGCGATCCGCCTGGCCGGGGCAATACGGCCTGCGTTGGTTCAGGCAGTTCGCTGGTGCAGAGGAGGTGGAGGTGCGCTGAGGCAGGAAGGATCGACAAGCGGGGGGCACGGGCATTCCGTCGAGGTAGCAGCTTGCTCGCCTGGGACGGTCCTCGGCCGTCAACGGGTCGTGGGCGGGTCCGAGCACCGGCAGCGACAGCGAGGAGCGTCTTGCAGCCTCACTTCCAGTGAGGTGGCAGGCGGTCGAAATGATGACTGAGCTGTCCCCTCGTTGCCCTCCACGATCCATCGCAGGTGCACAACGAAGCCACGTTGGCGTCGCCGAGGGTGCCGACCGGGCCGCTGCCCAGACGCTCGCATTGCGACGTCCGTCAGCGCATCGGCGTCGTTCCGGCCAGCGAATCCCTTCTACCACAAGGCTTCTCGCAGGCCCGCTGGTTCGCGGACGGTGCTACAGTCCCCCTCGGGAGAGGTGCGAGAGCGGCCGAATCGGCCTCACTGCTAAAGGATCCTTGGTGGCTCCCTCGATCCCAGCGAACTGCTGGAGTCTTGTCCCGAATGCGGGTCTTACCAGCCTCTTTGCCGGACCTGGTCTGTCTCTTGTTGTCCCCGGTTGTCTGTGGTGCTGCAAAACGAAGACAGAACGAGGGCGGGTCACAGAGCGGCCGGTAGGGGTTCTCGGGTCGAGTAGCGACCGCACCGTTGGACGCAGGAGAACGTCAGGTCGCGATCGTGCAGCTCGACAGCGCGCACCGCCTCGTCGTCGGGGCGGCGCACCGCCGATGCGGCTCAGGTGAAGCGTTGGCCGGCGCCGTCTGCGACCCAGGTCTCTACCGTGGACCGCACCCCCTCTGGTGATACGGCGGCGTAGGGCATGCCTGCCGCGTGGGCGGCTGCGGCGTCGCTGGCCTGATCGCCGACGAACAGGACGCGGGAAGGGTCGAGGCCACCGAGACGCTCGAGCGCGGCGAGCAGCACTGCCGGGTCCGGCTTGGCCGCCCTCACGTCGCACGACGTGACGAGGACGTCGATGAGCTGGTTGATACCGGAGGGCTCCAGCAGCTCCCGCACGTCGGCCTCGGTCATGACCGCAGTGTTCGTGGCCGCCCCGATCCGGACCCTCCCGGCCAGGTGGCGCAGGTCATCGAGCACACCGGGTAGAAGCACCACCTCGAGGTCGCTCGTGGGCGTGGCCGGCGGCGCCTCGGTGACGAGGGTGCCCCCGATGTCGAAGACGATGGCGTCGAGCAGGGCGTTCATCCCCTCGCCCGCTTCGCTTGCTCCTCCGCACACCATCACTCCCTCTGGGACAGGGCCTCACCGAGACGGGCCAGACCGACGTCATCGGGCACCGCGACGCGAACCTGTCCGGGGAGTCCGAAGCTGGCGCAGTCGCGCACGACGATCCCGCGGGCAGCGAGGTGGTCGCGCACGCCGGCCCCCTTCGTGCACAGGAGGAAGGGCGCGTCCGAGGGTTGCGGTTCGAGGCCCGCGACATCGAGGAGCGCCCGGAGCTCGGCCCGAAGACCGGCAATGGCTTTGGCCCACCTCGCGAGGTCGGCACGCTCGAGCAGATCGGGCAGCGCAGCGGCAGCAAGTCCATTCACCGACCAGGTCGGTTGGCGCCGACGTAGCCGGGCGATCACGTCGGGATCGGCCAGCACATAGCCGATTCGCAGTCCCGGGCAGGCGAAGGTCTTGGTCAGGGAGCCGACGACCAGCGCCCGGTCAGCGCTTGTCCAGCGACCGGTGGCGAGGGCATAGAACGCCTCGTCCCACACCTCGGCCTGCTCGTCGGGTCCAGCGAGAGCGCCCGTTGGGTTGTGTGGGTCGGAGCGCCAGCGGGGACCCGAGGGGCCGCGGGGGTACAGGGCGAAGTCGGGCTCGACCACGCGGCCGCCCACCTGCGCGCTGACAAGGGCGATGGCCTCGGCGCCGCCGTTGGTGAGGAGCAGCCGGTGGCGGTCGACGCCCATCACCTCGGCCAGGGCCGCGGTAGCGGCCTCGGGGTCGGGATAGCGATGAAGGACGGTGAGATGGCGGCTTACGATGGCGCCGACGTCAGGCGCGACGGGGTTCAGGCTGGCCGACAGGTCGAGCACCGTTGACGGGTCGATCCCGAGGGCGGCCGCGATCCGGGACCCATCGCCACCGTGCAGGCCAGGTCTCGGGATGAGGGTCACTGCGGGACGAGCTCCAACAGCTTTGCGGTCATGGCGCGATTCCGGCGATCGTCAGGCCGACGACCAGGGCCAGGCTGACGTGGCGGCACAGCGCCACCGCGGCGAGGATGTCGGCGGGCTCAGGTGGCCGGCCTTCGCCGAGGGGCGGGCGCAGCTCCACGGCGTCGCCATAGCGGTTGGCCCCGCCCAGGCGAAGTCCGAGGGCGGCAGCGAAGGCCGCTTCGGCCACCCCGGCGTTGGGTGAAGGGTGACCCGGCGCGTCGCGAACAACGGCACGGATGACGGCGCCGGCTCGCTGCGGTCGGACCGCCATGACGAGGGCGGCGGTCAGTCGAGCGGGCACGAGGTTGGCCCCGTCGTCGAGGCGGGCGCTGGCCCAGCCGTATCGCAGGTAGCGGGGGTTGCGGTGGCCGACCATCGAGTCGAGGGTGTTGACGGCCCGGTAGCCGAGCGCCCCGGGGGCGCCGCCCACGGCGGCCCACAGCGCGGGGGCGACAACGGCGTCGACGGTGTTCTCGGCCACGGACTCGACGACGGCCCGGGCCGCGTCCTTCTCGTCGAAACCACTGGGATCCCGGCCCACGAGGGCAGGCAGGAGCTGGCGGGCGCGCTCGACGTCACCGGCACCGAGACAGCGGTGGACATCGAGGGCAGCGTCGCCCAGGGCCCGACCCGCGATGGCGATGTAGCTGGCCACCCCGGTCGAGCCGACGGCGGCACCCGCCGCCGCGCCGGTGGCCAGACCCAGGGACGCGTGGAGCACGCCTCGGGCGCGCCCGTCGGCGTAGACGGCACGCTCGATGCCCCGCATGAGCGTGCCGAAGGCGGCTACGGGATGGGGCGTCAGGGGCGCCTCGCCCAGCGCGAGGTCGGCAAGGATGCCCCCCGCGACGCCGAGCAGCCTGCGTCTCATCCCGGCGCCCATCGGGCCGCGGCGACCAAGAGGCCGACCGTCTCGCCGACGATGCCGGCGGCGCCGATGACGTCACCGGTGAACCCGCCCAGGCGGCGCATGCCGAAGGTGACCACGCCGGCGGTGGCGGCCCCGGCGCTGAGGACGGCGAGTGCCCCGGGCAGGGGGCGCCAGGCCGTGGCCAGGGCGAGAACGGCGGCGACCCCAAGGGCGGTGGGGATGAGGGCGGCGGCAGAGGAGACCCGGGTGGACCGAAACGCGCTCGCCAGCCCGCCGCCGTCACGAGCGTAGGGAACGCGGGCGACGACGACCGCCATCGCCGTGCGGGACAGGCACCACAGCGCGGCCAGGAGCAGCGGGGCTGGAGGCAGCGCGGCCAGGGCTGACCAGCGCACGAGCAGGGTCGCGGTGGCGACACCGACGCCGAACGCCCCGATGTCCGGCTGGGCCATGATCTCCAGGCGACGTTCCCGGTTCTGGTGGGGTAACAGGCCGTCGGCGGTGTCGGCGAGGCCGTCGAGGTGGAGCATGCCGGTGAGCGCGAGGTCAGCGACGACCACGAGCGCGGCGGCGGCGAGGGGTGGCCACAGCCGGCCCGCCACCCACCACAGCCCGCCGAGGGTCGTGCCGAGGGCGATCCCGACGGCGGGGAACCAGTTGAGCGCGGCGGGCGACGGCGCCGACGCGCCACCGAGGGGGGTGAGGAAACCCAACGCCTGGCGCGCCGCGCTGGTCACGGCCGCTCGAGACGCAGGAGACGGCCAGCGACGACGAGGACCACGTCGTCGGCCACCCTCGCCACCTGTTGGTTGAGCTCGCCCACTGCATCTCGGAAGCGTCGTCCCATGTCGGTCGACGGATGCACGCCGAGCCCGACCTCGTCGGAGACCACGATGCTGTCACCCGCCCTCGAGACCAACGCGTCGCACAGCGATGCCCCGTCCACGACGAAGTCCTGCCGGGAGGCAACCCATGTGCCCAAGGCGTCGACCAACACCGTTCCCCTGACCTCGAGCAGGGCGGCGATCAGGTCAGCACCGGTCTCCCGCGTCGCCCACGACGATGGCCGTCGGAGGCGGTGGGTCTCGATGCGGCGAGCCATGTCGTCGTCCATGGCGCTGCCCGTGGCGAGGTAGGTGATCGGCGGCGCCGCTCGCGCCACCATGCGCTCTGCCGCCTGGCTCTTCCCCGATCGGCTGCCGCCGAGCACCAGGGCGATCACGAGCCGCCGGCCGGCACAGCTGGGTGCACGGACCGGGCTATCCCGGCGCCCCCCAGCGACCGAAGGCTGCTGCGCTCATGGGGTCGCTTGAAGCGGGCGTCGACCGGGTTGCGGGTCACGGAACAGGAACGCCGGCGAGACGACGTTCGGCGCGCTCGGTCAGCGCTCCGAACGCGACGCCGATCGTGGCCCAGAGAAGCAGCTGGATCCCAAGAGACGCAACCCGGAAACGCCACAGCACGACGGCCGGGAACCCGACGGGGGCCTCGTAGATGCCGGGCAGCGAGAGGTAGATCACGGTGACGGCGGCGCAGAAGCAGGCCACGGCGACGATCGACGCATCCCACGCACCGAGTCGGGTCCGAAGACGGTCGCGGACGGCGGCGGTGAGCACGGCGGCGAGCACCGATGCGAGGACGAGGACGACGTACAACGCTGTGCGCCGTGCGATGGTGTCGGGGTTGCCCACTGACGGTGGGTTGGGCGGGTACTTCAGGAAGGGAACGAGGTACACAGCGACGAACGCGGCGCCGGCGAGGAGCGCGGCGGTCGCCCTCGCCGACCGCTGCGTGAGTCGGCGGTACATGAAGGCGAACACCAGGGCGAAGATGCCGCCGAGCGCGGTGCCGGTGACGACCAGACCGGTGCCGAGTCCGATCGTGTCCTGCACGTCCCGGCTGACGATCGGCTCCTCACGCTCATGCCGCTGTTGGGCGAGCTGCTCCTCGAGGGCGACGGCCTTGGCGATCTGCGGCTCGCCGACTGCCTTGGCGAAGCCGAACGCGACGGTGCTCGCGAGCAATCCGACGAGCATGCCGCGCACCAGGTAGGTGCGTGTCATGGGTACCGGACTGCGTCAGTGGCAGGGGACGCCGATGAGGTGGCGAGCATCGTGCACGAACTCGTGCACGTAGTGGCCGCCGATCAGCGAGGTGGCGCCCTGCTCGCCCGTGACGAAGTACATGGCCAGCAGGAACAGGAGCGACGCGAAGATGGCCCACGGCAGGAGCTCACGGAGGGGGATCGGCGCCGGCAGGTGGATCGTGGGCTGCCCGGGTGTGATCGCTGCGGCCATGTCTCGGTTCTCCTTCAGGGATGATGCGTCCCGTTGGTTTCCACACGGGTCGAGGGTCTGGCTCCCAGATCGCTCTGGTCACAGTGGCGCGACCGCGCCGGTGTTGCACCGGCTTCCTCGACTCGTCTCGTCGGGCCGGAGCGTAGCAGGCACCAGGATCAGTATTCGATGCCCTTCTTGGCCTTGATGCCCTGCTCGTAGGCGTGCTTGACCTTGCGCATCTCCGTGACCGTGTCGGCCAGCTCGACCAGCTCTGGGGCGGCGTCGCGGCCGGTGAGCACGACGTTGGTCCCGGGTGAGCGCCTCGTGATGCCGTCCACGATCTCCTCGACCGGCACCCACCCGTACTTCACGCAGTAGGTGATCTCGTCGAGGATCAGCAGGTCGTAGTCGCCCGAGGCGAGCTTGTCGCGGGCGACGTCCCAGGCGTGGCGTGCCTTGGATGCGGTCTCGTCCAGGTCGGTTGAGGTCCAGGTCCAGCCGTCGCCGAGCTCGTGCCACTCGATGCCGAGGTGGTCGGCGAGCTTGCGTTCTCCCGTCTTCCACTTGCCCGATTTGAGGAACTGGACGACCCCGACGCGCCAGCCGCGCGCCCAGCCGCGCGCCATGACGCCCACGGCGGCGGAGGTCTTCCCCTTGCCGTGACCGGTGTTGATGAGGACCAGTGACGTCGACCGGGTCATGGCGCGCACCCTACGATCAACATGCTCGACGGGGAACCCGGTGCGATTCCGGGGCTGTCCCGCAACGGTGATCCGGCGCTTGCCGGCAGCCCGACACCTGTCGAGCCCGAAAGGGAGCGCGAGGACGCATGACGCAGCGAAGCCGGCCTGCCGGCGGGATCATGGTGTGCGGCACGACGAGCGACGCCGGCAAGAGCGTCGTCGTGGCCGGCCTGTGCCGCCTCCTGGCGCGCGACGGTGTGCGGGTGGCGCCGTTCAAGGCGCAGAACATGGCCCTGAACTCCTTCGTCACCGCCGCCGGGCACGAGATCGGACGGGCGCAGGCGTCGCAGGCGTTCGCTGCCCGAGCCCAGCCCGAGGTGGCCATGAACCCGATCCTGCTCAAGCCGACCGGCGACCAGGCCAGCCAGGTGATCGTCAACGGCATCCCGATCGGTCATCTCCGCGCCGCCGAGTACCACGCCCGCAAGCCAGAGCTGCTCAGCGTGGTGCTCGACGCACTCGCCGATCTCCGCTCGCGCTTCGACGTCGTCGTGTGCGAGGGCGCCGGCAGCCCGGCGGAGATCAACCTGCTGGACCGCGACATCGTCAACCTGCGCATCGCCCACGAGGCCGGTTTCCCGGCGATCGTGGTCGGCGACATCGACCGGGGAGGAGTGTTCGCCGCCCTCTACGGGACGGTGGCGCTGTTGCCCGAGCACCTCCGGCTTTGCGTGCGCGGCTTCCTCCTCAACATGTTGCGCGGCGACCCGACGCTCCTCGGAGACGGCCCGGCCGAGCTGGAGCGACGCTGCGGTGTTCCGACGTTGGGCGTGCTGCCCTTCACGCCCGGCATCACCATCGACGCGGAGGACTCCCTCGCCCTCGATCGTCCGTGGCCGACCGCAGGAGCGCCGCTCGCCGAGCCACTCGACATCGCCGTCGTCCGTCTCCCACGCGTCTCCAACATCACCGACCTCGACCCGCTACGGCTCGAACCGGGCGTCACCGTTCGCCTCGTGTCCCACGCATCCCAGCTCGGTGCCCCGGACCTGGTGGTCATCCCCGGCAGCAAGGCCACGGTCTCGGACCTGGCGTGGCTGCGGGCGACGGGCTTCGACGAGGCCCTGCGGGCCACACCGGCGATGGTGCTCGGCATCTGCGGCGGGGCCCAGATGCTCGGGCGCGACATCACCGACGACATCGAGTCCCGCGCCGGAACTGTGGCCGGCCTCGGGCTCCTCGACCTCACCACCACGTTCCACCCCGACAAGGTCACCCGCCAGCGGACCGGCATCGTGATGGGAGAGACGGTCCGCGGCTATCAGATCCACCACGGACGCCTCACCGTCGGTGCCGACGCGGAGCCGTGGGTCCACCTCGACGGCGAGGAGGAGGAGGGCGCCGTCGAGCTGACCGAGGCGCGGGTGCTCGCCACCACCCTCCACGGCCTGTTCGAGGCCGACGGCTTCCGGGTCACGTTCCTCACCGAGCTCGGTCGTCGCGCCGGCAAGACGTTCGTGCCCGCCGGCGTGAAGTTCCACGACGCCCGCGACGCGCAGGCCGAGCTGCTGGCCGATCTCCTCGCCGAGCACGCCGACGTCGAGGCACTCCTCGCGCTGATCGCGTCGGGGGTGCCGGCGTGATCCTCGTCCTCACCAACGTCGAGACCGAGCTGCTGTGCCTGCGCACCATCCTCGAATCCCTTCCTGACGGCTTCCCTCAGGTGCGCGCCGGCAACCCGGACCTGCTCGCCGACGCGCCCGACGTGCGGGACGCGACGGCGGTGATCGTGCGGCTGCTCGGCGGCCGCAGCGCCTGGCGTGAGCCCTTCGACGACCTGCGCGCCGCGTGTCTCGCGCACGATGTGCCGCTGCTCGCGCTGAGCGGTGAGGCGGTGCCCGACGCCGAGCTCACCGCCCTCTCGACCGTCCCCTCCGGTCTCGTCACCTCGGCGTTCGCGTACCTGGTCGCGGGCGGCCCGACGAACCTCGAGCACCTGCTCCGCTTCGTCGCTGACACCGTCGGCATGCACGGGTTCGGCTTCGACGCCCCGGTCGACATCCCCGCCGTCGGCGTTCACCGCGACAAGCACCTCCCGGATGCACCCACCGTCGGCGTGGTCTTCTACCGAGCCCACCTGCTCGCCGGGAACACCGTGTTCGTCGACGCGCTGTGCGACGCCATCGAGGCGCGTGGCGCCAACGCCGTCGCCGTGTGGTGCTACTCGCTGCGCCCCGGCCCGGATGGCCGCAGCGACGCGCTCGATCTGCTCGCCGACCGCGATGTCGATGCCGTCGTCACCACTGTGCTGGCCATGGGCTCCGCCGACGGCGACGACTGGGCCGTCCCCCAGCTCATCGAGCTCGACGTGCCGATCGTGCAGTCACCGTCGTCGTCGATCAATGCCGCCGACTGGCAGGCATCCAGTGCCGGGCTCGCCCCGCTCGACGTCGCGTCCGGCGTCGCCATCCCCGAGCTCGACGGCCGCATCGTCGCGCCGGCGTTCTCGTTCAAGGAGATCGTCGACGACGGCGAGGACCTCGGCACGCCGGTGATCGCCAACCGCCCGCACCCCGACCGCACCGAACGCGTCGCCGGCATCGCCACCCGCCTCGCCTGGCTGCGCCACGTCCCGCCCGCCGAACGTCGCATCGCCATCGTCCTCAGCGCCTACCCGACCAAGCGGAGCCGGCTCGGCAACGCCGTCGGCCTCGACACCCCGGCCAGCGTTATCAACGTGCTGCACACCCTCCGCACCGCCGGCTACCACGTCGAACGCATCCCCGAAGACGGGGATGCCCTCATGCACGAGCTGGCCACCGGACTCACCTACGACGTCGAGACCCTCACGAGTGCCCAGCTCGCCGCCGCCCCCGGCCGCCTCGACGGCGACGCGTACGCCGAATGGTTCGCCACGCTCCCCCACGACGCCCGTGACGTGATGACCGCGTCGTGGGGCGACGCGCCGGGCACCGTGCACCGCGACGGCAACGACCTCGTGTTCGCCGGCGTCGAGCTCGGCAACGTGCTCGTCGCCATCCAACCGCCACGCGGCTTCGGCGAGGACCCGATCGCCGTCTACCACTCGCCCGACCTGCCGCCCACGCACCACTACCTCGGCTTCTACCGCTGGCTCGACGACGCCTGGGGTGCGGATGTCATCGTGCACGCCGGCAAGCACGGCACGCTCGAGTGGCTCCCGGGCAAGAGCGTCGGGCTGTCCGCGGGGTGCTTCCCCGACGCCGCCCTCGGTGACGTGCCGTTCGTCTACCCGTTCGTCGTCAACGACCCGGGAGAAGGCACCCAGGCCAAGCGTCGCGCCCACGCCGTCGTCATCGACCACCTGGTGCCACCCATGACCCGGGCCGAGACCTACGACGACCTCGCCCGGCTCGAGACGCTGCTCGACGAGCACGCCCGCATCCAGACCCTCGACCCATCCAAGCTCCCGGCCGTCCGCACCCAGGTGTGGGAGTTGCTGGTCCAGGCCGAGCTGCACCGCGACCTCGGCATCGACGCCGCCCCGGAAGACGACGCCTTCGACGAGCTGCTCCTCCACGTCGACGGCTACCTCTGCGAGCTGAAGGACGCCCAGATCCGCGGGGGCCTGCACGTGCTCGGCGAACCACCGATCGGCGAGGCCGAGCTCGACCTCGTGCTCGGCATCACCCGCCTGGCGCAGGGGGACGTGCCGTCCCTCCGATCCACGCTCCAGCAAGGGGCGACGCGCGCCGAGGTCGACGACGCCGAGGCCGCCAACCGTGCCGCCCTCGCCCAGATCCAGGCCAACGACTGGTCCTACGACGGGAACGACCCGACGCTCGGCTGGGTCGCCCGCCGGCTGGTGCCCGACCTCCACCGCACGACCGACGAGCTCACCAACCTGTTGCACGCGCTCGACGGCGGCTACGTGCCGGCGGGACCGAGCGGCGCCCCGACGCGCGGCATGGCCCACGTGTTGCCCACCGGCCGCAACTTCTTCTCCGTCGACCCGCGCGCCATCCCCTCCCCGCTCGCATGGGACGTCGGCCGTGCCCTCGCCGAACGGCTTCTCGAACGTCACCTCGCCGAGGAAGGCACCTACCCGAGCACCGTCGGCCTCGTGATCTGGGGCACCGCCGCCATGCGCACCGCCGGCGACGACATCGCCGAAGCGTTCGCCCTGCTCGGTGTGCGCCCGGTGTGGGCCGAGGAGTCCCGCCGTGTGGTCGGCATCGAACTGATCCCCGACCACGAGCTGGGCCGCCCGCGCGTCGACGTCACCTTGCGCATCAGTGGCTTCTTCCGCGATGCCTTCCCCCACGTCGTCGACCTGCTCGACGACGCGGTGGGCCTTGCCGGCTTCGCCGCCGACGGCGACCCGCGGGTGTTCGGACCCAAGCCGGGCGCCTACGGCTCGGGCATCCTGCCCCTCCTCGAGTCGCGCGACTGGCGGACCGACGACGACCTGGCCGCCGTCTACCTGGCGTGGGGAGGGTGGGCCTACGGCCGGGATCGCGCCGGGGAGGCGGCGCCCGAAGCCATGCGCCGCCGGTTCGCCGCCATCGACGTGGCGGTCAAGAACCAGGACAACCGCGAGCACGACATCTTCGACTCCGACGACTACCTCCAGGACCACGGCGGCATGATCGCCACCGTGCGCGCCCTCACCGGCCGCAACCCCAAGGCCTGGTTCGGGGACTCGTCCAACCCGACCGATCCCAAGGTCCGCTCCCTGGCCGAAGAGGCGGCGCGTGTCGTGCGCACCCGCGTCATCAACCCGAAGTGGATCGCGGCGATGCAACGCCACGGCTACAAGGGGGCGTTCGAGATGGCGGCCACCGTCGACTACCTGTTCGGTTACGACGCCACCGCCCAGGTCGTCGAGGACTGGATGTACCGCGACGTCACCGATGCCTACGTGGCCGACCCTGCCGTGCGGAAGTTCTTCGAAACGTCGAACCCGTGGGCCTTGCGGTCGATCGCCGAACGGCTCCTCGAAGCGGTCGACCGAGGGATGTGGGACGCCGGGGACGCCCAGCTCGACGCCCTGCGCAGCGCGCTGCTCGAAGCCGAGGGCTGGGAGGAGCGCCGGTGAGCCGGTTCCCGTTCAGCGCCGTGGTCGACAACGACGACGTCAAGCTGGCGCTGCTGCTCGTCGCCATCGACCCCGCCATCGGCGGCGTCCTCCTCCGCGGCGACAAGGGCACGGCCAAGACCACCCTGGCGCGCGGGCTGGCCGCACTCCTCCCCGGCGCGGCCCCGTTCGCCGAGCTCCCCCTCGGCGCCACCGAGGACCGCGTGATCGGCACCCTCGACCTGCACGCTGCGCTGGCCGGCGACGGTGCGGTGCTGCAACCCGGGTTGGTGCGCGACGCGGACGGCGGCGTGCTCTACGTCGACGAGGTCAACCTGCTCGCCGACCACCTCGTCGACGTCCTGCTCGACGTCGCCGTCTCCGGCGTGAACCGCGTCGAACGGGAAGGCATCGCCCAGGAGCACCCGGCCCGCTTCGTGCTCATCGGCTCGATGAACCCCGAAGAGGGTGAGCTGCGACCCCAGCTCCTGGACCGATTCGGCCTCTGCGTCGACGTGCGCACCGCCACCGACCCGGCTCGACGAGCCGCGGCCGTCCGCCGCCGCATGGCCTTCGACACCGACCCCGACGCCTGCGCGACGACGTGGGAGCCCGAGGAGGACAGCCTGCGCGAGCGGCTGGTGGCGTGCCGACCGGTGACCGTGCCCGATGCGGTGCTCGACCTCATCACCCGGCTCTGCGCCTCGGTCGGCGCCCAGGGCCTGCGGGCCGACCTCGTGACGGCCCGAGCCGCGGCGGCGCTCGCCGGGTGGGAGGGGCGCGGCGCGGCCAGCGAGGAGGACGTGCGACGCGTCGCGCCCCTCGCCCTTGCGCATCGCCGCCGGCGCCAGCCGTTCGACCCACCCAGCATGACCCCCGAGGAGCTGGAGTCGGCATTGGCGTCCGCCGCCCAACCAGACGGGGCGCCCGACACCGACCATGCGGCGGGCGACGAGGCGGCACCGCCCGAGCGCTTCGAGGGACGGCGACGGCTCGACGACGCCACCGGCCGACGCTCCACCGTCGTGGGCCGGCGCGGGCGCCTCGTCGGCGACACGCCGATGGGTGACGCGGGGGCCCCGATCGCCATCGGCGCAACCGCTCGCGCCACTGCCGTCGCCCGCAGCGCGACGCCCGATGCGGTGCCCGTGGTCCGCGCCGCGGTGCGGGAGGCCACGGCCGGCAACCTCGTGGTCCTCGCCGTCGACACCTCGGGCTCGATGGGCGCGACACGACGCATCGAGGCCGCCACCGGCGCTTGTCTCGGCCTCCTCGTCGACGCCTACCAGCGGCGCGACCGGGTCGCGGTCGTGACCTTCCGGGGCGACGACGCCGAGGTGGTGCTGCGCCCGACCGGCTCCGTCGAGGTGGCCCGCCAACGCCTGGCATCGGTCACGACCGGCGGGCCCACACCGCTCGCCGCCGGCATCGACGCCGCCCTCCAGGTCGCGCTGACGGCCAAGGACGAGGCCTTGCTCGTCGTGGTGTCCGACGGTCGTGCCACCTCGGCGCCCGACGGTGCCGACCCGGTCGAGGCCGCCATGGCCGCCGCCGAGCGCGTACGCCGGGCCGGCATCCCGGCCGTGGTCGTCGATGCCGAGGAGGGCACCACGGTGCTGGGGATCGCCCACCGGCTGGCCGAGGCCATGGCCGCCCGCTACGTGCCACTCACCGCCTTCGATGCGTCGGTGCTGCGATGACCGATGTCGACGCCGCCCTCACCGAGCTGACGACGCTCGTGCCGTTCCTGCGGTGGCGCATCGGCGCGCCGAACCAGGACGAGCTCGTCGGCAGGGAGCTGGCGGCCGATCCTGACCGGCTCGCTGCTGCCGTGACTGCGAGCCGTCCGGCGTGGAACGTCGACGACCCGGTGGTCGTCGCGTCGCTGTGGTGGCAGGCCTACGCCTACCGGGTCGCGGGCACCTCGCTGGCGTGCTGGTTGCTCACCGGTGTCGGCCCCCAGCCGATCGGGGTCGGCATCGGCCGCCATCGCCCGGCGTCGATCGTCTGCGCGCCGGAGACGGGGGACGCAGACCTCGATGCGCTCGTCGATCGGTTGTTCACGGGTCACCTCGACCGTGTCGCCGAGTCGTTGCGAGCGCGACATCGCATCGGGGAGCAGCTCGTGTGGGGCAACGCCGCCGCCGGTGTCGCCTCCGCGCTGCTCGCGGTGGCTGGCGCCGACGGGGCGCCTCCGACACTGCGCGCTCGAGTGCCGGAGGTGACCGCCGCATTGCCGCACGACATGGACGTCCTCGGCACCTGGCGTGACGGCGAGTACACGCGGGTCACGTGCTGCCTGTGGTTCAAGACGCTGTCGGCGAAGGGCGGCTACTGCGCCGACTGCCCCTTCACCGCCCGCACCTGAGGATCCACTCGACGGCGACGTCCACGTCGGTGACCGTCGGTGCCACAACCTCGGGGGGCCGACGCACCATCACCACGGACACCCCTGCGGCGCGGGCGGCGTCGAGCTTCGCCCTTGGGCCGCCGCTGTTGCGGGTGACGACGGTGTCGATGCCGTGTTCGGTGAGCACCGCGTGCTCTTGGTCGAAGGAGAAGGGCCCCCGCCCGAGCAGCACCCCCGACCACGGTCCCGCCGGCGGCTCGTCGACCGAGCGCACCACGAGCGCCACGTCCGGCAGCGACCGGAACGGCCCCAGCTCCTGACGGCCCACCGCGAGGAGGGCGCGCCGGCTTCCGATCGGGCCCAGCGCGCCCGCTGCCTCGGTCAGGTCGCCGACCTCGGTCCAGCTGTCGCCATCGCCCGGCACCCAGCCCGGGCGGACCAGGCGCAGGTGCGCCACGCCGGCGATGGCGGCGGCCACCTGGGCGTGCTGCGGCATCTCGTCGGCGAAGGGATGGGTCGCGTCGACCAGGGCGTGGATGCGCCGATCGCGTAGCTCGCTCACGAGACCGTCGACCCCGCCGAACCCGCCGACGCGCACCGGGCAGGGGAGCGGGCGCGGGGACGCTGTGCGACCGGCGAGCGACGCGACCACATCTACCCCTCGCAACACCATGGCCGAGACAAGGGCGTTGGCCTCGCTCGTGCCGGCCAGCACGAGCACCGTCACCGGCGGCGGCGAAGCAGGTAGGTGTCGAACATCCAGCCCTTGCGCTGCCGGGCCTCGACCCGTACTCGAGCGATCTCCTCCCGGCGCTCATCGAGCGGCCCGGAGACGAGCAGCTCGTCGGGCGTGCCGAGGAACGCGCCCCACCACACGTCGACGTCGCCGTCGAGGTCGCGGTAGGCCTCCCCACCGTCGAGGAAGACCACCGCGCTGTCCACGTCTTCCGGTAGGCCGTGGCGGGCGAGCCGGCGGCCGGTGGTGAACAGGATCGACTCGCCGACCCGGTTGAGCGGGACCCGGTGGGCGGCGGCGAGCGCGGCGGCGGCGCTGACGCCGGGGATCACCTCGACCTCGAAGTCGACTGTGCCGCGCGCTCGGACGTCGTCGAGCAGAGCGATGGTCCCGTCGTAGATCGCCGGGTCGCCCCAGATCATCAACGCAGCGGTCTCGTCGGGGCGGAGCTCGGCGATGGCCGACTCGTAGGCGCTCAGCCGGGTGGCGCGCCACTTGTCGACGGCGGCCTCGTAGTCGGCGGCGGTGCGGTCACGGGTGGCCTCGGTCAGTACCACGCGGCGGGGCGTGCGCCCCGGTTCGAGGTGCCGGGCCAGGATCTCGTCACGCACGGCAGCCAGGTCGGCCCCGGTCGGTCCCTTGTCGACGAGCAGCAGCGCGTCGGTGCGGTTCAGGGCTCGGATCGCCTGCACGGTGATGTGGTCGGGGTCGCCGGCGCCGATCCCGATCACCAGCACCCGTCGCACGTCGCCTCCCGTCGCAGCACGCTTGCCCTACGTCGTACCCTACGTCGGTGCGCAAGACGTCCGTCTACCTGCCCGACGCGCTGAAACGTCGGCTCTCGGCGGTCGCCGAGGCCGCCCATCGCTCGGAGGCGGACCTGGTCCGTGAGGCGATCGAGCAGCGGGTCGCCGGTGTCGGCTCGGTGGAGCCGGTCGACCGGGCGGTGCCCGGGCGACTCGTCGGCGTGGGCGTGGGGCCCGGCGCGCCCGACCTGCTCACGGTGCGGGCGGTGCGGGCGCTGCGGCGGGCCACAGCCGTGGTGGCACCGTGCACGGACGCGGCGGCGGTCGGGCGGGCCGAGGCCATCGTCCGCGAGGCCGCGCCCGATGTCGTGGTCGAGCGGCTCGTGTTCGTGATGGCCCCTGAGCCCGCCGGTCGCACCGCCGCACTCGACGCGGCGGGCGCGCGCGTCATCGAGCTCCTGGACGCCGGCAACGAGGTGGCGTTCGTCACCCTCGGCGATCCGAACGTGTACTCGACGTTCTCGTCGATCGCGGTCGCGGTCGCCGCCGCCCGTCCGGCCACGCCGGTCGAGACGGTGCCGGGCGTGATGGCGTTCCAGGACCTCGCGTCGAGGGCGCAGGTCGTGCTGACCGACGAGCAGCAGTCGCTCGTGGTCCTGCCGGCCAACGGCGCGGACGAACCGCTGGCCGACGCCCTCGCTGATCTGGCCCGCACGATCGTCCTCTACAAGGGTGGTCGCCGGCTGCCCGATGTCGCCGCCCAGCTGCGGGACGCCTCCCGGCTCGACGGTGCCGTGCTCGGCGAGCTGCTCGGCATGCCGGGTGAGCGCATCGTGGCGGTGGCCGACGTCGCCGACCGCCCTGCCGCCTACCTCTCCGCGGTGATCGTGCCGGCGCGGGAGGGCGCGTGATCTCCTTCGTCGGCGCCGGCCCTGGCGCACCCGACCTCATCACCGTGCGCGGGGCCCAACGGCTGGGCCACGCCGACGTCGTGGTGTGGGCATCGTCGCTCGTGCCGGAGGCACTGCTCGAGCACTGCCGGGAGGGCGTTGAGCTGCACGACTCGGCGGTCATGACGCTGGAGGACGTCCTCGCCGTCTACACCGCGCATCCCGAGGGTGCGGGCATCGTCCGCCTGCACTCGGGTGACCCGAGCATCTACGGCGCCATCCAAGAGCAGCTCGATTGGTGCCTCCTCAACCAGCGAAGCGTCGAGATCGTACCGGGGGTGACCTCCGTGGCCGCCGCCGCCGCCGCCCTGGGCCGTGAGCTCACCATCCCGAGCCTGTCGCAGAGCGTCGTGCTCACCCGGTTGGGCGGGCGCACCTCGGCGTCGATGCGACCGGGGGAGGGTGTTGCCGCCTTCGCTCCCGCCGGGGTGACGATGGCCGTGTTCCTCTCCGGCGCCCGACCCGACGAGCTGCAAGCCGAGCTGCTCGCAGGGTACGACCGCTCGACCCCAGCCGCGGTCGTGAGCCGGGTCAGCTGGCCCGACGAGCAGCTCGTGCGCACGACCGTCGGCGAGGTCGCTGACGCCATCCGTGCCACCGGCGCGTCGCGCACCGTCCTCGTCCTCGTCGGCGACGTGCTCGCCGAAGCGCCGGTACCGGCCCGCAGCCACCTCTACGCCCCCGGGCACACCACCACCTTCCGGCTGCGCAGCACGCCCGGCACCACCGCGGGCCGGTCGAGCCGCGTGCGAGATCGCTGATGCGCGTTGCCGTCGTCGGCCTCCACGGGGGCACGTGGTACGGGCCGCTCGCCGAGCGCGCCCTGCGAGATGCCGACGCGCTCGTCGGAGCGGCGCGGCAACACGACGACCTGGCGCCCGCCGGGCTGCGCGGCGAGCGCGTCGAGCTGTGGGGCGACATCGAAGCGGTCGTCGAGCTGTGCGTGGAACGCTCCACGGCGGGTGAGCGGGTCTGCGTCCTCGCCGCCGGTGACCCAGGCTTCTTCGGCATCGTCCGCGTCCTCGCCGCCCGACTCGGCCGCGAGCTGCTCGACGTGCACCCCGCCCCATCCTCGGTCTCGCTAGCGTTCGCCCGAGTCGGGATCCCGTGGGACGACGCCGTCATCGCCTCCTGCCACGGCCGGCCCCTCGACCGCGCTGTCGCCGAGGTGGTGCGGGCCGGGAAGGCCGCCGTCCTGGTGTCACCCGGCTCACCGCCGGGGGCCCTCGGCGCCGCGCTGGTCGCGGCCGGGTGCGGGGCCCGGGATGTCTGGGTGTGCAGCCACCTCGGCGAGCGCGACGAGCAGGTGACGGTCACGGACATCGCCGGTCTCGCCGCCGGCGCCTTCGACCCCCTGTCGGTGGTCGTGCTCGTGGCGCCTGGCGCGGCGGTCGCTGATGGCGCGCTGGTGGCGTGGGGCACCGACGACGCCACGTTCGCCCACGAGGCCGGGATGATCACCAAGGCCGAGGTGCGCGCCGTTGCCCTCGGGAAGCTGGGTTTGCCGGCCGCCGGCGTGCTCTGGGACGTCGGGGCAGGGAGCGGCAGCGTCGCCGTCGAGGCCGCTCGCCTGACGCCCGGCCTGCGTGTCTTCGCCATCGAGCGCGACCACGCGGCGTGCGAGCGCATCCGCGCCAACGCTCGGGGCACCGGCGTGACCGTGGTCGAGGGAAGTGCCCCGGAGGTCCTCGATTCGCTGCCGGTGCCGGACCGCGTGTTCGTCGGCGGCGGCGGCCCGGCCGTCCTCGACGCGGTGTGGGAGCGCCTGGTTCCGGGCGGCCGCGTCGTGGCGACCTCCGCCATCCTCGCCCACGCCACCCATGCCGCCACCCGGCTCGGTTCCGTGGTGCAGGTTGCGGTCAGCCGGGGTGTGCCGATCGGCCCCGACGGCGCGCTGCGCCTCGCGGCCGAGAACCCGGTCTTCGTCGCCTGGGGGCCGGCATGAACGTGCTCACCCTGTCGATCACCGACGCCGGTCGCCGCGTCGCAGCACAGCTCCCGTACGAGCACGACCACGGTGACCTCGCCCCGGCTGTCCGCCAGCGATGGGGCGATGTCGACGCCTTCGTCCTGATCGCCGCCACGGGTATCGCCGTACGGGTCATCGGCCCCCTGCTGGGCGACAAGGCCACGGATCCTGCGGTGGTGTGCGTCGACGACGCCGGCCGCTACGCGATCGCCCTGGCCGGCGGACATGCCGGGGGCGCCAACGCCCTGGCCGTCGACATCGCCGCCCTTCTCGGCGCCGAAGCGGTGATCACCACCGCGACCGACGCACGCGGGGGCATCGCCCTGGACGCCCTCGCCGGCTTCGTCGCCCGAGGCGACATCGCCGGGGTCACGCGCCGCTGGCTCGACGGTGAGGCTCCGCAGGTCGAGCGGGTGCTCGACTGGCCGGTGCCGTTCGAGCCCGGCGACGGGGAGACCGTCGTGGTGGTGACCGACGCCGCGCTGGTCGACCTCGCCGGTCGGGTCGCGCTCCACCCGCCGTCCCTCGTCGTCGGCGTCGGGGCGTCCACCGATGCGCCGGCCGACGCGGCCGCGAACCTGCTCGATGACGCGCTGCGCGAGCACGGCCTGGCAGCGGAGTCCCTCGCCGCCGTCGCCACCATCGACCGGCGCGCCGGCGACGCGGTCGTGACGGCCCTGGGTCTGCCGGTCCGGTCGTTCACCGCCTCCGCCCTTGCCGCCGTCGAGGTGCCCAACCCGAGCGTCCGGGTCGCCGCCGAGGTGGGCACGGCCAGCGTGGCCGAGGCCGCTGCCCTCCTCGCCGCCGGCCCCGGCGCCACCCTTGTCGTGACCAAGCAGATCGGTGCCACCGCCACGCTCGCCATCGCCCGTCGCCGAGGTCCCGAAGGCAACGTCGCCGTGGTCGGGCTCGGGCCGGGCTCGTCGTGGCACCGAACGCCGGCCGCGTCGGGGGCGGTGCGCGCCGCCGACGTCGTGATCGGCTTCGACCGTTACCTCGACCAGTGTGCCGAGCTCCTGTCGGCCGCCCACGTCGTCATCCGCAGCCCGATTGGCGCCGAGGCCGACCGGTGCCGTGACGCGCTTGCCCGCGCCGCCGGTGGAGCGCGGGTGGCGCTCGTCTGTTCAGGCGATGCCGGGGTCTACGCCATGGCCACGCTGGTGCTCGAGCTGGCGCCGGCCTACGGCTTCCCTCCGATCGAGGTGGTGCCCGGCGTGACCGCGGCAACGGCCGCAGCTGCGATCCTCGGTGCCCCGCTCGCCCACGACCACGCCTTCATCAGCCTCTCCGATCTGCTCACCCCGTGGAATGCCATCGAGGCTCGACTGCGGGCGGTCGCTGAGTCCGACATGGCCGTCGCCCTCTACAACCCACGCTCCCAGCGCCGTACCTGGCAGCTGGAACGGGCGCGTGACATCCTGCTCGACCACCGTCCGCCCGAGACGCCGGTCGGCGTCTGCACCGACGTGGGCCGCGCCGACGAACACATCGTGCGCACGACCCTCGCTGACCTCGACGCCGCCGAGGTCGGGATGCTGTCGATTGTCATCGTCGGCAGCAGCACCTCGGCCGTGGTCGGCGACCGCATCGTCACCCCGCGGGGTTACGAGCCATGACCGTGCACCCGATCGAGGAGGAGAGCTACCGCATCATGCGCAGTCGGGTCGACTTCTCCGACTGGAGTGGTGACGACCGCGCCGTGGTCGAGCGGATGGTGCACGCCACCGCGGATGAGTCCTTCGCCACCACCGCTCGGATCGGCTCCGATGTCGCAGCGCGCGCCAGGCAGGCGCTCGCCACTGAGGCCCCGATCGTGGTCGACGCAACCATGGTGGGTGCCGGGATCACCGGTCGGGCCACGCGCTGCTTCCTCGCCGATGTGGCGGTCGCGCCCGCGGGCACCACTCGATCTGCCGCGGCGATCCGGTTGGCGGCCGAGCGGCACACGCGCGGCGCCATCTGGGTGTTCGGCAACGCCCCCACCGCCCTCGTCGCGCTGCTCGAGCTTCACGCTGCCGGTGTGGTCGACCCGGCCGTCGTGGTCGGGCTGCCCGTCGGCTACGTCGGCGCCGCCGAGGCCAAAGAAGCGCTCTGGCACGGCCCGCTGGCCGAGCGGGCCATCACCAACCGCGGTGCCCGGGGCGGCAGTGCGGTTGCTGCCGCCGCCGTCAACGCGCTCGTACGACTGAACGAGAGGACGTCGTCATGCTGATCGAACGGTGGACCGGGATCACCCTCGGTCGCGCTTCTTCACCCCCAAGACACCATGCCACCGACGGACTCCTTCTCGTCGCCCACGGCTCGGCCTGCCGGGCGGGAACGGACGAGGCCAGAGCGCTCGGGCGACACGTGGCCGAGGCTCGACCCGACCTTGCCGTCGAGCTCGGCTTCCTCGAGCTGGCCGACCCTCCCGCCGGCGTCGCCCTTGACGCCCTCGTGGCCCGAGGCTGTCGGCGCATCGTGGTGCAGCCGCTCATCCTCCTCGCCGCGGGGCACGGCAAGAACGACGTCCCGGCCGTCGCACTGGAAGCAAGGGAGCGGTATCCCGACGTCGACGTCCTGTTCGGCTCGCCGCTCGGGGTTGTCCCGGAGCTCCTTGCCATCGGGGCCGCCAACCTCGAGGCCGCAGGAGCCGACGGGTTGCCGCTGCTGGTGATCGCCCGCGGGACTTCCGACCCCGACGCCAACGCTGACGCCATGAAAGCCGCCCGGTTGCTCGCCGAGTGGACAGGCGCCGGTTTCGTCGACGTCGGCTTCACCGGCGTCACCTGGCCGACCGTGCCTGAGGCACTCGAACGCCTTCGTGTCCTCGGCCCCGACCGCATCGGGCTCTTCTTCTGGTTCCTGGGCAACGGCAAGCTGGTCGAACGGGCCCGGGATCAGGTCGCAGGATCCGGACTCGACGTCGTCGATGCCGGCTACTTCGGGCCCGACCCGGCGCTGGTCCCGGTGATCGAGCAACGACGCGACGAGGCGCTGCACGGCCTTGCCCGAGTGAGCTGCGACACGTGCAGCTACCGCAAGCCGTGGCCGGGGATGGAGGACCGCGCCGGCCAACCGATCGGCGTCGGCCACTCGCACCTCGCCATCGAGCACCGCCACAGCCACGACTCCCACCATCACGATTGAGGACGCTCGGGCCTCGACTGGTGGTCGCAGGCGTCTCGTCCGGGGTCGGCAAGACGACGGTCGCCACGGGGCTCCTCGCCGCCCTCGCCCGCCGCGGCGTCCGCGTCGCCGGCGCCAAGGTCGGGCCTGACTTCATCGACCCCGGCTACCACGCCCTCGCCTCCGGCTCCCCGCCCCGCAACCTCGACCCCTGGTTGTGCGGCACCGCTGCCATCGCCCCGCTGGCTGCTCGTGCCGGGGATGGCGCCGATGTCCTCGTCATCGAAGGTGTCATGGGCCTCTTCGATGGGGCCAATGACGGGACGCCGTCGTCGACGGCCGATGTCGCCGCCCTGCTGCAGGCGCCTGTCGTCCTCGTCGTGGACGCGGCGTCGACGAGCGCGTCCGCAGCGGCCATCGTCCGCGGGTTCCGCGACCACGACCCTCGCGTGGTGCTCGCCGGCGTGGTGCTCAACCGAGTCGCCTCGGACATCCACGAACAGCTGCTCCGCGACGCCATCGCCCAGCTCGACGTCCCCGTCGTCGGCTGCCTGCGCCGCGACGATGCCTTGCACTGGCGTGACCGCCACCTCGGCCTCATCCCGGTGGCCGAACAGCCCGACATCGTCCGCCGTTCGCTCGACGCCCTCGCCCACCGCATCGACGAAGCCTTCGACCTCGGCACCGTCATGCGCATCGCCCGCGCTGCGCCGATCCTCACTGCGGACGACGTGGGCCTACCGTCGCACCGGGGATCGTGCCGCATCGCCGTCGCCGCCGGCCCAGCGTTCACGTTCGCCTATCACGACAACCTCGAGGCGTTCACCGCCGCCGGGGCCGACCTGGTGCCGTTCGACCCGATCAACGACGCCGCCCTTCCCGACGCCATCGACGGGCTCGTCGTCGGGGGCGGCTTTCCCGAGGTCCACGGCGACACGCTCGCCGCTAATTGGAGGCTGCGCAGCGAGGTCCGCAGCCGCGTTGGTCGGGGTCTGCCCACCTGGGCCGAGTGCGGAGGCCTGCTCTGGCTGGCCGACGAGCTCGACGGACGAGCGATGGCCGGTGTCGTCCCGGCACGGGCCGAGCTCGGCACCCGGCTGATGCTCGGCTACCGGCAGGCCGAGAGCCTCCTCCCCTCGCCGATCGGCCCGGCCGGCACCCTCTTCCGAGGGCACGAGTTCCACTACTCGTCTTGCACCCCCGCCGGTGAGGCGCTCCACCTGCGCAGCCGGTTCGTCGACCGACTCGACGGGTTCGCCACGCCGACGATGCTCGCCACCTACCTGCACTTCCATGCCGGCGGGGACCCGCACCCCGTCGAGGCCTTCGTCGATACCTGTCTCAACCGCCGTTGATGAGATCTCGAGCCGCGGCCTCGTCACCCCGGGCGAGGGCATCGATCGCGGCGTCGAGAGGAATCGCGCCGTGACGCCGGCGGCCGTCGACCCTCGGGCGTTGGGCCAGCAGCTCCGCCAACGACGCGAGCTGCGCGGGAAGCGCGGCGTCGATCCGCTCTTGGACCCAGCGGGCAAGGGAGGGGCTCGCACCCCCGGTGGTCACCCCGACCTCCACGCGGCCCCGCCGCACGACGGCGCCAAAGGTGACGTCCCCACCGTCGGCTTGGTCGGCTCGGTTGACCCACACGCCAGCCACCGATGCCGCGGCCGCAACCGCCCCGTTGACCTCCTCCGAACCCGCCGCCGCGACCACCAGCCACTGCCCATGCACGTCCTCGGGCCGGAACGGTCGCTCGTGCACCTCGGCAACCTCAGCCAGATCCTTTACCAGCGGTGCAGGATCGACGACGGTGACAACTGCGCCGGCGTCCACCAGACGATGCACCTTCTCCGTGCCCGCAGGGCCCGGCCCCGACCACCAACACCCGCCGTCCGGCGACTTCCGCGTGCAGGTGCAAGCGCATCGGCGGACGGTACCGCCGGCCGAGCCCTCGGACCGGCGCGAGAGTGAGACGGTGAACCTCACGTCCGGAGCAGCACGCGCATTGGTGTGGTCGCCATGACCTGGCCGCGGCCCATCCCCACGATCGGGGACGCGACCTCGGCGGCGACCCGCGCCGGGGACCCAAGAGGCTGGGCGTTCGAGCCTGTGATGATCGATGCCCTGTACCGAGCGATCCACACTCGTCGCGACATCCGACGGTTCCGGTCGGACCCGATCGAGCCGGCGGTCCTGCAACGCGTCCTCGGCGCTGCGCACGCTGCACCGAGCGTCGGTCACTCCCAACCCTGGCGGTTCATCCTCGTCGAGGATGCGGCAACCCGAGATCGCGCCGCCTGGATGGCTGACCGGGAACGACTGCGACAAGCAGGACAGCTGGAGCCCGCCGCCGCCGAGCACCTCCTCGACCTGAAGCTCGACGGCATCCGCGAGGCGCCCTTGGGCGTGGTGGTGTGTTGCGACCGGCGCGTACCGGCGGCCGGGGTGCTCGGCCGAGCCACGTTCAAAGACACCGACATGTGGTCATGTGCCTGCTCCATCGAGAACCTCTGGCTGACGGCCCGGGCCGAAGGCCTCGGCGTCGGCTGGGTCACGTTGTTCCCGCCTCATGAGCTCGCCGCGCTCGTCGGCCTTCCTACCGGCGTGGTCCCACTCGGCTGGCTGTGCATCGGCTGGCCCGACGAACGTCCGCCAGATCCCGGCTTGGAGCGCGCCGCATGGTCACGGCGCCTCTCACTCGACGAGGTGGTGCTCCACGAGCGTTGGCCGAACAACGACGATCCGATGCCACCCCGTTCCCGCCTTCGGGCACCGACCCCAACTGCGGTGGTCGACGCGCGCGACGGAGCCGACACCATCCTGAGCCCGCCGAGCTCGTTAGGAGTCCTCGACGCCATCGTCGACCGTGTCGTCGCACTTGGTCACGCCGACGTGCGCGGCGGGACGCTCGTGCTGGCCGGTGGCCGTCACCTGGTCGCCGACCTCTCGGTCAGTGCGTACGACGCGTCGATCACCGACGACGTGCTCAGCGCGGCCAAGGCAGGCCAAGCTCTCGGCCCGTCGACCGCGGCTGAAGCCGGTCTCGACGTCGTCGTCGTCGACGGCGGCAGCAGCTCCGGCAACCTCCGAGATGCGGACGCGTTGACCCAGCAGCGCGTATCGGAGCTGCTGGAGCAAGGACGCACCCTGGGAGGGACGGTCGCGCCCAATGGGCTCGTCGCGCTCGGTGAGGTCGGTGTGGGCAACACCACGGCGGCAGCAGCGCTGACCGCCCTGCTGCTCGGCCTCACCGCGGAGGGATGCGTGGGTCGTGGCGCCGGGGCCGACAGCGCCATGCTCCGACGCAAGCGCGACGTCGTGAACGCTGCGTTGCAACGGGTGCGCTCGGAGCAGCCCACGGCCGGACCCGGTGATCCGCTCCAGGCGATGGCGTGCCTCGGCGGGCCCGAGTTCGCCCTGCTGGTCGGTGTGACGGTGGGGGCGGTCGAGGCGGGCGCTGTCGTCGTGCTCGACGGGCTCGCAACGTCGGTCGCGGCGCTGGTCGCCGTGCTGCTGGAGCCGGCCGTGGCCATGCATCTGGTCGCAGGGCAGCGGAGCCGGGAAGTGGCCCACACCAGCGTGCTTGCCGAGCTGGGGTTGGAGCCTCTGCTCGACCTGCGCATCCGTGCCGGTGAAGGCGTCGGCGCAGCGATGGCAGCCGGTCTGCTCCTTCAGGCGATCGCAGTTCGCCGGACGGTCGCCCGTACGAGCTGACGACGGTGAGAGCCTCGAGAGGCGCTCAGCGAGAGGCCCTGCACTCACTCTCCGGATGAGGCCTGATCGTCGATGGGCTGAGTCGGCAGCGCTGGCCGGGGATGACACCTTGGTAGACGTCGAGGAACACGTTGAGCTGTGCGTGGCCGGAACAGCGTTGGCAGATCGCGAACCAGCCTCTTCGCCGGACCCGGTCTGTCTCTTGTTGTCCCCGGTTGTCTGTGGTGCTGCAGAATAAAGACAGAACGAGGGGCCTCCGAGTCGGCCTCATTGCCGGTCCGATCGCGGATTGGTAACCGGGGAGCAACCTCCTCAACGACCAGCCCAGCGGTCCAGGCCGTTCTCGTGGTGGATGATCCGCTCACGCAATCATGGACGTGCTCTCAGCTCCAGAAGCGCCACTCAGCCACATCCGGCCTGAGGGCGAGTTCGAGCGTGAGCATCGTCAGACCGCCATCGCGGCTCGGACCTCGTCGAGCGCGTTGGGGCCACCCTCGCCGCTGCCAGTGATGCGCCCCGACTCGAGGACGTAGTAGCTGCCCGTCGACCGCAGCGCGAACCCGACGTGCTGCTCGACCAACAGCACGGTGAGGTCACCGCGCTGGGTGAGGTCCACGATGACCTGCTCGATCTCGGCGACCACGTTGGGCTGAATGCCCTCTGTCGGCTCGTCCAGGATCAACAGACGAGGCTGGGTCAGGATCGTCCGGGCGATCGCGAGCTGTTGGCGCTGACCGCCCGACAGCAGGCCTGCGGGTCGACTCAACAGGTCCGTGAGCGCAGGGAAGGTGTCGAGCACCTCGTCGATCTCGGACTTCGTGGTCGAGACCAGCTGGAGGTTCTCCATCGTGGTCATCTGTGGGAAGCAGAGCTGGCCCTGCGGAACGTATCCCAGGCCACGATCGACCCGCCGGTTGGGGGCGAGCTTGGTGACGTCCTCGCCGTCGAGGAGGACCTTGCCCGACTTCACCGGGATCAGTCCCACGGCGACCCGCAACAACGTGGTCTTGCCGGCGCCGTTGTGGCCCATGACGGCCGCCGCCCCGCCGACGGGGATCGACACGTCGACGTCGAACAGGACCATCGAGCGCCCGTATCCCGCGGTAACTCCGAGGATCTCGAGCATCGGCTCAGCCACTGTTGACCACCTCTGCCACGGTCCCCAGGTAGACCTCTTGGACTCGTGGGTCCGCCTGGATCTCGGACACCGTCCCCTCTGCGAGCACCTTGCCAGCGTGCATGACCGTCACGAAGTCGGCATAGGTGCGCATGAAGTCCATGTCGTGCTCGATGACGACGATGGTCCGGTCACCGACGATCCGCTTCAGCAGCTCGCCGGTCTCGTCGCGCTCCTCGGTGCTCATGCCCGCGACCGTCTCGTCGAGGAACATCACCTTTGCGTCCTGTACCAGCAGCATGCCGATCTCCAGCCACTGCTTCTGGCCGTGGGCGAGGGTCCCGGCGGGGCGGTGTGCCAGCGCAGACAGGCCGATCGTCTCCAGAGCCTGTTCGACGATCTCGGGCACCTTTCGCCGGGGGAGCAGCAACCCCAGCGCCTTGCGGTGCAGGCCGGCGGCGATGTCGAGGTTCTGCAGGACGCTGATCTGTTCGAACACGCTCGCGGTCTGGAAGGACCTGCCGATCCCCAGGTGCACGATCTTGTGGGACTTCATGGTGAGCAGGTTCTGGTTCCGGAACTCCGCCGTGCCGGACCCGTGCGACAGCCCGGTGAGGGCGTCGACCAGGGTGGTCTTGCCGGCGCCGTTCGGGCCGATGAGGAAGTGCAGCCTTCCCTGCACGAAGGTGACGTCGACGCCCTGGATCGCCTTGAAGCCGTCGAAGTCGACGGTCAGGTCGTGGATCTCCAGGTAGTCGTCGCCGAGGAAGGAGTCCGTCATGCCACCGCCCTCGGGTGGGCGGAGGGCACGTCCGTGCTAGTCGACCGGCGCGACGCCAGTGCCTTCAGCTTTGGCAGCAGCGAGGCGATGCCGAGCGGGAGGAACAGCAGGACGAAGATGAACAACCCACCCTGGAAGTAGGTCCACTGGGTCGGGAACTGCTCCGACAGCGTGGACTGCCCGTAGCCGACGGCGATTGCGCCCAACGCCGGGCCGAGCAACGAGGCTCGTCCACCCAGGGCCACACCAGCGATCATCATGATCGATGCGGTTGCGTCGACGTTGGAGGGCGAGATGATGCCAGCGATCGGGACGAACAGGGCCCCGCCGACGCTCGCCATGATGGCCGCAACCACGAACGCCACCAGCTTGATGTTGGCGGGGTCGTACCCGAGGAAGCGGGCGCGCTCCTCGGCGTCGCGGGTTGCGACGAGCAGCTCGCCGTAGCGGCTTCGGTAGAGCTGCCAGACGATCACCAGGCAGAGGATCAGCAGGCCAGCCACGATCAGGTAGAGGTTCTTCTTGACCGTCGGGTCGTACAGGTTGTGACCGAAGAACGTGGTGAAGGTGTTCAGGCCGTTGAAGCCGCCGGTCTGCTTGATGGTTGCGATCAGCAGCGTCGAGAAGGCAACCGCCAGGGCTTGGGTGAGGATGGCGAAGTACGCGCCCTTCACCCGGCGCTTGAGTATGGCGTAGCCGAGGACGAACGACACGACTGCTGGCAGCGCGATGATGGCGAAGAGCGTGAAAGGCCCGCTGCGGAACGGCTCCCACCACCCGGGCATCGTGGCGTCGCCGTACAACACCATGAAGTCGGGGACGTTGCCAGGGCCTGCGGCCTCCAGCTTCATGTGCATGGCCATGGCGTAGCCACCGAGCCCGAAGAACACCCCCTGGCCCATGACGAGCATGCCGCCACGACCCCAGGCGAGGCCGATGCCGACTGCAGCGAGGGCCCAGCAGCAGTACTTGCCGAGGTTGCCGAGACGGAACGCGGTGAGCGAGCTGGGCGCCCAGACGAGCAGCACCAACGCCACGATGCCGATGCCGATCAATGGACCGTACGTGCGGAGCAGATCCGGGGAGGAGGACCGCTTCGGCGGGACGACGGACGGTTCGGGGGCGTGCGGCGCGGCGTTGTGCGCCTCGGACGCCTCGGTGGTGGTGGTCGTCATGCCAGCCCCCTGGTGCGAACGGTGAAGAGGCCCTGTGGGCGGAGCTGGAGGAAGACCACCACGAGGGCGAAGGTGATGACCTGCGCCATGCTGCCGCTGATCCAGTCGGTCAGGAACGCGGTGAGCACACCGACGGCCCAGGCGGCGATCACGGTGCCCTTGAGCTGGCCGACACCACCTGCGACGACGACGAGGAACGCCGGGATGATGTAGGTCGTGCCGAGCGTCGGGTTGGTGCCTGAGATGAGTGCGATGGCGACACCACCGACCCCCGCAAGGCCCGATCCGAGGAAGAACGTGATGCGGTCCACGTTGCGGGTCGAGACGCCCATCGTCTCGGCCAGCTCGCGGTTCTGCACCGTTGCCCGGATCTGCCGACCAAACGAGCTGTACTTCAGCACGGCGCCGAGCGCACCCAGTGCAGCGAGTGCCAGCACGATCGTGAAGAGCTGGCGGTGCGGCCAGTCGTAACCGAACACGGTGATGCTGCCGCGCATCCAGCTGGGCGGGCTCACCGGGTCGCCTTGGGCGCCGAAGATGTCCTTGGCGAGCTGTTGCAGGACCATGGCCACACCGACAGTCACCAGGAGGGTGTCGAGTGGGCGGCGGTACATCCACTGGATGATGGAGATCTCGAGCAGCAGCCCGAGGAGGCCGGCGACCACGAAGGCGACCGGGATGGCGACCACGATCGAGAGGCCAGTGCTGCTGATCACCTGCTGGGTGACGTACGTCGCGTAGGCGCCGGCCATGAGGAACTCGCCGTTCGCCATGTTGATCACGCCCATCTGCCCGAACGTGAGCGTCAGGCCGAGCGCAGCGAGGAACAGGATCGCCCCGATCGCAGTGCCGGTGAGGAAGGGAGTGGTGAGTGCGTCCATGGCCAGGCTTTCAGGAGTCGTCTGCGGGCGGGGTGCCCTTCCGGGTCGGGGTGCCGCGCAATTCACGCACGACACCCCCGGCGCCGGGTGGTGATTCGGGCTCGCCGGTGGCGAGCCGGGCGTCACTCCTGGTTCGGGTCCCACCAGTCGTAACCCTCGAGGAAGGGATCCGGCTCGATCGGCTCCTCGGAGGAGAAGACGATGTCGAACTGGTTGTCAGCGTTGATCTGACCGATCAGGCCGGTCTTGGAGATGTGGTGGTTCTCGCCGTTGACGGTGACCGTGCCCTCCGGTGACTCGAAGGTCACACCATCAGACGCTTCGTTCACTGCGTCGACGCAGAAGGACTCGGCCTTCTCGACCATTCCCTCGTAGAGGTACAGCGAGGTGTACGCCGCTTCCATCGGGTCCGACGTGGGGCGGTCCGAGCCGTACTCCTCTTGGAAGGCCTCGATGAAGGTGGCGTTCTCCGGGCTGTCGGCGCTTTGGAAGTAGTTCCAGGCTGCGTACTGTCCGGTGAGGTCCACGCCCATGGCGGGCGCCTCTTCCTCGGCGATCGACACCGAGATGATCGGCGAGCTGTCCGGTCCGAGGCCTGCCTCGTCGTAGGCCTTGATGAAGCCGACGTTCGATGCGCCGTTGATCGTGTTGAACACGAAGTCGGGTTCCGCTGCGGCGATCTTGGCGACCTGGGTCGTCCAGTCATCGCTGTCGAGCGGGACGTACTCCTCACCGACGATCTCGATGCCGAGCTCCTCGGCGTACTGCTTGATGATCTTGTTCGCAGTACGTGGGAACACGTAGTCGGAACCGGCGAGGAAGAGCGACTCGACGCCTTCTGAGGCGAGGAAGTCCATGGCCGGGATGATCTGCTGGTTGGTCGTCGCGCCGGTGTAGTAGATGTTCTCCGACGCCTCGAGGCCCTCGTACTGCACCGGGTAGAAGAGGAGTCCGTTGGCGCCTTCGACGACCGGCAGCATGGCCTTGCGGGAAGCGGAGGTCCAACCACCGAACACGGCAGCGACCTCGTCCTCGGTGAGCAGCTTGTTGATCTTCTCGGCGAACACGCTCGGCTCGCTCTGACCATCTTCTTCGACGAACTCGATCTGCTTGTCGAGGATGCCGCCGTCGGCGTTGATCTCCTTGGCGGCGAGCATGAGCGAATCACGGACGGTCTGCTCGCTGATGGCCATCACGCCCGACGTGGAGTTCAAGAACCCGAGCTTGACGGTGTCACCGTCGACGCACGTGCCCGAGGATGCCGCCTCGTCACCACTCCCGGAGCCGCTGGCGCTGGATGAGTCGTCGTCCGAGCCGCACGCTGCCGCCAAGAGCGACGGCGCGATCAGGACGACCAGGAGTGGTCGGAACAGGGTCTTCATGGACATGCACGCTCCCTTTCGATCCCGTACGGATGTGTACGAGCGGCGGCAACATATGCAAGGCCTGTGTCCTGTCGTGGTCCGGTCTGTTTCGTGCGCGTGACCATCAACGTCGGTTCAGGGAGCCTTCCGTCACCTTCTGGGCGCCGTCGCCCGCGTGATCAACGGAGACATGGCCAGAACAACGCTGTGACCAGGGGCTTCTATGGTGGTCGAGACCGGCATCGATCGGGTTCGGCACGTCCAGGCGGGGGCTCCCGACCGAAGTTGTTCGTGCAGAGGAGCACCGCGGCCTGTCGCTCGGCGATCATGGTTGCCGGCAACTCCACGCCGACAAGAGTGCGGTTCGTACTCGACGACGAAGCGCGCGTGGCCAGTGCCTTCCCTTCGGCCGTCGTGCAAACGAAATGCAAACGAACGAGCCGCGACGCGACGACCTGGAACGACACAGCTCGACATCCAGGATCGCAGAACGCCTGCTCAGCGGACTTATTCGGTACCTGACCTTCCAGGCCGTCACGGCACTGTGCAGACTGTAAATCTGCCGGCTCAGCCTTCGGAGGTTCGAATCCTCCCCGGCCCACCCTGGTCCTGAGCAGGACCTCTCCGCCAGGCGCGCACCACCGCTCGGCCGGCGACGTTGCGCCGTGGGGTGGTGCGATGACGGCGAGCTGCCGGACTGAGCGACGCCAGCGGGCCTTCGTGATCGTTTCTCAGCGCTCGTAGGTGGTGAGGTCGACCGCTTTGACGGTGGCCCACACCCGGGTGCCGGCGGTGAGGTCGAGATCAGCGACTGCCATGGGGGTGACCTCGGCGGTGACGGGCACGGGGCCGGCGAGGGTGACGCGGACCCGGTCGCGATCTGCTTCGAGGTCGGTGACGGTGGCAGCCCAGGTGTTGCGGGGGCTGCCGTCGGGGTGGCGGCGGTGCAGTGCGATGGCCTGTGGGCGGATGGCGATGGCGACGCGTGGCCCGGGGAGGGGGTCGGCGAGGGTGAGCTCGGCGCCGCTTTCGAGGCGGACGGTCCGCTCGCCGGTGGCGGTGCCGTGGAGGAGGTTGATGCCGACGAGCTGGGCGACGTAGCGGGAGGCGGGGTGGGCGGTGACGGCGACGGGGGTGCCGGCCTGGGTGATGCGGCCGGCCTCGAGGATGATCAGGCGGTCGGCGAGGACGAGGGCGTCGACGGGATCGTGGGTGATGAGGAGGCGGGCGCCGTCGAAGGTGGCGAGGTGGCGGCGCAGCTCGGTGCGGACCTGGAGGCGGGTGCCGGCGTCGAGGGCGGCGAGCGGCTCGTCGAGGAGGAGCAGGCGCGGGTCGGTGGCCAGAGCCCGGGCGAGCGCGACGCGCTGGGCCTGGCCACCCGACAGGGTGAGGGGCTTGGCGTCGGTGTGGGCGCCGAGCCCGAAGCGCTCCAACCACCGTCGGGCCTCAGCCCGGGCATCGGCCTTGCGCCAACCGCGGGCTCGCAGGCCGAAGGCGACGTTGTCGACGGCGGTGAGCCGGGGGAAGAGCAGGTGGTCCTGGAAGACGACGCCGATCGGACGGTGGGCGGTGGGGACGAAGGTGTCGGTGGCGGGCTCGTCGAGGACGGTGCCGTCGAGCTCGATCCGTCCCCGGTCGAGGGGTCGGAGACCGGCGACGGCGCGCAGGGCGGTCGTCTTGCCGGCGCCGTTCGGCCCGAGGATGGCGACGACCTCACCGTCGCCGACCTCGAGCTCCACGTCGAGGCGGAGGTCGCCGAGGTCGATCCCGAGGGCGGCGCTGAGCACGTCAGCCGGCGAGCCAGCGGTCCCGCAGGGGGAGGAGCACGGCGAGGGACACGGCGATGAGGACGAGGGAGAGGGCGATGGCGGCATCGCGGTCGGATTCGAGCGCGAGGAAGACCGCCAGCGGCATGGTCTGGGTGCGCCCTTGCAGGTTGCCGGCGAAGGTGACCGTCGCACCGAACTCACCGAGCGCTCGGGCCCAGCACAGCACGGCGCCGGCGATGATCGAGGGTGCGGCGTGGGGGATGGTGATCCGCCGGAAGATCGTCCACCGGCTTGCGCCGAGGGTGGCGGCGGCGTCCTCGTAGCGGGGGTCGGCGGCGCGCAGCCCGGACTCGACGGTCAGCACGAGGAAGGGCATGGCCACGAAGGTGTTGGCGGCGACGACGCCCCAGGTCGAGAACGGGAGCAGGAAGCCGGTCGAGTCGTAGACGGGACCGCCGAGGAGACCACGGCGACCGAAGGCGAAGAGCAGGGCCGCCCCTCCGACCACGGGGGGGAGCACCATCGGGAGCGTGATCAGCGCTCTCGCCGCTGATCGCCCGGGGAACCGGGTGCGGGCCAGCACCCAGGCCAGCGGGATCCCCACGACCAGCGAGATGCCGGCGGCGGCGAACGCAGTGGTGATGCTGAGGCGCAGGGCGTCGACCACGACGGGTCGGCCGACGAGACGGCCCAGGTCGGTCCAGGGCGTCCGCTGCAGGAGGGCCGCGAAGGGGATGGCGACGTAGGCGACGGCGGCGGCGGCCAAGGGGATGAGCAACCACGGGGTCCGGTCTTGTGTGGTCCTCCTCCTGCCCCGCCCCGTTGCGCTCACGCCGTCTGCTCTCGGCCTTCGGCCGGGCCGCTCGGGCCACGCGTGCTCGTCGCCAGCTTCACGGCGCCTCGAAGCCGTAGGAGGCGAGGATCTCCTCTCCTTCGTCGGAGACGACGAAGGCGACGAACGCGTCGGCGCCCTCGGTGTTGCCTGCGTCGCTGAGCGCGGCGATCGGGTAGGTGGCTGTGACGTTCTGCTCGGCGGGGATGTCGATGCCTTCCACGAGATCCCCGGCGGAGAGCACGTCGGTGCGGTACACGATGCCGGCGTCGAGGTCGCCCGCCTCGACCTTCGTCAGCAGCGACCGGACGTCGGGCTCGTTCGTGTCGATCGACGGGGTGACGCCGGCGGTGGCGAGGGCCTCCCGTCCGAACTGCCCGCACGGGACCTCCTCCGCGCAAAGACCGATGAGCAGGTCGCCCTCCACGAAGTCGGCCAGGCCGGTGACCCCCGCCGGGTTGCCTGCCGGCACGACGACCTGCAGCTGGTTGGCGACGAAGTCCTCCGGGGCGTCTGCGGCGCCGGCCTCGACGATCTGGTCCATGTTGGACTGGTTGGCCGAGGCGAACACGTCGGCGGGGGCGCCGGACAGGATCTGCTCCCGCAGGGCCGTCGACGCCCCGAAGCTGAGCTCCACGGTCACCTCGGGGCTGGCCGCCTCGAACGCCGGGCCGAGCTCCCCGAAGGCGTCGGTCAACGAGGCTGCGGCGAAGACCGTGACGGTGCCCTCGAGCGCAGCTTCCTGCGCATCGGTCGTCGTCGATCCCTCCTCGGGGGCGGTCGTGGCCGTGCCGGCGGCGCCCTCGACCTGATCGTCGTCACCGCACGCAGCGACGAGCAGGGTGACGGCGCACGCGAGGGCGACGGGCCGCATCGAGCGGAGCTGCATGCGTCCTCCAGGTCGTGCGATCGTTCGGGAACACCTCCGAGGGCGCTCGCGACAAGCTCGTGCTTTAGTCGCGATGAACCTAACAGGGCTGTGTCGGCGATGGATGAGCGGTCACTGCTCGGCCGGTCGTCATCATGGCAACCTCACGCTCGTGGAACGCCGGCCGACGTTGTCCGTCAACGAGTGGGCCGTCCTCGGGGTCCTGGTCGACAAGCCCCGACACGGCTACGACATCGCTGCAGAGCTGCGACCGGGCATGCCCATCGGGAACGTCTGGCGCCTCACCCGCCAGCTCGTCTACCGGGCGCTCCAACGCCTCGACGCCCTCGGCCTCGCCGAGCCGAGGCGGACCGAGCTCGGCGAGGCCGGTCGTCCACGCACCATCTACGGCCCCACGCGACGGGGTCGCGCTGCGCTCCGGTCCTGGCTCACGACACCTGTGGAGCACCTTCGCGACGTCCGAGGTGCGTTCCTGCTCAAGCTGGTGCTCCTCGATCGCCTCGGGCACGAACGCCACGCGCTCGTCGAGGCGCAGTGGGCCGCCTTCGCCGAGCTGCTCGACGACCTCGGTGCCCCACCACCCGGCGAGGACGTCGTCGCGACATGGCGCCACCACTCCGCCTGCGCCGTCGCCGCCTTCCTCGAAGCGCTCGACGGACCAGAGGGTGAAGGAGTCGCACGAACCCGACAGGCGCGTGGCTGACGCCCGGCGTTCGGGGGATCGGCGCAGCGAGCTTCCTCGCTGACGTCGGACATGAGGTTCCGACAGCGCTGCTGGTGAGCCTGCTCACGGTTCCAGCTTGCAACGCCCTGCTCGCCGCGCACCGCCGATCGGCGCGTGCCGTGCCGAGGGCACCCGTGTCCCGCCGCCGGCAGCTGGTCGGCTCGAGCCGGGCGTCAAGTCCACGCCTCGGGCGGTCGACAACCCGGCGTGAGCTCTCTACAGCCCGTCGTGCGGACCACATCGTCCGGTCCGTGGGGACGACCGACCCGAGCCCATCGAGCGGCCCGTTCCCGCTGCTGTGTCCGAGGAGCCCCATGATCTGTTCGAGCGCACTCGACGCTGCGGCGACCGCGACGAGACGACTCCGGCGGCGATCACCACTGACTCGTTTCGACATGGGCCTGCCGGCCGCCGGGCTGGCCCGGGCTCGCTGGTTCTACTGGGCGTTCTCCTTCGCCGTCAACGTGAGCTGCATCCCCGCCATCGTCATGCAGTCCGACGCCGCCCCCGGCTTCAAGGCGGCTGGTCTGGCTGGGCTCGCCACGCTGATGGTCGTCCGCATCGCCGAGTTCCGGCGCAATCGGTTGCTCCCGTTCTGGACCGAGCTGCCGCAGGCCGTGGCCCTGGCGTTCGCTGCGACGGCAGCCGGCCCGCTCGCCGGAGGTCTCGGCCTGTTCTTCACGGGATGCTTCTTCCGGGCCGTGTACGCCTCGACCCGCCGGACCATCCTCGTCACCCTCGGCGCAGTGGCGCTGCTCGCGGCGTGCGCCTCGGCCACCGTCCCGGGGTGGCAGAGGACCTTCACCAGCCAGGCGTTCGGCATCGCGGCGGCGACACTGCTCACCCGGATGCTCGTGGTCACGCTCACTCGCCAGAACGAGCTCGCGGCTGGCAACGAGCGCCTCTTGTCGGCGGTCTTCGACAACCTCGACGTGTCGGTGATGGTCGGGGGGACCGCCGATGGGCCCCACATGATGAACCGGGCGGCACGGGGACTGCACGAGGGGCTCGGCCTCCCCGAGGCGCCGTCGCCCTGGCATGACGCCGTCGCCGTCTACGCGGGCGACGGTCTCACACCGCTGCTGCCCGATGAGATGCCTGCGGCCCGGGCCCTGCGGGGCGAGCGCGTCCGAGACATGGCGCTCGTGCTGGGTCTCGCCGACGGCACCCGTCAGTACTACTCAGTCAACGCGGCTGGCTTCGGCGAGGTCGATGCCGGCACCCAGGTCGTGATCACGGTCCGCGAGGTCACCGAGCAGCGCGAGGCCCAGCTGGAGCTGGCGCACCTGGCTGCCCACGACCCCCTCACGGGCCTGGCGAACCGGACGTTGCTCACCGAGGCGGTGCAACGTGCAGTCGCCGCTGCTCGGGACTGCGGCGTCAGCGCTGCGCTCCTCCTGCTGGACCTCGACGGCTTCAAGCGCATCAACGACAGCCTCGGCCACGCCTTCGGCGACCAGGTGCTCCAGGCGGTCGCCGCCAGGCTCCAGTCGATCCTGCGGCCCCAGGATCTCGTCGCCCGGCTCGGCGGTGACGAGTTCGCAGTGCTCGTCGGAGATGGCGCTCGAGCAACCGAGCTGGCGCGTCGGATCTCCGAGTCCCTGAGCCGGCCGATGAGCCTGAGCCGCTCGCGGGTGACGGTCTCGGCCAGCATCGGTCTTGCGCAGGTGGCCTCTGACGAGGACGCCAGCGCCGTGCTGGCCGCCGCAGACATGGCGATGTACGCAGCGAAGGCCGCAGGCCCGGGCCAGGTGCGGACGTTCTGCGTCGACATGCGACACGCCCTGGACCATCGCCTGCACCTCGAAGCCGAGCTGCGGGCCGCAGTGAGCGACGACCAGTTCGAGCTGCACTACCAGCCCTACGTCAACATCGAGACCGGCACGGTCACCGGCACCGAAGCCCTCGTGCGATGGCGCCATCCCACCCGGGGGCTCCTCCTGCCCCCCGAGTTCATCCCGATCGTCGAGGACACGAGCATGATCGTCCCGCTGGGCCGTTGGGTCCTGCGCTCGGCCTGCTCCGCCGCTGCCGCCTGGCAACCTGCAGACCCGGCGCACCTGAGGACCCTGTCGGTCAACGTCTCTGCGCGACAGCTCGACGATCCCAGCCTGGTCGAGGACGTCGCCGCAGCGCTGGCTGCATCGGGGCTGCCGGGCCGAGCCCTCACGCTCGAGATCACCGAGAGCGCGCTCGTGGACGACTCGCCGAGCGTCCTCCAGCGCCTGCGGGCGCTCAAGGCCCTGGGGGTCATGATCGCAGTCGACGACTTCGGCACCGGGTACTCGTCCCTGTCGCGGCTTCGCACCTTCCCGGTCGACGTCCTCAAGATCGATCGCAGCTTCGTCCAGGACGTCGAGAGCCATGCGGGCAGGGCGCTCGTGAAGGCCATCGTCGCCCTGTCCGACGCCCTCGGGCTCGACGTGGTCGCCGAAGGTGTCGAGTCGGCGGGCCAGGCGCGCCAGCTCGCAGCGCTCGGCTGCCACATCGCGCAGGGGTACCACTTCGCCAGACCGGCTCCTGCGTCGACCATGAGCTGGGTCCCCAAGCCTGCGATGGCGTGAACGGCGGGCGCCCTCCCCCGAAGCGCGAAGAGGTGCCGGGGCGCGCCGGTGGACACGCGCTGTCCACTCCGGTTGGGCGTCCACTCTCGATGCGAGGCGGGAACGGTCGGTGGGACCACCGTGGGGGACATCCGACGCAACCGGCCCCGTTGACGTCGAGCCGGGTGTCGGACGCGACGCTGACCGAGCCACGGGCGGGGACGATCCCCCTCGCGGTCCTCGTGGCGATGCGCTGAGCTGCCGGGCGCGAGCCCAGGGCAGGCCCTCAGGGCGAGGGATGTCTCGCGATCCTCGCCATCAGGGAGGCGGCCACGGCCAGCACTCGGTCACGGTCGTAGGTGACGACGTAGTCGAAGCGCCGCTCGGCGTCGGGGCCCCGGTCGTGGAGGTCGGTTGCGGCCAGTGCGGCGGCGAAGTGGGGCCCGACCACTGCCACCGCCCACTCGTCGACCAGCGGGTCGTCCCTCCAGAGGTGGCCGCCCCGCACGCCGGGAGCAGGTTGTTCGTCCATGCCCACGCCCAACGCGCCGACGAACGCAGCGTCCCTGGCGAGGGCGGCGTAACGGCCCCGCGTGGCGGGGGTGAACCGCTCATCGGTCTGGAACGCGCTCAGGACGACCCCGGGGGCGCCGAGCTGGGATGCCTGGCGCTCGAGGTGCCAGCTCATCTCCAGCAGCAGAGGCTTGGTCGAACGGCTGAGCGGCCGGCCCCCGGCGGCGGCAGCCACGACCGACCGGCTCGCAGCCGCCGGCACAGGCCAGACGGTGACGCCACCCCCGCCGTTGCGGCCGACGTCGGCGGGCAGCGGTCCCGGCCGCCCGAAGAGCCAGCCCTGGCCCACGCTCGCACCCATGGCGCGTGCGGCGGTGAGGTGGGCATGGTGCTCGATGCCCTCGGCCAGGACGAGCGCACCAGTGCGCTCGCTCTGCGCATTGACAGCGCTGACGATGGCGGCGACGTCGGCGCTCGGGCGTTCCTGGACGAGGCTGAGGTCGAGCTTGATCACGTCCGGCTGCAAGAACGGCATGAGTGCCAGCGACGCCATCTCGGCGCCCACGTCGTCGAGGGCGATGCCCCACCCCGTGGCCCGGACTGCGGAGACCATGCCGAGCAGCTCGGCGGGGGCGACCACGAGCGAGCGCTCCGTGACCTCGACCACCACGTCGAGCACCCCGCTCGCCTCGCGCACGGCAGCGAACGCCCGCCCCGTCGGAGGCGCATGCGTCGCATCGGGCTCGACGTTGACGAACAGGCTGACCGAGCGGGTCATCCCCGCCTCCAGCGCGCCGCGCAGCGCTGCCAGGCGACACGCCCAGTCGAGCTCGCCGAGCCTCCCGGCCCTCCGCGCCACGGCGAAGAGGCGGTCCGGCCCCTCGAGGGGGGAGCCGACGGGGCCCCGGGCCAGCGCCTCGTAGGCCACCGGGCGGCCGGTCGCCAGGTCCACGATCGGTTGGTACACGGCTCGCACGGCCCCGTCGCCGAGGATCTCGGCGAGCTCAACGAGCTCCGCCAGCTCGTCCCGTACCTGCACGTCCACCATCCCAGTGCTTCGTCGTCCACCATGCGGGCCTTGAGCGCTGCGCGACCCTGGACGGGACATCGGAGGAGACCTCGCTCCGCGCTACAGCAGGCGCTGCATGACCACGACGTCGAGCCAGCGCCCGAACTTGCGGCCGACCTCACGCTCGGTGCCGACAGAGTCGAAGCCGAGGCTGGCGTGGAGGCCGATCGACGCCTCGTGCCCGCCCGCGATCCTGGCCATCACCGCATGGAAGCCGGATGCCGTGGCGGTGTCGAGCAGCGCCGTGAGCAGGACCTTGCCGACGCCCAGGCCCTGGTGGTCCCGTCGGACGTAGACGGAGTCCTCGACCGACGTGTTGTAGGCGGGCCGGTCCCGGTACGGCGACAGGCTGCCGAACCCTGCGACCCTGCCGGCGTCATCCACAGCCACCAGGGCCACGTGTGCCCCGGACCGTGCTGCGAGCCACCGTTGCTGGGCCTCGGCCGTCCTCGGGACCAGGTCGAAGGTGACCGTCGAGGTCGTGACCTCGAGGTTGTAGATCGCCCGGATCGCTTCGGCGTCGCCCTCGACCGCCAGCCGGACCTCCACCGGCGCACCCTACCGAGCGCCGTCGGCGGCGGTCCCCGACAGAGGCCTCGCAGGTGCCCGTCCCCGGCGACTTCGAGGGAGGATCTCCACGGCGATCGACTTGCGGGCCGAGACGAGCCGACCGCTACGCTGACGCTGCCCACACGAGCGGGCGCGCCCCCTTAGCTCAGTCGGTAGAGCGTTTCCATGGTAAGGAAAAGGTCGTCAGTTCGATTCTGACAGGGGGCTCCCCAGGCGGCGTAGCTCAGTTGGTGAGAGCGCTCGGCTCATAATCGAGAGGTCGCTGGTTCGAGTCCAGCCGCCGCTACCAGGGTCAGTCACGCAGCACTCCCAAGCCAGCTCCCGAAGCCAGCTCCCGAAGAGAGAAGAACCATGGCCAGCGACAAGCGCATCAAGGTCACCCTCGCCTGCGAGGTGTGCAAGCGTCGGAACTACATCACCATGAAGAACAAGCAGAACGACCGCGAGCGCATCGAGATGAAGAAGTACTGCCGGTGGGACCGCTCCCACACCACCCACAAGGAGACGCGTTAGCCGCGTCGCCGTTGCGGGCGCGAGCGCCGGACCCAGGGCCCGCACGAGGCCGAGGAGGGACCTCCGTGGCGATCCCGAGGTCGGACCACCGCAGCACCCGTCGGCGCCCGGAGGAGCTCGGGCCGCTCGTCCTCGCAGCCCGTGAGGGTGATCGAGCGGCGTTCGAGCAGCTCGTGCTGGCCACGTCGTCCGACACCTACAGCCTGGCCCACCGCCTCGTCGGCAACGACGACGATGCGTGCGACGTGGTGCAGGAGGCGTACCTCCGGGCGTTCCGCGGCATCCAGCGCTTCCGGGGCGACGCGCAGTTTTCGACCTGGCTGCACCGCATCACGGCGAACTGCGCCGCCACCCACCTCGGGCGCCGCCTGCGCCACCGCCACGAGCAGCTGGGTGAGGACGACGCCCTGCTCGACACCTCGCCGGCACACGATCCACCCGCCGTGGCCGAGTCCCACGCACTCCGAGACCGCGTCACCGCCGAGCTCGCCGAGCTCCCCCCCCGGCTCCGGGCGGTGGTCGTGCTGCGCGACGTCTACGACCTGCCCCACGAGGCGATCGCCGCCGAGCTGGGCATCTCCGTCGCCGCGACCAAGGTGCGCCTGCACCGTGCCCGCAAGCGCCTCAGGGAGCAGCTCTTCCCCCTGCCTGGCGAGGAGGAGGCGGTCACGCGTGCGCTGTGACGACCTGGCTCGGGCGCTCTCGGCCGCGGGCGACGAGCCGCTCCACGGTCGGGCCCGCCGCCACGTCGACTCGTGCCTGCGCTGCCAGGCCGAGCTCGTCCAGTACCGGAAGCTGATCAGGGTGCTGCGCACCCTTCGGACCGAGGTGCTGGGGCCGGGGGCGAGCCGTGCGGCGGACATCCTCGTGGGCCTCGAGGAGGCAGGGGAGCGGTCCGCCCTCCGCTCGCTGCTGGTCGGTCGGCGTCCCCCGCGCCTGCGGAGCGTGGCCATGGCCACTGCGGCCGCAGCCGGCGCCGGCGCCGCCGTGGCCGCTCGGAGGCGGGCTCGGGGGGCGCTCGGGTGAGGGGTGGTGGAGGGGGGCCGGCGGGCAAGAGGGCTATCGTTGGACGACAGGCGCAGAGGGCAGTAGCTCAACTGGCAGAGCATCGGTCTCCAAAACCGACGGTTGGGGGTTCGAGTCCCTCCTGCCCTGCTCCTCATGCGAGGGTGGCCCCTCCCTCTCCACGAACCGACCAGCACGGGTGGCACACATGTCGATGAACCGAGAGACCAAGCGCATGCTCCAGCGCCAGGGGGAGCTCGGGCCCGACGGCGAGCCCGTCCGGGCCAAGCCGCAGCAGCAGGCCCGCCCGACCGGCGGGGCCCCGAAGGAGCGACGCACGCCGCCCAAGCAGTACGTCCGGGAGGTCAGGGGCGAGCTGCGCAAGGTGGCCTGGCCGACCAGGCAGGAGGTCGTTCGCTACTCGATCATCGTCCTGCTGACCATCGTGGTACTGACGACCATGATCTTCGCCCTCGACTACGTGTTCACCCGCGGCGTCTTCTACCTCTTCGATTCGTGAGCGTGATGTCTGACAACCCAGCAAGTGATGAGTCCGCCGCCTCCACCGGAGCGCCTCACGGTGGCGACGTCGAGGATCTCGAGACCGTGGGCCGTGCAGGCGACGTCGGATCCCCTGACGACGACAGCGCCCCCGTCTCGATCGGCGACACCGAGGCGCCGGCGCCCGGCGGCGCTGTCGAGGACCTCGAGACCGTCAGCCGCATCGGTGAGGTCGACCTCGCCGAGGCATCGGTCGAGGCCACCGCTGTGGGCGATGCCGACGAGGTCGTCGACGCCGAGGACCTCCTCGTCGAGGAGCCCAGGGCGCCCAGGGTCAGCCCCTACGACAAGCCCGGCAGCTGGTACGTCGTGCACACCCAGTCGGGTTACGAGAACAAGGTCAAGAGCAACCTCATGAGCCGCATCGCGTCGATGAACATGGAGGAGACGATCTTCGAGGTCGCCATCCCCATGGAGGACGTCGTCGAGTTCAAGAACGGCAAGAAGGTCGTGGTCTCCAAGAAGGTGTACCCCGGCTACCTCTACGTCCGGTGCTTCTTGGAGGACGCGTCCTGGGACGTGATCCGCAACACGCCCGGAGTGACCGGTTTCGTCGGCTCGGGCACCACGCCGGTGCCGCTCAGCCGCAAGGATGTCGAGGGCGCCCTGTCCGAGCCGGACGAGGACGACGTCGACACCCCGGCCCGCCGCCAGAAGCCGAAGATGGAGTACGAGGTCGGCGAGAGCGTCCGCGTCAAGCAGGGTCCCTTCGCCGACTTCTCCGGCCAGATCGCGGAGATCAACGCCGACCAGCTCAAGGTGAAGGTCCTCGTCAACATCTTCGGCCGGGAGACCCCCGTCGAGCTCGAGTTCGCCGAGGTCGCAAAGCTCTAGCGGTTCGATCGAGGGTGCGCGAGTTGCCCCCGGTCCCGCCGGCCGCCACACTCGACGGTCCGCCCGTGCCCGTGCCCGGGCTCGCACGCAATGCCGGCGCGGAGCCGCCACGCAGTCGAGGCACCAGCGCACGAAGCCCGTCCACACCTGAAGAGAGAGCAGGCTCACCATGGCCAAGAAGAGGGTCAAGGCCATCGTCAAGATCCAGATCCCGGCTGGCGCGGCGACCCCCGCGCCTCCGGTCGGGACGGCGCTCGGCCCGCACGGCGTCGCCATCATGGACTTCTGCAAGGCGTACAACGCCGCCACCGAGGCGCAGCGCGGCACGATCGTCCCGGTGGAGATCACTGTCTTCGAGGACCGGTCGTTCAGCTTCATCACCAAGACCCCGCCCACACCGGTGCTCATCCGCGACGCCGTCGGGCTCGCCAAGGGTGCCACCAGCCCCGGCAAGGAACAGGCCGGCGTCCTCACCCAGGAGCAGCTGACCGCCATCGCCGAGACAAAGATGCCCGACCTCAACGCCAACGACCTCGACGCCGCCAGGCTGCAGGTCGCAGGCACCGCCCGCTCCATGGGCATCAAGGTCGCCGACTGAGACCCGCCCGGTCGACGAGACCGGGCCTGCACCACCTTCGATCCAGGCCGCCTCAGGACCACCTCGCCGAGGCGGCGACCACCGACAGCACCGGTGAACCGGTGCGGAGGGAGCCACCATGGCGCAAGGCAAGAAGTACCGCGACGCCGCACGTCGCTTCGACGGCGATCAGCTCCACGCACCCGGCGAGGCCATCGACATCGTCAAGAACCTGGCCTCGGCCGGGTTCGACGAGACCGTCGAGGTCGCCGTCCAGCTCGGCGTCGACCCCCGCAAGGCCGACCAACAGGTCCGCGGCACCGTCGCCCTGCCCGCAGGGACCGGCAAGGACGTGAGGGTGGCGGTCTTCGCCTCGGGTGGCTCCGCCGCCGAGGCCCGGGCCGCCGGAGCCGACCACGTGGGGGCCGAGGACCTCGTGGAGCAGGTGCGTGGGGGCATGCTCGACTTCGACGTCGCCATCGCCACCCCCGACCTGATGGCCCAGGTCGCCCAGCTCGGCCGCACGCTCGGCCCACGCGGCCTCATGCCCAACCCCAAGACCGGCACCGTCACCATGGACGTCGGCAAGGCAGTCGGGGAGTTCAAGGGCGGGCGGGTCGAGTACCGCACCGAGCGCCAGGGCGCCAACGTCCACGTGCCGCTGGGCAAGGCGAGCTTCTCGGCCGAGGCCCTCGTCTCGAACTTCCGGGCCGTGCTCGACGAGCTCCAGCGGGTCAAGCCGGCATCCGCCAAGGGTCGCTACCTGAAGCGCATCAGCGTGTCGTCGACCATGGGCCCCGGCGTGAAGGTCGACCCCGGTCGCCTGAAGCCCGAGACCACGACCCCGGCTGGGCAGCCCTCCTCCGTCTGACCCGCCACGTCGTCTGGCGGACTCGCACCGTCGCCGGTACGCTCGCCCTCACAACTTGATCTGCTCGCCGCAGACATCTGGTGCGCCCCCGGGTGCCGAAGGGGCCCCACGGCCCGCCCGACGAGGCGAACCGACGTCATCTTTCGACGGGGTTCGCGCAGTGCGCGAGCCCGTCCCCGTCCGGCGGGTGCCTCACTGAGGTGCACCGGACCACGAGAGGTGGCAATGACCGACACCGGAGCGATCGAAACCGGCCGGGCGCCGCGACCCGAGAAGGTCGCCATCGTCGACGAGGTGAGGTCGCGACTCGAGGGCTCCTCGGCCGCCTTGCTCACCGAGTACCGCGGGCTGAAGGTGAGCGAGCTGGCGACGTTGCGCACCGCGCTGACCGCTGCCGGCGGCGACCTGAAGATCTACAAGAACACCCTCGTCCGCTTCGCCGTCCGGGACCTCGGCATCGACCTCGACGAGGCGATGCTCGTCGGGCCGACCGCCATCGCCTTCGTCGACGGCGACGCCGCCGCCGTGGCCAAGGCCCTGCGTGACTACGCCCGCACGAACCCGAACCTGGTCGTCAAGGGCGGTGTCCTCGGGTCGAGCGCGCTCAGCGCGGCCGAGGCACGCGCGCTCGCGGACCTGCCGTCCAGGGACGTGCTGCTGGCCCGCCTGGCCGGCGGTCTGGCCGCCCCGCTCGTCGGGTTCGCCGGGCTGCTCCAGGCCCTGCCCCGCAACTTGGCCTACGGCCTCAAGGCGCTCATCGACAAGGGTGGCGACCCCGCTGGCCAGACAGGCGCGGCCCCAGCCCCCGTCGCCGAGGACGTCCTCACCGAGGGTCCCGCCGCTCTCGCCACCGGTGATCTCGTCGAGGAGATACCCGCCGTCGGCGCTGCGCCGATCGTCGATGACGCCCCGGCCGACGGCGCGCCGGCAGCCGACCCCGCCACACCCGCACCTGTCGAGGGTGCTTTCGCCGCAGGCGACCCCACCGAGGCCGCGCCTGACCCCGCCGTCGACGCTGCGCCCGAGATCCTCGCCGCCGCCCCTGCCGAGGGCGCTCCTGTCGTCAGTGACGTCCTCGAGGGCGGACCTGCCGGTGGTGCTGCGCCGGTCACAGACGAGATCCTCGCCGATGCCCCGGCCGAGGGCGCCCCCGCCGCAGGTGGCGCCCCCGTGGCCTCGTCATCAGCTCCGGCCGGGACGAGCGACGCAGAACCCGACGCCGAGGTGGCACCCGCCGCCGAGGTCGAGATCACCGGAGCCGCGCCTGCGGCCGAGGCCGACACCGAGGGCGAGGCCACACCGGCCGAGACCACCGACACGCCTGAGGAGGCGAGCTGACATGGCTACCAAGGAAGACATCCTGGACGCGATCTCGAGCATGACCGTGCTCGAGCTGAGCGAGCTGCTGAAGGATTTCGAGGAGAAGTTCGGCGTGACCGCCGCGGCCCCGGCAGCCGCAGCCGCACCCGCAGGCGGCGGTGGTGGCGCTGCCGCCGAGGAGGTCGAGGAGCAGGACGAGTTCGACGTCGTCCTCACCGCCGCCGGCGACAAGAAGATCCAGGTCATCAAGGAGGTGCGCACCCTCACCAGCCTCGGCCTCAAGGAGGCCAAGGACCTGGTGGACGGCGCTCCCAAGGCCGTCCTCGAGAAGGTGTCCAAGGAGGACGCCGAGAAGGCCAAGACCGCCCTCGAGGGCGCCGGCGCCTCCGTCGAGGTCAAGTAGCCCCCAGGCGCACCGACGAGGTGGTGGCCCCGTTGGAGCCGAGGCGCTCGCCGTACGACCGACCTCGAAGGTGGTCCCAGGGCTGAGCCGACCGAGTCCACCGCCGACCGGTGGCCCCGACGGTGGCGGTGGAACCGACCCCCAGCGGACAGAGAGCACCGTCGCCGCGGCCTCCCTCGCACGGTGGCGGTGACCTCGGCCTTGGCGCGACCCGTGCCGCCGCACGCGACGTGCCGCCACCCGCTCGTGCGCCGGGTGGCGGTGCTCCTGGACCTCAGGGCGGCGTCACCGCCCCCCAGCCGAGAGACGCAAGGGTGTCAGGGGCGACGGCGGGCGACGTCGAAGGCGAGGACGGCAGCGGCGCTCGCCACGTTCAGGGACTCGACGTCCCGAGCCATCGGGATGGCGAGCCAGCGGTCGACGAGGGCGTCCACCCCCGGGGAGATCCCGTCGGTCTCGTTGCCCAGCACGTAGGCGGCCCGCTCCGGCAGCTCTGACGTGAAGAGCACCTCGGCGTCGTCGGTCCGCATGCCGTGGACCACGAGGCCGGCGTCGACGAGAGCGGCGGTGCCAGCCACGGCGGACGGGCATCGCAGGATCGTCGTGCGCAGCGCGACGCCGGCGGAGGCACGCACCACGAGCGGGCCGATGTCGGGGCTCCCCGCCTCCGGAAGCACCACCCCCGACAGGCCTGCCCCGGCCGCCGATCGGATGATCATTCCGACGTTCGAGGGGTTCGTCACGCCGTCGAGCAGGAGGAGCGAGGCGGCCGCACCGGGACCCAGGCGTGCCAGCCACCGGTCGAGCGGCTCGATCCCAGCCGCAGCGACGTCGGCGACGACCCCCTGGTCGTGTCGGGCGTCACCGGAGATCCGGCTGATCTTCTCCGGCGGCAGCCGCTTCACGACGACGCCCCGCCGGGCGGCGGCGGCGAGCACCTCCTCGGAGAGCCGGCCACGCGACGTCCGGTCGAGCAGCACCTGGTCGACCTCGACGTCCCCGTCGGCGAGCGCCTCGAGCACCGCAAGACGACCGTAGATCGTGATCGAGGTGCTGGCGTTGCGAGCCACGGCCGGCGACCGTACCGGTGGCACGGCGCCAGGGCGACGGAGATGTCGGTCGAACCGGCTCACGAGGGTCCGAGACTACCGCCGCGTTGCGGGGGGCGGCAGGGAGGCAGTGCCGTCAGCTCCTCGGAGTCCGAGATCACCACTTGCGGGCGGTTGCACCTCACGAGCGCTGGTCGGTGGTGGATCGTTGACGGACCGGTGGACACGTCGTATCTTCTTGGCAGCCAGGCGCAGCCCCGAGGGGGCTTGCATCGCCAGTTGCCTTCGTACGCGGCTCCCGGTAGGTTTGCAGGTTGCCGTGCCCGGGCGCCCTGCTTCGCCGACCTCTCCGTCGGATGAGCGAGCCCAGCATCGCCATGCCCCGCTCGCCCTCCTGCCCTGAGGAGCACTCGTTGCCCACTGCCCCTGTCGCCCGGGACCGCTACTCCTTCGCGAACCTCGATGAGGACCTCGAGCTCCCCGACCTCATCAGCATCCAGCGTTCGAGCTTCGAGTGGTTCCTGCACCACGGGCTGGCCGAGACGTTCCGCGACATCAGCCCGATCGAGGACTTCTCCGGCACCCTCCGCCTCGAGCTCGAGTTCGACCCCGAGGACGAGGACCTCCGTCCGCCGCCCAAGTTCAGCGTGGAGGAGTGCAAGGAGAAGGACATGACCTTCTCGGCCCCCATCTTCGTTCGGGCCCGCTTCATGAACGCCTCCACGGGTGAGATCAAGGAGCAGACCGTCTTCATGGGGGACTTCCCGATGATGACGGAGAAGGGCACCTTCATCATCAACGGCACCGAGCGGGTCGTGGTGTCCCAGCTCGTCCGCAGTCCCGGCGTCATCTTCCAGCCGGGTGAGCGCTTCCGCCTCCGCAACCTGGCCAAGCACCAGCTCGTCACCGGGACCATCCACCCCTACCGCGGCGAGTGGATCGAGTTCGACGTCGAGCAAAAGCCCGGCAAGGACGTCACCGCCGGCACCCGCGTCGCCCGGAAGCGCCGCCTCAGCCTCTTCACGCTCCTGCGGGCCCTCGGCTACGACGAGGAGCAGCACCCCGGCTTCCTCGACGCCCTCGTGCGCCACTTCGACTTCCTCGAGGGCCAGTGGGAGAAAGACAAGCTCATCGCCCCCACCCAGGAGGAGGCGCTGATCGAGATCTACAAGCGCGCCCGCCCCGGCGAGCCCCCGACCCCCGACGCCTCGCGCAACTACTTCGAGAACGCCTTCTTCAACTCGAAGCGCTACGACCTCAGCCGGGTCGGTCGCTACAAGCTCAACCGCAAGCTCGGTCCCGAGGTCGCGAAGCTCACCGGCCTGTTCGGCCTGCCCGACCTCGATCACCCCGAGGTCGACCAGTCGACGCTGTCGCGCGTCGAGGTCCTCGCCGCCTGCACCTACCTGTTGCACCTCGCCAACGGCGAGGCCGGCTACCGCCTCGACGACCAGGACCACTTCGCCAACCGCCGCATCCGCAGCGTGGGCGAGCTGATCCAGAACCAGGTCCGCATCGGGCTCTCCCGCATGGAGCGGGTGGTGCGCGAGCGCATGACCACCCAGGACGTCGAGGCGATCACGCCCCAGACCCTCATCAACATCCGCCCCGTCGTCGCTGCCATCAAGGAGTTCTTCGGGACCTCCCAGCTGTCGCAGTTCATGGACCAGGTGAACCCGCTGTCGGGCCTCACCCACCGCCGTCGCCTGTCGGCGCTCGGTCCCGGTGGCCTCTCCCGCGAGCGGGCCGGCTTCGAGGTGCGAGACGTCCACTTCTCGCACTACGGCCGCATGTGCCCGATCGAGACGCCCGAGGGTCCCAACATCGGCCTCATCGGCGCCCTGTCGACCTTTGCCCGGGTGAACGAGTTCGGCTTCATCGAGTCGCCCTACCGCAAGGTGAGCGACGGCTCTGTCACCGACGAGATCGTCTACCTCGCTGCCGACGAGGAGGAGGAGTACGTCGTCGCCCAGGCGAACGCCGCCCTCGACGAGAGCGGCCGGTTCAAGGAGAGCCGCGTCCTCGTTCGCCGCTCCCCGCAGTCGGCCTCGCTGTCGGACCTCAAGCTCCAGCTGGAGCGGGACGTGTTCTTCGGCGCCACCACCGAGATCAGCGCAGTGCCGCCGGAGGAGGTCCAGCTCATGGACGTCTCCCCCAAGCAGATCGTCAGCGTCGCCACCGCCCTCATCCCGTTCCTCGAGCACGACGACGCGAACCGCGCCCTCATGGGCGCCAACATGCAGCGCCAGGCCGTCCCCCTCCTGCGGGCCGAGGCCCCCTACATCGGGACCGGGGTCGAGGCGCGGGCCGCCTACGACGGCGGGGAGATCATCCTCGCCGAGGGCGACGGCACCGTCACCGACGTCAGCGCCGACTCGATCACCGTCGAGTACCGAGCCGGTGGGGGGGCAGGCCGGGGCGGTCGCCGGGTGCACCGCCTCACGAAGTTCCGCCGGTCCAACCAGGACACCTGCATCAACCAGAAGCCCCGGGTGTCCGAGGGCGACACGGTGCAGCTCGGTGCGCTGCTGGCCGACGGTCCCTCCACCGACATGGGCGAGCTCGCCCTCGGTAAGAACCTCCTCGTCACCTACCTCCCGTGGGAGGGCTACAACTTCGAGGACGCCATCATCCTGTCCGAGCGCCTGGTGAAGGACGACGTGCTCACGTCGATCCACATCAAGAGCCACGACATCGACGCCCGTGACACCAAGCTCGGCCCCGAGGAGATCACCCGGGACATCCCGAACCTCTCCGAGGAGATCCTCAAGGACCTCGACGAGCGGGGCATCATCCGCATCGGGGCCGACGTCGCCCCCGGCGACGTCCTCGTCGGCAAGGTCACCCCCAAGGGCGAGACCGAGCTCACCCCTGAGGAGCGCCTGCTGCGGGCGATCTTCGGCGAGAAGGCCCGCGAGGTCCGCGACACCAGCCTCAAGGTGCCCCACGGTGAGGCCGGCAAGGTCATCGACGTCCGGGTGTTCAGCCGTGACGAGAGCCACGAGCTGCCCCCCGGCGTCAACCAGCTGGTCCGGGTGTTCGTGGCCCAGAAGCGCAAGATCAGCGTCGGTGACAAGCTCGCCGGCCGCCACGGCAACAAGGGTGTCATCTCCAAGATCCTCCCGATCGAGGACATGCCCTTCATGGCTGACGGCACCCCCGTCGACATCATCCTGTCGCCTCTCGGCATCCCCTCCCGGATGAACGTGGGCCAGATGCTCGAGGCCCACCTCGGGTACGCAGCCCGCTGGGGCTGGGACGCCCCTGAGTCCGGGAGGGTCGGTGAGGACCCCATCCGTGGCACCGAGACCAAGACCCGGCCCACCACCAAGCCCTCCACCTTCATCGCCACGCCCGTCTTCGACGGAGCCCACTGGGACGAGGAGGAGGACGCAGGCAAGCACCCCACCATCAAGAAGATCTTCCAGTCCCTGAACCCCGAGTCGACCGACGCTGCCTACGGCGACGACGGTCGCCTCATCGGGTCGGACGGCAAGGTCACCCTCTACAACGGGCGCACGGGCCAGGCCTACGACAACCCCGTCGTGACCGGCTTCGTCTACATCTTGAAGCTGGCTCACCTCGTGGACGACAAGATCCACGCCCGGTCCACGGGTCCGTACTCGATGATCACCCAGCAGCCCCTCGGCGGGAAGGCCCAGTTCGGCGGGCAGCGCTTCGGTGAGATGGAGGTTTGGGCCCTCGAGGCCTACGGCTCGGCCTACTGCCTGCAGGAGCTGCTCACGATCAAGTCCGACGACGTGCTCGGCCGGGTCAAGGTCTACGAGGCCATCGTCAAGGGCGACAACATCCCCGAGCCGGGCATCCCGGAGTCCTTCAAGGTGCTCATCAAGGAGATGCAGGCCCTGTGCCTCAACGTCGAGGTCCTGAACACCACCGGGGACCAGATCGAGATGCGCGAGCTCGACGAGGACGTCTTCAGGACTGCCGAGGAGCTGGGCATCGACTTGTCCCGGCCGGAGCGGGGGTCTGACGAGGAGGACGCTCGTCGTCTGGCGGAGCGGGCTGAGCGGGGGATGTAGCGCTGCTTTCGTCGGTGGCGCCCCCGGCTGGGTGGGTCCTGTCCCTCAGGGACCCTTCCCACCCTCCTCCGTCGGGCAGGCCCCTTCCCTACGGGCCACCCACCCGGCCTCGTCTGCAGGCCGGGCAAGTCGATTTGTTGTGTGTATGAGAAGTGCGGCACCAGTGAGCGGGAGCATCCATGCTTGATGTCAACGATTTCGACCAGCTTCGCATCGGTCTGGCGACCGCTGATTCCATCCGGACGTGGTCGAACGGCGAGGTGAAGAAGCCGGAGACGATCAACTACCGCACGCTCAAGCCCGAGAAGGACGGCTTGTTCTGCGAGAAGATCTTCGGTCCGACGAAGGACTGGGAGTGCTACTGCGGCAAGTACAAGCGCGTGCGCTTCAAGGGCATCATCTGTGAGCGCTGTGGGGTCGAGGTCACCCGCTCGAAGGTCCGGCGCGAGCGCATGGGCCACGTCGAGCTGGCCGCCCCCGTGGTGCACATCTGGTACCTGCGTGGCACCCGCAGCTGGCTTGCGTACCTGCTCGCCGGCATCGAGCCGCGCGAGGAGCTCAAGGCCAAGCAGCTCGAGAAGGTCATCTACTTCGCTGCCAACCTGGTGACCTGGGTCGATGAGGACCGCCGTCACGAGGAGCTCGAGAACCTCGAGGTCGAGCTGCGCGAGGAGCTCGACGAGATCGCCAAGCAGCGCGACCTCGACATCGACCGCAAGTACAAGATCCTCGAGGACGAGCTCGCCACGTTGGAGAAGGAGGGCGCCAAGGACACCGACGTCCGCTCCCGCCAGAAGCTGGCCGAGAAGGACATCGTCAACTCCCGCGAGCGGGCCGACGCCGAGCTCGACCTCGTGCAGCGGGCCTTCGACGAGTTCAAGACCTTGCACGGCCGCAAGATCATCGAGGACGAGCTCCTGTGGCGTGAGCTGAAGGACCGCTACGGCGAGTACTTCGAGGGTGGCATGGGTGCCGAGGTCCTGGCCCAGCTGATCGAGCGCCTCGACTTCGACGAGGAGGAGGTCAAGCTCCGCGCCGCCATCGACCCCCAGGAGGGCCAGCGCCCCCTGTCGGTGCAGCGCAAGCAGAAGGCGATCAAGCGCCTGAAGATCATCTCCGCCTTCAACCGGCGCGACGACAACGGCCGGCGGGTCAACGACCCCCGGGCCATGATCCTCGACGTCGTGCCGGTCATCCCACCCGACCTGCGCCCGATGGTGCAGCTCGACGGTGGCCGCTTCGCGACCTCGGACCTGAACGACCTGTACCGCCGTGTCATCAACCGGAACAACCGTCTGAAGCGGCTGCTCGACCTCGGGGCTCCCGAGATCATCGTGAACAACGAGAAGCGGATGCTCCAGGAGGCCGTCGACGCGCTGTTCGACAACGGACGCCGTGGCCGACCCGTCACTGGACCTGGCAACCGCCCGCTCAAGTCCCTCAGCGACATGTTGAAGGGCAAGCAGGGCCGGTTCCGCCAGAACCTCCTCGGCAAGCGCGTCGACTACTCGGGCCGCTCGGTCATCGTGGTCGGCCCCACGCTGAAGCTGCACCAGTGCGGACTGCCGAAGCTCATGGCCCTCGAGCTGTTCAAGCCCTTCGTCATGAAGCGCCTCGTCGACACCGAGGCCGCCCAGAACATCAAGTCGGCCAAGCGCATGGTCGAGCGCCGTCGTCCCGCGGTGTGGGACGTGCTCGAGGACGTCATCCGTGAGCACCCGGTCCTGCTCAACCGGGCACCGACGCTGCACCGCCTCGGCATCCAGGCCTTCGAGCCCGTGCTCGTCGAGGGCAAGGCCATCCAGATCCACCCGCTCGTGTGCACGGCGTTCAACGCCGACTTCGACGGCGACCAGATGGCTGTCCACCTGCCGCTGTCGGCTGAGGCCCAGGCCGAGTCGCGGGTGCTGATGCTCTCGGCCAACAACATCCTGAGCCCGGCCAACGGCCGGCCCATCATCACCCCGGCCAAGGACATGGTCCTCGGCGTCTACTACCTGACGATGCTCGACGAGGACGCCGAGGGTGCAGGCAAGGTGTTCCGCCACGTCCGCGACGTCGAGCGCGCCTACGACGAGGGCCACGTCGAGCTGCACGCCCCGATCGAGGTGCGCATCCCCGAGCTGGTCAACGCCAACGAGAGCAACGGCCACGCCGTGTACGACAAGACGACGGCTGGGCGGGTCATCTTCAACACCGCCCTCCCCGAGGGCTTCGGCTACGTGAACGATGTCATCGGCAGGCGGACCACGACGATCGGCTCGATCGTCGAGCGCCTCTCGAACGAGTTCACCAAGGCCGAGGTGGCCGAGTCAGTCGACCAGATCAAGAACCTCTCGTTCCGCTACGCCACCCAGTCGGGCCTCACCTTCTCCATCGACGACGTGCAGACGCCGTCGGAGAAGAAGGGCATCCTCGACACCTACGAGAAGGAAGCCGAGAAGGTCGAGACCCAGTTCAAGCGCGGCATCATCACCGATGGCGAGCGGCGTCAGAAGGAGGTCGAGATCTGGACCTCGGCCACCAACGAGGTGCAGGAGGCCATGCAGAAGACGATGCAGGCCGACCGCTTCAACCCCATCGAGATGATGGTGACGTCGGGTGCCCGAGGCAACGTGCTGCAGATCCGCCAGATCGCCGGCATGCGTGGCCTCGTCACCAACCCCCGAGGCGACTTCATCCCCCGACCCATCAAGTCCAACTTCCGTGAGGGCCTCGAGGTGCTCGAGTACTTCATCGCCACCCCCGGCGCACGGAAGGGCCTCGTCGACACCGCCCTGCGCACCGCCGACTCGGGGTACCTCACTCGGCGCCTGCACGACGTGGCCCAGGAGCTCGTGATCCGAGAGGCCGACTGCGGGGCGACCCGCGGCTTGTGGATCGAGGGCGTGGGGGCCGACGCCGCCGGCAAGCGCAGCTACCTCGAGACCCGTCTCGACGGTCGCACCCTGGTCGACGACATCACGCTGACCGACGGTCGAACCCTCGAGACCGGGCTGATGCTCGACCCCCAGGACCTCGTCGACCTGCGGGACGACCCGGGCGTGGACCGGCTCCGGGTGCGCTCCGTGCTCACCTGCGACGCCGAGCAGGGCGTGTGCGCGGCGTGCTACGGGCGGTCCCTCGCCACCGGCGGCAACATCGAGCTCGGCGAGGCGGTCGGCGTGATCGCCGCCCAGTCCATCGGCGAGCCCGGCACGCAGCTGACGATGCGGACGTTCCACACCGGTGGTGTCGCGACCGGCGGCGGCGACATCGCCGGCGGCCTTCCTCGGGTGGTCGAGCTGTTCGAGGCCCGCAGCCCCCGCGGCAAGGCACTGCTGGCCCGGACCTCGGGCGTGGTGCGCATCGTGGAGGACGAGGGTCGTGGGCGCACGGTCACGGTGGTCACCGACGACGGTGAGGAGGAGGCGTACGCACTGCCGAACGCGAGCCGCCTCGAGGTCGCCGACGGCCAGGAGGTCACCGCCGGTGATGCACTGGTCGAGGGCCCCCGGGACCCCAAGGAGCTCATGGAGATCAAGGGCGTCCGGGAGACCCAGACGTACCTCGTCGACCAGGTGCAGCGGGTCTACCGCGACCAGGGCGTGTCGATCCACGACAAGCACATCGAGCTCATCGTCCGCCAGATGACCCGCCGGGTCGCCGTCCAGGAGCCGAACGACTCCACGTTCCTCCCCGGGGAGCGGGCCGACGCACGGGTCTACGCTGAGACGAACCGCCTGCTCGTCCAGGACGGCAAGGTCCCGGCCGAGGGTCGTCCCGAGCTCATGGGGATCACGAAGGCCTCGCTGGCAACCGAGTCGTGGCTCTCGGCGGCCTCCTTCCAGGAGACCACCCGGGTGCTGACCGAGGCGGCCATCGAGTCCAAGTCGGACGGCCTGCTCGGCCTCAAGGAGAACATCATCATCGGCAAGCTCATCCCGGCAGGGACGGGCGCCGAGGCCTACCGCGACTTCACCACCCAGGCCCCGGACTACGAGCCGATGAAGTTCTGGACCTCGGAGGAGGACGGCGACGGCGACCTTGCGGCGTGGCTCGCCACCCAGGGCGACGACGACTACGCCGACGCGGTCCTCGCCGAGCAGCCGGTGGGCGGCGGCGCCAGCAACGTCGTCGAGCTCCCCGTCGAGGGCGCCGGCGCCTGAGCACCACAGGTCGTCTGCAGCGACGGCACGTGAGGGGCGCCCGAAGGGCGCCCCTCGCCGCGTCCGTGGGGCGACGACCCTGACTGCGAGGACCACGCGACCGGCGAGGTCTGACACGGCGGCCACCCCTGGGCTAGGACAGGGCGATGCGCGTGCTGCTGACCGGGGGAGCCGGCTACATCGGAAGCCACACGGCCGTGGAGCTGCTCGACCAGGGCCACGACGTCGTCATCGTCGACAACCTCGCCAACGCCAAGCGGGCGGCGATCCAGCGGATCGAGGAGCTCGCCGGACGGGCGGTCACGTTCCACGAGGCGGACATCAGGGACCGTGCCGGCTTCGCTGCGGCCTTCGCCCACGAGCCGGTCGACAACGTCGTCCACTTCGCCGGTCTCAAGGCGGTGGGGGAGTCGGTGGAGGAGCCGCTGCGCTACTACGAGAACAACGTCGCCGGCACCCTCGTGCTCCTCGACGTGATGCGCGAGGCCGGTGTTCGCGACCTCGTGTTCTCGTCCTCCTGCACGGTCTACGGGGATCCCGACCGGGTCCCCATCGACGAGTCGGCGCCACTGCGGGCGATGAACCCCTACGGCCGGACGAAGCTGTTCATCGAGGAGATCCTTCGCGACGTCGCCGCCGCGGAGGAGGGATGGCGCGTGCTGCTGCTCCGGTACTTCAACCCCGTCGGCGCCCACGAGAGCGGCCGCATCGGTGAGGACCCGCAGGGCCGCCCGAACAACCTCATGCCCTTCGCCATGCAGGTCGCCGTGGGCCGGCGGCCCCGGATCGAGGTGTTCGGCGACGACTACCCCACCCCGGACGGCACCGGCGTGCGCGACTACATCCACGTCGTCGACCTGGCCAAGGGCCACATCGCCGCCCTCGGCGCGCTGCCCGAGGTGCACGGCGCACAGGCCGTCAACCTCGGGACGGGCCGGGGGAGCAGCGTGCTGCAGGTGATCGCCGCAGCATCGAAGGCCGTGGGCAGGGAGCTGCCGTACGAGGTCGTCGATCGCCGTCCCGGCGACGCCGCAGCCGCCTATGCGGATCCGGCGCTGGCCCGCTCGCTCCTCGGGTGGGAGGGCGCGCTCGACCTCGACCGCATGTGCGCGGATGCCTGGCGCTGGCAGTCGACCAACCCGGAGGGGTACCCGTCCGAGGTGTGACGCCGTCGAGTGGGCGGCGACCGCGCGCAGGTTTGCCGATGGTCGGGCCCGACCCCTAGCATGGGATGTCGGCCCGGAGGCGCACGCCCGCCCCGGCCGTCCCTGTTTGCCTGCTCGCAGCACCACCGACGAAGGACGCCTGTGCCCACCATCCAGCAGCTGGTCCGCAAGGGCCGAGAGTCGAAGCCCGCCAAGGGCAAGACCGCAGCCCTCAAGGGCGCCCCCCAGCGCCGGGGAGTGTGCACGAGGGTGTACACCAACACCCCGAAGAAGCCGAACTCCGCCCTGCGCAAGGTCGCTCGCGTCCGTCTCACGAGCGGCATGGAGATCACCGCCTACATTCCCGGTGAGGGGCACAACCTGCAGGAGCACTCGATCGTGCTCGTGCGTGGGGGTCGCGTGAAGGACCTCCCGGGCGTCCGATACAAGATCATCCGCGGCAGCCTCGACGCAGCCGGCGTGCGTGACCGCAAGCAGGCTCGCAGCCGCTACGGCGCCAAGAAGGGAAGCTGACATGCCCCGCAAGGGACCGGCGCCCCGCCGAGACCTCATGCCCGACCCGATCTACCGGTCGGTGGTGGTCACCCAGATCGTGAACAAGGTGCTGCAGCGGGGCAAGCGCTCCACCGCCGAGCGCATCGTCTACGACGCCCTCACCATCATCGAGGAGAAGACCGGCGCCGAGCCGATCGCCACCCTGAAGAAGGCGATCGAGAACATCAAGCCCGCCCTCGAGGTCAAGAGCCGCCGCGTCGGTGGTGCCACGTACCAGGTGCCGGTCGAGGTGCGCCCCCGCAGGGCCAACACCCTCGCCATCCGCTGGATCATCGGCTACAGCCGCCAGCGTCGTGAGAAGTCGATGGCCGTCCGCCTCGCCAACGAGCTGATGGATGCCAGCAACGGCATCGGCGCCAGCGTCAAGCGTCGCGAGGACCTGCAGAAGATGGCCGAGTCCAACAAGGCCTTCGCCCACTACCGCTTCTAGCAGGCACTTCGACCTGTGGCCGGGGAGGTCCCGGCCGACCGACGACCGGGCCCTCGGGCCCGGTCGTCCACTGCACGAGCAGATCCGATCGGACACGAGCACCAGACCACAGAACGGCATGCGACATGGCTGAAGCAACCACAGCGCTCAAGCGAGAGACCCCCCTGGTCAGGACCCGCAACATCGGGATCATGGCCCACATCGACGCGGGCAAGACCACCACGACCGAGCGGATCCTCTACTACACCGGCAAGAGCTACAAGATCGGTGAGGTCCATGAGGGCGCAGCTGTCATGGACTGGATGGAGCAGGAGCAGGAGCGGGGGATCACCATCACCTCGGCCGCCACCACCTGCATGTGGAACGACCACACCATCAACATCATCGACACGCCCGGCCACGTCGACTTCACCGTCGAGGTGGAGCGCTCGCTGCGCGTGCTCGACGGCGCAGTGGCGGTGTTCGACGCCGTGTCGGGCGTGGAGCCCCAGTCCGAGACCGTGTGGCGCCAGGCCAACAAGTACAAGGTCCCCCGGGTCTGCTTCATCAACAAGATGGACCGCATCGGCGCCGACTTCTACGCAGCCGTCGACTCCATCGAGGACCGCCTCCAGGCCAACGTGGCCGTGGTGCAGGTCCCGATCGGCGCCGAGGGCCACTTCAGGGGCGTCGTCGACCTCATCGGCATGAAGGCCCTCGTCTGGTCCGACGCCGAGGGCGAGAAGGGCGAGGAGTGGGAGATCACCGACATCCCCGACGACCTCGCCGACCGTGCCGAGGAGTTCCGCGGCAAGCTCCTCGACGTCTTGTCGAGCTTCGACGACAACATCATGGAGAAGTACGTCGGCGAGGAGGAGATCACCGCCGACGACCTCCGCAAGGCCCTGCGCGAGGGCACCATCGCCAACCACTGCGTGCCGGTGTTGTGCGGCTCGGCGTTCAAGAACAAGGGCGTCCAGCCCATGCTCGACGCCGTCGTCGACTTCCTCCCCAGCCCGCTCGACCTCCCCCCGGTCCACGGGATGGACGTCAAGGGCATCGAGGAGCTCGAGCGCTCGGCCGACGACAAGCAGGCCTTCTCCGCCCTCGCCTTCAAGATCATGAGCGACCCCCACGTGGGCAAGCTCACGTACTTCCGGGTCTACTCCGGCACCCTCGCCTCAGGGTCCTACGTCTACAACTCGACCAAGGACCGCCGGGAGCGGATCGGGCGCCTGCTGCGCATGCACGCCAACACCCGGGCCGATGTCGACGCCGTCTTCGCCGGCGACATCGTCGCCGCCATCGGCCTCAAGGGCACGACCACCGGTGACACGCTGTGTGACGAGAAATCGGCCATCGTGCTCGAGCCGATCGAGTTCCCCGAGCCCGTCGTGCACGTGGCCATCGAGCCGAAGACGAAGTCCGACCAGGACAAGCTCACCAAGGCGCTGCTGTCGCTGTCCGACGAGGACCCGACGTTCCGGGTCCGCACCGACGAGGAGACGGGCCAGACCGTCATCTCCGGCCAGGGCGAGCTGCACCTCGAGGTGCTCGTCGACCGGATGTTCCGTGAGTTCAAGGTCGAGGCCACGGTCGGCAAGCCCCAGGTGGCCTACCGCGAGACGATCACGAGCACGGCCGAGAACGTCGTCTACCGCCACGTCAAGCAGACCGGTGGGTCGGGGCAGTTCGCCCACGTGGTCGTCACCCTCGAGCCCACGGGTCCCGGCGGGGGCTACGAGTTCGTCGACAAGATCACGGGTGGGCGCGTCCCCCGGGAGTACATCCCGTCAATCGACCAGGGCATCCAGTCGAGCCTCGACAGTGGCGTGCTCGCCGGGTACCCGGTCGTCGACGTCCGGGCCATCCTCACCGACGGCTCCTCCCACGACGTCGACTCCTCAGAGATGGCGTTCAAGATCGCCGGCTCCATGGTCTTCAAGGAGGCGGCCCGCAAGGCGTCGCCCGCCCTCCTCGAGCCGATCATGGCCGTCGAGGTCGTCACCCCTGAGCTCTACATGGGCGACGTCTTCGGCGACCTCAACGCCCGTCGGGGCAAGGTCGAGGGCAGCGAGCAGCGCGGCAACTCGATGATCATCAAGGCCCAGGTCCCGTTGTCGGACATGTTCGGCTACGCCAACGACCTCCGCTCCCGCACGCAGGGCCGAGCCGGCTACTCCATGCAGTTCCACTCCTACCAGCAGGTCCCCAAGGCCATCGCCGAGGAGATCGTCGCAAGGGTTCGGGGCGAGTGATGTCGTCCCGGTACCCTCGTCCAGTCACGTTCACATCCAAGAGAAGGAAGCAGTCACACCATGGCTAAGGAGAAGTTCCAGCGGAACAAGCCGCACCTCAACGTGGGCACGATGGGCCACATCGACCATGGGAAGACCACGCTGACCGCGGCAATCACAAAGGTCCTCGCGGAGAAGAGCGGCGGCAAGGCCATGGCCTTCGACCAGATCGACAACGCCCCCGAGGAGAAGGCGCGGGGCATCACCATCACGATCTCCCACGTCGAGTACGAGACGACCAACCGTCACTACGCACACGTCGACATGCCCGGTCACGCCGACTACATCAAGAACATGATCACCGGCGCGGCCCAGGTCGACGGCGCCATCCTCGTGGTGTCGGCCACCGACGGCCCGATGGCCCAGACGCGTGAGCACGTGCTGCTCGCCCGCCAGGTCGGTGTGCCCTCCATCGTCGTCGCCCTCAACAAGGCGGACGCAGTGGACGACGAGGAGCTCCTCGACCTCGTCGAGCTCGAGGTCCGCGAGCTGTTGAACGAGTACGAGTTCCCCGGCGACGACACCCCCGTCGTGCGGGTCTCGGCCCTCAAGGCGCTCGAGGGCGACGAGGCCGCCTCCGCCCAGGTGCAGGAGCTCATGGACGCCGTCGACTCGTTCATCCCCGAGCCGGAGCGGGACATGGACAAGCCGTTCCTCATGCCCATCGAGGACGTGTTCACCATCACCGGCCGTGGCACCGTCGTGACCGGCAAGGTGGAGCAGGGCCAGGTCCACACCGGTGACGAGGTCGAGATCGTCGGCATCCGTGCCACGACCAAGACCATCTGCACCGGCGTGGAGATGTTCCGCAAGCTGCTCGACCAGGGCCAGGCAGGCGACAACATCGGCGCCCTGCTCCGTGGCACCAAGAAGGAGGACGTCGAGCGCGGCCAGGTCCTCTGCAAGCCCGGCTCGATCACGCCCCACACCGAGTTCGAGGGCCAGGTGTACATCCTCACCAAGGAGGAGGGCGGCCGCCACAAGCCGTTCTTCCAGAACTATCGTCCGCAGTTCTACTTCCGGACCACCGACGTCACCGGGCACATCACCCTCAACGAGGGCACCGAGATGATCATGCCGGGTGACAACACGACCATGAAGGTCGAGCTCATCAACCCGATCGCCATGGACGAGGGTCTCCGGTTTGCCATCCGCGAGGGTGGCCGCACCGTCGGTGCCGGCCGCGTCACCAAGATCCTCAAGTAGCAGGGACCAGCGTCGCCATGGCACAGAAGATCCGCATCCGACTCAAGGCCTACGACCACGAGATCATCGACCAGTCGACGAAGAAGATCGTCGAGACGGTGGTCCGCACGCAGGCCACGGTCAGGGGCCCGGTGCCGCTGCCCACCGACAAGCACCGCTACACCGTCATCCGCTCTCCGCACAAGTACAAGGACAGCAGGGAACACTTCGAGATGCGCATCCACAAGCGTCTCCTCGACATCCTCGAGCCCACCCCCAAGACCGTCGACAGCCTCCAGCGCCTGGAGCTGCCGGCCGGGGTGGACATCGAGATCAAGATCCAACAGGCCTAGCCCGATGCGAAGACGACCCGCCTCCCACTGGGAGGCGGGTCGTGGCGCGCCAGGGCGCAGATCGCCCCGTGGTGCGGCCGAGGAGGCGACGCCGGCTCGCCACCGGGTGGCAATGCCTGCTTCATGTGCCGATCGATTGCGCCGATGGGTCCATGTGGCTCAGCACCTGATCGAAGCGCACGTGGCCGGACGGTGCGGTCCTGCGCCCTCGGCGGTCGAGGCCACCGAAGCGCCGACGGTTGCCATCGACGGGTCGGGGCAGATCGTCGAGGCCAACCGCGCGTGGCATGTAGCCGCCCTCCGAGGCGGGGTCGCCCGTGGCAACGGGGTCGGTGCCAACTACCTGGCCATCTGCGACATGGCGGCTGGCCCCGACGCCGAAGGTGCGCGTGAGGCGGCGCGAGGCATCCGTGCCGTCCTCGGCGGCGACCGGGGGTGCTTCTCGATGGACTACCCGTGCAGCTCGGGTGGGGACGATCGGTGGTTCAGCCTGCGGGTGACCGCACGCACCGGCGGCGGCGCCGTCGTGAGCCACCTCGACGTCAGCGCCCTCAAAGCTGTCGAGCTCCGCCTCCAGCGGGAGGAGACGGAGTTGCCGCAACAGCTCGACCGGTCGACGCCCATCTTCGCCCTCCTCGACGCGACGGGGTCCGTGCGGCACGTCTCCGAGGCATCGTGCCGCCTTCTCGGCCTCGACGCCGACGAGCTCGTCGGCGCCAGCGCGCTCGACCGTCTCGACCCCGAGGAGCTCGCCCGGGCGCAGGCGGCGTTTGCACGGGTGCTCAACGTCCCGGCGGCCAAGGAGCGCATCGAGGTCACCGCCGTCGATGGAGACGGGCGCCGGCGCCACCTCGACCTGGTCGTCGCCAACCTGCTGGACGAACCGGCGGTCGGGGCGATCGCGGTCACAGGGTCCGATGTCACGGGCAGCCGCCGTGCGCAGATCACCCGCCTCCTCGAATCCCGGCTCCTGTCTCGACTCCCGGCATCGGTCATCGTCACTGATGAGCGTGGCGTCGTCGTCTACTGGAACGATCGCGCCGCCTCGATCTTCGGCTTCACCTCCGACCATGCGCTGGGTCGGCCGATCGCCGAGCTGAACATCGGTCCGGTCGGGGTCGAGGACGCCCGGCGCATCATGGAGACAGCCGCCGCGAGCGGTCACTGGGAGGGGGCCTACGACGCCCGTCGAGCCGACGGCTCGATCGTGCCGCTCCACGTGACACTGGAGCGCATCGATGACGACGAGATCGACTTCCACGGTCTGGTGGGTGCGTCGCTCGACATCAGCGAGCGCCGCAAGCTCGAGGACGACATCGCCTTCCAGGCGCTGCACGACCCGCTCACGGGGCTCCCGAACCGCCTCATGCTGGTGGAACAGCTGGACGGCGCCGTGGCTCGTGACGGGCGCCGTTGCGGGCTCACCGCCGTGGTGTTCCTCGACGTCGACGACTTCTCGTCGATCAACGACTCGGTGGGCCATGTTGCGGGGGACGAGGTGCTGCGGACCGTTGCCGAGCTGCTCTGCGGCGTGGTCCGGGAGGGGGACATGGTGGCGAGGCTCGGCGGTGACGAGTTCGTCGTCTGCTGCGAGGACGTCCGAGACGTCGCCGAGGCGTACGCCGTGGCCGACCGGATGCTGCAGGTCCTCCGGGCACCGTTCCGTCTCGGGGGCGAGACCCTGACCGTCAGCGCCAGCGTCGGCTTGGCGGTGTCGAGCGCCACGCGTGGTGAGGCGCTCCTGCGCAACGCCGACGCCGCCATGTACGCAGCCAAGGTGGCCGGCGGCTCGCGCGTCGGGCTGTTCGACGATGCCCTCCACGCCCGAGCCCGGCGCCGACACGAGATCGCGCTCGAGCTCGAGCAGGCCGTCGAGTCGGGTGCGCTCGTCACGTACTTCCAGCCGGAGGTGGACCTGGCCACCGATGCGCTTGTCGGCTTCGAGGCGCTCGTGCGGTGGCAGCACCCGGAGCGGGGGCTGATCCCCCCCGACGAGTTCATCACCATCGCCGAGGAGTGCGGCCTCATCGGCAAGATTGGTGCGCTCGTGCTCGCCGATGCCTGCACGGCGCTGGCGCGGTGGCTCGAGCGGGCGCCCGAGCACCCGCTCGCGGTGTCGGTCAACGTCTCGGCCCACCAGCTCGCCGATCCCGGGCTCGCCGCCCTCGTGCGCACCGCCATCGAGGACGCAGGCGTCCCTGCCGCTCGCATCTGCCTCGAGGTGACGGAGTCCGGGCTGATGGACGCGCCGGCCGTCGCCGAGGTCCTCAGGGCGCTGCGCTCGACCGGGGTGACCATCGCCATCGACGACTTCGGCACCGGGTACTCCTCGCTCAGCCGCCTCAAGAGCTTCCCCGTGGACTTCCTCAAGATCGACCGGAGCTTCGTCGCCGGCCTCGGCACCGATGCCGAGGATGACGTCATCGTGTCTGCCGTGGTCAACCTCGGACGTTCCCTCGGCCTCCGCCTCATCGCCGAGGGCATCGAGACCGAGGAGCAGCTCCGCCTGCTCACCGAGCTCGGGTGCGACTTCGGGCAGGGCTACCTGTGGTCGAGGCCCCTGCCCTTCGACGACGCCACCGCGTACGTCCACGAGGACTGGCTCGACCGGGTGCGACACGCCGACTGACGTGCGGCCGGGAGGGGCGCCCGGGTGTCCCCCCTGGCTGGAGGGGCTCGTCCAGGAGGGCGAGGTGCTCGATCAGCCGTCCAGCGTAAGGCTGCGTCGTGCACTGGATCCTCGACGACGGCGTCGCGGACGACGACCTGGAGCGGCGTACGCCGCTGCGCGAGGAGCACCTCGCCCTGGCACGCGCCGCACAGGCGCGCGGCGAGCTGGTCCTGGCCGGGGTGCTGGCGGAGCCCGCCACGGTGCGGTGCTGATCCTCTGTGGCCACAACTCGGCTGCCGCTGAGGCCTTCGCCCGGGCCGACCCGTACGTCGCGGCGGACCTGGTGACCGGGTGGCGGGTGCGTCCGTGGACCGTCGTGGTGAGCGGGGCGGCGGTGCCCTGAGGCTCTCGGCGAGCCCGGCTGCGGTCGCGCCGACGGGCCCGAGTGGGATCGCACCCCTCCGATCGCCGCACGCGGGCCGACGAACGACGACAACCTGCAGCGCGGTGCTGGCCACCACCACCAGTAGACCGAGCGGGACCGTCAGGCCGGTCTCATCGGCAGCCGCCCCGCCGCTCGCGCCCGGCGAGGAGACCGAGGTCCACCCGACCCCGCTCGTCCGGATGTGCCGCGGTGACCGGGACCCACAGACGCAGATCGACTTTGTCACCGGCAGTTCGGACCGGTAAGGTCCTTTGGCTGTCCGACGGCCTTCACGCCTCGAAGATGGCGAAGACGATGTCTGCGCTGGTCCGCTGGATACCGCGCAGCACAACCGAACTGGCGCTCGGCCGGGGGTCTCCCCGTGCCGAGCGTTCGCGTGATCGCCCTCGGGCGCTCCTCCGCAGCCGGCCCGAGCGGCCCTTGACGAAAGATCGAAGCCTCATGGCCAACAGAGCGATCGTGGGCGAGAAGGTGGGCATGACCCAGATCTGGGACGACCAGAACCGCGTCGTGCCAGTCACCGTCCTGCGGGTCACCCCGTGTCGCGTCGTGCAGGTGAAGCGCCCCGAGACCGACGGCTACTCCGCTGTGCAGGTCACCTACGGCACCCGCAAGGCGTCAGCCCTCACCAAGCCTGAGGCCGGGCACTTCGCCAAGGCCTCGGTCGACGCCGGCAAGCGCCTGGTCGAGCTCAGGGTGGATGACTCGAGCGCCTACACCGTCGGGCAGTCCATCGCCGCCGACATCCTCTCGGCCGGCGAGCTCGTCGACGTCACCGCAGTGTCGAAGGGCAAGGGCACCGCCGGCGGCATGAAGCGCCACAACTTCAAGGGCATGGGCGCCGGCCACGGGGTGCACCGCACCCATCGCAAGCCGGGCTCGATCGGCGCTGCCAGCACGCCCGCCCGTGTCTTCAAGGGCACCCGCATGGCCGGCCGCATGGGTGCCGAGACCGTGACCACCCAGAACCTCGAGGTCGTGTCGGCCGATGCCGAGCGCGACCTCATCCTCGTCCGCGGCGCCGTGCCCGGCCCGCGCGGCGGCCTCGTCCTCATCCGCGACGCAGCGAAGGGCGGCAAGTGATGCCGAACGTCACCGTGAAGGCCCTGTCCGGTGGCGATGCCGGGACTGCCGAGCTCGACGGCGCCTGGTTCGGCGCCGAGCCGAACATCCCGCTCATGCACCAGGTCGTCACCGCCCAGCTGGCGGCGCGCCGGTCCGGCACCCAGTCCACGCTCACGCGGGCAGAGGTGCGCGGCGGCGGCGCCAAGCCGTGGAAGCAGAAGGGCACCGGCCGGGCCCGACAGGGCTCCATCCGGTCGCCGCAGTGGCAGGGGGGTGGCGTCGCCCTCGGCCCCAAGCCTCGCAGCTACGCCCAGAAGACCCCGAAGAAGATGATCCGGGCCGCCCTCATCTCCGCGCTCTCCGACCGGGCCTCCGACGGCCGGGTCGCCGTGGTGTCGGACTGGGCGCTCGACGCCCCCAAGACCGCTGCTGCGGTCGCCGCCCTGCGGGCGCTCGGCGTCGACGGCCGGGTCCTGGTGGTGCTCAGCCCCACCGACGAGGTGGCGGCGAAGAGCTTCAGGAACCTCCCCCACGTCCACCTGCTGACCCCCGGCCAGCTGAACGCGTACGACGTGCTGTGCAGCGACTGGGTCATCTTCTCCCAGGCGACGCTGCCCGGCAGCCAGGCGGCCCCGCCTGTGAGCACCACCTCGGTGGCCGTCGGTGGCGCAGCCAGCGAGGACCCGATCAGCCAGGACCCGAGCAGCCAGGACCCGAGCAGCCAGGACCCGAGCAGCCAGGACCCGAGCAGCCAGGACCCGAACAGCGCCGAGCCCGGCGAGGTCGGCTCCACCAGTGGCGGCGCCACCGGCGTCGACGGAGACGATGCCTGATGGACGCACGAGACGTGATCATCGCCCCGGTGGTGAGCGAGAAGTCCTACGCCCTCCTCGACACCGGCGCCTACACCTTCCGCATCCATCCGGAGGCCACGAAGATCGAGGTGCGCCAGGCCGTCGAGCAGATCTTTGACGTCAAGGTGGCCAAGGTCACCACGGCCAACCGCAAGGGCAAGCGGAAGCGGAACCGCAAGACGTTCACCTACGGCAAGCGCGCCGACACCAAGCGCGCCATCGTCACCCTCATCCAGGGCGACTCCATCGACCTCTTCGAGAGCTGACGCGAGACAGAGATGCCCCTACGCAGTCGCAAGCCCACCAGCCCCGGCCGTCGGTTCCAGACCGTCTCGGACTTCTCCGAGATCACGACCGACAAGCCCGAGCGCACGCTCCTCACCCCCAAGCCGCGCACCGGTGGCCGCAACGCCTCCGGGCGCAAGACCGCCCGCCACCGCGGCGGTGGCCACAAGCAGCAGTACCGGATCATCGACTTCACGCGAAAGAAGGACGGGGTCCCCGCCACGGTGGCCACGATCGAGTACGACCCGAACCGCAACGCCCGCATCGCACTGCTCCACTACCACGACGGGGAGAAGCGCTACATCATCGCCCCCCGCAACGTGAGGGTCGGTGACGTGCTGCAGAACGGCCAGGGATCCGACATCCGTGTCGGGAACTGCCTTCCCATGCGCTTCATCCCGGTGGGGACCACCGTCCACAACGTGGAGCTGAAGGCCGGTGCCGGCGCCAAGATGGCCCGCAGCGCCGGCTCGAGCGTCCAGCTCGTGGCCAAGGAGGGCGACTTCGCCACCCTGCGCCTCCCGAGCACGGAGATGCGCCGCGTCCCGATCGACTGCCGGGCCACGATCGGTGAGGTCGGCAACGCTGAGGCCGAGCTGATCAAGGTCGGCAAGGCGGGTCGCAACCGGTGGAAGGGCAAGCGCCCCCAGACCCGGGGCGTGGCCATGAACCCCGTCGACCACCCGCTCGGCGGTGGCGAGGGCAAGACCTCAGGTGGCCGCCACCCGGTGTCGCCGTGGGGCAAGCCCGAGGGTCGCACCCGGGCGAAGCAGAAGGACTCCGACTCGCTCATCATCCGTCGTCGCCGCACCCGCGGCTCGCGGCGCTAGGCAAGGGACGCACGCATGCCTCGCAGCCTCAAGAAGGGCCCGTTCGTCGACGACCACCTCCTCAAGAAGGTGGACGTCCTCAACGGCGCGAACGAGAAGAAGGTCATCAAGACCTGGTCGCGCCGCAGCACGATCATCCCGGAGATGGTGGGCCACACCATCGCGGTGCACGACGGTCGCAAGCACGTGCCGGTGTACATCACTGAGTCGATGGTCGGCCACAAGCTCGGCGAGTTCGCCCCCACCCGCACGTTCCGGTTCCACGCCGGCCAGGAGCGAGGTGGTCGCCGGTGACCGCGGCCAAGACCAACGAGCGCCCGGGCACGAAGGCCGTCGCCCGGCACGTCCGCGTGTCGGCCTACAAGGCCCGAGAGGTCCTCGACCTCATCCGCGACCTCGACGTGCGCAGCGCCGACGAGGTGCTGCAGTTCTCCGAGCGCGACATCGCCATCGTGATCCGCAAGCTCCTCCGCTCGGCCGTTGCCAACGCCGAGCACAACGACGAGCAGATCGTGGACGACCTCTTCGTCTCGGCCTGCTTCGCCGACGAGGGCAAGACCATCCGTCGCATGCGCCCCCGTGCCCGTGGCCGTGCCACCCGCATCCGAAAGCGCAGCTGCCACATCACGGTCATCGTGAGCCGCTTGCCCGAGGACCGTCTCGAGCGTCGGCGGGCCAAGGAGGCCGCCCGCCCGGGGAGTCGTGCCGCTCGACGCGCCGGTCAGACCGCCGCAGAGGCTCGCCCCGGTCGCTCGCGTCGAAGCCGTCGTGGCAGTCAGCCGGCGGCGTCGGAGGTGGCGGCGGCCGAGGACGCCGGTGGCATCGTCGACCAGCAGGCACCGGCGGTGGCCCAGGCAGAAGCGATGCAGGACGCCGAGACCGGGATGACGGACGCCCCGACCTCCGATGCGGAGGAGGCGGGGATCGTCGATCAGCAGGCAGCCGCGGTCGGGGCCTCGAGCGAGGCAGCCGGGGGCGACCGGTCTGCGGATGCGACCGACAGGAACGAGGAGCCGACGGCGGAAGATATCGCCGAGGCGGAGGACGAGGCGGGCATCGTCGACCCGCAGGCCGAGCTGGCAGCCGAGATCGAAGCCGACGACGATGCGGCAGGGGAGAAGTAATGGGTCAGAAGGTCAACCCGTACGGGTTCAGGCTCGGTGTCACCACCGACTGGAAGTCACGCTGGTTCAGCGACCGTGAGTACAAGGACTACCTGATCGAGGACTGGAAGATCCGCGACGACATCATGACGCAGCTCCCGCACGCAGCGATCAGTCGCATCGAGGTCGAGCGGACCCGCGACAAGCTGCGTGTCGACGTCCACACGGCGCGCCCCGGCATCGTGATCGGCCGGCGAGGTAGCGAGGCCGACCGCATGCGGGGCCGCCTCACCAAGCTGACCGGCAACCACAAGATCCAGCTCAACATCCAGGAGATCAAGCAGCCGGAGACCGACGCCGCCCTCATTGCGCAGGGCGTCGCCGACCAGCTCGCCGGGAGGGTGAACTTCCGCCGTGCCATGAAGCGCGCGGTGCAGAACGCCCAGAAGGCTGGCGTCCTCGGCATCCGGGTCCAGTGCTCCGGCCGCCTCAACGGCGCGGAGATGAGCCGCACCGAGTGGTACCGGGAGGGCCGGGTCCCGCTCCACACCCTGCGGGCGGACATCGACTACGGCTTCCGCGAAGCCAAGACGACCTACGGCCGCATCGGCGTCAAGGTGTGGATCTACAAGGGCGACATCCTGCCGTACAAGATCACCACCGACGACAAGGCCACCCGTGAGGCGGCAATGGCCACCGGTGACACCATCGGGGAGGCCCGTCCCCGCAAGGTCGTGTCCGCCGGTGGTGCCCGCCGCCTGTCCGACACCGCTGCGGAGGCGCAGACGGTCGACGCCCCCGGCGACGGGGAGTCCGAGCCGATCATCAAGGAGGCGGATCCGGAGCTGGAGCGCCTGTTGGCCGAGGAGGAGGAGATCGAGCGCCTCACCAGGGCACAGGAGCACCACGAGACGCCGCACTTCCGCCCCGGCGAGGGGGACTGACCATGTTGATGCCGAAGAAGGTCAAGCACCGCAAGCAGCACCGAGGCCGCCTCACCGGCGAGGCCAAAGGCGGCTCTCGCGTCGTGTTCGGTGAGTACGGGATCCAGGCGCTCGAGCCGGGGTGGGTCACGGCCCGCCAGATCGAGGCAGCCCGAATCGCCATGACCCGCCATGTGAAGCGCGGCGGCAAGGTGTGGATCAACGTCTTCCCCGACAAGCCGGTCACCGAGAAGCCGGCCGAGACCCGCATGGGCTCAGGCAAGGGCAACCCCGAGCGCTGGGTCGCCGTCGTGAAGCCGGGACGCATCATGTTCGAGCTCGCCGGCGTGCCCGAGGAGCTCGCCCGCGGTGCCATGGAGCGGGCGATCCAGAAGCTCCCGATCAAGGCCAGGTTCATCACCCGAGCCGGCGCAGAGGAGATCTGACATGCCGTCCACCTCTCCCGCGGAGGAGCTCCGCACCCTCGGCGACGACGAGCTGGTCGACCGCCTCGCCGAGACCAAGCAGGAGCTGTTCAACCTCCGGTTCCAGAACGTGACCGGCCAGCTCGAGAACTCTTCCCGACTTCCCGTCGTGAGGCGTGAGATCGCCCGGATCAACACCGTGCTGCGCGAGCGCGAGATCGCCGCCGCCGAGGCCCTGGAGGGCCGTTCCTGATGTCTGACACCACTGACAGCACGACCACCGAGAGCGCCACGACCGGCGGTGCCGCCACGGCGGCAACGGGGGCCGACGCGCCCGGTGGCGACGCCCGCCCGAACGCCCGCAAGGTGCGCGAGGGCGTCGTCGCCTCGACCTCGATGGACAAGACGATCATCGTCTCGGTCGTCGACCGGGTGCGCCACCGCCGCTACGCCAAGACGGTGCAGCGGACGAAGCGCCTCTACGTCCACGATGACGCCAACGACGCCCGCCCCGGCGACCGCGTCCGTGTTCAAGAGACCCGCCCGCTGTCCAAGCTGAAGCGCTGGCGCCTCCTCGAGGTCTTGGAGCGTGCCAGGTGATCCAGCAGGAATCCCGCCTCCGGGTGGCTGACAACTCCGGTGCCAAGGAGGTCCTCTGCATCAAGGTGCTCGGTGGATCCCGTCGTCGCTACGCGTCGATCGGGGACGTGTTCATCGCCACCGTCAAGGACGCCATCCCTGGTGCCGCCGTCAAGAAGGGCGACGTCGTGCGCTGCGTGGTGGTGCGGGTGAAGAAGGAGAAGCGTCGTCCGGACGGCTCCTACATCCGCTTCGACGAGAACGCAGCCGTCCTCATCAACGACCAGCTTCAGCCGCGCGGCACCCGGATCTTCGGCCCGGTCGGTCGTGAGCTGCGTGACAAGAAGTTCATGCGGATCGTCTCCCTCGCACCCGAGGTGCTCTAGATGAAGATCAAGAAGGGCGACCGAGTGGTCGTGCTCTCCGGGAAGGACCGCGGCAAGGAGGGCGTCGTCATGCGCGCCATCCCCACCGCCGGCAAGGTCGTCGTCGAGGGCGTCAACACCGCCCGCAAGCACCAGCGGCCCACGCGGATGACGCAATCCGGCGGGATCGTCGACAAGGACATGCCGATCGACGTCAGCAACGTGGCGGTCATCAGCCCGAGGGACGGCAAGGCCACCCGCGTCGGCTACCGCATCAGGGACGACGGCACGAAGGTCCGCGTCTGCAAGCGCACGGGAGCCGAGCTCGGATGACCGACACCACCACCGCCCCCCCGGCCGTCGACCCGGCCCGGCCCCGGCTGCGCCTCCGCTACGACAGCGAGGTCCGTGACGCGCTCAAGTCCGAGCTCGAGCTCAGCAACGTCATGCAGGTCCCGCGCTTCGAGAAGATCGTCATCAACATGGGCGTGGGCGACGCCGTCGGCCAGCCGTCATTGCTCGAGGGCGCCGTGCGCGACCTCCAACAGATCGCCGGCCAGAAGCCGATCGTCACCAAGGCCAAGAAGTCGATCGCTGGGTTCAAGCTCCGCGAGGGCATGCCGATCGGCGCCAAGGTCACCCTTCGGGGGGACCGCATGTGGGAGTTCCTCGACCGGCTCATCGCCCTCGCGATCCCCCGCATCCGTGACTTCCGCGGGCTGCCCGCCAACAGCTTCGACGGGCGTGGCAACTACACGTTCGGTGTCACCGAGCAGCTGATCTTCCCCGAGATCGACTACGACAAGGTCGACAACCCCCGGGGCATGGACATCACGATCGTCACCACCGCACGCACCGATGCCGAGGGCAAGGCACTGCTCGCCGCCTTCGGCTTCCCGTTCAAGCGCGAAGGGCAGTAGCCGCCATGGCCAAGAAGGCACTCATCCAGAAGCAGCAGCGCACACCGAAGTTCAAGGTGCGGGCGTACACCCGCTGCCAGCGCTGCGGGCGACCCCGCGCCGTGTTCAAGAAGTTCGGCCTGTGCCGGATCTGCCTCCGCGAGATGGTGCACGCCGGCGAGGTCCCCGGCGTCACCAAGGCGAGTTGGTGAGGGGGACGACATGACCATGACCGATCCGATCGCCGACATGCTGACCCGCCTGCGCAACGCCAACGTGGCGTTCCACGACGACGTGCGCATGCCCTCCTCCAAGCTCAAGGAGGCGCTGGCACAGATCCTCGAGCGTGAGGGGTACATCGAGGGGTGGTCCGTGGCCGACGCCATCGACCGCCCTGGCAAGGTCCTCACCGTGCAGATGAAGTACTCACCCGAGCGAGCCCGCACGATCTCGGGGCTGACCCGGGTCTCGAAGCCCGGGTTGCGGGTGTACCGCAAGGCCGACGGGCTCCCTCGGGTGCTCGGCGGCCTCGGCGTCGCCGTCCTGTCCACCAGCCAGGGGCTCATGACCGACCGCGAGGCGCGTGAGCGCCACATGGGCGGCGAGATCCTGTGCTTCGTGTGGTGAGCCGGAGATGGACCAGATGACCAGCCAGGTGACCAGCAGGAGCAGGAGCAGCAGATGAGCCGCATCGGGCGCAGCCCCATCGACGTCCCGACGGGCGTCGACATCACCGTCACCGGCCGGCACGTCCAGGTGAAGGGCCCGAAGGGCACCCTCACCCGCGACCTGCCGGAGCCGATCACGGTCCGCCAAGAGGAGAACCAGCTCCTCGTCGAGCGCCCCGACGACGAGCGGGCCAACCGGGCGCTCCACGGCCTAGCCAGGAGCCTCGTCGCCAACATGGTCACCGGGGTCACGGCCGGCTTCACCAAGGAGCTCGAGATCGTGGGCGTCGGGTACCGCGCCACCGCCGCCGGCCCCGGCCGGGTCGATCTCGCCCTCGGTTTCAGCCACCCCGTGTGGGTGGAGGCGCCCGACGGCATCACCTTCGCCGTACCCGGACCCACCCGCATCGTGGTGTCCGGCATCGACAAGGAGGCGGTCGGCCAGGTCGCCGCGAACATCCGCAAGATCCGCAAGCCCGAGCCCTACAAGGGCAAGGGCGTCCGTTACGCCGGCGAGCGTGTGCTGCGCAAGGCCGGGAAGGCAGCCAAGTAGATGAGCACCTCCGCCAAGCAGAAGCACGAGGCACGCCTCAGGCGCCACCGTCGCGTGCGCAAGAAGGTCCACGGCACCGCCGAGCGGCCCCGCCTGGCCGTGTTCCGGTCGAACAGGCACCTGATCGTCCAAGTGATCGACGACCGCCTCGGCCGCACCCTCGCCTACGCATCGACGCTCGAACCCGACGTGCGCGGCGCCGGCAGCACCAGCAACATCGACGCAGCCACGACCGTCGGCCGCCTCGTGGCTGAGCGGGCGCAGGCCGCCGGCGTCACCAAGGTCGTCTACGACCGCGGTGGCTTCCTCTACCACGGCCGCATCGCGGCGGTGGCCGACGCGGCCCGTGCCGCCGGACTGGAGCTCTGATGGCACTCCCCAACAGCAACGCCAACGATGCGCAGCTGCGCGACGGTCGCCTCATCACCCGACCCCGCCGGGTTGCGAAGGTGGTCAAGGGCGGGCGGCGCTTCCAGTTCGCCGCCCTCGTGGTGGTCGGTGACGGCGCCGGGCGCGTCGGCCTCGGCTACGGCAAGGCCCGTGAGGTCCCGCTGTCGATCCAGAAGGGCACCGAAGACGCCAAGAAGAACCTGTTCGAGGTCCCCCTCGCCGGCTCCACCATCATCCACCCGGTGCTCGGCGAGTTCGGCGCCGCTCGCGTGCTGCTGAAGCCGGCTGCGCCAGGGACCGGGGTCATCGCCGGCGGCGCCGCTCGCGTCATCCTCGAGGAGGCGGGCATCCACGACGTGCTGTGCAAGTCGCTCGGCTCGTCGAACCACATCAACGTCGCCCGCGCCACCATCGAGGCCCTCAAGTCGCAGAAGCGGCCCGACGTCATCGCCAAGCTGCGGGGCAAGACCGCCGAGGAGGTCACCCCGAAGGGGCTCCTCCGGGCCTACCGGGGCGAGACCGGCGGCCGGAACGTGGCGCCCCCCGTCGAGGTGGCCTGATGGCCCAGCTCCTCGTCGTCCAGACGAAGTCGGGCATCTCCACCAAGCCCAAGCACCGGGGCACGCTGCGCGCCCTCGGCCTCGGCCGCATCGGCAAGCGCAACGTCCTCCCGGACCGCCCCGAGATCCGGGGGATGATCGCCAAGGTGCCCCACCTCATCGAGGTCAGCGAGACCGACGAGGTGGCCACGCCCGCTCGTCGCTCGACGCACGGTGCCGGCACCGAAGACGTGCATGACAGGAGCACCTCATGAAGGTCCACGACCTCAAGCCGGCGCCGGGCTCCAACACCCGCAAGCGCCGCGTCGCTCGCGGCATCGGCGGCAAGGGCGGCAAGACGGCTGGACGCGGCACCAAGGGCCAGAACGCCAGGAGCCGGGTGAGCGCCGGGTTCGAGGGTGGCCAGATGCCGCTCCAGCGGCGGATCCCGAAGCTGAAGGGGTTCAAGAACCCGTTCCGGGTCGAGTACGCGGTCGTCAACCTCGACGCCCTCGAGGGCTACGACGGTGACGTCGTCACCCTCGAAGGCCTCCGCGAGCAGGGCCTCGTCCACAAGGGCCTTGTCAAGGTCCTCGGCCGGGGCGAGCTCACACGCGCGCTCACGGTGTCGGCCCACGCCTTCTCGAGCTCGGCCGAGCAGGCCATCACCGCAGCAGGCGGTACGGTTCAGGTCGTCCCGCCGCCCTTCGGCAACGGTCGTCCTGCGGCCGGCGGGTTCAACGCCCTCACGAACCGCTAGCGAACCCCCACCGGGTCCGCCTGGACCGGCCCCCGAGGGGGCCGGTCTGGAACCCTCCGCCCACCCCGCTTGGAGCCACCGGTGCTGACCAGCCTCCGGAACATGTTCAGGGTCTCCGACCTCCGGAACAAGATCCTGTTCACCCTGCTCATGATCGCCCTGTACCGGTTCGGGTCCCACGTCCCGACCCCGGGGATCGACTTCGAGGCGGTGCAGCAGCTCCAGCAACAGGCGGCCGAGGGTGGCGTGCTCGGTTTCCTCAGCCTGTTCTCCGGCGGTGGCTTGACCCGCATGGCCATCTTCGGGCTCGGGATCATGCCGTACATCACGAGCTCGATCATCATGCAGGTCCTCGGGGTGGTGATCCCCAAGCTCGAGGAGTGGCGCGATCAGGGGGCCGTCGGCCAGAAGAAGCTCACCCAGTGGACGCGCTACGTCACCGTGGTGCTGGCCCTGCTGCAGGCGACCGGCCTTGCCTTCTTGTTCCACAACGGCGGCGGCGGTCTCTTCGGCAACCAGCGGATCGACCTGATCCCCGAGTTCACCGTCCCCCGGGTGTTGCTCGTCGTGCTGTCGCTCACGGCGGGTGTGGCCCTGCTCATGTGGATGGGCGAGCTCATCACCCAGCGGGGCATCGGCAACGGCATGTCGCTGCTGATCTTCAGCAGCGTCGTGAGCTCGATCCCGTTCGAGGGCGGTCGGGTCAAGGCGGAGAACGGCCTCATTGCGCTCTTCGGGGTGATCCTCGTCGGCCTGATCGTGCTCGTCGCCATCGTCTTCGTCGAGCAGGGCCAGCGGCGCATCCCCGTGCAGTTCGCCAAGCGGGTCGTCGGTCGGAAGATGTTCGGTGGCCAGAGCAGCTACATCCCGCTCAAGGTGAACCAGTCCGGCGTGATCCCGGTCATCTTCGCCAGCTCCATGCTCTACCTGCCGGTCCTGCTCACCAACGTGCTCCCTACCGGCGGCTTCTGGGACAGCATCCGCACGTGGATCGACGGCAACCTGCTCCAGCCGGATTCCATCGCCTACATCCTCATCTTCGGCGTGATGATCGTCTTCTTCGCGTACTTTTACACGGCGATCACATTCGACCCGGTCAAGCAGGCCGACACGATCCGCAAGCAGGGTGGCTTCATCCCCGGCATTCGTCCCGGCCCCCAGACGGAGCGCCACCTGGCGAAGATCCTCTCCCGCATCACCCTCCCGGGAGCGCTGTTCATCGCTGCGGTCGCGCTGCTGCCGGCGATCATCTTCAGCCTGTGGGGCGTGTCGCGGTTCCAGGGGTTCAGCGGCGTCTCCCTCCTCATCGCCGTGGGCGTCGCCCTCGAGACGATGAAGCAGATCGACAGCCAGCTGATCATGCGGAACTACGAGAGCCTCCTGAAGTAGTGGCCGGCGGACCGACCCGCCCCAGTGAGATCCCGCCGGTCCGACCGGGGGGTCACCGGTGATCCCCGGCGCCCGATTGGTCCTGCTCGGTCGTCAGGGGGCGGGCAAGGGCACCCAGTGCGTGCGGCTCTCACGCCACTACGTCGTGCCCCACATCTCGACCGGCGACATCCTCCGCTCCGCCGTGCGCGAGGGGACCGAGTTCGGCAAGAAGGCGAAGGAGTACATGGACGCTGGTGAGCTCCTGCCGGACGACGTCATCGTCGGGGTCGTCGACGAGCGCCTGGCACTCGACGACACCCGTGCCCGGGGGTTCGTGCTCGACGGGTTTCCCCGGACGGTGGCGCAGGCCCAGTCGCTGCTCGACATCACCCAGCCTCGCGGCCTCGACCTCGCTGTCAACCTCGAGGTGCCGCGGGCGGACGTCCTCGCCCGTCTCGCCGCCCGACGGGTCTGCAGCGACTGTGGCGCCAACTACTCGGTCGACGAGCGCCCGAAGTACGGATGGACCTGCGACGTCTGCGGCGGTGACGTGATCCAGCGAGCCGATGACACCGAGGAGGCCATCACCCGCCGCCTCGACCTCTACGAGCGCGAGACGGCACCGCTCATCGCCTGGTTCACCGAGCGGGACCTGCTCGTCGAGGTCGACGGGGTCGGCGATCCCGACGTCGTCAGCGACCGCCTCGTCAAGGTCATCGACCGGCAGCGGTCGCTCAGGCGCTGACCCGCAGCGGTCGCGCAGGCGCTGACCGGCAGCGGTGGCGCAGGCGCTGAGCCGGGCCGACCACAGCACGCGGGCCGGGCCGTACCCTGTCCGGGTGCGACGCAGCCCCGACGAGCTCGACAAGATGCGCAGGGCCGGCCAGGTGGTGGCCGAGATGCACGAGTGCATCCGGAGGGCGATCCGTCCGGGCGTGACGACGCTCGACCTCGACGCCATCGGCCGGGAGGTCATCGAGCGGCGGGGGGCGCGCAGCAACTTCCTCGGCTACCACGGCTTCCCTGCGGTGATCTGCGCCTCGCCCAACGACGTGATCGTGCACGGCATCCCCGACCACCGGGTGCTCCACGAAGGCGACATCGTCTCCATCGACTGTGGTGCGATCGTGGCCGGCTACCACGGTGACGCCGCCTTCACGACCGGTGTCGGCACGATCAGCGCCGAGGCCGAGAAGCTCATCCGCGTCACTGAGGAGGCCCTTGCGGCCGGCATCAGCCAGCTCGTCGACGGTGGTCGCCTCTCCGACGTCGGCCACGCCGTGCAGACGGTGGCAGAGGGGGCGGGGTTCTCCGTGGTCAGGGAGTACGTGGGGCACGGGATCGGCACCGCCATGCACGAGGCCCCCGACGTCCCCAACCACGGGGCGCCCGGAAAGGGCCCGAAGCTGCGGGTCGGCAACGTCTTCGCAGTGGAACCCATGGTGAACGCCGGTGCGCCCGACACCCGCACCCTGGCCGACGGGTGGAGCGTGGTCACCGCCGACGGCGACTGGTCGGCCCACGCCGAGCACACCATCGCCGTCACCGAAGACGGCCCCGAGGTGTTCACGCTGCCCCGCCACAGCCGGGCCAGCACCTTGTAGCACACCGGGGTTTGGACCCCGGGGACCGCCCCGCTACCATGACTGGTCGGCCCGGAGGGATGCGCGCACGTCGCCGTGCGCAGCTGCCACCGGCCCCCCGTTGGTTGTTGCCCGCTCTGGAGGAACCGCACTGCCGAAGCCCAAGGAAGACGCGATCGTGCTGGAGGGCAAGGTCGTCGAGCCTCTGCCGAACGCCATGTTCCGGGTCGAGCTCGACAACGGGCACCCGGTCCTGGCCCACATCTCGGGGAAGATGCGCATGCACTACATCCGCATCCTCCCGGGTGACCGCGTGCAGGTGGAGCTGACGCCGTACGACCTGACCAGGGGTCGCATCACCTACCGCTACAAGTAGCGAGGTGCGGTCGGCGATGCAGGCCCGTCCGCACCACCCGTACTCCCATCAGCACGTACTCCATCAGCGCACCGGGCTCGCCCGGCGCAGCGAGAGGTCCACATGAAGGTCCGTCCGAGCGTCAAGACGATCTGCGAGAAGTGCAAGGTGATCCGACGGCACGGAAGCGTCAGGGTGATCTGCACGAACCCGCGTCACAAGCAGCGGCAGGGGTAGGGACATGGCACGCATCTCAGGAGTCGACATCCCCCGCGAGAAGCGGCTCGTGGTGTCGCTCACCTACATCTACGGTGTCGGCCCGGCAGTTGCGCAGACCCTGTGCGACGCAGTCGGGATCGATCCCTCCACCCGGGTCCGCGACCTCACCGACGAGGAGGTCAACAAGATCCGAGGCTGGGTGGACGCCCAGCTGAAGGTCGAGGGAGACCTCCGTCGCGAGGTGTCCCAGGACATCAAGCGCAAGATGGAGATCGGCTGCTACCAGGGCCTGCGCCACCGCCGTGGCCTCCCGGTGCGGGGGCAGCGCACGCACACGAACGCCAGGACCCGCAAGGGCCCGAAGAAGACCGTCGCCGGCAAGAAGAAGGTGCGCAAGTAATGGCAAAGCCCAAGCCCGGCGGTCGACGCCCCCGCCGCAAGGAGCGCAAGAACGTCTCCTACGGGGTGGCGCACATCAAGTCGTCCTTCAACAACACGATCATCAGCATCACCGACCAGGAGGGCAACGTCCTCGCCTGGGCATCTGCAGGCAACGTCGGTTTCAAGGGTTCCAGGAAGTCGACGCCGTTCGCTGCGCAGATGGCGGCTGAGCAGTGCGCCCGGCGGGCCATGGAGCACGGCGTCCGCAAGGTCGACGTCCTCGTCAAGGGCCCCGGATCGGGCCGCGAGACGGCCATCCGCTCGATCATGCAGGCGGGCATCGAGGTGTCCGGCATCAAGGACGTCACGCCCACGCCCCACAACGGCTGCCGCCCCCCGAAGCGCCGTCGGGTCTAGAAGGAGCATCTGAGACATGGCTCGTTACACCGGACCCGTCTGCCGCCTGTGCCGGCGGGAGAAGATGAAGCTGTTCCTCAAGGGCGCCAAGTGCGACACGATGAAGTGCCCGATCGAGCGTCGCCCCTACCCCCCGGGTGAGCACGGCCGGACGCAGCTGCGCCGCAAGGACAGCGAGTACCTCGTCCAGCTGCGCGAGAAGCAGAAGGCCCGTCGCATCTACGGCGTGCTCGAAAAGCAGTTCCGGAACCTCTACCAGGAGGCCAACCGCCAGCGCGGGGTCACCGGCGAGAACCTGCTGCGCATGCTCGAGCAGCGCCTCGACAACGTCGCCTACCGGGCTGGGTGGGGCGCCAGCCGCTCGCAGGCCCGCCAGCTCGTCCGCCACGGCCACATCAAGGTCAACGGTCGCCGGGTGACGATCCCCTCGTACATGATCCGCAAGGGCGACGCGGTGGAGCTGAACGACAAGGCCAAGGCCATGATCGTCGTGCGCCACAACATGGAGACGCTGGACCGGGCCGTGCCGCCGTGGCTCGAGGCGGCCGGCGAGGGCGCCCAGGTGAACGTCCGGGACCTCCCCCTGCGCGAGCACATCGACGTGCCCGTGCGCGAGCAGCTCATCGTCGAGCTCTACTCCAAGTAGGAGCCCTTCCAGCAAGCACGCAACACCGCCCCGGGGGACGCACCCGGGGCCCATCCACGTCATCTCGGTGCGGCACCGTCGCCTCACCGGAGGAGAGAGTCCCCATGCTGGTCATCCAACGTCCGTCGGTCGAGCCCCTCGAGGACGCCGGCGAGAACCGCCAGCGGTTCGCCATCGGCCCACTCGAGCCGGGCTTCGGCCACACGCTCGGCAACTCGCTGCGCCGGACGCTGCTGTCCTCGATCCCGGGCGCAGCCGTCACCCAGGTCCGCTTCGACGAGGCTCTCCACGAGTTCACGACCCTGAAGGGCGTGACCGAGGACGTCACCGACATCATCCTCAACCTCAAGGACCTCGTCCTCACGAGCGTGAGCGACGAGCCCGTCACGGTCCGCCTCGACGTCCGGGGCCCGGCCGACGTGACCGCTGCCGACATACAGACGACGTCCGACATCGAGATCCTGAACGGCGAGCTGCACATCGCCACCCTCAACAAGGAGGGTCGCCTCTCGATCGACCTCACCGTCGAGCGGGGGCGCGGTTACGTGTCGGCGGACCGGAACAACACGTCGCCCACCATCGGCGTGATCCCGGTCGACTCCATCTACTCGCCGGTGCGGCGCGTCACGTTCGACGTCGAGCCCACCCGGGTGGAGCAGTCGACGAACTTCGACCGCCTGGTGCTCGACATCGAGACCGACGGCTCGATCACGCCACGAGATGCGCTGGCCTCGGCCGGCGACACCCTTCGTGCGCTCGTGGGGCTCGTCGCCGACATGAGCGACGCCCCCCTCGGCCTCGAGCTCGGTGAGGTCGGCGGTTCCGCCAGCGGTTCGCCCGACCTCGACCTGCCGATCGAGGATCTCGACCTCTCTGAGCGCCCCCGCAACTGCCTCAAGCGGGCACAGGTCAACACCGTCGGCGAGCTCCTCGACAAGAGCGAGGACGACCTGTTGGCCATCACGAACTTCGGCCAGAAGTCGCTGGACGAGGTCATGATGAAGCTCGACGAGCGCGGCCTGTCGCTGCGCACCAAGGAGTAGGGCCATGGTCAAGCGCATCGGGACGCCGACGAAGGGCCGCCGCATGGGCGGCTCAGGCACCCACGAGAAGCTCATGCTGGCCAACCTCACGGCGTCGCTCATCGCGGCCGAGGGCATCGTCACCACGGAGGCGAAGGCGAAGCTGCTGCGCCCCGTGGCCGAGAAGATCATCACCAAGGCAAAGAAGGGCGGGGTCCACAACCACCGCCAGGTCGTCTCCTACCTCGGCGACAAGGACATGGCCCACAAGCTCTTCGAGGAGATCGGGCCCCGCTACGCCACCCGCAACGGCGGCTACACGCGCATCCTCAAGCTCGGCCCCCGCCACGGCGACAACGCACCGATGGCCCGCATCGAGCTCGTCTAGCCAGCGCGAATCCGCTGGCTTCCTGGACGACCGGCGAATCCGGATCGTCTTCCGCAGGCGTCGCACGTGCAGGGTGAGGGCACCGAGGTCCCGGACTGGTCCATTCGCTCCAGAGGTGCGGACGTGACCACGGTCGAGGCGTCGGGCGTCGAAGCGCTCCCCGGAACGTCGGTCCGGGTGCGCCTGGTGGTCTCGTACCTGGGCGCCGGCTTCTCCGGCTTCGCCCGCAACCCGGGTGTGCGCACCGTGGCCGGGGTGCTGACGGAGGCGCTCGAGAAGGTGCTGCGCACCCCCGTGCGGTTGACCTGCGCCGGGCGCACCGATGCCGGCGTGCACGCATGGGGCCAGGTGGTCACGTTCGACGCCCGGGAGGACGTCGATCTCGTGACGTTGCAGCGTGCCGTGAACCACCTGCTCGGGCCGGCCGTCGTCGTGCGGGAGGCGGCCGTGGTGGCCGGCACCTTCGACGCCCGCCACTCCGCGGTCGCCCGTCGCTACCGCTACACGATCGTGAACCGTCCGGTGCCCGACCCCTTCTCGGCGGCCACGTCGTGGCACGTGGCCGACCCGCTCGACCTGCCGGCGCTGCGCCTCGGAGCCGACCCGTTCCTTGGTGAGCACGACTTCTCGGCGTTCTGCCGGAAGCCGAAGGTGCCCGAGGGGGTCTCGTTCACCATGACCAGGCGGGTGCTCGACGCGCGATGGCTCGACCTCGGCGATGGCGTGCTCCGCTTCGACATCGAGGCGACGGCGTTCTGCCAGCAGATGGTGCGCAGCATCGTCGGGCTGCTCGTTGAGGTCGGGCTCGGCAGGCGCCGGGCCGGTGACGTGCGAGGCGTGATCGCAGGGCGGGACCGTGCGAGGTCGGCACCCCCGGCCCCACCCCATGGCCTCGTCCTGTGGGAGGTCGTGTACGCCTGAGCACGCCTGGCATGCTCCGCCGGCATGAGCGAGGTCGCCCGAGTGGCCCGACCGGGGCCAGGAGCGGATGACGTGAGACCCATGAGCGGGCGGAGCGAGCGTGGCCCGAGTGGCCCGGCCCGAGGCCAGGAGCGGATGACAGCGGGCGGAGCGAGCGTGGCCGGAGCGGGCCGGTCGGCGGCCAGGAGAGGATGACGTGACCGACGCACCACGGCCTCCCGACGGGTGGGGCCAGCCACCGTCGCTCCAGCCGCCGTCGGAGGGGGGCCTGCCACCGACGACGCCGCCATCCCCTCCGCAGCTGCCGACTGGCGATGGTCGGCTGCCGCTCCCGCCCGGGTACCCGCCTCCGGGCGGCGGCCCGCCCGGAGGACCCGGATCACCCTGGCCGGCGCAGCCGGGTGCCTCGTCCCCCTCCGAGGGTCCGGCTGGCCGACCCGGGGGGTGGCGACCCGCAGCGCGCATCCCCGCCGTCGCGGGTCGCGACCTGGTCGCGATCGCAGCCCTGGTGGCCGCCGCCCTCGTGTGCCTCGCCGCCCTCGTCCTCACGCTCCTGCTGACCGCCGGTGACTTCGAGGTCACCCTCGGCGACCGCATCCGGTTCGGCACCGAGGTGCTCGTGCCCAGCGCGCCGCTGCTGCTGTCGGTGGCCCTGTTCGCCCGCCCGGGAGACGCCGGCAGCCGGGGCGACCGGCTCGGCCACACGGGCGCCCTCGTCGTGGGTGCCGTCGCCTCGGTGCTGCTCGTCCTCCGCCTCGTCGCCGACCTGTTCGCCGATGGCGACGTCTTCGGGGGCCTTGCGGAGCGCCTCGGCGCCTCCCTCGTCGACCTGGGTGCCGTGTTGCTGACGATCGCCGTGGCGCGGTGGGCCGGGCAGCGTCGATCGGGCTAGCGCACGAGCTCGACGGTGAAGCCGGCTTCGCTGATGACCGCCACGATCTCGTGGCGGTGGTCGGGATCCCTCGTCTCCAGGGTGAGCAGGACCTCGACCTCGTCCACCCCGAGGGCCAGACCGGCGCGGTGGTGCTCGACCGACAGCACGTTGAGCCCGAGCTCCGCCAGCACCGCAGTGAGCGCGGCGAGGGCTCCGGGCCGATCCCCGAGCACGACCCGCACGACCAGGTAGCGACCGGCGGCCGAGAGCCCGTGGTCGACGAGCTTCAAGAGGAGCAGGGGGTCGACGTTCCCGCCCGAGAGGATGGTGGTGGCCGGGCCGGTGCCCGCCACCTTCCCGGACAGGAGGGCGGCCAGGCCCACCGCCCCCGCCGGCTCGACGAGCGCCTTCGTCCGCTCGAGGAGCAGCAGCACGGCCTGGCTGATCTCCTCCTCGGTCACGGTCACGACGTCGTCCACGTAGGCCTGCACGTGGGAGAGGGTGAGCTCGGATGGTGACCGCAGGGCGATGCCGTCAGCCATCGTCGTGACCTGCTCGAGGGCGACGCAGCGACCGGCGTCGAGCGACGCCCGCATGGCGGCAGCGCCCGCCGCCTCTACCCCGACCACCCGGATCGCCGGGCGGGTGAGGGCGAGTGCGGTCGCCACGCCGGCGATGAGACCGCCTCCACCGACGGGGACCACCACGACCTCGGCGTCTGCCGACTCCTCGGCCAGCTCCAGGCCGACCGTGCCCTGGCCGGCGACGATGTGCGGGTCGTCGAACGGCGGCACGAAGACGGCGCCCGTGGCGGCGGCGTGCTCGAGGGCGGCCAGGATGCAGTCATCGACGAGCTGCCCGACGAGGCGCACCTCGGCGCCGTAGCCGCGGGTGGCGGACACCTTGGGGAGCGGTGCGGTGCGGGGCATGAAGATCGTGGACCTGATGCCGGCCAGGCGCGCCGCCAGGGCGACGCCCTGGGCGTGGTTGCCGGCCGAGGCGGCCACGACACCGGCGGGGGTGGCGGTCGGGTCGAGGCGGGAGATGCGGTTGTACGCGCCGCGGATCTTGTACGAACCGGTCCGCTGGAGGTGCTCCCCCTTGAGGGAGAGGCGCCGGCCCACGAGGGCGCTCAGGGCCCCCGAGGTGGTCACGGGTGTGGCCCGGATGACGGGACCCACGCGCGCCTGCGCCGACCGCAGGTCCTCGAGGGTGATCACCGGATGGCGACGCTAGCGGGGAGGGCTGGGGCGACGTGGCTGGCGCGAGCCCGGTCGCCGACCGTATGCTGGCACGTCGTCCTGGAGGGTCACGCCGCGCGCCCCCCTGTAGGACCCCCGGCCCGAAAGAGAGCTCCCGTTGCGCACGTTCAGCCCCACCCCGAACGACATCCAGCGCGCCTGGCACGTCGTCGACGCCGAAGGCCTGGTCCTCGGCCGCCTGTCGACCGAGGTCGCCCGCATCCTCCGGGGGAAGCACAAGCCGATCTTCGTGCCCCACATGGACACGGGCGACCACGTCATCATCGTCAACGCCGCCAAGGTGGTGCTCACGTCGGACAAGGCGGAGAAGAAGATCGCCTACCGCCACAGCGGCTACCCGGGCGGCCTGCGGGAGACCACGTACACCGACTTCATGGCGAAGCGGCCCGAGGAGGCGGTGCGCAAGGCGGTCAAGGGCATGCTCCCGAAGAACCGCCTCGGTCGCTCCATGCTCGGCAAGCTGAAGGTCTACGCCGGCCCGACCCACCCGCACCTCGCCCAGAACCCTGCGCCGCTCGACCTCGCGTCGGCCCGTCGCCCGGCCTGATCCGCACGAGCCAGAGAGGCACCATGGCCACCAAGCCGCTCATCCAGACCACCGGTCGTCGCAAGGCGGCGGTCGCCCGTGTCCGCCTGCGCGAGGGCACCGGGACGATCACCGTGAACAAGCGCACGTTCGCCGAGTTCTTCCCGTCCGAGACCCATCAGATGGTGGTGACCGAGCCGCTGCGGCTCACGACGACAGCAGAGGCCTACGACGTCGACGTCACCATGCACGGCGGCGGCACCACGGGCCAGGCCGGTGCTCTTCGCCTCGGCATCGCCCGGGCCCTGATCGCCCTCGACCCCGAGCTGCGCCCCGTCCTCAAGGCTGCGGGTTTCCTCACCCGCGACGCGCGTGAGAAGGAGTCCAAAAAGTACGGGCTCAAGAAGGCCCGCAAGGCGCCGCAGTACTCCAAGCGCTGATCTCGCACGACTGATCGAGGAGCCGGTGGGCCTGCGCTTCGGGACGGACGGCGTGCGCGGCGTCGCTGGGACGGAGGTGACGCCGGAGCTGGTGCTCGCCCTCGGCCGAGCAGCGGCGCGCGTCCTGTGCCCCGCCGATGCGAGCGGTCGGCGCATCGTGGTGGCGCGAGACAGCCGCCGCTCCGGACCGCTGCTCGAGGCGGCGTTCGCCGCCGGGGCTGCCGCCGAAGGTGTCGATGTCGAACGCCTCGGCGTGCTGCCGACCCCTGGTCTCGCGCGCGTCGCTGCGGCCGAGGGCGTCGCCGCCGCCATGGTGTCGGCGTCGCACAACCCCTTCGGTGACAACGGCATCAAGCTCTTCGCCGCTGGGGGGCTGAAGCTCGAGGCAGCTGCTGAGCGGGCCTTGGAGGAGGTCCTCGACGAGGTGCTCGGCTCTCCCGCCGGGGAGGTCGGTGGTGCCGCAGGGGATCGTCTCGGCGCGATCGTCGAGAGGGAGGCTGCGGCCGGCGCCTACGTCGACGCGCTCGTCGCCTCGTTCACGCCCCGGGCGCTCGATGGGCTGGTCGTGGTCGTCGACTGCGCCAACGGCGCGGCGTCGGCCGTCGCCCCGGCGGCGCTGTCCCGCCTCGGCGCCTGGGTCGAGGTGCTCGCCGACACGCCTGACGGCGTCAACATCAACGCCGGCTGCGGGTCGACCCACCCCGAACCCCTGCAGGCGGCGGTCGTGGCCGTCGGTGCCGACCTGGGCCTCGCCCTCGACGGGGACGCCGACCGGGTTCTCGCCGTCGACGCCGCCGGCGCGCTCGTCGACGGCGACCAGCTCATCGCCCTCTTCGCCGACGACCTGCGGTCGAGGGGACTGCTGCGGCACGACGCCGTGGCCGTCACCGTCATGTCGAACCTCGGCCTGCGACTCGCGCTGGCCGAGCGGGGGATCGGGGTGGTGGAGACGCCGGTGGGTGACAAGCACGTGCTCGAGGCCTTGCGAGCGGATGACCTGGCGCTCGGAGGTGAGCAGTCCGGTCACATCATCTTCAGTGACGTCGCCATGACCGGCGACGGCACCTACACCGGACTGGCCCTCGTCGACCTCCTCGCCCGGACGGGCGTGCCGCTTCACGAGCTCGTCGGGCGGGCGATGGTGCGCCTGCCGCAGGTCCTGCGCAACGTCACCGTCGCCGACCGCGACGGCCTCGCCTCGGCACCTGCCGTCTGGGCTGCGGTGGCCGAGGTGGAGGCCGAGCTCGGCGACCACGGCCGGGTGCTGCTGCGCCCGAGCGGCACCGAACCCCTCGTCCGGGTGATGGTCGAGGCCACCACCGAGGCGCAGGCGATGAGTGCCGTGGATCGGCTCGTCGCCGCCGTGTCCTCCTCGCTCGGGTCGGTCGCGCCGGTGGCCCGTGCCGAGCCGCTCGCCGCGTGGGTCCCCGAACGCCGGTTGTAGCGTCTGCGTGGTGTCGGACGACCTGGACCAGCTCCGACGGCTCGGCATCACTGCTACCGACGTGTTCGAGGGGCTCGGTTGGGCGGTGGCGGTGCTCGACGGATCCGGGGCCATCGTGGTCGCCAACGACACGTGGCGCTCGCTCCCGAGTGACGTGGGCGTGGGTCGGCGCCACGGCGACCGGCGCCACCACGATCTCGACCTCGACCTCGTGCTGGCCGAGGGCCTCGAGCGGGTGCTGGCCGGGCGCAACCCCCGCTTCGACATCGAGTACGAGGCGGACGGCCGCTGGTACCTCCTCGCCGCCACCCACGTGGCCGGAGGCGCCGGAGCGGTGGTGGGGGTCGTCGACGTGACCGCGCAGCACGACGTGCGCGAGATCCTCGACGGCACCGCGCACCGCGACGTGCTGACCCGCCTGCCGAACCGCAGGGCGATGAGGTCGACGCTCGACTCGGCCATCGTGAGGCGGCGTCGCCAGGGGACGCCGCTCTCGGTCGTCTTCCTCGACCTGAACGGCTTCAAGGCGGTCAATGACGGCCACGGACACGAGGTCGGCGACGAGGTGCTCGCCGCCGTGGGCCGGAGGTTGGCCGGCACCATCCGTCGTGACGACGTGCTCGGGCGCTGGGGCGGGGACGAGTTCGTGGTCGTCGTGGCCGGCGGCGAGGACCGGGCGGTGCCCATGCTCGCCGCCCGCCTCCACCTCGCCCTGGCGCAGCCGATCGCCATCCGCGGTCTGGGCGCCGTCCAGGTCGGCATCGCGGTCGGTGCGGCCGAGGTGGGGCTGGGGGAGACGGCGGACGAGGTGGTGTCCCGGGCCGACGGTGCGATGTTCGAGGCCAAGCGATCCGGGCTGCAGCTGGTGATCGCCCCACCGTCCCGCCAGGGGGCCTCCGAGTAGGGTCGATCGGCATGTGCGGGATCATCGCCGTCGTCTCGCGCCCGAGCCGGCGGACGCCGCCAGAGGTGTCCTCGCTGCTCTCGCCGCTCGAGCAGGCGTTCGCTGCGCTCCAGGGCGTCGACGCCGCCGGGGCGGCCGAGGCGTCGGTCCTGGCAGCCGGGTTCGTCGCCTCGGTCGACGACCTGCTGCACGGCGTCGCCGGCATCATCGCCCTGCTCGACTCCGGTCTGGCCGACGCCGTCGATCGCAGCACCGCGGCGGTGGAGCGGGCAGCGGCCGCCCTCGAGGCGGTCGTCGATGCCGCCGGCCCCGCACTGGCCGGCCCCCAGCTCGAAGCCTCCAGCGCCGGGCTGTTGCGGCTCCGCGACGTGACGTGGGCCATCCGACGTGACCGACTCCGCACCGCACGCGCCGTGGCCGACCTCGCCGGTGGCGACGCCGGGCCCGGGGCGGTTGCCGCCTACGCCGGGGTGCAGGTCGCACTGTCGGCGCTCGACCGACTCGAGGTGCGGGGGCGCGACTCCGCCGGTCTGCACCTGCTCGTGTCCGGCCACGGGCTCGACCTCGACGACGCAGCCGTCGCAGCCGTCGTGGCCGCGCGGGCCGACGACCCCCGCTTCACCTCCGGTGCGGTGCGTACACCGGAGGGCCTGTTGAGCCTCGTGTACAAGGCGGCGGCCGAGATCGGCGAGCTCGGTGACAACGGGCGGGCGCTGCGTGCTGCGGTGCGAGCCGACGACCTGCTGCGCCGCGCCCTCGCCGACAGCGGGGCGAGGGCCACGGTCCTGTGCCACACGCGCTGGGCGAGCGTGGGCATCGTGTCCGAGGCCAACGCCCACCCGCTCGACTCCTGCGAGCTCGGCGATCCGTGCGCCTCGCCGGGGGCCGGCCCCTACGTCGTCGCCGCCGCCAACGGTGACGTCGACAACCACATGAGCCTGCGCGAGCGCGAGGCGCTGCGCATCCCCCCCGACATCACCACCGACGGCAAGGTGATCCCCACCCTCGTCTCCCGCCGGCTGGCGGAGACGGGTGACGTGCCGACCGCCTTCCGTGAGTCGGCAGCGGCGTTCGACGGGTCGGTGGCCATCGCCGCCTGCGCCGCCGATGCGCCGCACCAGCTGCTGCTCGCGCTGCGGGGGAGCGGGCAGGGGCTGTTCATCGGCCTCGTCGAGGACGGCTTCGTCGTCGCCAGCGAGCCCTACGGCGTGGTGGAGGAGACCGGCCGCTACCTCCGCATGGACGGTGAGAGCCCCCAGGGGGCTGACGGCCGACCGGGCCAGGTCGTCGTGCTCGACGGCGACGCGGGCGGGACGCTCGAGGGCATCCGTCGGATGGCCTACGACGGGACGCCGCTCCCGGTGGACGACTCGGAGGTGCAGACGGCCGAGGTGACGACCCGCGACATCGACCGTGGCGAGGCACCGCACTTCTTCCTGAAGGAGGTCGGCCAGGCTCCGACCTCGGTGCGCAACACCCTGAGGGGCCGGATCGCCGAGCGTGACGGGCGACCGGCCGTGGTGCTCGGGGAGGAGACCCTCCCGGCCGAGGTGCGCGCCCGGCTGGCGAGCGGCTCGTTCCGCACGGTCTACGTCATCGGGCAGGGGACCGCCGCGGTGGCCGGGCGCAGCGTGGCCGCTGCCGTTGAGCACGCCTTCGGGTCGTCCCGAGGGGCAGGGTCGCCCATCCGGGCGGAGGCGGTCCCGGCCACCGAGCTCTCCGGCTTCCGCCTCGTCGACGAGATGTCCGATGTGCTGGTGATCGCCATCAGCCAGTCGGGCACGACGACCGACACCAACCGCACCGTGGACCTCCTGCGGGCTCGGGGTGCTGCCGTGATCGCCATCGTGAACCGTCGCGGAAGTGACCTCGTCGAGAAGAGCCACGGGGTGCTGTACACCTCCGACGGGCGCGACGTGGAGATGAGCGTCGCGTCCACCAAGGCGTTCTACGCCCAGATCGCTGCCGGGTTCCTCCTCGCCCAGGGTCTGGCCGAGGCGGCCGGCGTGCTCGACCGCGCCGATGCCGCCGACCTGCTCGCCGGTCTCTGCGACCTGCCGGCCGCCATGGAGGAGGTGCTGGGACGCCGGGACGTCATCGCTCTCGCAGCCACGCAGCACGCCACCTCCCGCCGCTACTGGTCGATCGTCGGCAACGGCACCAACCGGATCGCCGCCGAGGAGATCCGGATCAAGCTGAGCGAGCTGTGCTACAAGGCGATCGCCTGCGACGCCACCGAGGACAAGAAGCACATCGACCTCTCGTCCGAGCCGCTGATCATCGTCTGCGCCGCCGGCCTCACAGGCGCGAACGCCGACGACGTGGCCAAGGAGGTGGCGATCTTCCGCGCCCACAAGGCGGCGCCCGTCGTCTTCGCCACCGAGGGGGAGGGGTTCGACCGCTTCTCCTCCGCCCTCGCCACGATCCCCCTCCCCGTGGTGCACCCGCGGCTCGGCTTCGTCCTCTCGGCCCTCGCCGGGCACCTCTTCGGCTACGAGGCGGCCCTCGCCATCGACGCCCAGGCCCTGCCCCTCCGCGAGGCGCGCGCCGTGGTCGAGACGGCGGTCGACGGACCGGTGGCGACCCTGCTCGACCGGCTCGGACCGGTGATCGCACCGCCGGCCGCCCGGTTCCTCGACGGGGTCCGCAGCGGCGCCTACGACGGGCACCTCCCCGCCAGCACGACGCTGCGCATCGGCGCACTGCTGCGCTACGCCACCGGCCTTCTCCCCCTCGAGGCGTACGACCTCGACTTCGGCGTCCTCGGCACGCCGGCGGTGGTGGTGACCGACCTCACCGAGGCGCTCACCCACGGCATCGACGAGCTCACCCGTCCGATCGACGCCATCAAGCACCAGGCCAAGACGGTCACGGTGGGGATCTCCCGCTCCGAGGAGGCGCTGCTCGAGAGCGGCCTCGTGCAGGCGGTGCTGACGGCGGGCGCGTCCCGCGACCGGCTCAGCTACCGGACGCTGTCCACCCTCGCCGCGCTCCAGCCGGCGGTGGCGGAGGTGACGGGTCACACGACCTACCGGGTCGAGGGTGATCTGGCCGACGGCTCGGCCACGATCCACGTGGTCGACAAGGGGGGGTCGGCGGCGGCGCTCACGTCGCGCACCGAGTCGCTCCCCACCCTCCGAGGCACCAAGCACCGTGCTGCGGCGCTGCGCCAGGTCACCGTGGCCAAGGGCCGCAGCGACGGGCGCACGGTGGTGATCGTGCCCGAGACGAAGGACAACCAGATCGTCGGGCTCACGCTGCTTCACGTCGCCTTCACCGGTCCGCTCGAACCCGGCGCGGCGCGCAGCGTCCTCGAGGGCTACCAGGGCCGGTACGCAGCGCTCACCGACGCTGTCACCGAGACGGAGCCGGCGCTGCGGGACGAGGTGCTCGGCTCCATCCCGATCGTCGACCTGCTGACCGAGCCGGTGCACGTCCTCGCCGACCGCTGGCGCCCCCGCCCATGACGGGCGCCCGGCGGTGATCGGGATCGGGACCGACCTCGTCGAGCTCGACCGGTTCCGTCGGGCGCTGGCCAGGACCCCGACGCTCGCCGACCGGCTCTTCACCGAGGGCGAGCTCGCCTACGCCGCCCAGCGCGACGATCCGACCGAGCGGCTCGCCGTTCGCTTCGCAGCCAAGGAGGCGGTGATGAAGGCGATGGGCGTGGGTCTCGGGGCCTTCTCGCTGCACGAGGTCGAGGTGGTGCGGGAAGACTCGGGCCAGCCGTCGCTCGAGCTGTGGGGGGCAGCGGCCGCGCTCGCCGCCGACCGGGGCGTGACCCGCTGGCTCCTCACCCTCACCCACACCGAGCGCGTCGCCCAGGCCATCGCCGTCGCCCTGTAGGGCGTCATGGGCCGGGGTCGCCGGCGCCCCCGTCCTGGCGGCGCTCCGGTCTGTCCTCCGGTCGGTTCCGCCGCCGGGTCGCCGCCGCCGAGGTCGCCGGCGCCCCCGTCCTGGCGGCGCTCCGGTCTGTCCTCCGGTCGGTCCCGCCGCCGGGTCGCCGCCGCCGGGTCGCCGGCGCTCCGGTCTGACCTCCGGTCGGTCCCGCCGCCAGTTCCGGGGGCGGAGGCCCCGTCCGCCGGTCACCGTCGGGGTACGGTGCGCGCGGTGCTGCCGGTGGTGACGCCAGAGGAGATGCGGGCGGCCGACGCGACAGCACCCGAGCCGTTCGAGGTGCTGGTGGAGCGAGCGGGCCGGGCGGTGGCCCGCAGCGCGCTGCGGCTGCTCGGGGGCGCCTACGGACGGCGGGTGGTGGTCGTGGTCGGCCCGGGGGCCAACGGCGACGACGGACGGGTGGCCGCCCGTCGACTCGAGGGTGCCGGCGTGCGGGTGGCGCTGCTCGAGGCGGGAGTCACCGGTCCCACCGTCCCCCCGTGCGACCTCGTGATCGACGCGGCCTATGGCACCGGGTTCCGGGGAACGTGGTCGCCGCCGGCAGTGGGCACCACGCCCGTGCTCGCCGTCGACCTGCCGAGTGGCGTCGACGGGCTCACGGGCGCGGCGGCAGGACCGGTGCTGCCGGCGACGAGGACGGTCACGTTCGTCGCTCTCAAGCCCGGCTTGCTCCTGGGCGCAGGAGCGGCCCACGCAGGAGAGGTGGAGGTGGCCGACATCGGCCTCGCCGTCCCCGGTGCCGGGGCGCACCTCGTCGGCGATGTCGACGTGGCCGGCTGGCTGCCCCACCGCTCCCCGGAGGCGCACAAGTGGCAGGGGGCGGTGTGGGTCCTGGCCGGCAGCCCGGGGATGGCGGGCGCAGCGGCGCTGGCCACGCGCGGTGCGCAGCGGGCGGGTGCCGGCTACGTGCGCACCTCGACGCCGGGCGGTGCGCCTGGCGCCGAGGTCCCGCTCGAAGCGGTCGGCACCACCTTGCCGGGCGACGGGTGGGCGCAGGCCGTCACCGCCGATCTCGGGCGCTTCGGGGCGGTGGCTGTGGGACCGGGGCTCGGCCGCAGCGCCGGCACGGCGAAGGAGGTGCGGGCCTTCGTCACCGGGCACGGGGAGGTCCCGATCGTCGTGGACGGGGACGGTCTCCACGCCCTCGGTGTCGCTCCTGACGTCGGCTCGGGCGCCGTGCTCACCCCGCACGACGGTGAGTACGAGCGGCTCGCCGGCCGACCGCCGGGTGAAGACCGGCTGGCAGCGGTCCGTCTGCTCGCCGCCACCACCGGGGCGGTGGTGCTCCTGAAGGGGAGGACCACCCTCGTCGCCGAGCCCGGCGGCGATGTCCTCGTGGTGACGTCGGGGGACGCGCGGCTGGCCACCGCCGGGACCGGGGACGTCCTCACCGGGATCATCGCCGCGCTCCTGGCCGGCGGACTCGACCCGCTGCGCGCTGCCGCCGCCGGTTCGCACCTGCACGGACGAGCCGGGAACCTAGGCTGGCGTCGCGGGCTGGTGGCCGGCGACCTGCCCGACCTGGTGCCGGTCGTCCTCGACGGCCTCCGCCCCTGAGGAGCGCGATGCCCCGCCAGATGCTCGTCCGAGAGGTGATGACGACCGACGTCGTCACCTTCGCTCCAGACGAGACGGTCGAGGTGGCTACCAGGCGGCTGCTCGAGCGGGACGTGGACGGCGCCCCGGTGGTCGATGCCGAGGGACAGGTCATCGGCATGTTGAGCAGTGACGATCTCCTCGTCCAGGAGACGCAGCTGCACTACCCCACCGTGTTCTCGCTCTTCGGCGCCTACCTCGAGCTGCCGTCCTCGCACCGACGCTTCGAGGCGGAGCTGCGACGTGCGATCGCCGCCGTGGTGAGCGACGTCATGGAGCGGGACCCCATCACCTGCGTTCCCGACGACACGCTGGAGCGGGCGGCCACGCTCATGCACGAGCGGAAGGTGTCGAGGCTGCCTGTCATCGACGGGGATCGTCTGGTCGGCATCGTGGCCAGGGGTGACCTCCTGCGGGCGCTGATGGCCGTCCCGGGACCGTGATCGCGGGGCCGCGGCTCGGTGCGCCGGACCCGGCCTCGGTGCTGGCCCACCGACCTGCGTGGGTGGTGGTCGACCACGACGCCATCGCCGCAAACGTCGGCGAGCTCGTGCGGACGGTGGCGCCGGCAGCGGTGTGCGCCGTGGTGAAGGCCGACGCCTACGGGCACGGTGCGGTTGAGGTGGCCCGCACCACCCTCGCTGCCGGGGCGTCCTGGCTGGCGGTGGCGATGGCCGGCGAGGCGGCGGTGCTGCGCGAGGCCGGTGTCACCGCGCCCGTCCTCGTGCTCGGCGAGCCCTCCCCCGGGGAGTGGGACGACGTGGTGGCCCTCGACCTGCGGGTGACGCTGCACCACCGAGGGGCAGTTGCCGGCGTGGGCGCGGCAGCCACCAGGGCCGGCCGCCGGACGAAGGTCCACCTCAAGGTGGACACCGGCATGCACCGCATCGGTGCGACGCCGTCCGACGCCGTCGCGCTGGCGGACGCCGTGGCGGCCCACCCCGGTCTCGTCCTGGAGGGGGTCTGGACGCACTGCCCGGTGGCCGATGAGCCGGGCAACCCGTTCACCGAGGAGCAGGCGGCTCGGTTCGACGAGGTGATCCGGGGGCTGCGGGCGGCGGGCCGTGCGCCGACGCTCGTGCACGCGGCCAACAGCGCAGCGGCGATCGACCACCCCGGGCTCCGCCACGACCTCGTGCGTTGCGGCATCAGCACCTACGGCCTCGACGCCAGCCCGGCGCTCGCGGGGCGGCTGCCGCTGCGCCCCGCGCTCACGCTGGCGGCGGCCATCACCAACGTGGCCGTGGTCCCCGCCGGCGACGCCGTCTCTTACGGCCTCCGCCGGCCGTGCCAGGTGGACACCGTGGTCGCCACCGTGCCCCTCGGCTACGCCGACGGCGTCCCCCGCCGGCTCGCCGAGGTGGGCGGGGAGGTCCTCGTGGGTGGGGTCAGGCGACCCTTCGCCGGCACCATCACCATGGACCAGCTGCTCGTGGACTGTGGGCCGGCGGGCACGCCTGCCGCAGATGCGACGGCCACGGGCGACGAGGTGGTCTTGCTCGGATGCCAGGGTGGCGCCTCCGTCGAGGTCGCCGAGTGGGCCGAGCGCCTCGGCACGATCACCTACGAGATCACGTGCGGGATCAGCCTGCGGGTCCCCCGGCGCCACGTCGGTGGGGACCGTTGACCGCCGTCGACCTCGGTGTGGCGGGTGTGCTGGTCGGGCACTGGACCGACGTCCGGGCCCGCACTGGCTGCACGGTGGTGCGCCTCCCCCCCGGGTCGGTCGCTTCGGGTGAGGTGCGGGGCGGCGCGCCTGCGACCCGGGACTTCGACCTGCTCGTGCCCGGGCGGCTCGTCCGCGAGGTGAACGCCGTGGTGCTGACCGGCGGCTCTGCGTTCGGGCTGGCCGCGGCAGACGGCGTGGCCAGCTCGTGTGAGGCGTTCGGCATCGGGTTCCCCACCGCGGCGGGACCCGTCCCCATCGTGGTCGCCATGGGGGTCTACGACCTGGGGGTCGGCGATGCGGCGGTGCGCCCCGGCCCGGCGGAGGGCGCGGCCGCGTGGACGGCGGCCCGGGGCGGGCCCGTTCCCACCGGCAGCGTCGGCGCCGGGACCGGGGCGACGATCGGCACGTGGCGCGGTGCGGGCGCAGCGCGCCGCGGTGGCCTTGGTTGCGCTCGTCGAAGCGTCGGGGACCTCGTGGTCGGCGCCATCGCCGTGGTGAACGCCGCCGGCGACGTCCTCTCCCCCGGGGTCGAACCCGACGCGGACCTCCACGGCCTGGCCACGGCGTCGGCGCACGCCGCCTCTCCCGGCACGAACACCACGATCGGCGTCGTCGTCACCAACGGCCGGCTCGACGAGCTGGGATGCCTGGCCGCCGCCCAGGGCGGTCACGACGGCCTGGCCCGGGCCGTCCACCCGCCCCACCTCTCGGTCGACGGTGACGCCGTCGTGGCCGTCGCCACCGGGGAGGTCGCAGCCACCCCCGACCAGGTCAGGACGCTCGCCGTGCTCGCCTTCGCGGCGGCGATCCGCCAGGCGCTCGACGTCTGACGACCGGGGGCTGCCGCCCGGTTGCGATCCCCGGTCCTGGACGTCCACGACGCCGACCACCCCGACGGGGCCGTGCGGGGCCAGCTCGGCCGAGCGCCCGCCGCCGTCGCGCCCTGCTGACAGGGATCGGATATGAGTAGGCGGTGCCGTTGGGGCGGCGACCCGGCCTCGCGCTCGTCGTAGCATCTGGCGTGTGACCGACCTCGGAGCGCTGGCGAGCGAGGCGCGCACCTGCCCGCGCTGCGAGCTCGCCGTGACGAGGACGCAGGTCGTCTTCGGTGACGGCGACCCGCACGCCGACCTGCTGCTGGTGGGTGAGGGGCCAGGCGCCGACGAGGACCGCTTGGGAGTGCCCTTCATCGGTCGCTCGGGGCAGCTCCTGACGCGGCTCGTGGAGGAGGAGGTCGGGCTCGGTCGCGACCGTTGCTACATCACGAACATCGTCAAGTGCCGGCCTCCGGGCAACCGTGACCCCAAGCCGCACGAGGCCGATGCCTGCGCCCCGTGGCTCGAGGGCCAGCTCGACCTGATCGCCCCGAGGGTCGTCGTCACGTTCGGGAACGTCGCCACCCGGCGGCTGCTCGGAACGAGGGAGGGCATCACCTCGCTCCGGGGCCGCGCCCATCCCTGGCGCGGCGTCACCCTGGTGCCGACCTTCCACCCCGCAGCTGCACTGCGGGGGGGACCGGTGACCGTCGCAGCCATGCGGGAAGATCTCGGACGGGCTCGCCGGGTCCTGGAGGCGCCGTGAGCGAGCGGGAGCGGGGGACGTGAGCAGGCCGCTCGTCGCCACCACCAGGGCGGTGGACGACACGAAGGCCGTCGGCGCGGCGCTCGCCGCCCTGGCCCAGCCCGGGGACGTCGTCCTCCTCTCGGGCGACCTGGGGTCGGGCAAGACGGCGTTCACCCAGGGCTTCGCCGCCGGGCTCGGCGTCGCCGAGCGCGTCGTGAGCCCGACGTTCACGCTCGCCCGGGACTACGACGGGCGCCTGCGACTGCACCACCTCGACGTCTACCGCCTCGACCACCTGCAGGAGGTGATCGACCTCGGTCTGGCCGAGCTGACCGACGACGGTGGGGTGACGGTGATCGAGTGGGGCGAGGTCGTGATCCCCACGATCTCCCCCGACTACCTGGAGATCCGCCTCTCCTACGGCGAGGGTGACGACGACCGGGTCGTCGAGATCCTCACGGTGGGCGTGCGCTGGCAAGCTCGGGTCCGGGCCATGGAGGCGGCCCTCGCGCCGTGGCGGGAGGGCAGCTGATGCTCGTGCTCGGGATCAGCACGGCCACGGCCCAGGTCGGTTGCGCCATCGGCGGTCACGAGGGGATCCTCGCCTCGTTCCAATCGTCCAAGGGCCGGCGCCATGCCGAGACGCTCGCACCCGCCATCGAGTTCCTCACCGCCCAGGCGCACGTGCCGCTGCGGGAGATCTCGGCGGTCGCGGTCGACGTCGGCCCCGGCCTCTTCACGGGGCTCCGGGTCGGCATCAGCACGGCGAAGGCGCTGGCATCGACCCTGCGGGTGCCCATGGTCGGCGTGACGAGCCTCGACCTGCTGGCCTTCCCGGTCCGTTGGTCGGACCGTCGGATCGTCTCGGTCGTGGACGCCAGGAGGGGGGAGGTGTTCTTCAGCTTCTACCGGCAGGTGCCGGGCGGGGTGCAGCGGCTCTCCCCCCACCGCGTCGGGTCCCCGGCGGAGCTGTGCTCCGAGATCGAGGCCGTCGGCGGCGAGGTCCTCGCCGTGGGAGACGGCGCCATCCGCTACCGCGACGACCTGGCCGAGCTGACGAGGGTCGAGGTCGGCGACGGCTCGCTCGCCTTCCCGTCGCCCGGATCGCTGGTGGAGCTGGCCCACGCGCGGGCGCTGCGTGAGGACTTCGTGCAGCCGTGGGAGCTCGAGCCCGTCTACCTCCGCAAGGCGGACGCCGAGATCAACTGGCAGGTGCGCGAACGGCCGGGTGAGGGCGCCGGGGGGCGGGGCGGCGTTGCGTGAGCGGGCGGACGACCTCGTGGTGATGACCGCAGACGAGGTGCCGGGTCCCGAGGGGCTGACCGTGCACCTCAGCGCCATGCGTCGGCGCCACCTCCGCTCGGTGCTGCGGATCGAGGCCCTCGTCTACCCGAGGCCGTGGTCGCTCGGCCTGTTCCTCTCCGAGCTCGGTCTCCGCGCCACCCGCTCGTACCTCGTCGCCCGGGTGGGGCCGGCCGTCGTCGGCTACGCCGGGTTGCTGCTGGCGGCGGGGGACGGCCACGTCACGACCGTCGCCGTCGATCCCGACTGGCACCGCCACGGGATCGCCACCCGCATGTTGCTCGCCCTGGCCAGGACCGGTGTGGAACGTGGTTGCACGAGCCTCACGCTCGAGGTGCGGGTCGGGAACGAGGGCGCCCAGGCCCTGTACCGTCGCTTCAGGTTCGTGCCCGCCGGCATCCGGAAGGGCTACTACCAAGAGACCAACGAGGACGCCATCGTCATGTGGGCGCACGACGTCGACCTGCCCGCTTACGTCGGGCGCCTCGACGCGATCGAGGCTGCGCTGCCAGGTTCGACGGTGCTGGAAGGGGAGCTGTGACGACGGTGGGTGAGGCAGGGCGCTTCGGTGCGGCGGCGGGCCTCAAGATCCTCGGGATCGAGACGAGCTGTGACGAGACGGCAGCGGCGGTGGTGGCCGGCGGCCACGACGTGCTGTCCTCGGTCGTGTCGAGCCAGGTCGACATCCACGCCCGCTACGGCGGTGTCGTGCCCGAGATCGCCAGCCGTGCCCACGTCGAGCTGCTCACCCCCGTGCTGGCCCAGGCGATGGTGGAGGCCGGCGTGGCGGACGGCGACATCGGCGCCGTGGCTGCGACCGTCGGCCCCGGCCTGGTGGGCTCGCTCCTCGTCGGGGTGAGCGCAGCCAAGGCGATGGCACTCGTGTGGGACGTGCCCTTCGTCGGCGTCAACCACCTCGAGGCGCACATCTACGCGGCGTTCCTCGAGGACCCGACGCTCGAGCCGCCGATGGTCGTCCTCCTCGTCTCCGGTGGACACACGCTGCTCGTCGCCTTCCACGGCCACGGCCGCTACGAGGTGCTCGGCTCCACCGTCGACGACGCCGCCGGCGAGGCGTTCGACAAGGTCGCCCGCTACCTCGGCCTCGGTTACCCGGGCGGTCCCGCCATCGACCGCGTGAGCACCGACGGGGACCCCGAGTCCATCGCCTTCCCTCGCCCCCTGCGGGGCGAGGGCTTCGACTTCAGCTTCTCGGGCCTCAAGACCTCGGTCGTGAACCACGTCCGCAAGCACCCCGACGTCCGCACCGAGGACGTGGCCGCCAGCTTCCAGGCGGCGGTGGTGGACGTGCTGGTGGAGAAGGCGAGGCGGGCGGCGGCGTCGATCGGTGCCACCGCGCTGTGCCTCGGCGGCGGCGTGGCCGCCAACTCACTCCTCCGGGAGCGGTTGCTCGACGCCTGCGTGGCCGACGGGCTGCACGCCTTCCTCCCGTCGCGAGCGATGTGCACGGACAACGCGGCGATGGTGGCGGCAGCCGCCTGGTACCGCCTCGACGCCGACGGGCCGACCAGCCTCGACGCAGGCGCCGACCCGAACCTGCGCCTCCCCACCCTCACACCAGGCTGAGCCGCCTCGGGGTTGCCCGCTCCGGGTGTGCCGCCTATCGTTAGCACTCGACACCTGCGAGTGCTAACGACTGCTCGCCGGGCCACCATCCGCCAGCGCCATACGGAGGCCAAGACATGAAGCTCCAGCCCCTCGACGACCGCATCGTCGTGCGTGCCAACGAGTCCGAGGCCACCACCGCCTCCGGCCTCGTCATCCCCGACACCGCCAAGGAGAAGCCTCAGCAGGGCGAGGTGCTCGCCGCCGGTCCCGGCCGCCGCAGCGAGCAGACCGGCGAGATCATCCCCCTCGGCGTCAGCGTCGGCGACACCGTCGTCTACTCCAAGTACGGCGGCACCGAGATCACCATCGACGGCGAGGACCTGCTCATCCTGACGAGCCGTGACGTGCTCGCCATCGTGCAGAAGTAGAGGACCGACACATGTCCAAGATCCTGAAGTTCGACGAGGAGGCGCGTCGCGCCCTCGAGGCGGGCGTCGACCGCCTGGCCAACGCGGTCAAGGTCACCCTCGGCCCGCGAGGCCGCAACGTGGTGCTCGAGAAGAAGTTCGGCGCCCCCACCATCACCAATGACGGCGTCAGCATCGCCCGCGAGGTGGAGCTCGAGGACGTCTTCGAGAACATGGGCGCACAGCTGGTGAAGGAGGTGGCGACCAAGACCAACGACATCGCTGGTGACGGCACGACCACCGCCACCGTCCTCGCCCAGGCCCTCGTCCACGAGGGCCTGCGCAACGTTGCCGCCGGCGCCAACCCGATGGGCCTGAAGAAGGGCATCGACAAGGCGGTCGCCGCTGCGGTCACGGCGATCCAGCAGCTGTCGAAGGAGGTCGACGACAAGAGCGAGATCGCCCAGGTCGCCTCCATCTCCGCTGCCGACCCCGCCATCGGTGGGGTCATCGCCGACGCCATCGACAGGGTCGGCAAGGACGGTGTCGTCACCGTCGAGGAGTCGAACACCTTCGGCATGGAGCTCGAGTTCACCGAGGGCATGCAGTTCGACAAGGGTTACCTGTCCCCGTACTTCGTGACCGACGCCGAGCGCCAGGAGACCGTCCTCGAGGACGCCTACGTCCTGCTGGTCAACGGCAAGGTCGGCGCCGTCCACGACCTGGTGCCCGTGCTCGAGAAGGTCATGGCCTCGAACAAGCAGCTGCTGCTCGTGGCCGAGGACGTCGAGGGCGAGGCCCTCGCCGTGCTCGTCGTCAACAAGATCCGTGGCACGTTCACCTCGGCGGCCGTCAAGGCCCCCGGCTTCGGTGAGCGCCGCAAGTCGATGCTGCAGGACATGGCCATCCTCACCGGTGGTCAGGTCATCGCCGAGGAGGTCGGGCTCAAGCTCGAGAACACCACCCTCGACCTGCTCGGCACCGCCCGCAAGGTCGTCATCACCAAGGACAACACCACCATCGTCGACGGTGGTGGGTCCGAGGAGGACGTCAAGGGCCGGATCAACCAGATCAAGGCCGAGATCGAGAACACCGACTCGGACTGGGACCGTGAGAAGCTGCAGGAGCGCCTGGCCAAGCTGGCCGGGGGCGTGGCCGTGGTCAAGGTCGGGGCAGCCACCGAGGTCGAGCTCAAGGAGAAGAAGCACCGCATCGAGGACGCCCTGTCGGCGACCCGGGCGGCCATCGAGGAGGGCGTCGTCCCCGGTGGCGGCGCCGCCCTGCTGCGGGCCCGCTCGGCCGTGGCCGACCTCGAGCTGGAGGGTGACGAGGCCACCGGCGCTCGGGCCGTGTGGAAGGCCCTGACCGCACCGGCGTACTGGATCGCTCAGAACGCCGGCATCGAGGGCAACGTCGCCATCCAGCAGGCGGAGCGCGAGACCGGGGCCATCGGCCTCAACGCCCTCACCGGCGAGTTCGAAGACCTGGTCAAGGCCGGCGTCATCGACCCCGCCAAGGTGACCCGCGCCGCACTGCAGAACGCGGCATCGATCGCCAGCCTCCTGCTCACCACCGAGGCGCTCGTGGCTGACAAGCCCGAGCCCGTCTCGGCCGCACCCGCCGGTCCTCCCGGGGGCGGCGGCATGGGCGGCATGGGTGGCATGGGGGGCATGGGCTTCTAGCTCCTGCGACCGGCGACGCCGGTCCCACCCGCACGACCCTGCGAGGGCCGGTCCGAGGGGACCGGCCCTCGTCGCTCACGAACCCGTGTTCGTTCTCCGGGACGGGGGTACGGGCCCGGCATGAGCGACCAGACGAGTGATCCACGAGACCAGCCCAACAGCAACACCGAGAAGGACCCCGACGACTGGGTCACCGGTGACGAGGCGATGACCGGCGCGCAGGCGTCCTATCTGGAGACGTTGAGCCAGGAGGCCGGGGAGCCGTTCGATCCGGGGCTGAGCAAGGCCGCAGCGTCGAAGCGGATCGACGAACTGCAGGACAAGACCGGCCGGGGCGCAGGAGGCGACCGGTAGCCTCGAGGTCATGGAGCCCCGTCCCCCTGCCGACCCGTCCAAGCTCCTGAGCCAGTGGATGGCTTGGGAGAAGGGCGAGGAGACACCGGGGCGGGTCATGGCGAACCTGAAGACCTCGGGCATGCGCGAGCTGCTCGAGGCGCTGGCCGCACCGCAGCCCGAAGCAGCGGGCGCCGGTCGCTGAGGACCCGTCGCCGCCGCCTCCGGTCGAGACGCCCCGGCGCCCCGGCGCCGGCTGCAGCCGAGAGGCCGGGCACGTGCTCACGTGTGAGCGGGCAGTTGTGAGCGGGAAGGTGGAGCGGGGGTGACCGTGCCGCGCGGCGGCCCCCAGCGCATCCCTCGCCCCCACGCCAACCGGCCGGGTGCTCGTGCTCCCTGGCACGATGCCGCCGATCGTGTCGTCGGGCCCTCGTTGGCGCAGATCCGTGCTGCGCTGGAAGGCGCAGGGCCGGTTCGGCGGGCGCCGGCCGAGCACGAGGGTGCGCGCGCCGCCGCCGTCCTCGTGCCCCTCTACGAGCACGACGGGCGGGTGTGGGTGATCCTGACCAGGCGGGCCGCCCACCTGCGGGCGCACCAGGGCGAGGTCAGCTTCCCCGGCGGCGGGCGCGACGGCGGCGAGCCCCTCGAGTGGACGGCCCTGCGTGAGGCCGAGGAGGAGATCGGCCTCGACCCTGCGCTCGTCGAGGTCGTCGGCGAGCTCGACCACCTCTCGACGATCACCAGCGGCTCGTTCATCGTGCCCATCGTCGGCATCATCGCCGGCCGACCACCGGGGTTGTCGGCGAGCCCCGATGAGGTGGCTGCCATCCTCCACGTCCCGCTGGCCGAGCTCCTGGCCGAAGACGTCTATCGGGAGGAGCTGTGGGGCTTCGACGACGCCGAGCGCCCGATCTTCTTCTTTGAGCTGGTGGGCGACACCGTCTGGGGTGCCACCGCATCGATGCTCCGTCGCCTCCTCGCGCTCGTCCTCGGGGTGCCTGTCGACTGACGCGACCTGCCTGGGCGCTACGTGGCGAAGAGCGCCACGAGCACGGGGGCGACAGCCAGGCCGGGCAGGAACGAGCCGACCGGGATCTTCTTGATGTCGAGCAGGCGGAGCCCGATCCCCATGACCATCGGGCCACCCGTCGCCTCGAGCTCGGCGACCATGCGCTCGGTCAGCAGGGCGTCGCCCACGGTCGCGCCGAGGAGGGTGAGGCCGCCCTGGAGCACGAGGATGCTGAGCGCCGAGAAGCCCACGCCCCACCCGAAGACGGCGGCGAAGACCACCGAGGCGAGGCCGTCGAGCGAGGCCTTGATGAGGAGCAGCTGGGCGTCACCGTCGAGCCCGTCCTGCAGCGACCCCACGATCACGAGGGCGCCGACGCAGAAGGTCAGGCTGGCAGTGACGAAGCCGTCCACGAACGTCGAGGCGGGCGCGCCCGGCGCAGCGGCCAGCTCGAGCTCGTCGGGGTCGCGCTCGACGAAGGACGCCGGGCGAGGGGTGGTGTCGGCCCTCGGGCCCTCGGCCCGGCACCGGATGCGCTCACCGAGGCCCTCGAGCCGGTCCTCGATGCGGATCAGCTCGCCGAGCAGACCGCCGGTGACGATGGCGACGACGGGGAACACGGCGTTGCGGGTCTCGAGGAAGCTCGCCACCCCCACCGCAACCGTGATGAGGCCGAGGCCCGAGAGGACCGTCGAGCGGACCCGCTCAGGGAGGCGGGGGCCGAGGGCGATGCCGACCCCCGTCCCGACGACGACGGTGATCACGTTGACCAGCGTCCCGAGCCCGCGCACGGCGGCACGCTACGGCGTGGGGACCTAGGGTCCGGGCGTGCCGCCCGACCTCGATCCCGGGGCCTTCTCCACGGCGGCCACCTCGGTCCGGGGGTTCCGGCAGGTCTTCGTCCACGAGGGCCGGGGTGGCATCCCCCTCCTGCTCGTCCACGGGTGGCCGGAGACCCGCCGCATCTGGTGGCGGGTGGTCGCCCCCCTGGCGGCGGCCGGCTTCGAGGTGGTCGTCCCCGACCTCCGTGGCTTCGGCGACTCCGACGTGGCCCCGGACGGCTTCGCCGACGTCCCGTCGCACAGCAGGGACCTGCATGCGCTGTGCACCGAGCTCGGCCACGATCGCATCGTGGCGGTCGGTGGTGACCTCGGGGGGCCGGTCGTGCAGGACCTGGCGCTGCGCTTCCCCGGCTTCGTCGACCGGCTGGTGCTGTTCAACTCGCCGCTCCCCTTCGACGCCGAGCGGATGGCGGGCATGCGCACCCGCCCGCCGGCAGAGGCGGCGGACTACTTCATGCGGCAGGGGACCGACGCCGACGGGCTGGCGGGGGAGCTGGGGACGCCCGAGGAGCGTCGGCGGTACATCGCCACCTTCTACACCTCGCGCTTCTGGGCCCACCCGGGCGCGTTCACCGGTCCCGGTGAGGTCGAGTTCCACGCCGAGCCCTTCGGCGACGGGGCCAAGCTCAGGGCGTCGTTCGGCGCGTACGAGTCGGTGTTCGACGCGTCCGCCCGGTCGGAGCCCGCGCTGCTGGCCCGCAACCCCGACACCCCGGCCTGCATCCTCTACGGGGCCTCGGACCACGTGCTGTACCCGGACTTCGACCGCATGGCCGCCGTGGTCCTCCCGCGCCACGTCGGCCCCTTCCTGCTCAGGGATTGCGGCCACTTCGTCCCGTGGGAGGCGCCGGGACCGCTGGTGGGCGCGGTGCGCGCCCTCTGCGCCGACCTCCTCCTGCGACCGCCGGCCTGACCACTGAGGGGGGCGGTTCACCCGCCATCCGAGGGGTACAGGCTGTCGGTAACCCCTTCCCAAGGAGCGCCGCCATGTACATCGGACTCGGCACGATCGTCATCATCATCATCCTCCTGATCCTGATCTTCTAGATCGTCCTCGCGTGGGTCGGACCGGCCGGCTCTTCGGGGGCCGGTCGCTACGCTCGGGACATGGCGAGCCTGAGCTTCGAGGGCGAGACGCACGACGAGATCGTCCTCAAGGTCAAGCGCTGGCTCCAGTCGGCTGAGGAGGGCCCCTCGGCCTACACGAGGCTCACGCCGGTCGAGGCAGTCGAGCGGGGTGCCGAGCTCACCAAGGATGCGCTGCGGGTCCTGGCAGCGGTCGCTCCGGCGCCGATGGCGTCGAGCGAGGTGGTCAAGACCTTGACCACGATGGGGTACAAGGCGACCGACCAGACCCGTGATGCCGTGGTGGCGGGCCTCGACTCGCTCGACCAGCTCACCGGTGGCGGCGTCGTGCAGCGAGCGGAGGACGCCACGAGCGCCGTGGTCTGGCAGATGAGCGCGGCCGTCGCCAAGCAGCTGTTGAAGTCCATGCGCACCCCGTCCCGGTAGCTCCCGGCCGAGGGGCGTCGCGGTAGCCTGATCCCTTCCACGGGGCGCTGCGAGGGGACGTTGACATGGCCGAGGTCGAGATCGGGATCGGGAAGTCAGGGCGCCGTGCCTACGGGTTCGACGACATCGCCATCGTGCCCAGCCGGCGCACCCGCGACCCTGAGGACGTCGACATCTCCTGGGAGATCGACGCCTTCCGCTTCGAGCTCCCCCTCATGGGCTCGGCCATGGACGGGGTCATCAGCCCCGCCACCGCCATCGAGATCGGCAGGCTCGGCGGCGTGGGCGTGCTCAACCTCGAGGGTCTGTGGTGCCGCTACGAGGACCCGGAGCCGCTGCTCGAGGAGATCGCCGAGCTGCCGGCTGAGAAGGCGACGCTGCGCATGCAGGAGATCTACCTCGAGCCGCTCAAGCCCGAGCTCATCGCCCCCCGCATCCGCCAGATCAAGGACGCCGGCGTGGTCTCCTGCGCCAGCGTCACACCCCAGCGCACCGCCGCCTGGGCCAAGGAGATCCTCGCCGCCGAGCTCGACCTGCTCGTCATCCAGGGCACCGTCGTGTCCGCCGAGCACGTGTCGAAGACGGTGGAGCCGCTCAACCTCAAGCGCTTCGTCCGGGAGCTCGACATCCCGGTGATCGTCGGCGGGTGCGCCAGCTACCAGGCCGCCCTCCACCTGATGCGCACCGGCGCCGCCGGGGTGCTCGTCGGTGTCGGCCCCGGCAACGCCTGCACCAGTCGGGGCGTGCTCGGGATCGGCGTGCCCCAGGCCACCGCCATCGCCGACGCCAAGGGCGCCCGCATGCGCCACCTCGACGAGACCGGCGTCTACTGCCACGTCATCGCCGACGGCGGCATGAGCACCGGTGGCGACATCGCCAAGGCCATCGCCTGCGGTGCCGACGCCGTGATGATCGGCTCGCCGCTGGCAGCCGCCCAGGAGGCGCCCGGCCGGGGGTACCACTGGGGCATGGCGACCTTCCACCCGACGCTGCCGCGAGGCGCCCGGGTCAAGAGCGGCACCCGGGGGTCGCTCGAGGAGATCCTCGTCGGGCCCGCACGTGAGAACGACGGCCGGGTCAACCTCTTCGGCGCGCTGCGCACCTCCATGGCCACGTGCGGCTACCAGACGGTCAAGGAGTTCCAGAAGGCCGAGGTCATGGTGGCCCCCGCCCTCCAGACGGAGGGCAAGCAGCTCCAGCGGGCCCAGGGCATCGGCATGGGGGCCTGAGGGAGCGACCGAGCTGGCGGTGCACGCCCGTTCTGTCGGCGCCCCGTTGCGGGTTCCGCCACCGACGACCGACGGGTCGCCGTCCTCGCTGGTCCGGCGGTCGGAGGTCGGGCGGTCAGGGGTCGGGCGGTAGCCTGCGGCATGGCTGGAGCCGCCGACTTCGACACCGTGCTCGTCGTCGACTTCGGAGCGCAGTACGCGCAGCTCATCGCCCGGCGCGTCCGTGAGGCCAACGTCTACAGCGAGATCGTGCCCCACACGATCACCGCAGCCGAGATCGCCGAGCGGTCCCCGGTCGGCGTCATCTTCAGCGGGGGCCCGAAGTCGGTCCATGTGGAGGGCGCGCCGGTGGTCGACGCCGGTGTGTACGAGCTCGGCGTGCCCGTGCTCGGCATCTGCTACGGCGCCCAGCTCGTGGCCAGCCAGCTGGGCGGGGACGTCGCCCGCACCGGGCGGGGGGAGTACGGCCGCACCACCCTCACGGCCCACGGCGGCTCCACCCTCCTCGGCCCTGCCCCCGACGCCTCGTCTCAGGTGTGGATGAGCCACTTCGACTCGATCACCCGGGCGCCCGAGGGGTTCACCTCGGTGGCGAGCACCGTCGACGCTGCGGTGGCCGTGCTCGAGTCGGACGACCGGAGGATCTACGGGGTGCAGTTCCACCCCGAGGTGGCGCACACGCCCGGTGGTCAGGCGATGCTCGTCCGCTTCCTGCACGAGGTGTGCCGGGCGCGACCGACCTGGACGACGACCTCGGTCATCGACACCCAGGTCGAGCTCGTCCGGGCCCAGGTGGGTTCGTCCCGGGTGATCTGCGCGCTCTCGGGCGGCGTCGACTCGGCGGTGGCGGCTGCGCTCGTGCACAAGGCCGTCGGCCCGCAGCTCACGTGCGTCTACGTCGACACCGGTCTGATGCGCACCGGCGAGTCCGATCAGGTGGTCGAGACCTTCCAGCGCAACCAGGGGATCGAGCTCCAGCACGTCCGGGCGGCCGACCGCTTCTTCGAGGTGCTGGCCGACGTGGTCGACCCGGAGGACAAGCGCAAGGCCATCGGCGAGCGGTTCATCCGCGAGTTCGAGGCCGCCGCCCGCGGCCTCGAGGACGCCAGGTTCCTCGTGCAGGGGACGCTGTACCCCGACGTCATCGAGTCCGGGACGTCCGACGCCGCCAGGATCAAGTCGCACCACAACGTCGGCGGCCTCCCCGAGGACATGGACTTCGAGCTCGTGGAGCCGCTGCGGGCGCTGTTCAAGGACGAGGTCCGGGAGGTGGGCACCGAGCTCGGGCTCCCGGACGAGATCGTGTGGCGCCAGCCGTTCCCCGGCCCCGGACTCGGCGTGCGCATCGTCGGCGAGGTGACGCCCGAGCGAGCCGACCTCCTCCGCCTGGCAGACGCGATCGTGCGCGAAGAGGTGCGGGCCGCCGGGCTCGAGCGGGAGGTCTGGCAGTTCTTCGCCGTGCTCCTCGCCGACGTCCGCTCGGTCGGGGTCCAGGGGGACGAGCGCACCTACGGCCACCCCGTGATCATCCGGGCGGTCACGAGCGACGACGCCATGACGGCGGACTGGGCCCGCCTGCCCCATGAGCTGCTCGAGCGGCTGTCGAGTCGGATCACCAACGAGGTGGCAGGCGTCAACAGGGTGGCCTACGACATCACGTCGAAGCCCCCTGGCACCATCGAGTGGGAGTGACGGCCGGCGAGCGCCGCCGCCCGTCCGGCCTGCGGCCGCTCGTGGCCCGAGCGCTCCCGCCGGGCAGGACCGTCGTGGGCGGCTCGAGGGCGCGCCGGCGGTGACGGTCCGCCTCGTCGACCGTCGGCCCCACCTCGGCGCCGAGGACCTCCTGGCCAGGCTCGCCCCTCCGGCCCGCTTCGCCGGCGCCCGCTTCGGGACCTACCTGCCGGATGCCGCCTTCCCGTCCCAGGCGCTGGCTTGCGCCGAGCTCGAGCACTTCGCCGAGGCCGTGCGCGCTGGCCCGCCGCGATCGAAGCGGAGCTTGTTCCGGCGAACGGGAACGCCTGTGGCCGACCTCCGACCGGCGCGCTACCTCGACGGGGGCTACGGGGTCGGCAAGACCCACCTCCTGGCTGCTGCGTGGCACGCCGTGCAGCCGGCACCGGCCGCCTACCTCAGCTTCGGGGAGCTCACGGCGCTGGTCGGGTTCCTCGGCATGACGGGTGCGGTCGAGGCGTTCTCCGGCTTCCGCCTGCTCTGCATCGACGAGTTCGAGCTCGACGACGTCGCCAACACCCTCCTCCTCGTCACGTTCCTCCGAGGTGTCATCGCAGCCGGGGTGGCGGTGGCGACCACCTCGAACGCCATCCCGGACCGCCTCGGCGAGGGCCGCTTCAACGCCGAGGACTTCACGCGCGAGATCGCCGCCATCGCCGCCCACTTCGAGACGGTGCGCATCGACGGCGAGGACTACCGGCGGCGCGACGGCGTCGGGGCAGACCCCGTGCCCGAGGGCGATCTGGAGCCGCTGGCGGCGGCGGCGGGACCGACGACGAGCGTGGACGACGCTCAGGCGCTGCTCGAGCACCTGCGCGTCGTGCCCCCGGCCCAGCTCGGTGCGCTGCTCGACGGGATCGACACCGTCGTCCTCAGGGGCCTGCGGCCGATCACCAACCAGGGCACGGCGCTGCTGTTCGTCACCTTCATCGACGAGGTCTACGACTCGGGCGTCACCTTTGCGGCGTCGGGCTGCCCGGTCGGGGCGCTGTTCGACGACAGCTACCGGTCCGGCGGCTACCGAAAGAAGTACGGCCGCTGCGAGTCCCGCCTCGTGTCGCTCCTCGCCGAGCCCGCCCCCGGTTGAGCGGCCGCCGCACCCGTGTCGAGTGGAGCCACGGTGACCGGGGGCTACGTTCGGCCGATGCTGGACGGCTACGAGCAGACGGCGTTCACCCACGACGGCACCGGCCACGACGTGTTCCGCACCGGGACCGGGCCCGCGGTGATCGTCATCCACGAGGTCCCGGGTGTGACGCCTGCGGTGGCCGACTTCGGACGGCGGGTAGCAGCCATCGGCTGCACGGCCTACCTGCCGTCGCTCTTCGGCGTGCCGGGCAGGCCCATCGCCATCCCGTACGTGATCCAGAGCCTCGCCCACGGGTGCGTCTCCAAGGAGTTCGCCACGTGGGCGACGGGCAGGACGTCGCCCGCCACCACCTGGCTCCGGGCGCTCGCCCGCTCGGCGCACGCGGAGTGCGGTGGTCCCGGCGTCGGCGCCGTCGGCATGTGCCTCACCGGCGGGTTCGCCCTCGCCATGTCCGTGGACCCTGCCGTGGTGGCGCCCGTCCTCAGCCAGCCCTCCCTCCCCTTCGCACTCTCCAAGCGCCACAAGGCCGACGTGGGCGTGAGCGCCGACGACCTCGCCGCCGTGGTCCGACGCACCAGGGACGACGGCCTTCGCACGGTCGGGCTGCGCTTCACCGCAGACAAGCTGGTCCCCGCGGAGCGGTTCGAGACGCTGCGCCGGGCTCTCGGTGACGGCTTCGTGGCTGTCGAGATCGACTCCTCCCCGGGCAACCCCCACGACATCGAGAAGGCGGCGCACTCGGTCCTGACCGAGGAGCTGCGGGACGAGCCGGGGCACCCCACCAGGGACGCCCTCGAGCTCGTCCTCGACCACTTCCGCAGCCGGCTCCTCATCGACGGCTGAGGGGGCGGTCGGGCCGCCGCAGCGGTCGGGCCGCCGCAGTGCTCAGGCCGCCGGCAGTGGTCAGGCTGCCATCGACGTCGTCGCCGAAGCCGGCATGGCCGTCGACGACGGCTTCGCCCGCTTCGCCCCCGTGTCGCCGCTCACGCAGGGTCAGATGTCTGCGTTCCTCGTCAGCTCCCTGGCAGCCCTCCACGACCTGGAGGTCATCGCCCCGCTCCCCCAGGAGCCGGCTCCCCTGGCCTGAGGAGACGGCGTCGGAGCCGGATCACCCCTTGCCAGGCAAGGTGGCCGGCCCTACTGTTGCGGTCGAACAGACGTTCGACGACCCGAACCCCAGGAGGTTCCCATGGCTGACGTGAAGGCGATCCCCGACGGCTACCCCAAGGTGATCCCCTCGCTGGCGATCGACGGCGCCGCAGCCGCCATCGACTTCTACTGCGCCGTGTTCGGGGCCACGGTGCGGATCCGCATGGACGGTCCCGGCGACAAGATCGGCCACGCCGAGCTCCAGCTCGGCGACTCAGTCATCATGCTGGCGGACGAGTTCCCCGAGATGGATCACCGGGGGCCACGTGCCGTCGGGGGCACCCCGGTCACCCTCAGCATCTACGTCGACGACGTGGACGCCGTCTTCGCCAAGGCCCTGACGGAGGGGGCCAGGGAGCTCCGGCCTGTCGAGGACCAGTTCTACGGCGATCGGGTCGGCCAGCTCGAGGACCCGTTCGGGCACCGCTGGAGCGTCGCCACCCACGTCGAGGACATCTCTGAGGAGGAGATGGTGCGGAGAGCACAGGAGGCGATGCCCGGCTGAAAACCGGCCCGCGGCGAGCGCGGCACCGCTGCCGTCCAGGGAGGCCGTCGCACCCCACCGGTAGGGTTGGACAGCCATGGCCAGTGCCTCCGAGCCCGAGCTCCCCGGCACGCCGGAGGCGGCCAGGGAGCACGGTCGGGCCCATGAGCTCCTGGCCGGCCTGAACCCCGACCAGGCCGAAGCGGTTGCCCACGGGGACGGGCCCCTCCTCGTCGTCGCCGGTGCCGGCTCGGGCAAGACCCGGGTCCTGACCCACCGGATCGCACACCTCATCGGTGATGGCGGTATCTCGCCGTTCGAGATCTTGGCGATCACCTTCACCAACAAGGCGGCGGAGGAGATGAAGCAGCGGGTGGCCGCCCTCGTCGGCCCCGTCGCCGCCCGCATGTGGGTCAGCACGTTCCATGCGGCGTGCGTCCGCATCCTCCGCCGGGACGGGGGGCGCCTCGGCTACCCGTCGAGCTTCACGATCTACGACCAAGCCGATGCCGTTCGCCTCACCGGTTACGTGCTGCGCGACCTCAACGTCGACACGAAGCGCTTCGCCCCCCGGGCCGTTCACGCCACCATCAGCGCCCAGAAGAACGACCTCGTCGACCCTGCCACCTACGCCGCCTCGGCATCGGGCATCTACGAGCGCCGCATCGCTGACGTCTACACCGAGTACCAGGCGCGGCTCGAGAAGGCGGGGGCCATGGACTTCGACGACCTCCTCGGTCAGGCCGTCCGCCTCCTCCAGACCCAGCCCGACGTGCTCGAGCACTACCGCACCCGCTTCAAGCACGTCCTGGTCGACGAGTACCAGGATACGAACCGGGCCCAGAACGAGCTCGTCACACTGCTCGCCGACACCCACCGCAACGTCTGCGTCGTCGGCGACAGCGACCAGTCGATCTACCGGTTTCGGGGCGCCGACGTGCGGAACATCCTCGACTTCGAGCGGGCGTTCCCCGACGCCACCGTGGTCGTGCTCGACCAGAACTACCGGTCCACCCAGACGATCCTCGACGCCGCCAACGCCGTCATCGCCAACAACCTCGGCCGCACGCCCAAGGCGCTGTGGACCGACAGCGGCGGCGGCGAGCGGATCGTCCGCTACCGGGCCGACGACGAGCACGACGAGTCGAGCTGGATCAGCAGGGAGATGGCGCGCCTCCACGACGGCGGCTCCTACCGCTGGGGTGACGTCGCCGTGTTCTACCGGACCAACGCACAGAGCCGGGTGCTTGAGGAGACCCTCGTCCGAGGCGGGATCCCCTACCGAGTGATCGGTGGCACCCGCTTCTACGACCGCCGGGAGGTGAAGGACGCGCTTGCCTACGTCCGCTCGGCGGTGAACCCGACCGACGAGGTGTCGGTCAAGCGCGTGCTCAACCTGCCGAAGCGGGGAATCGGCGACACCACCGTCGGGCGGCTCGACGCATGGGCGGGCGCCCACGGCGTGACGTTCACCGAGGCGCTGCGGGCGGCCGAGGACGCCGGGGTCAAGGGACCGGCGCTGAAGGGCATCGTCTTGTTCCTGTCGCTCCTCGATGACCTCACGTCCAAGGTCGAGGACGGCCCCGCCGCCCTGCTCGAGGCAGCCATCGGTGGGAGCGGCTACCTCGCCGACCTGGAGGCCGAGCGCACCGTCGAGTCACAGGGTCGGATCGAGAACCTGGCCGAGCTCGTCGGGGTGGCCCGGGAGGTCAACGACGTCGACGCCTTCCTCGAGTCGGTGAGCCTGGTCGCCGACGTCGACTCGCTCGACCCCGACGAGTCGAGCGTCACGCTCATGACCCTCCACTCGGCCAAGGGGCTCGAGTTCCCCGTGGTGTTCCTCATCGGCATGGAGGACGGTGTCTTCCCCCATCTGCGCTCGCTGGGCGAGCCCGACGAGCTCGAGGAGGAGCGCCGTCTCGCCTACGTCGGCATCACCAGGGCCCGCGAGCGGCTCCACCTCACGTCGGCGTGGAGCCGGACGCTGTTCGGCTCCACCCAGTACAACCCGCCGAGCCGGTTCCTCGACGAGATCCCGGCCGAGCTGGTCACCGAGGTCGGGGGGGAGAAGCGGGGCCAGGCGGGCTCGGGGTGGCGCAGCCTGGACGACGACCGGGAGGCGGGCCGGCGGCGGCGCACCGGGGAAACCGACGGTCGCGTCTTCGGCGCCAGGTCCCGGATCGTCGAGTCGGCCATCCGCGGCGGCCCGACGCCACCCCCGACCACCGGCGCCGAGGCCCTCGGCCTGCGGGTGGGCGACGACGTCGGGCACGGCTCGTTCGGGGAGGGCGTGATCACCGACCTCGTCGGGGAGGGCGACAAGGCCGAGGCGGTCGTGCAGTTCCGGGAGCGGGGCGAGAAGCGCCTGCTCCTGTCGTGGTCGCCGCTCGAGAAGCTGTAGCCCCACGCCCGCGGCGTGGGTTCCGAGGCTGGAGGGCACACCGGCGAGATCGGCTCGATGGCCCGGGGGCGCGCCAGGGGGCGGTCCCGAACCGAGCGCTCGTCCTGCGGCGTCGACCCGGAGACCCCCTCGAACCGGCGGGGCCCGGCGGTCCGACCCGACCTCACGCATCGCACCTGGTGGGTCACCTGCTGCGAGTACGATCGCTGAGACGGGTTGGTCGGTCTGGCTGCCGACACCGGGGGGTGGTCGAGGTGCGCGCCGCGATGGCTGTTCCGTCCGATCTCGCCGACCTCGCGCCGGCCCGTGGGGCGATCGTCGAGCAGGTCCTGGCCTGGGGCGCCCCCGTCGACCTGGGTGTCCTCGCCCTCCTGGTCGGCGAGATCGTGGCCAACGCCGTGGAGCACGGTGCCCCCCCGATCGTGGCATCGGTCGACTGGGACGGCTCACGGGTCCGCGTGGAGGTCCACGACGGTGGAACGGCCATGCCGGTGCAGCGCCATCCTTCCCTCGGCGACGACGCCGGACGCGGTATCTGGCTCGTCGACCGCAACGCCAGCGCGTGGGGCGTGGAACCTGAGGGTGCCGGCAAGTCCGTCTGGTTCGAGCTTCCCAGCGGGGCAGCCGCCCCCGCTCAGGAGGTGGTAGAGGGCTGCTCGGGACGGAGGTCGACGTAGAGCTGCCCGTCGTCGACCTCCACGGGGTAGCGGGTGAGGCCGCTGCCGTCACCTGGGTAGCGCAGCTCGCTGCAGGGGTCGACGAGCTCCTGGGCGGCAAGGTCCCAGTCGAGGACGCACCGGCGATCGGCCTGCCCGGGCGCTCGTGCCGCAAAGGCCAGCCAGCCGACCTCGGGGGTCTCACCGACGTGCTGGAGGTAGATGTCGCGCGTGCCGCCGCCCGACACGTCGGAGAACAGGAAGGGGCGTCGGTCCTCGGCGATCCGGTCGGCGAGCCGCTGCGTCTGGCCGACGGGGAACCGCTCGTCGCCGAGGCGGATGTCGACGCTGCCCGAGCTGGACAGGATGCTCAACCCGAGCAGCACTGCGAACCCCACGACGACGGCCACGATCCCGGTCACCACGGCACGCTTGGCCGACGACGGGCGGCGTCGCCTCGGACGTCGTGCCGTTTGGGGACCGCTGGCGGGCACGTGCCTAGTATCCACTCGTGGAGCGCCACTACCGCATCGTGGTCGCAAAGCCCGGGCTCGACGGGCACGATCGCGGCGCCAAGGTCATCGCTCGTGCGCTGCGCGACGCCGGCTTCGAGGTCATCTACACAGGCCTCCGCCAGACACCCGAGCAGGTCGCCGAGGCCGTCCTCCAGGAGGACGCCGACGGGGTCGGTCTCTCGCTGCTCTCCGGGGCCCACATGACGCTGTTTCCCCGCGTGCTCGAGGAGCTCCGCAAGCGCGGTTTGGATGACGTGTTGGTCTTCGGGGGTGGGATCATCCCGGGCGCCGACATCGACAAGCTCAAGGCGATGGGCGTCGCCGCGATCTTCACCCCGGGAGCCACCATGGCCTCGGTCACCGACTGGCTCACCGCCGCCCTCGCCGAGCGCGACGCCGCACCAGCCGGCTGAGCCGGGCAGGCGCCCGCCGCCCGCCGGCTGCGCACCGGCGCGCCCGCCATCCCACACGCACCGTCCGACGACCCGAGGAGCACCCCGCAGTGGACCTGTACGAGTACCAGGGCAAGCAGTTCTTCGCCTCGTTCGACATACCGGTCTCGGACGGCGACGCGGCGAGGACGGTCGACGAGGCCGTCGCCGTCGCCGAGCGGGTCGGCTACCCGGTGGTGGTGAAGGCCCAGGTGCAGGTGGGTGGCCGTGGCAAGGCCGGCGGGATCAAGCTGGCGAACGACGCCGACGAGGTCAGGACCCACGCCTCGAACATCCTCGGGATGGACATCAAGGGCCACACCGTCGAGATCGTCTGGGTCGAGGTCGCGTCCGACATCGACGAGGAGTACTACGCCAGCTTCACCCTCGACCGGGGTGCCAAGAAGCACCTCGGGATGCTGTCCGCCTCGGGCGGCGTGGAGATCGAGACGGTGGCCGAGGAGGACCCCGACGCCATCGCCAAGATCCACATCGACCCCGTCGACGGGCTGACCGAGGCCCGGGCACGGGAGTGGGTGGCGGCTGCCAGGCTGAACCCGAAGGCGACCGAGGGCGCCGTCGACATCCTCCAGAAGCTCTACCGGGCCTACACCGAGGGCGACGCCGACCTCACGGAGATCAACCCGCTCATCCTCACCCCCGATGGCCGAGTGCACGCACTGGACGCCAAGGTCACCCTGGACGGCAACGCCGCCTTCCGCCACGAGTGGGCGGAGTACGAGGCCACCCAGGTTCGCGACGAGCGGGAGCACGCGGCGGCGGCCAAGGGGCTCCAGTACGTCGGCCTCGACGGCAGCGTGGGCGTCATCGCCAACGGGGCGGGTCTGGCGATGAGCACGCTCGACGTGGTCAACCAGGCAGGTGGGGAGCCCGCCAACTTCCTCGACATCGGCGGAGGTGCCAGCGCCGACGTCATGGCCGGCGCGCTCGAGGTCATCAACAACGACCCCAAGGTGAAGTCGATCTTCATTAACATCTTCGGGGGGATCACCCGTGGCGAGGAGGTGGCGAACGGCATCGTCCAGGCACTCGGCAGGGTCGACATCGACGCTCCCATCGTCATCCGCCTCGACGGGACCAACGCCGAGGAGGGCCGTGCGATCCTCGCCGAGCACGAGTCGGACCGGCTCGTCAGCCGACCCACCATGCTCGAGGCGGCCCGCACCGCCGTCGACTTCGCCAACGGCCAGGAGCGGAACGCATGAGCACGCAGAGCGAGCGGGGCGAGAGCGGCCCGGCCGAAGGCCAGGAGCGGAACGCATGAGCATCTTCGTCGACGAGAAGACCAAGGTCGTCTACCAGGGGCTGACCGGCTCTCAGGGCACGTTCTACGGCTTGCGCAACCAGGCCTACGGCACCCAGGTGGTGGCGGGGACCAACCCCAAGAAGGCCGGGAGCGCTGTCGAGGGCATCCCGGTCTTCGCCTCGGTGGGCGAGGCGGTGGAGAAGACGGGTGCCACCGCCAGCTGCATCTTCATCCCAGCTCCCGGTGTGGCCGCAGCGGTGATGGAGGCGGCCGAGGGCGGCGTCGATCTCATCGTCGTCATCACCGAGGGCGTTCCCGCCCACGACGAGGCCCGCTTCTACAACGAGCTCAAGCGCAGCTACCCGCAGGTGCGCCTGCTCGGGCCCAACTGCCCGGGGATCATCAGCCCGGGCAAGTGCAACATCGGCATCACCGCAGGGGAGATCGCCATGGGCGGCGGTCCCGTCGGCATCGTCAGCCGCTCCGGCACGCTCACCTACCAGGCGTTGCACGAGCTCACCCAGAAGGGGATCGGCCAGACCACCTGCGTCGGCATCGGCGGCGACCCGGTGCCTGGCACCACGTTCATCGACTGCCTCGAGGCCTTCGAGGCCGATCCCGACACCAAGGCCGTGATGATGATCGGGGAGATCGGCGGCAGCGCCGAGGAGGAGGCTGCTGCGTTCATCGAGACGATGACCAAGCCGGTGGCCGCCTACGTCGCCGGTGTCACCGCCCCCGCCGGCAAGAAGATGGGCCACGCCGGCGCCATCGTCTCCGGTGGGAAGGGCACCGCCGCCGCCAAGATGGCGGCCCTCGAGGCCGCCGGCGCACAGGTCGGGCGCAACCCGACGGAGGCAGGCGAGCTCATGGCCGAGATCGTCGCCGGCCTCGAGCCGGCAGACGGGCCGGGGCGGCGGTGACCTCGGCCCTGTGACATCCAGGATCACCGCCACCGCCAGCGCCCGCCCGCTGCGGGCTGCGGTGGTCTCGGCCCCGTGACATCCAGGATCACCGCCACCGCCAGCGCCCGCCCCCTGCGGGCGGCGGTGGTCTCGGCCCCGTGAGATCCGTGATCACCGCCAGCGCACGTGGTCGTGCACCGGCGGGGCTGGCGGTGGTCTCGGCCCCGTGAGGTCCACGATCACCGCCAGCGCACGTGGTCGTGCACCGGCGGGGCTGGCGGTGGTCTCGGCCCCGTGAGATCCGTGATCACCGCCAGCGCCAGCCAGCGCTGGTGCGGCTACTCGACCTCGGTGAGCAGCATGGTGGCGCCCCCCGAGGCGAAGGTGGCCACGTCGGCAGCGGCGGCTGCGCCCTCCGGCGATCCCATGCCGGCGCCGAAGGCGGCCATGTCGTCGAACCACAGCTGGGCCATCAGGTAGTAGGGCGAGTCGCTGCCGTCGACGGTGGTGACCTTGCCGGCCTCGAAGCGGGTGACGCCGGGGATCTTCTCGGCCAACGGTGCGTGCACGTCGCGATAGTGCTGGTCGAAGGCGGCGATGTCGGTGGGCGGTCCGTAGAGGACGGTGAGCTTCGTCATCCCGTCTGCCTAGCCCACCGGTCGGGTGGCGTGTGGGCGGGAGGGGCGGGGAGGGGCGCTGCTACCTTCCGCTCGTGCGCATCGCGGTGCTGGCCTCGGGGAGCGGGACCATCCTCGAGTCGATCCTCGATGCCCGCATCGAGATCGCCCTGGTGGTGGTCGACCGACGCTGTCGGGCCAGGGAGGTCGGAGCGCTCGCCGGGGTGAAGGTCGAGATGGTGGAGCGGACCGACTTCACCAGGTCCTTCGACCGGGACGCCTACACCGAGCGCGTCGTCTGGATGCTGGTGGCCCACGAGATCGACCTCGTCGTGATGGCCGGCTTCGGCACGGTGCTCGGGGCAGCCCTCCAGGACCGCTACGAGGGCAGGGTGCTGAACACCCACCCGTCCCTGCTGCCCGCCTTCCCGGGCTGGCACGCCGTGGAGGACGCCGTCGCCTACGGGGTGAAGGTGAGCGGCTGCACCATCCACCTCGTCACCCTCCAGGTCGACGCGGGGCCGATCCTGGCGCAGGAGGCCGTGCCCGTCCTCCCCGGCGACACCGCGGATCGCCTCCATGAGCGCATCAAGGCGACGGAGCGGCGCCTCTACCCACGCACCATCCGGAGCTTCGTCGAGGGAGCGCTGCGGTGAGGGCCCTGCTGTCGGTGTACGACAAGGCCGGTCTGGTCGACCTGGCGACCGGTCTCTCGGGCCTCGGCTGGGAGCTCCTCTCGAGCGGCGGGACCGCCGCTGCCCTGGCCGAGGCGGGGATCCCGGTGACCGAGGTCGCCGAGGTGACCGGCTTCCCGGAGATGCCGGGCGGCCTGGTGAAGACGTTGCACCCGAAGGTCCACGCTGGGATCTTGGCCGACGTCGGCGACGAGGCGCACAGGGCGTACCTCGACGCGCAGGGCGTGGTTCCCATCGACCTCGTCGTCTGCAACCTCTACCCGTTCCGCACCGACCCCTCGATCGACCTCATCGACATCGGCGGGCCGGCCATGGTCCGAGCCGCCGCCAAGAACCACGCTCGTGTGGGCGTGGTGGTGGACCCCGCCGACTACGACACGGTGCTGGTCGAGCTCACCCAGGACGGGGTGCTGTCGACGCCCACGCGACGACGGCTGGCCCGGACGGCCTTCGCCCACACCGCCGCCTACGACGCTGCCATCGTGGGTTGGCTGGACGAGGACGGTGACGTGCTCCCGGCCACCGTCCACCTCGCCCTCGAGCGGGTGCAGGACCTGCGCTACGGCGAGAACCCCCACCAGGTCGGTGCCCGCTACCGCTCGGTTGGGACCACCGGGTGGTGGGACGGCGTCGAGCAGCACGCCGGCCTGGCCCTCTCGTACCTCAACCTGTTCGACGCCGACGCTGCGTGGTCCCTCGTCCACGACCTCGGGGACGGACCGGCGGTGGCCATCATCAAGCACGCCAACCCGTGCGGGGCGGCGGTGGCGGCCGACCTCGCCACCGCCTACTCGCGGGCCTACGAGTGCGACGAGCGATCGGCGTTCGGGGGCATCGTCGCCCTGAACCGGCCGGTGGACGACGCCACGGTGGAGCGGATGGTGGCCGCCGCGCAGGCCGACGTGGTGATCGCGCCTGGTTACGCCCCGGGCGTGGTCGACCGGCTGCGGGCCAAGCGCAAGAACACCCGGCTGCTCGAGGCCACACCGCCCACGCCCGATCGGCTCCAGCTGCGCCAGCTCAGCGGCGGTGCCTACCTCCTGCAGGACGCACACCACTTCGTCACCGGCCGGCCCGACTGGCGGGTCGTGACGAAGGTCCAGCCGACCGAGGACCACTGGCATGACGCCCAGCTGGCGTGGCGGGTGTGCGGCTGGGTGAGGTCGAACAGCATCGTGCTGGCCAGGGACGGGACGGCGTGGGGCATCGGCGCCGGGCAGCAGAACCGCGTCGAGGCTGGTCAGATCGCAGCGTCGAAGGCAGCCGGCCGTGCCGCCGGGGGTGCCGCGGCGAGCGACGCCTTCTACCCGTTCCGCGACGGGATCGACGCGGCTGCCGAGGCTGGCGTGGCGGTCGTCATCCAGCCGGGTGGCGGCAGGCGCGACGACGACATCATCGCCGCCGCCGACGAGCACGGCCTGGCCATGATCCTCACCGGCGAGCGGCACTTCCTGCACTGAGTCCCCTCGCCAGCGACGGTCCGCCGGCGGGGGCTCTCGGACGATCACGGCGATGCGTGGTCGGCGATCCGGGCCGCCCGGCGATGTGGAGATCGTGAGGTGGAAGAGGTGGGTGAGCTCGGCAGGTGAGCCGAGGAGTCGAGTGCCGGTGGGCTGCGGCGCGGCGTGCCTCGACGGCCATGGCCAGCCCGTCCACCCGCCGTCGATCTCGTCGTCGAGCCAGGCAAGGGCTCCACCGTTAGGGTGCGATCGTGGGCGCCACGCTGCTGCAGGGGGTCCCGGTCCTCAAGCAGGTCAAGGGCGAGCTGCGGGCGCGCATCGCAGCGCTCTCGACCGAAGGGGTCACGCCCGGGCTCGGGACGCTGCTGGTCGGTGACGACCCCGGCAGCGCCATGTACGTGGGCATGAAGCACAAGAACTGCGCAGAGCTCGGCATCCGGTCCCAGGACGTGCGCCTTCCCGCAGGGGCGACACAGGCCCAGGTCGAGGAGGTGGTCGAACAGCTGAACGCCGACCCCACCGTCGACGGCTACCTCCTGCAGCACCCGTTCCCGGGCCACCTCGACTTCGAGTCCGCCCTGCTCCGGGTCGACCCGGGGAAGGACGTCGACGGCCTCCACCCGGTGAACCTCGGTCGCCTCGTGCAGGGCGTCCCCGGCCCCCGACCGTGCACCCCGGCCGGGATCAAGGCCCTGCTCTCCCACTACGGGGTGCCCGTCGAGGGACGCCACGTTGTGATCGTCGGGCGGGGCATCACGGTCGGCAAGGCGCTCGCCAACCTGTTCTCGCTCAAGGAGCCGGGTGCCAACGCCGCCGTCACCCTCCTCCACACCGGGGTGACCGACATCGCCCCCTATGTGGCCGATGCCGACGTGGTGGTCGCTGCCGCCGGCTCGCCGGGGATCATCAATCGGGACATGGTCAAGCCCGGCGCCGCTGTGGTGCAGACCGGCACGACCATCGTCGACGGCGCCTACCTGCCCGACGTCGACGACGACGTGGCCGAGGTGGCGGGGTGGTTCGCCCCGGTCACCGGTTCGGTCGGCCCCATGACCCGCGCCATGCTGCTGACCAACTGCGTCACCGCCGCCGAGCGCCGGGCCGGCTGAGGGTCTCCCCGGGTCCTGGTGGGCTGCGCGGCGCGGCCTCCGACCTCCGTGCTGCGACCCCGGTTGGCGGGGCCCCGGGAGGTAGACAGCGGGTGTATGACCCCAGTGTGACCCCATCCACTGCGGGAGCGTCCACCATGCCGAAGATCAACGTCTACCTGCCTGATGACCTGGCCAAGGCGGTCCGCTCGGCGAACCTCCCGGTGTCCATCATCTGCCAGCGCGCGCTGGCCAGCGCCCTGCAGGGCGCCACCTCGGTGCGGGAGGGCACAGGGGCCCTCGTCGGACCGACCGGGGGTCCGGTGCTGACCCACGCCGTCACCGGACGGCTCCAACGGGCCATCGACCTCGCTCACGCTGCTGCGACCGAGCGCTCGCACGCCTTCGTCGGCACCGAGCACCTCCTGCTCGGGATCCTCGACGAGGGTGCGAACCTGGCGCTGCGGGTGCTGACCGCCCTCGAGGTCGACCCCGCCGACGTGCGCACCGAGGTGCTGCCGCTGCTGGACGGCCACGAGGCCAGGTCGGGGGAAGAGCCGCCGCAGCGGACGCCGAACACCAACCGGGCGCTGGAGCTCGCTGCCGAGGAGGCGATCCGGATGGGTCACAACTCCCTCGGCTGCGAGCACCTCCTGCTCGGCCTCGTCACCGAGGAGGGGGGGCTGGGCGGCCGCGTCCTGCGCTCGATGGGCGTCGATGCCACCGTGGCCCGCCGGGCGGTGGTCGCCGCCCTCGTCGGCTTCGTGCACCGGGTCGGGTGGGCCAAGCCCGAGGTGACTGACACCGCCCAGCCGCTGGAGGAGATCCTCAGCCGCCTCGAGCGCATCGAGGCCCGCCTCGGCGAGGGGTGACCGGGTGCGCCACGGCGGCCGACCGGCCGTAGCCTCGTGACGTGGCGAGGATCTCGGAGCTTCTTGCGAAGGGCCGGACCACGTCGTTCGAGTTCGGGCCGCCTCGCACCCCCGAGGCCGAGCAGCGGCTCGAAAAGGTGCTGCTCGAGCTCGAGCCGCTCGAGCCGTCGTTCGTCTCTGTCACCTACGGCGCCGGCGGCTCGACCCGCGACGCCACGAGGGACATCGTCGAGCACATCCGCCGGGACACCTCGATGACGCCGATGCCCCACCTCACGTGCGTGGCCCACTCCAGGGCGGAGGTGGCGGAGATCGTGACCGGCTACGGCGACGCCGGTCTCGAGAACATCCTCGCCCTGGGCGGGGACGCCCCGAGCGACGGGACGAGCCATGCGAGCGACTTCAGCTACGCACTCGAGCTCATCGACCTCGTGCACGAGGTCGCCGACCTCTCCATCGGGGTCGCGGCCTTCCCCGAGGGCCATCCCCGGTCCCCCGACAGGGCGAGCGACCGGCGCCACCTGGCGGCGAAGCTGCGACGGGCCGACTTCGGCGTCACGCAGTTCTTCTTCGATGCATCCGACTACTTCCAGATGGTCGACGAGCTCGCTGCCCTGGGGGTCGACACACCCGTGATCCCCGGCGTGGTCGCATTCGTGAACGTCGATGCCCTCCGTCGGATGTCATCGCTGAACGGTGCGGCGATCCCCCCGGCGATCGAGGCCCGCCTCGACCAGGTGGCCGAGGACCCGGCCGCCGTGCGGGCGCTGGCGGTCGAGCTCGGCACCGCGCTGACCGCCGAGCTGCTCGAGGGTGGGGCCCCCGGCGTCCACCTCTACACGCTCAACTTCGCCCGGGCGACGAGACAGATCTGCGAGAACCTCGGTCTCGCCGCCGCCGGGCGCACCGCCGGCTGACAGCCACCCGCCACCCGCCACCCGCCACCCGCCACCCGCCGGCCCGTCCTGTCGGTGCCCGGCCCGGTCGAGCGAGGTGTTCCACCGACGGAACGGGGGTGTTGCGAGCCCCGGCCGGCCGAGGTGCCGCACCGACGAGCGCCGCGCGTGGGGGCGCTTGCGGCCGGGTCCCGCCTCGAGAGCCCTTGTTAGGCTCCGCCCATGGCCGAGAAGATCACCCTTGCCGACGGCGTGCTGTCGGTCCCCGACAACCCCATCATCCCCTTCATCGAGGGCGACGGCACCGGGATCGACATCTGGCCGGCGGCCAAGCTCGTGCTCGACGCCGCGGCCACGAAGCACGGCCGCACAATCGAGTGGATGGAGGTGCTCGCCGGCCAGAAGGCGTTCGACGAGACCGGCGACTGGCTCCCCGAGGAGACGATCACCACCTTCCGGGACTACCTCATCGGCATCAAGGGCCCCCTCACCACACCCATCGGTGGCGGCTTCCGCAGCCTCAACGTCGCCCTCCGCCAGATCCTCGACCTCTACGTCTGCCTCCGGCCCGTGCGCTGGTTCACCGGTGTCCCCTCGCCGGTGAAGCACCCCGAGCTCGTCGACATGGTGATCTTCCGGGAGAACACCGAGGACATCTACGCGGGTCTCGAGGTGGAGTCGGGCTCGAAGGAGGCGCTGCGCCTCATCGAGCTCCTCAGGGAGGAGTTCGGCTGGGAGATCCGCAAGGGCTCCGGCATCGGCATCAAGCCGATCTCCAAGACCGGCTCCCAGCGCCTCCAGCGCGCCGCCCTCCAGTACGCCGTCGACCGCAACCGCAAGAACGTGCACTTCGTGCACAAGGGCAACATCATGAAGTACACCGAAGGGGCCTTCATGAACTGGGGCTACGAGCTCGTCGAGGAAGAGTTCTCCGACGTGGCCGTCTCGTGGGAGGACTGCGGCGGCAAGCCCGGCGACAAGATCCTCGTCCAGGACGCCATCGCCGACATCACCCTCCAGCAGGTCCTCACCCGGCCCGCCGACTTCGACGTCATCGCCACCATGAACTTGAACGGCGACTACCTCTCCGACGCGCTCGCCGCCCAGGTCGGCGGCATCGGCATCGCCCCCGGTGGCAACGCCAACTACGTCACCGGCCACGGGATCTTCGAGGCCACCCACGGCACGGCGCCCAAGTACGCCGGCCAGGACAAGGTCAACCCCGGCTCGGTGCTGCTCTCGGGCGTGCTCATGTTCGAGCACCTCGGGTGGAAGGACGCGGCCGACGACATCGTGGCCGCGCTCGAGGCCACCATCGCCGACAAGATCGTCACCTACGACTTCGCACGGATGATGGACGACGCCACCGAGGTCAAGTGCTCGGAGTTCGCCAGCGCCATCGTCGACCGCCTGTAGCGCGCCCCTGGGTGGCCCCGAGCACCCCAGCGGTAGGGTCGTCGCAGACCGCGACGCGCCAGTCGCCGCCAGGCTCAGGGGAGATCGACATGCAAGTACGCGACAAGCTGTACATCGACGGGGCATGGGTCTCGTCGACGGGGACCGGGACGCTCGAGGTGACCAACTCCACCACCGAGGAGGTCATGGCCACGGTGCCCGAGGGCACCGCCGAGGATGTCGACAAGGCGGTCAAGGCAGCCAAGGCCGCCTTCGGCACCTGGTCGCAGACCTCGGTCGAGGAGCGGGCGAAGTACCTCTCCCGCATCACCGAGGGGCTCCAGGCCCGGATGGACGACATCGCCACGATCGTGAGCCAAGAGGTCGGCATGCCGAAGAGCCTCAGCCTGATGATCCAGGCCGGCCTGCCGATGATGAGCTTCATGAACACGGCCCAGGTGGCCGAGACCTACGCCTTCGAGGAGCAGGTCGGCAACAGCCTCGTCGTCAAGGAGCCGGTCGGCGTGGTCGGCTGCATCACGCCGTGGAACTACCCGCTCCACCAGATCGCAGCCAAGGTCGCGCCCGCCCTCGCCGCCGGCTGCACCGTGGTGCTCAAGCCGTCCGAGGTGGCCCCGGTCAACGCCTTCATCCTGGCCGAGATCATCGACGAGGTCGGCCTGCCGGCCGGCGTGTTCAACCTCGTCACCGGCGTGGGTCCGGTGGTGGGAGCGGCGATGTCGTCGCACCCCGAGATCGACATGATCAGCTTCACGGGCTCGACCGCCGCCGGCAAGGCCGTTTCCAAGTCCGGCGCCGACACCATCAAGCGCATCGCCCTCGAGCTCGGTGGCAAGTCGCCGAACATCATCCTCGAAGACGCCGACCTCGAGAAGGCCGTCACCGACGGCGTCGGCAAGGCGTTCCTCAACTCCGGCCAGACGTGCTCGGCCCTGACCCGCATGATCGTGCCCCGGTCGAAGCTGGCCGAGGTCGAGGACATCGCCACCAAGGCGGCCGAGACCTACACCCCGGGTGACCCCTTCGGCGAGGCGACCCGTCTCGGCCCGCTCGTCTCCCACGTCCAGCGTGAGCGCGTGCGCGGCTACATCCAGAAGGGCATCGACGAGGGCGCCAAGCTCCTCACCGGTGGCGTCGAGGCGCCCGACGGGCTCGACACCGGCTACTTCGTGCGCCCGACGGTGTTCTCCGAGGTCCGCAACGACATGACCATCGCCCAGGAGGAGATCTTCGGCCCGGTCCTGTCGATCATCCCCTACGACACCGAGGAGGAGGCGATCGAGATCGCCAACGACTCGGTCTACGGCCTCGCCGGCGGCGTCTGGGCGGCGGACAAGGACAGGGCCACGGCCGTCGCCCGCCGCTTGCGCACCGGGCAGGTCGAGGTCAACGGCGGGTCGTTCAACCCGATGGCCCCCTTCGGCGGCTACAAGCAGTCGGGCCACGGGCGCGAGCTCGGCACCTTCGGTCTCGAGGAGTTCCTCGAGACGAAGTCCATGCAGCTCTAGCTCGATCCGGAGCACGTGGAGGGGCCGTCCCCGCCGGGGCGGCCCCTCCTTCGCGCCTCCGCCCGGCGGCGAGGGTGAGGGCGCAGGAGACGGGTGCGGGGGCGCTCTGGTAGGACCTCTGCATGCAGACGAGGGGCGATGCGATGCGGGGCAGGACGAGCGCGTGTGGGGTTCGGTGTGGCTGAGGTCGCCGAGGTGCCGGTGGTCGACCACTTCGCCAGCCTCTGGGAGCGCATCGCCGACGTCATCCCCGATGCCGACGCCGTCGTCCAGGGCCAGCTCCGCCGGAGCTGGGGCGAGCTCGAGGCCAGGGCCTCCCGTCTCGCCGGCGCCCTGACCGCCGCCGCGCTGGGGGAGGGCAGCAAGGTGGCGCTGTTCCTCTTCAACGGGCCCGAGTACCTCGAGGCGACCTACGCCGCCCTCAAGGTGCGGGCCGTGCCGGTGAACGTGAACTACCGGTACCTCGACGAGGAGCTCCACTACCTACTCGACAACGCCGACGCCGAGGCCGTGGTGTTCCACACGAGCCTCGGTGACCGGATCGCAGCCGTGCGGGAGCGGCTGCCGCTGGTGCGCTGCTGGCTGGCGGTGGACGACGGCCCTCCCGAGGGCGGCGACACCGGCCACGGCGGCGAGGACTACGAGGAGGTGGTCGCGTCGGCCGAGCCGGCGCCTCGGATCGAGCGGTCCGAGCACGACCTGACGCTGCTCTACACAGGGGGCACCACCGGCATGCCGAAGGGGGTCATGGGCGAGGTCGGCAACGGCGTGCGCGCCGGCCTCACCGGCCTCGGTCCCCTCGTCGGCATGTCGGCGGCGACGTCGGCAACCGCAGTCGATGCGGCCACCCGCCTCCACGCCGAGGGCGGCCAGCTCGGCTCGGTCGTGCCGTGCCCGCTCATGCACGGCACGGGCATGGGCGTGGGGTGCACGCCGGCGCTGTCGCTCGGCGGCAAGGTCGTGCTCCTGGAGGGGAGGGGCTTCGACCCCCGTGAGGTGTGGTCGCTCGTGGAGCGGGAGCGGGCGACCGGCATCACCGTCGTCGGCGATGTGTTCGCTCGGCCGATGCTGCGCGCCCTCGAGGCGCTCGAGGCCGAGGGTGCAACCCCTGACCTCTCCAGCCTCAAGCTCATCGCCTCGGCCGGGGCGATGTTCTCGACGGAGGTGAAGGACGCGCTGTGCGAGCGCGTCCCCACCATGCTCATCGCCGACCTCATGGCCGCCAGTGAGGGCGCCATGGGCCAGTCGATCCACCACCGGGGGTCGTCCTCCACCACCGGCCGATTCTCGGTGGGGGCGCAGACGAAGGTGTTCGACGAGGACGACCGTGAGGTCGAGCCCGGTTCTGGCGCCGTCGGCCGGGTCGCCGTGGCCGGAGGCATCCCGCTCGGCTACTACAAGGACCCCGACAAGACGGCGGCCACCTTCCGGGAGGTGGGCGGGACCCGATACAGCTTCCCGGGGGACTGGGCCACGGTCGAGCCCGACGGGACCATCACCCTCCTGGGGCGCGGCTCCCAGGTCGTCAACACCGGTGGCGAGAAGGTGTTCGCCGAGGAGGTCGAGGAGGTCGTCAAGACCCACGCCTCGGTCGACGACTGCCTCGTCATCGGTGTGCCCGACGAGACGTTCGGCAACCGGGTCGTCGCCGTGGTGGCGCTGTCATCCCCGGTGGGCGACGGCGACCTCATCGCCCACACCAAGTCCCACCTCGCCTCGTTCAAGGCTCCCAAGCAGGTGGTGGTGGTCGAGCGGGTGCCACGGGCCGCCAACGGCAAGGCCGACTACAAAGCAGCGAGGGCGCTGGTACCGGACGACTGAGCGCCCTCCACCCGCTGCCGGGGCAGCCCGGTGGAAGCGCAACAGCAAGTCGGTAATCTTGATTTCACATCGAGGTCCGTCGATGCCGACCGCTGAAGGGGTTCCTGTGCCCGAGACCCAGACGACCGTCCTCCCCGTCCTGCCGCTGCGCGCCGGCGTCGTCGGCCCCGCCATGGTGGTGACGATCGCCCTCGAGACAGCCGAGGCCCGCACCGCCGCCGACGCCGCCCTCGCAGGGGTCGGTCGCCTCCTGCTCGTGCCGCAGCTCGACGACCGCTCCGCCCGCATCGGGACCATCGCGAAGATCGAGGACGTGGCCGACCTCCCCGGGGACCGGCGTGCGCTCGTCGTCCGGGGCCTGCACCGCGCCCGCGTCGGCGCCGGCGTGGCGGGTGAAGGGCCCGGCCTGTGGGTCACCGCCGAGCCGGTCGACGACGCCACGCCCCCGACCGACGCGGCGATCGCCGCCGCCCGGCGGTACATGGCCGTCGTCGAGGGCATCCTCGAGCGCCGGGGGGCCAGCAGGCTCGTCGAGGGCCTGCGCACCCTCACGGATCCTGGTGACATCGCCGACACCTCGCTGTACTCGCCCGACCTCACCATGGAGGAGCGGGTCGCCGTCCTGGAGGAGCTCGATGTCGAGGCCCGGCTCGCCCTCGTGCTGGCCTCCGCCGAGCAGACGCTGGCCGAGCTGGCCGTGAAGGACGACGTCAACCGCTCGGTTGCCGAGGGCATGGAGAAGACCCAGCGTGACGCCGTGCTGCGCCGGCAGATGGAGGCGATCAGGACCGAGCTCGGCGAGGGTGGCGCTGACGACGTGGAGGGCTATCGGGCCCGGCTGGCGACCTCCGGTGCCCCCGACGGCGTCCGTCAGGCGGTCGAGCGGGAGCTCGACAAGCTCGAGCGGACGAGCACCCAGAACCCCGAGCACGGCTGGATCGTCACCTGGCTCGACACCGTGCTCGAGCTGCCCTGGGGCCATCGCGCCGACGAACACCTCGACCTCGTGGCCGCGCAGGCGACCCTCGACGCCGACCACGCCGGCCTCGACGACGTCAAGGAGCGGATCATGGAGCTCCTCGCGGTGCGCAAGCTCCGCGCCGACCGCGCCGACCGCGCCGACCGCGCCGACCGCGCCGACCGCGCCGACCGCGCCGACCGCGCCGACCGCGCCGACCGCGCCGACCGCGCCGACCGCGCCGACGCCCGTCCCGCCGCCGAGACCGACGCCGCCGCCCGTCCCGCCGCCGAGACCGACGACGGCGCGGCGACCACTTCGGCCGGCAGCCGGGGGAGCGGGGCCATCCTCGCCCTCGTCGGTCCCCCCGGGGTGGGCAAGACCAGCCTCGGCGAGTCCGTGGCCCGGGCCCTCGGCCGCCCCTTTGCCCGCGTCGCCCTCGGCGGGGTGCGCGACGAGTCCGAGGTCCGGGGCCACCGCCGCACCTACGTCGGGGCCCGACCGGGCCGCTTCGTCCGTGCCCTCACCGAGGCAGGCGCCATGAACCCGGTGCTGCTCCTCGACGAGATCGACAAGGTCGGCAGCGACTGGCGGGGCGATCCCTCCTCGGCGCTGCTCGAGGTGCTGGACCCGGCGCAGAACCACACCTTTAGGGACCACTACCTCGAGGTCGACCTCGACCTGTCCGACGTGCTCTTCATCGCCACCGCCAACGTGCTCGACAGCATCCCAGGGCCCCTGCTCGACCGGATGGAGGTCGTCCGCCTCGACGGCTACACCGAGGACGAGAAGGTCGCCATCGCCGGTGGCCACCTCCTCGGCCGCCTGCTCGAGCGCGCCGGCCTGGAGCCAGGAGAGGTGATGTTCGACGCCCCCGCCCTGCGTGCCGTGGCTGCGGGGTGGACGCGCGAGGCCGGCGTCCGCGAGCTCGAGCGTCAGCTCGGCCGCATCCTCCGGAAGGTGGCGGCCAGGGTGGCGGTGGGCACGGTGGAGACCCCGTTCGCCGTCGACGAGGCAGAGGTGCGCGCGCTCCTCGGCCGACCCCGGTTCGTCCCCGAGGCGGCCGACCGGACCGCCGTGCCCGGCGTGGCCACCGGTCTCGCCGTCACCGGAGCGGGCGGGGACGTCCTCTTCGTGGAGACGACCTCGATGGCGGGTGAGGCCGGGCTCACCGTGACCGGCCAGCTGGGCGACGTCATGAAGGAGTCGGCGGAGATCGCCCGCTCCTTCGTGCGGGCGAACGCCGACGAGCTCGGCCTGGGCGCCGACGCCTTCGAGGACCGCCGCTTCCACGTGCACTTCCCGGCCGGAGCGGTGCCCAAGGACGGTCCGTCCGCCGGAGTCACCATGACGACTGCGCTCGTCAGCCTGCTGACCGGCCGCTCGGTCCGGGCAGCCGTGGGCATGACCGGCGAGGTGACGCTGTCGGGACGGGTGCTCCCCATCGGCGGCGTCAAGCAGAAGGTGCTGGCGGCTCATCGCGCCGGCCTGACCGAGGTGATCCTGCCGGCTCGCAACGAGCCCGACCTGGACGACGTGCCTGAGGCGGTCCGGGCCGAGATGACCTTCCACCTCGCCGCCGACGTGCGCCAGGTGCTGGAGTGGGCGCTCGAACCCGAGCGCACCGTCGAGGAGGTGCCGGCCGCCGCCTGACGTGCAGGTGCCCGTCGGGGCCTGCCAGCAGCGGTTTCGCAGGGGTGGAGCTCGGGAGCCCCTCCACCTCACGAGTGCCGGCGCTCAGGGGCGGCGCCAGAGGACGAGGGGGAGCACCGGCCCAGAACCGGCCGCCAGCAGCACCTCACCTGCGGCGGTCATGGTCCACCCCGACGACCAGGTGTCGTCCACCAGCAGGACGGGGCCCGGCGGGAGACCCTCCGTGGTGGCGACGAAGGCGTCGACGACGTTGTTGCACTGCCGCCAGGAGTTGGCCATGAGCCGTTGCGGGGGATCATCGGGCCTCGTCCGGTCGAGCGTCTCCACGAGGGGCAGCGTTCCGAGCGCCGCGAGCTGCTCGGCCATGGACCGCACCAGGACCGGGTGCGACCGGCTCGGGATGAAGGTGATGCTGGTGGGTCGCTCCACCCACGACCAGCGCTTCAGTACGGCTGCCAGGCCATGCAGCAGCTCGTCGCCCAACGGCCCGTCGGCCTGGAGCGCAGCCCCCACCGCTTGGCCCCAGCCCGGATCGTCGGCGAAGGCGAGGGCCCGTCCGGTATCGACCTGCAGGTGCGGCTTGATGTTGCCCCGGCGCACCTCCCCACCCCGGGGCCACTGCTTGCGCGGTACGAGCAGGACGTCGGCACCGCGCAGGTGGGAGAGCGCAGCAGCGGTGCGTGCGGCATCCGGGAGCCGGGCCCCGGTGCTACCGGTGCAGGTGTCGCACCGCCCGCAGTCGGACGAGTCGGGGTCGTCGAGGGCGTCGCGCAGGAACCGCATCCGGCACCCGGTGGTGGTGGCGTAGGCCCGCATGGCGACCTGCTCTGCCTTGCGGTTCTCGTCGACCGACGCCAAGCGCTCCTCGTCGTAGGCCCACGGCTCGGTCGTGCGCACCCAGCCGGAGCCCCGTCGCTCGACGGCCCCCTCGACGTCGAGCACCTTCAACAGCGCCTCCAACCGGCCCCGCCGCAGGTTCACGACCTCCTCGAGCGCCGGGACGGTGACTGGACCGTCGCTCTCGATCGCTCGCACGACCCGCTCCACCAGATCTCGTGGCGGGAAGGCGGTCGAGTCGAAGTACGCCCAGATCGCACCGTCCTCCGCAGCCGGGAGCAGCACGGCTCGAGCGGTATCGATGGCACGCCCGGCCCGGCCCACCTGCTGGTAGTAGGCGATGGGGCTCGACGGGGAGCCGAGGTGGACCACGAACGCCAGGTCCGGCTTGTCGTAGCCCATGCCGAGGGCCGACGTGGCGACCACCGCCCGCAGCCGGTTGGCGGCCAGGTCGGCCTCCACCTGCTCACGCTCGGCCGGCGGCGTGTCACCGCTGTAGGCGGCGACGGCGTGGCCCTCCGACGCCAGGAAGGCGGCCACCCGCTCGACCTCGGCCACCGTGAGGCAGTAGACGATGCCTGCGCCGGCCTCGGCCGAGAGCTCCTCCGACAGCCAGGCGAGGCGCTCGGCGGTGGTGGGCAGCGCGACGACGGCGAGGCGCAGGCTCTCCCGGTCGAGCGTGCCCCGGAGCGTGAGGGTGGTCGGGCCGATCTGGGCGGCGACGTCGGCCGTGACCCGCTCGTTGGCCGTGGCCGTGGTGGCGAGCACGGGGACGCCCGGTCCGAGCGACGCCAGCACCGTGGCGATGCGGCGGTAGTCGGGCCTGAAGTCATGACCCCAGTCGGAGATGCAGTGCGCCTCGTCGATCACCAGCATCCCCACCGCAGCGCTGAGGCGGGGCAGCACGGAGGTGCGGAAGGTGTGGTTGTTGAGCCGCTCGGGTGAGATCAGCAGGACGTCGACGGTGCCGGCGGCCAGCTCGTCCTCGATCTCGCGCCAGGCATCGACGTTCGTCGAGTTGATCGTGCGGGCTGCGATACCCATGCGGGCGGCCGCCGCCACCTGGTCGCGCATGAGGGCGAGCAGCGGCGAGACGACGAGGGTGGGACCGGCGCCCTCGTCGCGGAGCAGGCGGGTGGCGATCCAGTAGACCGCCGACTTGCCCCAGCCGGTCCGCTGCACGACCAGGACCCGTGACCGCTCGACGACGAGCGCCTCGATGGCGAGGAGCTGGTCGGGGCGCAGGACGGCATCGGGCCCGGCCAGGTGGGCCAACAGCTCGGCGGCGCGATCAGCGAGAGCTGGGGCACCTGTGGTCACCTCCCCACCTTTGCAGAGGGGTGCGACGCCGCCCGGGGGCGCCGGCCCCTCTACGCTCGCCTCGACCATCGGCGGCGGACCCCGCTGCGATGCACGATCCCGAGGAGCCAGCCCCGTGAAGAGCCCCGTCCGCGTCGCCGTCACCGGAGCCGCCGGCCAGATCGGCTACAGCCTCCTGTTCCGCATCGCCGCCGGCGACCTGCTCGGGCCCGACCAGCCGGTCATCCTCCAGATGCTCGAGATCACGCCGGCCCTGCAGGGCCTCGAGGGAGTCGCCATGGAGCTCGACGACTGCGCCTTCCCGCTGCTCGCAGCGACCGTGCGCACCGACGACGCCGAGGCCGCCTTCGGTGACGCCGACATCGCCTTCCTCGTCGGCTCCCGGCCCCGCAGCAAGGGCATGGAGCGGGCCGACCTGCTCGAGGCGAACGGCGCCATCTTCACCGTGCAGGGCAAGGCCCTCGCAGCAGCGGCGAGCCCGGGCGTCAAGGTCCTCGTGGTGGGGAACCCCGCCAACACCAACGCCCTCATCGCGATGAGCAACGCCTCGGGCCTCGATCCCCGTCGCTTCACGGCGATGACCCGCCTCGACCACAACCGGGCCACGGCGCAGGTCGCGCTCAAGGCTGGGGTGCACCAGAGCGACGTCACCAACATGACGATCTGGGGCAACCACTCGGCGACGCAGTACCCCGACGTCTTCCACGCCCAGATCGACGGTCAGAACGCAGCCGAGCGGCTCTCCGACCAGGCCTGGATCGAGGGGGACTTCATCCCGACCGTCCAGCAGCGGGGGGCGGCCATCATCGAGGCCCGCGGCAGCTCGTCCGCCGCGTCTGCCGCCTCCGCCGCCATCGACCACGTCCACGACTGGGTCGAGGGGACCCCCGATGGCCAGTGGGTCTCCATGGCGGTGCCGAGCGACGGCTCCTACGGCGTGCCCGAGGGCATCATCTCGTCGTTCCCCGTCGATTGCGAGGACGGCAACTGGGAGATCGTCCAGGGCCTCGGCATCGACGACTTCTCCCGCACCAGGATCGACGCATCGGCCGACGAGCTCGTCGAGGAGCGTGACACGGTGCAAGGCCTCGGCCTCCTCGGCTGAGCGACCGGCGATCGGTCAGTAGGTCGTCTGCGACCGCACCTGGTCGAGCGCTGCGCTCAGCCCGGCGAGGGCGGGGGCTTGAGCGCGCAGGGCGTCGATGTCGCCCCGCACGACGAGGCGGCCGGTGGTGAAGGCGTCGTGGGGGGCGAGAGCACCGGTGGCGATGGCGACGGCGCTGTCCCACGTGGTCGCCAGGGTGACCTCGGCCGGCATCGTCGGCGGCGCCGGTGCCACGAGCACCGCACCCCGCTCGGCGGTCACGAGGTAGGACACCTCACCGTCGGGGCCCCCGGTGACGACCTGGAGGAGGCGCAGCGAAGAGTGGCGGGTGGCGGCGGCGACCTCTGCGCTCGTGACCAGGGCCTCCTGCACCGCGTCGAACCACGCCGGGCTGAGGAAGCGCACCTCGGCATCCTGCCAGCCGACCCGGTGGGTACGGTCGGGCCGTGCACGAGAGGGGTCGCGACGGTGAGGAGGGCACGTCCTGAGCGTCCCGTCGGCGGCCGATGAAGGTCGCCACACCCCTGGCGGGCACCGGCTCTGGGAGGAGAGCTGGCACCTCGACTTCGCCACCGGCGACGGTTCCTTCGGGGGCTTCGTCCGCCTCGGCATCCTGCCGAACCAGGCGTCGAGCCGGGTCTGGGTCGGCATCGTCGGCGAGGGCCGGCGCTTGGTGACCGTGGTGGAGCAGCAGGCCCCGATCCCCCGGGCCGGTGCGCTCGACCTCAGGTGCGAGGCCCTCTGGCTCGACCTCGTGTGCGAGTCGCCGCTCGAGCACTGGAGTGTCGGGCTCGAGGCCTTCGGGGTGGCGCTCGACGAGCCCGCTGACGCCTTCCGGGGCCTGCGAGGTGACCGGATCGGGGTCGGTCTCGACCTCGGCTGGGAGACGGTGGGCGAGGCGGCGGCTTCCGGCGGCGCGGCGGCTCGTGGAGGAGGCGGCTACGAGCTCGCCTGCGACGTCAACGGCGAGGTGCTCCTGGGGGACGAGGTGCTCACCTTCGACGGGTGGGGGAGCAGGCGTCACACCTGGGGGGTCAACGACTGGTGGGCGGGCAGCGTCACGGCCGGGGCGGGACGCCTCGACGACGGCAGCCGCTGGCGGGCGGCCCTGCCTGCAGCCGGCGGGGCGGTGGACCCGTCGGGGAGCTGGGTCCACGATGACGGTGCCGGGCGACCCGACGGCCTCCCCTCCGTCGTCTCGATCGGTGTCGGCGGGCGGGAGGTCGTCAACGAGGTGCGCCACATCTCCCCGATCCCGCTCGACGACGACGCCGGGCGATCGGCCAGGGCGCTCCACGCCCTCTGCCGCTCGACCACGGGTGGCGGGCCGGGCGGTGCCTCCTGGCTCACCCTGACCCGTCCCGCCGGCTGAACCAGGCCCACCCTCGGACCCGGCGTCAGACCCGGTCGTACAGGATGGCCCGCTTCACCTCTTCGATGGCGTGGGTGACCTTGATGCCACGGGGGCAGGCGTTCGAGCAGTTGAAGGCGGTGCGGCAGCGCCAGACGCCCGACTTCTCGTTCAGGATGTCGAGTCGCTCGGCTGAGCCCTCGTCCCGCGAGTCGAAGATGAAGCGGTGGGCCTGCACGATGGCGGCGGGGCCGACGTAGGACGAGTTGCCCCAGTACACCGGGCACGAGGTGGTGCACGCTGCGCACAGGATGCACTTGGTCGTGTCGTCGAAGCGCTCCCGGTCCTCGGCGGTCTGGTGCCGCTCCTTGTAACCGGGCTCGTCGCTCGTGATGAGGTACGGCAGCACGGAGCGGTACTGGGCGAAGAACGGCTCCATGTCGACCACGAGGTCCTTGATGACCGGGAGACCGCGGATCGCCTCGAGGGTGATCGACGTGCCCACCTCCTGGATGAGCAGCTGGCAGGCGAGGCCGTTCTCACCGTTGATCACCATGGCGTCGGAGCCGCACACGCCGTGGGCGCACGAACGGCGGAACGTGAGCGTGCCGTCCTGGTACCACTTGGCCTGGTGCAGCACGTCGAGCACCCGGTCGGTGCCCTCGACGCCGTCGACGACGAACTCCTGCCAGTGCGGCTTGTCGTCGATCTCGGGGTTGAAGCGCTTGACCTTCAGCGAGACGGTCATGCGCTCCATGGGGGTCGCTCCCTCGTCACCCGTGGGATCCGTCTGGCCGTCCCCACTGCCCCCTGGATCACTGCTTCCACTGCGCTCGGGTCCGCCGCCTCCGCTGTGCTCCGTGGCCACTGCCATCAGTACTTCCTCTCCATGGGCACGTAGAGGTCTCCGTCCACGGGCTTGTAGTCGAGCGTGACGGTCCCATCGGGCTGGCGGGTCACCATGCTGTGCTTCATCCAGTGGGCGTCGTCACGGATCGGGTGGTCGTCGCGCCAGTGCGCCCCGCGGCTCTCGGTGCGGGCCCGGGCCGAGACGACCACGGCCTCCGCCAGGTCGACGAGGTAGCCGAGCTCGAGGGCCTCGGTGATGTCGAAGTTGAAGACCTCGCCCTTGTCGTCGATCCCGACCCGCTCGACCCGCTCCTTCAGGTCGTCGAGGACCGTGACCATCTCCGACAGGCTCTTCTCGGTGCGGAAGACCGACGCCTTGTCCATCATGTGCTCCTGCAGCTCGGAGCGGATGTCGGCCGCCTTCTCCGTTCCGGTGGAGGCGAAGATCCGATCGATGCGCTCGCGCACGTCGTCGGAGGCGTCCGCGGGGAGCGGGGCGTGGTCGGCCGTCTTGACGAACTGGGCCATGCTGCGCCCACCGCGCTTGCCGAACACGACGATGTCGAGCAGCGAGTTGGTCCCCAGCCGGTTTGCCCCGTGCACGCTCACACAGGCGCACTCGCCCGCCGCGTACAGGCCGGGGACGACGGTCCCCTCGGCGTCGGTCACGACCTCGCCGTCGATGTTGGTGGGGATGCCGCCCATCGCGTAGTGGGCCGTCGGCTGGATCGGGATGCCCTGGGTCTTGGGCTCGAGGCCCATGTAGGTGCGCACGAACTCCGAGATGTCGGGGAGCTTGGCGTCGATCTGCTCGGGCGGCAGGTGGGTGAGGTCGAGGTGGACGTAGTCCTTGTTCGGGCCGATCCCCCGGCCCTCCTTGATCTCGGTGAGGATCGCCCGCGAGACCATGTCGCGGGGGGCGAGGTCCTTGACGGTGGGGGCGTAGCGCTCCATGAACCGCTCGTTGTCGGCGTTGCGGAGGATGCCGCCCTCGCCTCGTGCTGCCTCGGACAGGAGGATGCCGAGCTTGTAGATGCCGGTCGGGTGGAACTGGAAGAACTCCATGTCCTCCATCGGGATGCCCCGCCGGTACAGCAGACCAGGGCCGTCGCCGGTGAGGGTGTGGGCGTTGGAGGAGACCTTGAACATCTTCCCGAATCCGCCGCTGGCGAAGAGGATCGCCTTGGTGGCGAAGACGTGCAGGTCGCCGGTGGCCTGCTCGTAGGCGACGCAGCCGGCGACGCGCCCCTCGCTGAAGGTGACGTCGAGGACCTGGAACTCGTTGAAGAAGTTCACGTCCCGCTTGACGCACTGCTGGTACAGCGTCTGCAGGATCATGTGGCCGGTGCGGTCGGCCGAGTAGCAGGCCCGCCGGACGGGGGCTTCGCCGTGGTTGCGGGTGTGGCCGCCGAAGCGGCGCTGGTCGATCTCACCGTCGGGCGTCCTGTTGAACGGCAGCCCGTAGTGCTCGAGCTCGATGACGGCGTCGATCGCCTCGCGGCACATCACCTGCGCGGCGGACTGGTCGACGAGGTAGTCACCGCCCTTCACCGTGTCGAACGTGTGCCACTCCCAGCTGTCCTCCTCCACGTTGGCCAGCGCAGCGCACATGCCGCCCTGCGCGGCCCCGGTGTGTGACCGGGTGGGGTACAGCTTCGTGATCACCGCCAGCCGGCACTCGCCGGCAGCTTCGATGGCTGCCCGCAGGCCGGCGCCCCCCGCACCGACGATGACCGCGTCAAAGCTGTGGTGGTGGATTCGCACTGCAGGATCATCGCATCGCCCCGAATCCTGCGCGCAATCGCCGTGTCACCCGTTCGGCACGGTGGCCACCCCGTGAGGTGGGCCTGCGCCCAGGACGCACCGAGCCCATCGAGGTGGCCACGGACCATGGACGATCCACCACCCGTGAGGTGGTCCAGCGTCCGGAAGGGTCGGATCAGGGGGACGGTGCCACGATGACGCTCGTGTCCCGGTTGGCGGCGACGACACCGGGGGCGGCGAGGGCCAGGTCGACCTCGAGCTCTCCGGCGGTGTCGGGCACCACCACCGAGAGGGTCCCCACCCGCACGACGGCGTCGGCCGGCACGTCCCCCTCCCACGTCCGGGCGTGGGAGCCGCCCGGCCAGCGGACCGTGGCCGTCACCACCGCCCGCTCGAGCGGGACCCGCAGGTCTGACACGACGTGCACGTCGAGGGCGAGGGCGGTGCCGGGGGCGACGGTGGCGGGGAGCCGCTCGCTCACCACGATCACCGGCCGACAGGCTGCGACCAGGGCGTGGTAGCCGGCCTTGGCCACGCGCTCGTGGTCGAGCACCGACCACGACACCGCCGGGTGGGCGTCGGCGAACATGAACTCGACGAAGCCGCCCGCCGGCGCGTACTTCAGGCGTCGGATCGTCTCGATGTGGTGCTTGAGCAGCGTCGCCTGGTGGAGCTGGGTGGCCGCCGCCCACGACGCCAGCGTGGGGTGCTCCGACGATGGCACGTGGCGCTCGAGGATCGCCCGCTGCAGCCCGGAACTCCGTTCCAGGCGGGCCCACTCGAGGTCGGGCCACCGCTCCGGCTCCATGAAGGCGTCGGTGCTGGGGACGGCCTGCGCGCCGAACTCGCTGATGAAGCGGGCCATGCGCGGCCACGCCCGCAGGAACCCGGGGAGGTCGCGCTCGTGGCCGTGGTACCACCCGAAGTAGAGGTGGGCGTCAGTCCCACCCGAGCCGGCGTGGGGCAGCACCCCTGAGTGGGCGACGACCGGGCGGCTCCGGTCGGCGCCCTCGATGGCCCGCTTGACCGAACGGTCGAGCACGGTCTTGTTCCACGACGGGAGCTGCTGGGCCGCCATGAAGCGCCCCCGCACCTTGGCCATCTCTGCCTGTCCCGAGGTCCGGCCCGGGTCGATGTCGAGCGCCAGCGGCTCGTTGTGGCCGCACCAGACGGCGACGGAGGGGTGGTGCCCCAGGTGATCGACCATGGCCGCTGCCTGCAGCGCCGCCTGCTTGCGGATCGTGCGGGCGTAGCCCCACTGCAGCGGGAAGTCCTGCCAGAGCAGGAGGCCTGCCTCGTCCGCCGCCTCGTACAGCTCGGGCCTGCTGACGTGGCCGTGCAGCCGGAGGAGGTCGAGGCCCGCCTCCTTGGCCAGCGTCACGTCACGCCGCAGCTCGCCGACCGACGCCTCGGCGAGCGCCATCCGGGTCGGCCCCTGGTTGGCGCCCTTCAGGAAGAGGCGCTCGCCGTTGACCGAGAGCACCCACCGCCTCATGGACAGGGACCGGAGCCCGATCCGGCGGGTGAGGCGGTGGCTGCAGGTGCCGTCCACCTGCACCTCGACGGAGACGTCGTGGAGGGTGGCCGCCCCGAGGGCGTGCGGCCACCACAGCACCGGGTGGTCGACGGTGACCTGCCACTCGACGAAGTTGCTCCCCTCGGCGACGGGCCGTTCGACGACGTCGTCCCGCCCGCCGACGTCGGTGCGCAGCGACACCGTCCTGGCGGTGTCGCTGTCCAGCTCGGCTCGGAACGACACGACGGCCCGCTCGGCGGTCGCCTCGGTGCAGAGCACCCGGAGGCTGCGGGCCCGCACGGCGCCGGTGTGCTCGAGTCGGACCGGTCGCCAGATCCCCCCGGGGTTCCAGTCGGGGTCGATGCAGTCCCAGTGCTGGAAGACGCCGGTGATGTTGCGCTTGGCCGTGCGGTCGTCCTGGCGTGCACAGGTGACCTCGACCGCAAGCGTGTGCTCCGACCGGCGGGCGAGGGCGCCGGTGATCTCGAAGGAGTGGCGGAGGAAGTAGCCCTCGGTGTCGCCGAGGTAGGCACCGTCGAGCCACACGTCGCCCTGGTAGAAGAGGCCGTCGAGCACCAGCCACGCCCGGTCCCCCTCCGCCGGGGCGTCGCCCTCGAAGGTGCGGCGGTGGAGCACGGGTCCGTCGGTGAGCGCGAGCTCGGGGGTGGAGCGCCAGTGCCCGGGGACCTGCACCTCGGCCCAGTGGTCGTCGCGGTGGTCGGGGTGGGCGAACGCCCTCCGGAGTCCCTCGTCGGCCACCACGGCCCGCCAGGTCCCACCCAGGTCCAGCGGGTCGGCGCGGTGGTCGGGAGCCGGCGCCATGACCGAGAGAGGCTAGGTGGTGGGCGGGGACCTGATCCGGGGCCTGACCCGGGGCCCGATCCGGTGGGCCGAGGGATACGTTTGCCGCATGACGTCCCGCCCCGCCACCCTCGGCCAGCTCCGCGACTCCAGCTGGGAGTCGGTGCCGGTGAAGGAGGAGGTTCGCCGCAACGCGGTGACCCGCATCCGGGCCGGTGAGCCGCTGTTCCCCGGTGTGCTCGGCTACCAGGAGACCGTCCTCCCCCAGCTCGAGAACGCCATCCTCGCCGGCCACGACGTCATCTTCCTGGGGGAGCGGGGCCAGGCGAAGACCCGCATGATCCGCAGCCTGGTCGGCCTCCTCGACGAGTGGCTGCCGATCGTGGCCGGCTCGGAGATCAACGACGACCCCTACGCCCCCTCGTCCCGCTACGCCCGCGACCTCGTCGCCGCCAAGGGGGAGGAGACGCCGGTCGAGTGGATCCACCGTGACACCCGCTACGGCGAGAAGCTGGCCACCCCCGACACCTCCATCGCCGACCTCATCGGCGAGGTGGACCCCATCAAGGTGGCCGAGGGCCGGTACCTGTCAGACGAGCTCACGCTCCACTACGGCCTCGTGCCCCGCACCAACCGGGGCATCTTCGCCATGAACGAGCTCCCCGACCTTGCCGAGCGCATCCAGGTGGGCCTCTTGAACGTGCTCGAGGAGCGTGACGTCCAGGTGCGCGGCTACAAGGTGCGCCTGCCGGTCGACGTGCTGCTCGTCGCCTCGGCCAACCCCGACGACTACACCAACCGCGGCCGGATCATCACCCCCCTCAAGGACCGCTTCGGCAGCCAGATCCGCACGCACTACCCGCTCGACGTCGAGACCGAGATGGCCATCGCCGAGCAGGAGCGGGGGTCGTACACGGCCGAGGGGATGAGGGTGGCCATGCCCGCCGAGCTGGCCGAGGTCGTGGCCACGATCTCGCACCTGGCCAGGGTCAGCCCCCACGTCAACCAGCGCTCGGGCGTGTCCGTGCGCCTCACCGTCGCCAACCACGAGACGCTCCTGGCCAACGCCACCCGCCGCTCGCTCCGGTTGGGCGAGACCGAGGTCGTCCCCCGCACGAGCGACCTCGACGCTCTGGTCGCCTCGACGATGGGCAAGATCGAGGTCGAGACGATGGACGACGGCCGGGACGAGGTGGTCGTCGAGAACCTGGTGAAGGCGGCGATGCTCACGGTGTTCAAGCAGCGCTTCAACCCCGGCCAGCTCGCAGGGATCGTCGCCGCGTTCGACGAGGGCCGCATCGTGCACGCCGGGGACGACGTGCCCTCGGCCACCTACGTCGACCTGGTCGCCACCGTCCCCGAGCTGCGCGGGCCCGTGGCCACCCTGACCGGTGACGACGAGAGCCCGGCGGCGGTCGCCTCCGCCGTGGAGTTCATCCTCGAGGGTCTGCACCTCTCGAAGCGGCTCAACAAGGATTCGGCCGGGACTCGGTCCGCCTACCGGTCCCGCTGATGGTCGTGTCCCCCGGGCGTCGAGGCTCCCGGCCGGCGTGGGTGCGCGTCGTCGCCATCGTGGCGGTCGTCGCCATCGTCATGTCGTTCGTCGCAGGCCTCATCGCCGCCGTGGTGTAGCGGGCCTGCAGCGGTGGTGCCCGGATCCCCCATGGGTCGCGCGCCCGGTCTCGTGATCGAGACGATCGCCTTCGACGGTGACGACACGCTGTGGCACAACGAGACCCTCTTCTCGATCACCCAGGCACGGTTCGCCCAGCTGCTCGAGCCATACGGCGACTTCGCCGACCTGCCGGAGACCCTGGTGGCGACCGAGCGCCGGAACCTCGTGGTCTTCGGCTACGGGATCAAGGGGTTCATCCTCTCGATGATCGAGACCGCCATCGATGTCACCGGCGGCCGGGTCCAGGCGGGCGACATCCAGGCGATCATCGACGCCGGCAAGTCCATGCGCGACCACCCCGTCGAGCTGCTCGACGGGGTGCGGGAGGTGGTGGAGGCGCTGGCGGGCGGGTCACAGCGGCTCATGGTCATCACCAAGGGCGACCTCTTCGACCAGGAGAGCAAGCTCGCCGGGTCGGGACTCGCCGAGCTGTTCGACGTGATCGAGATCGTCTCGGAGAAGGACCCGTCGACGTACCGGCGGATCCTCGACCGCCACGACGTCGACCCCGCCGCCTTCCTGATGGTCGGCAACTCGCTGCGCTCGGACGTCCTCCCGGTGGTGGAGGTCGGTGGTCGGGCCGTCCACGTGCCCTACGAGGTGACGTGGGCCCTCGAACGGGTCGACGCGGTGGACGGGCGACGGCCAGGCGTGTGGGAGCTCGACAGCATCAGCGCCCTGCCGCAGCTCCTGGCCGAGCTCGAGGCCGCCTGAGGCGGCCCGTCGACGGGCCCCCCTCACGCTCCTCCCGTCACCAGGTCCTTGAGGGCGGCGAGCTGGGCCTCGGTCCCGATCGCGATGAGCACCTCCCCGGCGTCCATCAGCTCGTTCGGGTCGGGGTTCGTGCGGAACGTCCCGCCGGGGTCGCGCATGGCCAGCACGAGGGCGCCGGTGGCATCGCGGAGGTGGGCGTCGCGCAAGGACCGGCCGACGACGGAGGTCCGGGCTCCGACGGTGAGCTCGGCGAGGCGGAACTCGAGCCCGGCGTCGTGCATGGCCACGTCGAGGAAGTCAGCGACGTGGGGCTGGTTCACGAGGGCCGCCATGCGGGCGCCGCCGATGGCCTGGGGGTTCACCACGCGGTCGGCGCCGGCTTGCACGAGGAGTGCCTCGGCGGACTCCACCCTCGCCCGCGCCACGATGAACAGGTCGGGCCGCAGCGCCCGCGCCGACAGCGTGACGTAGACGTTGTCGGCGTCGGAGTCGAGGGCGGCGACCAGGGCGCGGGCGCGCTCGATCCCCGCCCGCCGCAGCACGCCGTCGTCGGTGGCGTCACCCTCGACCACGAGATCGCCGACCACCGCCGCCCTCGTCGGGTCGCGGTCGACGACCACGACGTCGCAGCCGTCGAGGCTGCGCAGCGCAGGGCCGATGGCGCGACCCACCCGGCCCCAGCCGCACACGATCACGTGGTCGTGCAGGGCGTCGATCCTCCGCTGCATCCGTCTCCTTCCAAACCGCTCCGTGATGCGGCCCTCGACGAGCGACTCGAGCAGGACGCCGAGCGCGTAGAGCACACTGCCCACGCCGAGGAGCACGAGCACGATGGTGAAGATCCGGAAGCCGGCGGTCGGCGCCCCGACCTCTCGGAAGCCCACCGTGGTCACCGTCGTCACCGACTGGTACAGGGCGTCGAGGGGTGAGAGTCCGAGCAGGAGGTAGCCGACCGTCCCGGCGGCAAGCACCGCCACGAGGAGCCCGAGCGCCCGCAACAGGCGTGACGACGTCTCGTCGTGGGGTTCGTCGGGATGGCGCCTCACCCGCCCGCCCTCACGGCGTCGGGCCGGGGCGGTCCACGGGACGGAGCGTAGGCCGTCACCGGGGCCGCTGCGGGCGAGCGGCGACGGGGGCCGGGAGCTCGGGGTCAGCCAAGGTTCACCTTCCCGCCATCAGATCGTCTCGCGCGCACCACGAGCGTCGGTCACCATTGGGCGGTGCCCCAGGACCTCCTGCTCGACCCCGGCCAGCCCCCGCCGGAGCGGCCGTCGGTCCTCGTGCACCTCGCGGGCGAGCTCGACCTGGCGGCGGCCCCGGCCCTCAGGACCAGGCTGGCGGACCTCCTCGCCGCCGGGGACCGGGACGTGGTCGTCGACCTCGGGGGCGTGACGTTCTTCGACACCAGCGCTCTCGAGCCCCTGGTCGAGGGCCACCGCCTCAGTTGCTCGCGCGGGGTCCGGCTCGTCCTGTGCCACGTCCCCGCCCACGTGCGGCGAGTGCTCGACATCACCGGCCTGGACCGGGTCCTCCACCAGCGCTGAGGACGGCCTGCCTCAGGCGGGCACGTCGGATCAGCTGTGTTCCAGCAGGCCGTCCCGGAGCTCGTCGAGGCAGGCAGGCCCGACCCCGATCCCCGCCAGGAAGCCCTCGACCGACCCGTGGCGCAGCCGGAGCGCGTCGAGGAAGCTCCGCATCGCCTCTGGCGGGCACGAGAGGAACGCCTTCGGCTGTCGGGCCATCTCCTCGCTCAGGTCCGGCCTGGTGGCGACGAGCCACGCCACCAGCTGCTCCACCGCAGTAGAGCTGAGGTGGTAGTCGGCAGCGACGACCCCGTCGGGCACCCCGAGGGCGGAGAGGACGAGGGCCGCCAGGACGCCTGTCCTGTCCTTGCCGGCCGAGCAGTGGAACACGGCGGGGAGCCGGGCGGGCGAGGCGAGGATGGCGAAGGCAGTGGCGATGGCGACGGCACCCTCGTCGAGCATCTGGAGGTAGTGATCCGAGAGGAACGACACAGGCTCGATGTCGGTGTCCTCGGGGATGCCCCAGGTGGCACGCAGGATCGGCAAGTGGATCACCTCGGGCCCCTCGGGCCCCTCGGGGCCGAAGGCGCCGGCGTCGACCTCGCCCGCCGTCCGGAGGTCGAGCACGGTCCGCCAACCGAGGCGGTCGAGGGAGGAGGTGGCCTCGGCCGGGATCCGGTGGAGGCCGTCGGCACGGTAGAGCACCTGCCAGCGGACCGACCTGCCGTCGGCCGTGTCGTAACCGCCGAGGTCTCGGATGTTGAAAGCGCCATCGCAGCCGATGTGCCGGGCACGGGAGAGGACGGGCATGGCGCAACGCTACGGATGGCGGGTGCACGGACGGCCCCCGCACGGTGAACGGGGCACGAACCTCTCCGGTCGACCGCCGGACCGGCCGGTCGCCGGTCGACCTGGCGATGGGCCGGCCGGTCGCTTCGTCGGGCACGAAGCTTCACCTTCCGTTCGACCGACGGCCACCTGCGAGGACCCGGGCTGACACCTGCCTTCACGACACTCGCCGGACGGTCGCGACGGAGGACCAGCGTGACGATGACTGACGGAGGAGCAGCGTGACCACCATCGAGCAGGAGCAGCACGATCCCGAGGACCGGGACGACCTCTACGGCAACGGCGAGACGCTCCAGGAGGTGGTCAGCCGCTTCAGTCGCCGGCGGGTGCTCGGGGGGGCGGCGGCCGCCGCCGTGGCCGCAGCCGTGAACCCCTTCACCGGCCTCACCCGGGCTGCCGCGGAACCCGTGGGCCAGGGCCTGGCGCCCGGCCCCACCAGGCCCGACGGCGGTGCGCTCGGCTTCACGCCCGTGCCCCCGAGCACCGCCGACGGCCTGCTCCTCTCACCCGGCCACGTCGGCAACGTGCTGATCGCCTGGGGCGACCCCATCTTCGCCGGCGTGCCGGGGAAGGACCCGCGCACGCTCACACCCGGCGACCAGGAGCAGCGCTTCGGGTACAACAACGACTTCGTCGCCTTCATCCCCCTGCCGTACCAGGACGCTGAGCGCCACGGCCTCCTGTGGGTCAACCACGAGTACACCGATGCCCAGAACATGTTCCCCGGCTACGACCCCGAGGCGCCGTCGCTCACCCTTAGCCAGGTCCTGGTGGAGCTCCACGCCCACGGCGGGACCCTCGTCGAGGTGGAGCGCGTCGGCGTGGGCTGGCGCCCCGTCCTGGGCGGGCGCTACAACCGCCGGATCACGGCCAACACGCCGATGGAGATGACCGGGCCCGCCGCCGGGCACCCGTTGCTGCAGACGAACGACGACCCGACGGGGCGCGAGGTCTTCGGCACCCTCAACAACTGCGCCGGCGGCCTCACGCCCTGGGGCACGGTCCTCACGTGCGAGGAGAACTTCAACGGCTACTTCGGCAACCTCTCGGCGGTGGAGGACACGACCCTTGCGGCGAGCTACCGCCGCTACGGGCTGAGTGACACCGGGGCCGGCTACCAGTGGCCCTGGCAGGTGCACCGCTTCAACATGGGCATCGAGCCCCACGAGCCCAACCGCCACGGCTGGGTGGTGGAGATCGACCCGCTCGACCCCCGGTCGACGCCGAAGAAGCGGACCGCCCTCGGCCGCTTCAAGCACGAGGGCGCCGCCGTCGCCATCTCCCGCGCCGGCAAGGCGTGCGTCTACTCCGGGGACGACGAGCGCTTCGACTACGCCTACAAGTTCATCTCCGAGAGGACGTTCGATCCGAGCAACCGGGCCACCGGCCGGGACATCCTCGACAGCGGGACGCTGCACGTCGCGAAGTTCAACGATGACGGATCCGGCGAGTGGATCCCTGTCGTGCAGAGCGACACGCGCCTCTCCGGCACCTTCGGCTCGCAGGCCGAGGTGCTCATCCGCACGCGCGAGGCCGCCGACCTGCTCGGCGCGACGAAGATGGACCGCCCCGAGGACTTCCAACGCGACCCTGCCACGGGCCGCGTGTACCTGGCCCTCACGAACAACACGAACCGCGGCAAGGAGGGCTCGCCCGGTCCGGACGCGGCGAACCCCCGCCCGGCCAACGCCTACGGCCACATCATCGAGATGACCGAGCTGTTCGCCGACCCCGGCGAGCTCAGCTTCACGTGGGAGATCTTCATGCTCTGCGGCCCGGAGGGCGACCCGACCCGGAAGTTCGGCTCGGTCGACCCTGCCACCGTCGGTGACATCGCCAACCCGGACAACCTCACGTTCGACTCCTACGGCAACCTCTGGATCAGCACCGACGGCCAGCCCAGCAGCCTCAAGCAGAACGACACGCTGCAGGCCTGTCCCACCACCGGACCCGACCGTGGCCGGGTGAAGCGCTTCCTCACCGCACCGAAGGGCGCCGAGGTCACCGGGCCCTGCTTCACACCCGGCAACACCACCCTGTTCGTCAGCATCCAGCACCCGGGCGAGAACGGCACGTTGGCCGATCCGGAGAGCAGCTGGCCCGACTACGGCAACGGCTTCCCCCGCCCGGTGCTGTGGTGGGTCACCAAGCCGGATGGCAACCCGAGGGTCGGCTCCTGACGGAGGGAGCCGACGGAGGGTCGAGGAGGCCGGGTGTCCCCCCGCCCGGCCTCCTCTCGCGCCCGGGCGGCACACCAGCACGCTGATCCCGGGTGGCACCGGCAGTGGTGCGTCGGCGACCACGAGGGAGGTCGGGCCCGAGGGCCCGGCCTCCTCCGTCGTACGGGCAGAGGTCCTCGCCCTACCGCTCGATGGCCGAGGTGCTCCACCGACCAGATGGCACCGACCAGATGGCACCGACCAGATGGCACCGACCAGATCGCAAGGCTTCGGCCACCTCGCTGCCCCCTGCCCGAAACGACCGGTTCACGCACCTTCCCTACCGTCGCCAGGACACCCGTGAGCACCTCGAGGAGACAGCGTGATGGAACGACGACGGCCCCTGGTCGCAGCCCTGGTCGCAGCGGTGGCGTCGGGGGTCCTCTCGTTCGCAGCTGCGCCGGCCGGGGCGGTGGCGCCAGCCGACAGCACCGTGTTCGTCAACGAGATCCACTACGACAACGTGGGCACCGACGCTGAGGAGGCGATCGAGGTCGCAGGCCCCGCCGGCACCGACCTCGCCGGTTGGCGGGTCGTGCTCTACAACGGCTCCAACGGGGCTCCGTACAGCACGACGGCGCTCGACGGGACGATCCCCGAGCAGGGGGCCGGGTTCGGCACGACCTCGATCAGCTTCCCTGCGAACGGCATCCAGAACGGGTCGCCCGACGCCCTGGCCCTCGTCGACGCAGCCGGTGGGGTCGTGCAGCTCCTCTCCTACGAGGGCACCTTCACCGCCGTCGGTGGACCGGCCGACGGGTCGACGAGCACAGACATCGGCGTCTCGGAGAGCGGCGCCGAGCCGGCCGGGCGGTCGCTGCGCCTCACCGGCACCGGCACCACCTACGGGACCTTCACCTGGGCCGCCCCGGCCACCAGCTCCTTCGGCTCGGTCAACCCCGGTCAGACCTTCGCCGCCGGGGGCACGGACCCGGAACAGCCGCCGGCTGACCCGTGCGCGATCCCCGTCACCCACGAGATCGGGGCGGTGCAGGGACCGGGTGGTGCGAGCCCCGTCGCAGGCTCGACCGTCACCGTCGAGGGCGTGGTGGTCGGCGACTTCCAGGACGCCGGCCGGCTCGGCGGCGTGTTCCTCCAGGACGCCGACGGCGACGGGAGCACCATGACCTCAGACGGCATCTTTGTCTTCGACCCCGACGCTCCCGTGCTCGTCGCAGGGGATCTGGTTCGGGTCACGGGCACGGCCACCGAGTTCAACGGCCTGACCGAGATCACCGACGTCACCGCTGTCGGCGACTGCGGCGACGCCGCCCCGATCGCACCGACCACCCTCGACCTGCCGGCCGACGACGGTGTCCGCGAGCGCTTCGAGGGGATGCTCGTCACCTTCGCCGAGCCCCTCACCGCCACCGAGACGTTCACGCTGGGCCGCTTCGGCGAGCTCGTCGTGTCCTCGGAGGGCCGACTCTTCCAGCCGACGAACGGCGGCGTTGCTGACGACGCCGCCGAGCAGGCGCTGAACGACCGACGGCGCCTGGTCGTCGACGACGCCAGCACCGTCCAGAACCCGGCGACGGTCCCGTTCAGCGACGTCGACGGTGAGGTGATCCGACTCGGTGACACCCTCACCGGGGTCACCGGCGTGCTCAGCTACGGCTTCGGTGCCCACCGGCTGCAGCCGACGGTGGAGCCCGTCGTCGCCCGCACCAACCCCCGCACCGAGGCCCCGGACGAGGTGGGCGGCGACGCCCAGGTGGCCAGCTTCAACGTCCTCAACTACTTCACGACGATCGACGCGCCCGGTGCGGTGACCGACACCGGCGACGACCCCCGAGGTGCTGACTCCGCAGAGGAGCTCGAGCGCCAGCGGGTCAAGATCGTCGCTGCAATCCTCGAGCTCGACGCCGACGTGGTCGGGCTCATGGAGATCGAGAACGACGCCGATGACGCCGCCCTCGACGACCTCGTGGCCTCCCTGAACGCCGCCGCCGGGGAGGTCCGCTACGCCGCCGTCGAAGGTCCGGACACCGGTGGTGGCCTGTTCGGCACCGATGCGATCAAGGTCGCGATGATCTACCAGCCGGATGCGGTCGTGCCCCTCGGCCCATCCGCCACGACCGCCAACGACGCTTTCGCGAATGCCAGGCTCCCGCTGGCGCAGCGGTTCCACCCCGCCGACGGCGGCCAGCCGTTCACCGTGGTGGTCAACCACCTCAAGTCCAAGAGCTGCGGCTCGCCTGCGCCGAGGCTGCCCGACCCCAACGCCGACCAGGGCGACGGGCAGGGCTGCTTCAACGCCGACCGGGTCCGGCAGGCCACCGCCCTCCTCTCCTTCCTGGACTCGCTCCACGACAAGGACGTGCTGATCATCGGCGACCTCAACTCCTACGGGGAGGAGGACCCGATCGACGTGCTCGAGGCCGGCGGCTACGTCGACCTGATCGACACCCGCCTCGCCGAGGCCGACCAGTACTCCTACGTCTTCGACGGCCAGGCGGGCTACCTCGACCACGCGCTCGTCTCGCCGAGGCTCGCACGCAGGATCTCGGGCGTCGACATCTGGCACGTCAACGCCGACGAGGCCACGTTCCAGGACTACAACACGGAGTTCAACCAAGAGGGCTTCTACGGGCCCGATCCCTACCGGTCCTCTGACCACGACCCCGTGCTCGTCGGCGTGGGCGGGCAGCGCGGCGACATCGTCCCCGCTCGCCCCGCCCGCTGAGCCCGGCTCCGGCTGCGCCGCACGGACCCCCCCCACCGCCCCCAGACCCCGACCATGAGGATCACCATGCTCAGACAACGCCGCCAGCGGCTCCTCGCCGCAGGCCTCGCCACCACCGTCGCGCTCTCGGCCGTGGTGCTCACGGCTCCGACCTCGAGCGCCGCACCCCCCGCCAAGGCAAGAGCACGGGGTCCGAAGCCGGTCCAGGTGCAGCTCCTGGCCCTCAACGACTTCCACGGGAACCTCGAGCCGCCCACCGGCTCCGGTGGCGTCACCCAGGTGGGTGTCAGCGAGGCGGGAACGCCGGTGACGCTCCCCTCAGGCGGCGTGGAGCACCTGGCCACCCAGCTCGACCGGCTGACCGAGCAGCAGCGGGGGGCGAAGAACACCATCACGGTCGCCGCCGGTGACCTCATCGGTGCCTCACCGCTGCTCTCGGCCGCCTTCCACGACGAGCCCGCCGTCGAGGCACTCGGCCTGGCCGGCCTCGACTACGCCAGCGTCGGGAACCACGAGTTCGACGAGGGCGCCGACGAGCTCCTGCGCATCCAGGACGGCGGCTGCCACCCCGTCGACGGCTGCGCGGACGGCACCCCCTACGAGGGGGCCGACTTCCAGTACCTCTCGGCCAACGCGTTCGTGACCGAGACGGGTGAGCCGCTCCTCGCCCCCTACGCCATCCACGAGGTGCAGGGCGTGGAGGTCGGCTTCATCGGCATGACCCTCGAGGGGACCGAGGCGATCGTCAGCCAGCAGGGCGTGGCCGGCCTCGACTTCGCCGACGAGGCCGACACGGCCAACCGCTACGCAGCCGAGCTGCGGGCGCTGGGCGTCGAGGCGATCGTCGTGCTGCTGCACGAGGGTGGCTCCCAGACCGGGCCCGACGCCTACCGGGTCAACGGCTGCAACGGGTTGACCGGGCCCATCGTCGACCTGGCGGCGCGCATGGACCCGTCGATCGACGTCGTCGTGAGCGGACACACCCATCAGGCCTACAACTGTGAGCTGTCAGGCAAGCTCGTGACGAGCGCCAGCTCCTTCGGCCGCCTGGTGACCGACATCGACCTTGAGATTGACCGGCGCAGCGGCGACGTCACGTCCGCCGTCGCCGACAACGTCGTCGTCACCCGGGCCCTGGCCAAGGACCCGGCCCAGACCGACCTCATCGCCCGGTACCGGGCGGCCCTCGGCCCGATCGCCGAGCAGGTCGTGGGCACCACGGCTACGGCGCTGACCCGCGAGCAGGAGACGCTGTACGGCTCGGTCCGTGGTGAGTCGGCCCTCGGCAACGTCATCGCCGACGCCCAGCTGGCGGCGACCGACGACGAGCAGGGCGCGGTCGCCGCCTTCATGAACCCGGGAGGCGTGCGGGCCGACCTGGACGCCGGTCCCGTCACCTACGAGGAGGCGTTCACCGTCCAGCCCTTCGCCAACAACCTCGTGACCCTCGACCTGACCGGGGGCCAGCTCCAGTGCCTCCTGGAGCAGCAGCTCCAGGTCGGCCGGACGCTGTATCCGTCCTCCACGGTCTCCTACGTCGTGGATGCGGGGGGGACCACCGCTGCGGCTGGGGCAGATCCGTGCACCGGGAGCCGGGTCGTCGACTCGAGCGTCACCATCGCTGGGGTCGGTGTCACCTCGACGAGCACCTACCGCATCACCGTCAACAGCTTCCTCGCAGGCGGCGGTGATGGTTTCAGCGTGCTGCCGAGCGGGACGAACGCCGTCACCGGGGTCATCGACCTCGATGCCCTCACCGCCTACCTCGGGGACGAGTCCCCCCTGGCAGCGCCCCCCGAAGATCGCATCCGTACGACCGCAGGATGAGCCCGCCGGCCTGAGACGGGTCGGACCTGAGACCGATCAGCAGGGCCCCGCTCCTGCGGGGCCCTGCTGCCGATCCTGCCTTCCTCCGCGGCGGCTCGGCTCGGGCACGGACAGCCGTCGCAGCGCCGGCGCGCCCCGTAGCCTCGGGCCATGAAGGCTCCCCGCTTCTCGTACTCTCGCTGGGACGGCACGCAGCGGGGCTTCGACCTCGACGCCGAGGCGATCCTGGCCGAGGTCACCGACGACCTGCTGTACCACGGGGACCTCAACGCCGCCCTGCGCCGGATGATGCAGACCGGTTTCCGCGACCGCAACGGCGACCGGGTCCAGGGCATGCGCGACCTGCTCGAGAAGCTCCGTCGCCAGCGGCGTGAGCGCCTCGAGCAGCACAACCTCGGCGGCGTCTACGACGAGATCGCCGACGAGCTCAGGGAGGTCGTCGAGCAGGAGCGGGAGGGGATCGACGCCCTCGAGCAGGCGGCCCGGGACTCGGGCGACGAGCGTCGCGAGGAGGTGGTCGGCGAGGCCGCGGCCGAGAAGCGCATGCACCTCGACCTCCTCCCCCCCGACCTCGCCGGCCAGGTCCGTTCGCTGAACGCGTACGAGTTCGCGTCGAGCGAGGCGAGGGAGCGCTTCGAGGCCCTCATGGAGAAGCTGAAGGAGCAGCTGGCGAACCAGATGTTCGACCAGATGAGCTCGGCCATGCAGAGCCCCGACCCAGAGGCGATGGCCCGGATGAAGGACATGCTGGCCGAGCTGAACCAGATGCTCGAGCAGCGGGCCAACGGCGAGGAGCCGGACTTCGACGGCTTCATGGAGCGCCACGGCGACTTCTTCCCGGAGAACCCGAAGGACCTCGACGAGCTGCTCGAGGCGATGGCGCAGCGCATGGCCGCCGCCCAGGCGATGCTCAACTCGATGACGCCCGAGCAGCGGGCGCAGCTGCAGTCGCTGTCGGACCAGCTGATGGAGGACATGGACCTCGCCTTCCAGATGCAGCAGCTGGGGGACAACCTCCGGGGGCAGTTCCCCCAGGCCGGTTGGGGCAACGGCTACTCCTTCTCGGGCGAGGACGCGCTCGGCATGGCCGAGGCCCAGGGCCTCATGGGAGAGCTCGGTGATCTCGACCAGCTCGAGAACCTGCTCCGGTCGGCGGCCAGCCCGGGCGCCCTGGCCGAGGTCGACCTCGACCGGGCCCGCCAGCTCCTCGGCGACGACGCCGCCGACTCGATCGAGCGCCTGGGGGACCTGGCGAAGATGCTCGAGGACGCCGGCCTGGTCGAGAACAAGGGGGGCCGCTACGAGATGACCCCACGCGGCATCCGGGCGATCGGCCAGAACGCGCTCGGTGAGCTGTTCCAGCGGCTGGCCAAGGACACCCGCGGCAACCACGCCATCGAGGACCTCGGCACCGGCCACGAACGCAGCTACCAGACCAAGCCGTACGAGTTCGGGGACCCCTTCAACCTCGACATCGAGCGCACCGTGCGCAACGCCATCCGCCGCTCAGGAGGGGGCACCCCCGTGCGGCTGTCGCCCGACGACTTCGAGATCGAGCAGACCGAGACGTTGACCAGCACGTCCACCGTGTTGATGCTCGACGTGTCGCTGTCGATGCCGATGCGGGACAACTGGCTGGCGGCGAAGAAGGTGGCGATGGCACTCCACAGCCTCATCACGAGCCAGTTCCCCCGGGACTACATCGGGATGGTGACCTTCGGGCGCCTGGCGAGGGAGCTGCGCCCCGAGCACCTGCCCGAGGTGAGCTGGGACTTCGACTACGGCACGAACATGCAGCACGGCCTGCTGCTCGCCCGCAAGATGCTCGCGAAGCAGAGCGGGACGAAGCAGGTGATCATGATCACCGACGGCGAGCCCACTGCCCACTTCGAGCCGGGGATGTCAGAGCCGTTCTTCAGCTACCCGCCGGTCCAGCCGACGGTCGACGCCACGCTGAAGGAGGTGATGCGCTGCACCCGCGAGGGGATCCGCATCAACACCTTCATGCTCGACGCCACCGGCTACCTGAAGACCTTCGTCGAGCGGATGACCCAGCTGAACCGGGGGAGGGCGTTCTTCACGACACCGGAGACGCTCGGGGACTACGTGCTCGTCGACTTCCTCGACCAGCGCCGCGCCACCAGCCGTCGTCGCCCCGCCTGAGCGGGACGACCTCGACGGGCCGGCGGCTCCGCGACGGCGGGACCGCTTTGCCCCGGCGCGCCCGTTGTCAAGGACCCCCTTGCGCCGTCACACGGATGGGGCGATGATGACAGTGTTGTAATTACACGGTGATCGAGTGCCTGCTCGCCACCAGAGGGGAGCTCCGATCGTGAGCATCGTCAGCCACACCGGATCGGACGAGAAGACCTGGCAGGACGCCGCCAACTGCCTCGGCGTCGAACCCGATCTGTTCTTCCCCGAGCGCGGCGCCTCCACGAGGGAGGCGAAGGAGGTCTGCCGGGGCTGCGTCGTGCGCGACGAGTGCCTCGAGTACGCGCTCGTCAACGGCGAGAAGTTCGGGATCTGGGGCGGGATGAGCGAGCGGGAGCGCCGTCGCATCCGCCGTGCCCGGGCCGTGGCGCGCCGCACCGCGACCGCCTGATCCGGGCCGCTCACGGCCCCTCACGGCCGGTCCGGCTGACGGAGGCGGGCCACACGGGCTTCGATCGTCCTGTCGGGCGCCAGGTCCAGCTGCCCCAGGCGGTGTCCCGGCACCGCGGCCAGCACCGCCGCCGGCACCAGCCCCACCAGCTCGGCGCCGGCCACGGCGACGTGTGCTGCAACAGCGTCGTGTGCGGCGGCGGGGCCGATGCGGAGCGGGTCGAGCAGGTTCATCGACACCTGGACCCGGTCTCCCACGGCGAGGCCGAGTGCTCGCAGCGCTGGCCCTCGCACGGCCCTCGCCACCGCCCTCGCCCGGCGGAGGTCGGGGACCGCCAACCACACGTTGAAGGCGACGAGCGGCGGTCGGGCGCCCACGGCGGTGGCCCCGGCGGTGGGGTGCGGGAGACCTGGTCCGGCGGTCGGTCTCAGCGTGCGGAAGGCGCCTCGGCGGATCGAGGGCAGATCAGGTCCAATGCCTCCGTACCTGAACACCGGCACCCCGAGGACGGCCTCCGACCAGGCGCAGTAGCGATCGGCCGCCACCTCGGCCACGCGGTCGTCCCCGTCGAGGGCGACGAAGGGAATGACATCGACGACGCCGAGCCTCGGGTGCACGCCGGAGTGGCGCCGCAGGTCGAGGGCGAGGACCGCAGCGGTGGCGACCCGGCGGGGTGCCTCCTCACCCACGAGCGTGAGGACGGACCGGTGGTGGTGCGGGTCGACGTGCAGGTCGAGGAGGTCAGAGGCGGCGGCGGCGACGATGGCGTCGAGGACGGGCCCGGCCCGCCCCTCGCTGACGTTGACGACACACGAGAGCACCTCTCACGCTCCCACGGTCAGGCTCGACGGACTCCAACGACCAAGGTCAGGTCGTGGTGGCCACGGCGGCTGTGCGACGCCGCTTGAGGATCCGACGTCGCTCACGCTCGGAGGACCCACCCCAGACACCGTGGTCGATCCGGTGCACGAGCGCGTACTCGAGGCACGGCGCCTTGACCGGGCAGGCGCCGCAGATCCGACGTGCCACCTCCACCCCGACCCCGTCGCTCGGGAAGAACCTCGTCGGGGGCTCCTCACGGCACAGACCTCGATGCATCCAGCTCTCGTCCATATCTGCCTCCGTTCCCCTGGGTGTACGGAGCAGACGGCCAGATGGTTCCATGGTCTTCCTCGACGGGGATGTTCCGTACACGACGTGGCGCTGCCACCACGGAGCTGCGTATCCCGGAAGGTGGCTCCTCACACACCGGGCTGCCGCGCCGACCGGACGAGGGAAGCCCCGAGGGAGAGGACGACCGTGGCACCAGGAGACGAGGGGCGTGGGGGTGAGGGTCGGCCGGCGTGGCTGGACGACCCCCTCGGGCCTCGCCCCGACGGTCGGCCCGGCTGGCCCGACGGCCCGCCGACCGGCCAGGTGGTGCAGCCGTCCGCTCGGTCCGCTCCCCCCGCCCCGCCGGCGCCGGCCGTCGGCCAGGCCAGGTCGTGGGCGCCGAGCGCCCGATGGCCGCCCCTGGCCTCGGCCAGCCCCCCGCTCCCCGGCGTGCACGGGGACCTCATGCCCAGCCGGCCCCCCGCCCGTCGTCGCGGCGGCTGGCTCCTCCCGGCGCTGGTCGGCGCCGTGGTGGGGGCACTGGTCGCGGTGGGCACCGGGCTCGGGCTGCTCGCTGCTTCGGACCGCTTCGTCCGGACGACCGACGGGGGAGGGGACCGGGCGCTCGCCCTCAGCGGCGAGCTCCTCGACGTGCGGGGTGTCCTCGCGGCCGTCAGGCCGGGGGTGGTGTCGATCAACGTCGAGGGGACCACCGTCGACGAGGCCGGGAACATCCGCCAGGGCCAGGGGGCAGGCAGCGGGATGGTCCTCGAGCCGGACGGCCTGGTGCTCACCAACGCCCACGTCATCGCCGATGCCACCTCGATCTCCGTCACGCTGGCAGACGGCAGCCGCCGCCCCGCCGACCTCGTCGGCAGCCTCCCCCAGGACGATGTCGCCCTTGTGCAGATCCGCGACGGCGGCACGTTCGAGGTGGTGGAGCTCGGGAGCTCAGCCGACGCCGAGGTCGGGGACGACGTCGTCGCCGTCGGCAACGCCCTCAACCTCGGGGAGAGCCCTACCGTCACCACCGGGATCCTCTCCGCCACCGGCCGGACGGTCGGAGCCGAGAACGGCGTCACCCTCGACCAGCTCCTGCAGACCGATGCCGCCATCAACCCCGGGAACTCCGGCGGGCCGCTCGTCGACGCAAGCGGTCGCGTCATCGGAGTGAACACCGCCATCGCCGGCGGCGCCGAGAACATCGGCTTCGCGCTCAGCATCGATGCGGTGAGGCCCCTGATCGACGACCTCAAGGCGGGAGGAGGTCAGGTGCGCGGGCGCGCCGCCCTGGGCGTGAGCACCCTCGACATCGAAGGCGTCGCTTCTGACGTGCTCGAGCGCCTCGGCATCGACCGCCAGGACGGTGCCTTCGTGGTCACGGTCCTGCCGAGCGGCGGAGCCGACGTGGCCGGGATCGAGGAGGGAGACGTGATCGTGGCCGTCGGCGGGATGCGGTTGGCGGACGCCGCCGCCCTCACGGCGGCCATCGCCGACCTCAAGCCGGGCCAGGACGTGGAGATCACCGTCGAGCGCGAGGGTGAGGAGCGGACCGTCAGCGCCACCCTCGGCTCCAGGGGGGTGGAGGAGGACGGCGGCTAGGCTCGTCCGGTCCCGAGGCGCCGGCCCGGGGCGGACGCACGACTCGAAAGGCATGTGAGCGACGCCGATGTCGAACCTCTCCACCACGACGGAGCACCAGCAGCCCCCCCAGGGCCATGTCCGCGTGGTGTACCTCGGCCCCGTCGCCCCCCACTGGGAGGTGCAGTCCAACTTCGGCAACGAGCGCTTCATCGACGAGTTCCGCCAGCGGGTGATGGCCCGGCTCGTGCTCCTCCCGCCCCACGACCCCCAGTTCCGCCGGAACCGCGAGCGGGTCGCCCGCGATGCCGAGCGCGAGAACTACCTCCTCGAGTGGGACCTCGGTCTGCCCGACGAGCAGGCCCCTTCCGACCCTGGCTACCGGGCCTGAGGGTCACGACGCCGTCCACCGACGGCGGCTCCGCCCCGCCCGCGACGGCGGCTTCACAGCAGCCCTGACGGGATAGGTTCGCACCGTCATGGCCGCCCACCTCGAGGACTTCATCGAGGGGGCCCACCGGGCCCGCGACGCCCTCCTCGACGCGTCCGACCAGAGCAGGCTCCTCAACCGCGAGCTCTCGTGGCTCGACTTCGACGCCCGCGTCCTTTCGTTGGCCGACACCCCGGGGGTGCCGCTCCTCGAGCGGGCCAAGTTCCTCGCCATCTTCTCGTCGAACCTGGACGAGTTCTTCCAGGTGCGGGTGGCGGGCCTGAAGGATCAGCTCGCCGCCGGCCTCGGGCGGGTCTCTGCTGACGGGCTCGAGCCGGCCGAGCAGCTCGATGCCATCCGCACCCGTGTCGTCGAGCTCGCAGCCCACGTCGACCGGATCTTCCTGGGCGAGGTCGCACCGGGGCTCGCCGACGGGGGGATCCGGCTCTCCGACTGGGCCTCCCTCGACGACGACGACCGAGCCTTCCTCGTCGAGTTCTTCGAGCGCCAGGTGTTCCCGGTGCTCACACCGCTCGCCGTGGACCCCAGCCACCCGTTCCCCTACATCTCCAACCTCTCGCTGAACCTGGCGGTCACGGTGCGCGACCCGGAGACCCTCGAGCGCCGCTTCGCCCGGGTGAAGGTGCCCCACCTGCTGCCCCGGTTCGTGGTCATGGCCGATGGTGAGCGCTACGTGCCCCTCGAACAGGTCATCGCCGAGCACCTCGGCGCGCTGTTCCCCGGGATGGAGGTGTCATCCCACGAGGCCTTCCGCGTCACCCGCAACGCCGACCTCACCCTCGAGGAGGAGGAGGCCGACGATCTCCTCGCCGCCGTCGAGGTCGAGCTCCGACGCCGCCGCTTCGGCCGAGCGGTCCGCCTCGAGACCTCGTCGAGCATCGATCCCGAGACCCTCGACCTGCTGCTCCGCGAGCTCGACCTCGAGGCGGGTGACGTCTACCGCTCCGAGAGCCCGCTCGATCTCGGGGGGCTCTGGGACGTGTGGGCCCTGCCCCGGCCCGACCTCAAGGACGAGCCCCACACCTCGGTCACCCAGCCCAGCCTGGCCGGGACCGGCGCCGAGACCCCGAACCTCTTCGCCCGCATCCGGCGGGGTGACGTCCTCCTCCACCACCCGTACGACAGCTTCACCACGTCGGTCGGCGCCTTCATCCGCCAGGCGGCAGTCGACACCAAGGTGCTCGCCATCAAGCAGACGCTGTACCGCACCTCGGCCGACAGCCCCATCGTGGCGTCGCTGATCCGGGCGGCGGAGAGCGGCAAGCAGGTGGTGGCGCTCGTCGAGGTGAAGGCCCGCTTCGACGAGCAGGCGAACGTGACGTGGGCCCGGGCGCTGGAGGAGGCGGGTGTCCACGTCGTGTACGGGCTCGTCGGCCTGAAGACCCACTCCAAGACCGCCCTGGTCGTGCGCCAGGAGGACGACGGCATCCGGCGCTACTGCCACGTCGGCACCGGCAACTACAACGAGCGCACGGCCCGGCTCTACGAGGACGTCGGCCTGCTCACCTGCGATCCCGAGATCGGCGCCGACCTCACCCAGCTGTTCAACTACCTCACCGGCTACGGGCGCCAGGAGCGGTTCCGCAAGCTCATGGTGGCGCCGGGACCGCTGCGTCCCCGACTGGCCGACCTGATCGCCCAGGAGGCGTCGATGCCGGCCGGAACCGGCCGCATCACCATGAAGATGAACAGCCTGGTCGACGTCGAGATGATCGATGCGCTCTACGCCGCGTCGGAGGGTGGTGTCGAGATCGACCTCGTCATACGCGGCATCTGCTGCCTCCGCCCCGGGGTGCCGGGCCTCTCGGAGCGCATCAGGGTGCGTTCCATCGTGGGGCGATTCCTCGAGCACAGCCGGTTGTTCCACTTCGCCAACGGGAACGGCGTCGGTCGGCCCGGCTACTGGTTCGGTTCGGCCGACCTCATGCCCCGCAACCTCGACCGCCGGGTCGAGGCGGTGGTGCCGGTTTCCCAGCCCCACCTCCAGGCCCGGATCCAGCAGGTGCTCGACGTCGCCCTGTCCGACGACGAGCTGGCCTGGGAGCTGCTGGCCGATGGTGCCTGGCGGAAGGTGCCGACGACGGTGGGTGTCAACAGCCACGTGGCGCTGGCCCGCCTGGCCCGCGAACGGGCCCGCTCCCACTCGAGCGAGCCGGGTGGCGACGCCAAGGACCTCCGCGGCAGCGCCTGGTAGCGAGCGCAACGAGCCGGGGCCGGAGCGGCCGGCCGCAGGCCGGGAGCGGACCTGGTAGCGAGCGGGGCCCGAGCGGCCCGGCCGCAGGCCGGGAGCGGACCTGGTAGCGAGCCGAAGCGAGCGGGGCCCGAGCAGCCCGGCCGCAGGCCGGGAGCGGACCTGCTAGCACCGTTACCGATCCTTTCAGTCCTGGTTCACGCCCCGTCCGCCTCGGCGCTGCCCGGCTGCAAGGTGCTGACCGTAGGTTCCCCGTGGATCCCGAAGCCTGGAGGCACGCAATGACCGACCTCGACCGCCGCTCCTTCCTCAAGCGAGGTGGCCTCTTCGCTGGTGCCGCACTGGCGAGCACGACCGCCCTCGGGCGACTCGATGCTCACGCCGCATGGGCCAAGGGCGGTCGAGGCCCCATGGGAGGCGCCGGTGGGCGAGGGCGTGGCCCCGGGAGAAAGGGCCTCGGTGGCTACGGGGAGCTCTCCCGGATGACCGCCGTCAACGAGGCGGCGGGACCCGAGTACCTGGCGCTGCCGGCGGGCTTCAGCTACGTGGTGCTCGGCAAGCTGGGCGAGCTCATGACCGACGGCACGCCCACGCCCAGGAACCTCGACGGCATGGGCGCGTTCGCCCGACCCGACGGGTCGGTCCGCCTGATCAGGAACCACGAGAATCGCAACGCCCCGGGGGACCCCTCGATGGGCGTGATGGTCCCCGAGGGCGACGCGTCGAGGAAGTACGACCCGCTGGCGTACGGCGGCACCACGACGCTCGACGTCGACGTGGCGTCGATGCGCCTCGTGCGTGACTTCGTGAGCAGCGCCGGCACCACGGTCAACTGCGCAGGGGGCCTCATGCTCGGCGAGGCAGGCTGGCTCACCTCGGAGGAGACGGTGGCCGGGCCGAGCACCTCCTTCACCGGCACGACCGCACGGCTCAGCAAGGAGCACGGCTACAACTTCATCGTCCCGGTGACCGCCGAGCGGGCCACCTTCCCCCAGCCGCTGCGGGCGATGGGCCGCTTCGCCCACGAGGCGGTGGCCACCGACCCGCGAACGGGGATCGTGTACGAGACCGAGGACGCTGGGAACGAGAGCGGCTTCTACCGCTTCATCCCGACGAACCCGAGCGACCTCGCCGCCGGAGGCAGGCTCCAGATGCTCGGCGTGGTGGGGATCGATCGCTACGACACCCGCAGCGGGCAGGTCGTGGGCCGGGAGCTGCCCGTGAGGTGGATCGACATCCCCGACCCCGACCCCGACCTCGAGGCCGGTGGACGGAAGGTGGCAGGACAGGGCCTCGACCGTGGGGCGGCGTTCTTCAACCGGCTGGAGGGCATCTGGTGGGAGGGCGACCACTGCTTCTTCAACTCGACCTCGGGCGGCAACGCCATGCGGGGCCAGGTCTGGGAGTACCGGACGGCCCTCGGAAATCAGGGGCGGGGCAACAGCAACGGGAGGGGCCGGGGACCGAACCCCGGCGGGGGCGGCACGCTCACGCTCGTCTACGAGTCGACCGGCTTCGACCCGACCATCGGTCGCTCACCCCTCGACTCGCCCGACAACCTGACCATCACCCCCCGTGGTGGTGTGCTGCTGTGTGAGGACGACGCCAACGCTGGGCCCGGTTCGGCCGGCGACACCCACCCGCTGGCACCGGGGATCGCCGACGTCAACCGGCTCATCGGCCTCGGGGACGACGGCCTGCCGTTCGAGTTCGCCGTGAACACCCTCAACAGCACCGAGTTCGCAGGCGCGTGCTTCGCACCGAACGCGCCCGAGGTGCTCTTCGTCAACATCTTCGGGGACGGCACGCCGAGGAGTGGCGCCACCCTCGCCGTCACCGGCCCGTGGGGCAACGGGGCCCTGTAGGGGGCCCTCTCGCTGTGCGTCCGGTCGGACCGTCTCGTGGGGAGCGGTCCGACCGGGCGCCCGGGTCGGCGGGTGCGCCCGCCTCGAACGGCTTGGGAGGTACGTGCGCCTGTGGCGCCCGGGTGGGTTCGTGCTCCTGACTCGGGCTCCGGATGGGTTTCGCGCGTCCGGCGACGCCCGGCGGGGCGGTGCGGTCCACCTCGTAGGATGCGCCAATGGGCGGCGGCGTGACCGGGGAGCACCTCGAGCAGGAGGTGAAGCTCGAGGTCTGGCCCGGCTTCGCGTTGCCCGAGCTCGTCGGCGCGGACGACGGTGTGGCGGCGGTGCCCGCCGAGATGAGCCGCCTCGTGGCCAGGTACTACGACACCGCCGACTTGCGCCTCGCACGGGCGGGCATCAGCCTGCGCCATCGCGACGGTGACGGCACGGGCTGGACGTTGAAGCTCCCGGCGGACGTGCCGGGGGCCGAGGGTGCCGTCTCCCGCACCGAGACGACGTTCGCCGGCGGTCCCGAGGCGGTGCCGGATGAGGTGCGCCGCCGGCTCCTGGCCTGGACCAGGAGCGCGTTGCTCGTGCCGGTGGCCCGCCTGCAGACCCGACGCTCGACCGTCGTCCTGCGGGGAGAGGAGGGCGGGACCCTGGTCGAGGTCGTCGACGACGAGGTGTCTGCCTACGACGGGTCCCACCTTGCGCTCCGGTTCCGTGAGGTGGAGGTCGAGGCCGGCCACGGCGCCCCGGCCGATCTGGTGCCGGCGGTGGTGGAACGACTGCGCCGAGCCGGTGCCCGTCCTGGTGGCCACCGCTCGAAGGTCGCCAGGGTGCTCGGGCCCCGAGCCTCTGACCCTGGCGATCTCGACCTGCCCCCGCTCGGGGACGACCCGACCGTGGCCGAGGTGCTGCAGGCCGGCATCGCCAGGTCCGTGAGCCTGATCGTGCACCACGACGCCGTGGTGCGCGCGGGGATCGACCCGGAGGGCGTCCACCAGGCCCGGGTCGGCACGCGCCGTTTGCGCTCCGACCTGCGGGCCTACGGGTCGCTGCTCCTTCCGGCGTGGGCGGCCTCGCTGCGCGATGAGCTGTCGTGGCTGGCCGACGCCCTCGGCGCAGTTCGCGATGCTGACGTCCTGCTCGAGCGACTCGAGCACCGGGTCGCTGCGCTTCCCGAGGGGGAGCGGGCCGGCGAGGTGCTCCTGGCCCGACTGGTGGCGGAGCGGGACGGCGCTCGTTCCGCCCTGCTCGACGTGCTCGACGACCGACGGTACCTCGACCTCCTCGACCGCTTGATCGACGCGATCCACCACCCGGCGGTGGTGGACGGGGCCGGTCGCCCGGCGAGGAAGGTCCTCCCCGGCCTCGCCGCCGAGCCGTGGCGCCGGCTCCGCAAGGCTGTCGACGCCCTGGGCGGGGACCCCGAGGAAGCACAGCTCCACGCCGTGCGGATCAAGGCCAAGCGTGCCCGCTACGCCGCCGAGGTGGCAGCCATCGCTGCCGGCCGACCCGCCCGCCGGTTCGCCAAGGCGGTGGCCGGGCTGCAGGAGGTGCTCGGCGCGCTGCAGGACGCGGCCGTGAGCGAGGCCTGGTTGCGGCTGGCGGCGGCGGAGCTCGCTGCCGGCCCGGCCACCGTCGCCCTTCACCTCGCGGACGAGGAGCGTGCAGAGATCGAGCGGTTGCGCAGCGCCTGGGGCACAGCGTGGGGCGTGGTCGACCACAAGGACCTCCGCTCGTGGCTGCGGGCGTGAGCGAGGTCGTGCGAGCGGCCGGCGGCGTCGTCCGGCGCACCGGTCCTGACGGCGGGTGGGAGGTCCTCCTCGTCCACCGCCCCCGGTACGACGACTGGACGCTGCCCAAGGGCAAGCGCGATCCGGGTGAGGACGACGAGACGTGCGCGCTCCGGGAGATCGAGGAGGAGTGCGGGCTGCGCTGTGCCCTGGGGGCCGAGCTGCCGACCACGAGCTACACCGACCACAAGGGGCGCCCCAAGGTCGTGCGCTACTGGGTGGCGGCGGTGCTCTCGGGTGCGTTCGCCCCCAACGACGAGGTCGACGAGGTCCGCTGGGTGTCCCCGGCGGACGCAAGGGACCTCCTCTCCTACGACCGCGACCTCCGCGTCCTGGCGGCTGCCGTCGTCGGCTGAGTGGATCGCGACGTCTCGTTCGCCTGCTGTTCGCTTGTGCGAAGGTGGCTCACCGACGATGGTTGATGTGCATGGGCGTTTGATGTGGTCGATCTGGTCCCCCAGCTCCTGAAGGTGCTCGGGGAACCCGAGGACCTGTGCATGTGCCACCTCGTCGACGGCTGACGGGCAAGATCGACAGTTGGGCGCGGCCGGTGCCTACGTGGTCGCCCAGGTGGTGGAGGGCTGGCTGGGGGCGGTGGTCGCCAACCTCATGTTCGCCCGCCAGCGTCTCCAGGCCCTGGCCAAGGTGGAGGGCAAGGCCGACGACGGGCGGCCGACGGCGCTCTTCCTCTGCACCCACAACGCCGGGCGCTCGCAGATGGCGCTCGGGTGGTTCGACACCTGGCCGGGGGGCGGGCGGTGGGTTGGTCCGGCGGCTCCGAGCCGGGGGTCGAGGTCAACCCGGCAGCCGTCGAGGCCATGGCCGAGGTGGGCATCGACATCACCGGCGAGTACCCCAAGCCGTGGACCGACGAGATCGTCCGCTCCGCCGACCTCGTGATCACGATGGGGTGTGGGGACGCCTGCCCGATCTTCCCCGGCACGCACTATCAGGACTGGGAGCTCGGAGATCCGGCGGGGATGGGCGTCGAGGCCGTCCGCACGATCCGTGACGAGATCGAGGGAAGCGTCCGGGCCCTGCTGATCGAGCTCGGTGCCGCCGCCCCGGCCTGAGGGGTTCCTGCGCCACCTGTCGCCCCTGCCCGTCCGGGTTCACCTTCCGTACACATCGGTCACCCCGTGCGCACGGACAACGTTCGGTTCGTGTTCAGGCTGCGTTCACCTGCGATCCGGACCCCGGTCATGCACGACTCCTACCGTCCTCCTCGTGCCTGACGCTGCGTCAGGTCGTGACACCCCGTCCAGGCGACGAACGTCGCCTCCACAGGAGGAACCCCCTTGCGATTCTCAACGAGCCGCTTCGCGCGCCTCACCGCCATGCTCATGGCGCTGTCCCTCTTCGCCGCCGCCTGCGGGAACGACGAGGGAGATGACCCCGTCGCCGCCGACGACACCGAGACCGAGGCCGCCACCGACGAGCCGACCGAGTCCGAGTCCACCGAGGACACCGCGGCGCCGGCCGGCGAGGACCTCTCCGGCGAGGTCAACATCTCCGGGTCCTCGACCGTGGAGCCCATCTCGGTGCGCGTCGCCGAGCTGTACGAGGAGGTCGCTCCTGACGTCGTCGTGAACGTCGACGGCCCCGGCACCGGCGACGGCTTCGAGCTGTTCTGCAGCGGTGAGACCGACATCTCCGACGCCTCCCGGGCGATCAAGGAGGAGGAGGCAGCGGCGTGTGAGGAGAGCGGCGTCGAGTTCATCGAGCTCAAGGTCGCCTTCGACGGCATCTCGGTGCTGACCAACCCGGCCAACGACGCCGTGACCTGCCTCACCTTCGCCGACCTCTACGCCCTCATCGGGCCGGAGGCCGAGGGCGTCACCAACTGGTCCGACGCCCAGGCCCTGGCCACCGAGCTCGGCTCGACCACCGAGCTGCCCGACGCCGAGCTCGAGATCGTCGGCCCGGGCGAGGAGTCCGGCACCTACGACAGCTTCATCGAAATCGTGTTCGGTGACATCGCCGAGGCGCAGCTCGAGGCGGGCGCCATCGCCGAGGAGCAGGCCGAGACGACCCGGCCCGACTACCAGTCCTCGCCCGACGACAACACCATCATCCAGGGTGTCGAGGGCAGTGACAGCTCCCTCGGCTGGGTCGGCTTCGCCTTTGCCGAGGAGGCGGGTGAGGGCGTGAAGGAGCTCGAGATCGACGGTGGCGACGGCTGCGTCGCCCCTTCGTCGGACACGATCGCCGACGGCACCTACCCGATCTCCCGGCCGCTGTTCATCTACGTGAGCACTGCGGCGATGGACGAGAACCCCGCCGTCGCCGCCTACGCCGAGTTCTACCTGGGCGAGGGCCTCAGCGCCGTCGAGGAGGTCGGCTACGTCGGCCTCCCCGACGACCAGCTGGCCGAGAGCACCGACGCCCTCGAGTCGATGACCACGGGCACCCGCGAGGGCTGATTCCGAGCGCAACCCGGGGGCGGGCCGACCGCGGCCCGCCTCCACCCCCCGCTCCTCCTCACCCGGACCGACGAGACTGCGAGACGATGGCCACCGCCACACCCCCACATGCGGACCTGAGCATTGCCTCGTTCCGAGGTGACGGTCGCCGGATGCGCAAGGAGCGGTCGATCCGCTACCTCTTCCGAGCGGCGGCGGTCCTGTCGATCGTGATCAGCGGGCTGATCGTGCTCTCGCTCGTGCGGGAGGCGTGGACGTTCATCACCCAGGTCGAGCTGGGCACCCTCTTCACCACCGGCTGGTTCCCCCGTCGAGCGCAGTACGACGTGCTCACCCTCGTCGTCGGCAGCCTGCTCGTGACCGGCGTCGCCATGCTGGTCGCCATCCCCATCGGGATGGGTGCCGCCATCTACCTGTCGGAGTACGCCAAGCCGAGGGTGCGGCGCTCCTTGAAGCCCGCCCTCGAGATCCTGGCGGGGATCCCGAGCGTGGTGCTCGGCTACTTCGCCCTCACCTTCATCTCCCCGGAGATCGTGGGACGTGTGGTCCCCTCGTCGAACCAGTTCAACCTGGCGGCGGCAGGCATCGGCGTCGGCATCCTCACCATCCCGCTCATCGCCTCCATCGCCGAGGACGCCATGCGCTCGGTCCCCCTCGCCCTGCGGGAGGCCTCCTACGGCATGGGCGCGCGCAAGGTGACGACGTCGGTCAGGGTCGTGATCCCGGCCGCCGTCTCCGGTCTCGTGGCCGCCTTCATCGTGGGCATCTCGCGAGCGATCGGTGAGACCATGGTGGTGTTCATCGCCGCAGGTGCCAGCGGTGGTGCCCTGCGCAGCTTCGACCTCTTCTCGGGTGGCCAGACGATGACCGGGGGCATGGCGTCGCTGGCGTCGGGCACCGACCAGGTCAGAGGAGCGGCGCTCACGTTCCAGAGCCTGTTCTTCATCGGGATGCTGCTGTTCCTGATCACGCTGCTGCTCAACGTCTTCGCCGACCGCTTCGTCCGCCGCGTGCGGCAGAAGTACTAGGAGCCCGACCCCCATGGCCCTTGCCAACCCCGCCATCACCACCGATGCCGTGCGCGCCCGTCTCGAGCGCGGTCAGTCCGACATCGGCGGCGCCGTGTTCAAGGCCTTGATCTCTCTCGCCATCCTGATCAGCCTCCTCGTCATCGGCGTCCTGCTCTACGACGTGGTGCACGACGGCTGGGCCGTGCTCTCCTCCCGGCCGGTCGACTTCCTCAGCGGCACGCTCCGCTCCCAGGCCGGATCCGCCGGCGTTTTCCAGGGACTGCGTGGCACGTTCTGGATCGGGGTGTTCACGGTCGTGCTCGCGTTCCCCATCGGCATCGGTGCTGCGGTGTACCTCGAGGAGTACGCCCCCGACACCCGCTTCACCCGCTTCATCGCCATCAACATCCGCAACCTGGCGGGTGTCCCCTCCGTCGTCTACGGGATCCTCGGCTTCGCCATCTTCGTGAAGACGCTGGCGTTCTTCCCCGACTGGCTGCCGCTCCTCGGTGGGCGCACGTTCACCGGTGGGCGCACCACGATGGCGGCCGGCGTCACGCTCGCCGTCCTCGTCCTCCCACTCGTCATCATCACCGCCTCCGAAGCGGTCAGGGCCGTGCCCGACAGCATCCGTGAGGCGGGCTTCGGCGTGGGTGCCACCCGGTGGGAGGTGGTCCGCAGCCACGTCCTCCCCTACGCCGCCCCCGGCATCATCACGGGGACGATCCTCGCCCTGGCCCGCGCCCTCGGCGAGGCGGCGCCGCTCATCCTGGTGGGTGCGGTGACCGGTCGCCTCGGGCAGTCGGGGGGCCTGCTCGATCCAGCGCAGCTGCAGGACCGCTTCACCGCCATGCCGATCGTCATCACCACCTGGGCCGGCCAACCGGGGGACTTCCAGACCCAGAACGCACCCGCCGCGATCCTCGTCCTCCTGGTCGTCGTGCTGTTCGCCAACACCGCAGCCATCCTGTTGCGGAACCGCTACGAGAAGAAGAGGTGAGCGACGTGTCGCCCGAGCAGCGGACCATCGACCAACCGGCCACCGGCCGCTCCGCTCCCGACGTGGCGCCAGTGGTGCCGCCGAAGGAGCCGGTGGCGGGGACCGAGCCGGTCTTCGCGGTCGACGACCTGAGCGTGTACTACGGCGGGTTCCGTGCCGTCCGGGACGTGTCGCTCACGGTGCAGCAGCGCCAGGTCACGGCGTTCATCGGCCCGTCGGGCTGCGGCAAGACGACCGTGCTCCGCTGCTTCAACCGCATGAACGACCTGATCGACGTCGCCCGGGTCGAGGGCTCGATCAAGTACCACGGCATCGACCTGTACGACCCGCAGGTCAACCCGGTCGAGGTCCGCCGCCGGATCGGGATGGTGTTCCAGAAGCCGAACCCGTTCCCCAAGTCGATCTACGACAACATCGCCTTCGGCCCCCGCATCGCCAAGCACAAGGGCGACATGGACGACCTGGTCGAGCGCTCCCTCCGGCGGGCGGCGCTGTGGGACGAGGTGAAGGACCGCCTGAAGTCCTCGGCCATGGGGCTCTCCGGTGGCCAGCAGCAGCGCCTGTGCATCGCCCGGGCACTTGCCACGGACCCCGAGGTGATCCTCATGGACGAGCCCGCCTCGGCGCTCGACCCCATCGCCACCGGTCGCATCGAGGACCTCATGGCCGAGATCAAGAGCGAGTACACGATCGTCATCGTCACCCACAACATGCAGCAGGCGGCCCGGGTGAGCGACATGTGCGCCTTCTTCACGGCCGAGGTCAACGAGGTGAGCGACACCCGAACCGGCATCCTGGTCGAGTTCGACAGGACCGAGCAGATGTTCTCGAACCCGAGTGACACCCGGACCGAGAACTACGTCACCGGCCGGTTCGGCTGAGCATGGTGCGTGGCGGCTTCTCCGGGGAGCTGGAGCAGATCCGGCTCCAGGTCGAGGTGACGGCGGTTCGCGTCGGCGAGGCCATCGTGCGCATGCGCATGGTGCTGGCGACCGGCGACCTCGGCCTTGCGACGAGTTCTCTGGCTGCTGACGACGAGATCGACGCCATGGTCGTCTCGCTCACCGAGCGCACCTACGACCTCATCCGGCGGGAGTCCCCGGTGGCGTCGGACCTGCGCTTCCTCGTCTCGGTGCTGCGCATGCTCGAGGAGCTCGAGCGCATCGGCGACCTGTCACTCCGGGTCGTCAAGCAGGCACCCGAGCAGCCGATGCTCGCCTCGCAGCCGGCCATCTTCCGTACCCTCGAGGAGATGGCCGCCCTCGCCGAGGACCTCTACCGCACGGCGCTCGGGGCGTGGTCGGCCCAGGACCTCGATGCCGCCTGCACCCTCGCCGTGCGCAACCGCGACATGGACGGCCACTACGCCGACCTGCTGCGCCACATCCTCGACCTCGAGGGCCCCGGCGCCACCCACCTCGCGGTGGCCGCCGTCCTCACCGGCCGGGCGCTCGAGCGCATCGCCGACCACGCGGTGATCGTGGGCGAGCGGCTCCGCTACCTCCTGACCGGCGATCCCGCCTACCTCGCTTCGGAGATCAGGTAAGCCGTGCAGGACATCCGGAAGTCGTTCCACCACGACCTCGACATGATCCGCGACGACATCGTGCGCCTCGCTTCGATGGTCACCGAGGCGCTCGGCAAGGCGACGCTGGCGCTGCTCGAGGGTGACCTGCAGACCGCCAACGAGCTCATCGAGGGCGATGACGTGCTCGACACCCTCTCCCTCCACATCGAGGAGCGCTGCTACCAGCTGTTGGCTCTCCAGCAGCCGATGGCCACCGACCTGCGCGCCCTGGTGGCGGCGCTGCGGATGGTGGCGGAGATCGAGCGGTCAGGCGACCTCGTCTGCAACATCATGAAGGCGGCGCGGCGGATGTACGGCGCCGAGCTCGATCCGAAGGTGAGGGGGCTCATCACCCGCCTCGGCCAGGAGGTGCACCGGCTGTTCCGCCTCAGCATCGACTCCTACGTCGACCGCAACGAGGGCCTCGCTGCCGCCCTCGACGACATGGACGACAGCGTCGACGCCCTCCACGCCGACTACATCCAGGCGATCTTCGAGAGCCACGAGACCAGTGCCATGCAGCTCCAGACGGCCGTGCAGCTCGCGCTCGTCGGTCGCTACTACGAGCGCATCGCAGACCACGGCGTCAACATCGGCGAGCGGGTCCGCTACATGGTCACGGGCTGGTTGCCCGAGCACACCGGCGCCGCTCGCCTCGCCGCCCAGAACGCCCGCAACGACACCTTGTCCGACGCCGTGGAGGTCGCCCACGGCATGGACGGGAACGACCCGGTCGACGGCATCGACGACGGTCGGGGCGCCTGACGTGCAGATCCTCGTGACGAACGACGACGGCATCGACGCGCCCGGCATCGGGCCGCTGGCCCGGGCCGTCGTGGCCGCCGGGCACGACGTCGTCGTCGCCGCCCCGCTCGACGACCGGAGCGGCAGCAGCGCCGCCCTCGGGCGCCTGCACGTCGACGACACGATCGTCCTCGAGGACCGCCGGCTCGACGGGCTGGCCGGCACCCCCTGCTTCGGCGTCGAGGGCCCGCCCGCACTGTGCGTCATGGCCGCCCGCCTCGGTGGCCTCGGCCCCCTCCCCGACCTCGTCGTCTCGGGGATCAACCCGGGCCCGAACACCGGTCGGTCGGTGCTCCACTCCGGCACCGTGGGTGCCGCCCTGACCGCAGCCAACTTCGGCATCTCCGGGCTGGCCGTGAGCATGGGCGTCGGCGAGGTGTACCGGTGGGAGACGGCCGCCGAGCTCGCCATGGGCGCGCTCGCCTGGCTCCTCGAGCAGCCGGCCAAGACCGTCGTCAACCTCAACGTGCCGAACTGCAGGCTCGAGGACGTCCGTGGGGTGCGCTGGGCGACGCTGGCGCCGTTCGGCACCGTGCGGGCGGCGCTCGTCGGGGCCCAGGGCGGTTCGGGGCTGCAGATGGAGCTGCGGGAGCACGACGAGCAGCTGCCCGACGACTCCGACACCGCGCTGGTCAATGCCGGCTACGCAGCGGTCACGCTGCTGCGAGGCATCACCGCCGCACCGGCTTCCGACGTGGCCGACGCCATCGAGCTGACCTCCCTGGCCGGGGCCCGCGCCGCCAACCACCGTTCTGTCGGTGCTGCGCCTCGATCATCGGGGGCGACCACCGACAGGAGCGCACCGGCAGGCCCGCGGGCCGAGAGCGGACCGCATGAGTGAGCGCAGCGAGCGTGGCCCGAGCGGCCCGGCCGCAGGCCGGGAGCGGACCGCATGAGTGAGCGCAGCGAGCGTGGCCCGAGCGGCCCGGCCGCAGGCCGAGAGCGGACCGCATGAGTGAGGTGGCGGCCGCAGCCCTGGTGGCGGCGGCGGTGGCCGTCTTCGTCGTCCTGGCCAGGGTGAGCCACCGTGCCCGAACGCTCCAGGCCGAGGTCGACCGCCTCACCACCTCGGCTGCGGCCGGGGCAGGCGCCGCAGCCCGCGCCGCAGCCGCCGTGGCCCGCCTCGAGCGGGCGTTGGAGGCGATCCCCCAGGGTGTCGTCGTCTGCGACGCGGAGGGGGCGGAGGTGTTCCGCAACGGTGCCGCCGCCGCATTCGCCGGCGCCCGCCATGCCGACGCGCTGGTCGAGCAGGCCATCGGGGAGCACCTGCGCTCGGCGCTCGCCGGGGTGCCCCAGCGGCGCGACCTCGACCTGTTCGGGCCGCCCCGACGGCTGCTCGTCCTCACCTCGGTCTGCCTCGACGACGGGACCGCCGTCGGCGGGGCGGTGGCCGTGATCGACGACGTGTCCGAGCGTCGGCGGCTGGAGGCGGTGCGTCGCGACTTCGTGGCCAACATCAGCCACGAGCTCAAGACACCGGTCGGGGCGCTCGGCCTGCTGGCCGAGACGATCGCCGCCGAGCCCGACGCCGCCATCACCCACCGCCTCGCCCAGCGGATGACCGGTGAGGCCTTCCGCGTGGCGCGCCTCATCGACGACCTCCTCGACCTCACGAGCATCGAGGCCGAGGAGACGGCGGTGCACGAGCCGGTCGCGGTCCACGCCGTGGTGACGGAGGCAACCGACCGGGTCCGGCCACTGGCCGAGTCCCGCGGCATCACCCTCGACGTCCGAGGCGTTGCCCGCCGCCACACGCTGCGGGCGGACCGTCGCCAGCTCGTCTCTGCCCTCGGGAACCTCCTCGAGAACGCGTGCAAGTACAGCGATGCCGGCAGCAGCGTCGAGGTCAGCTCCAGGGCCGAGGGCGGGTGGGTCGAGATCGCGGTGCTCGATCACGGGATCGGCATCCCCGAGAGGGACCTCGAGCGGGTGTTCGAGCGCTTCTACCGGGTCGACCGCGCCCGCAGCCGTGGCACCGGTGGCACCGGGCTCGGTCTCGCCATCGTCCGCCACGTGGCGAACAACCACCGAGGTGAGGTGCAGGTGTGCTCGGGCGAGGGCACCGGCTCCACCTTCACCCTGCGGCTGCCGACGGGATCGGGTCCGATCACCATGCTCCCCCCTGCGGTCGGTGCGTCCACACCTCCGGCGCCCGAGCCGCACGTGGTGGCGGCCGCACCCCCCGCGGTCCGAGCCCGCGAGGGGCGACCGGCGTGAGCAGCACCGCTCCGGAGCAGCGTCCGGTGATCCTCGTGGTGGAGGACGAGGAGTCCTTCGTCGAGGCGCTCGTGATCGGCCTCGACCGCGAGGGCTTCGGCGTGCAGGTCGCACGGGACGGGGCGGAGGCCCTCGAGCGCTTCGACGCCGTGCAGCCCGACCTCGTGCTCCTCGATGTGATGCTCCCCCGCATCTCCGGCGTGGACGTGTGCCGCCAGATCAGGAGCCGATCGCAGGTGCCGATCATCATGGTCACCGCCAAGGTCTCGGAGATCGACACGGTGGTCGGCCTCGAGGTCGGCGCCGACGACTACGTCGCCAAGCCCTACCGCCTGCGGGAGCTGGTCGCCCGGATCCGCGCCAACCTGCGTCGGGGGCACCGGGAGGACGGGGCGCCCTTCGACGATCTGGGCGAGGTCCTCGAGGTCGGTGACGTCGCCCTCGACGTCGAGCGCCACGAGGTCGTGATCCGCGGTGACCACGTGAGCCTGCCGCTGAAGGAGTTCGAGCTCCTCGAGCTCCTCCTGGCCAACGCCGGCAGGGTGTTGCCGAGGGACACACTCATCAGCCGGGTGTGGGGCGAGGACTACGTCGGAGACACCAAGACGCTCGACGTGCACGTCAAGCGCCTGCGCAGCAAGGTCGAGGACGATCCTGGTGCCCCGACCCGCATCGTCACGATCCGGGGCCTGGGCTACAAGTACGAGCGGCCGCGCACCGCGACCTGAGCGGCGCGGCCGGAGGGACGGGCCCGACCGGCGTCGTCGTCGTCAGGGTTGCCGACGGCGCAGGCGCATGCGATGGGCAGGTGCATGTGCGTGTGCGGGTACGGGCCCGTCGTCGGGGAGCACCTCGGCCGTCGGCGTGGTGACGGGCTTGGCCGATCGGGCGGCGGCTGAGCCGCGGCGCGCCGCGCCCTTGGTGCCGCGGATGGGCAGGATGTCGTCGTCCTCGCGACGCCAGACATGCGTCTCGACGGTCGTCGACCGGTCCACCGCCTCGTCGGGGCCGGACGGGAGCAGGAGCCCCGTCGTCCCGTCGACGCGATCCGCTGGAGCCCCAGCGGCGTGGGCCTGCGGGCCGGGAACCCACTCGGAGGAACCCCCCTCGGGCGACGGGTCCAGCGGCCACTCGGGCAGGCCGTCGACCACCTGCGTGGTGGCGGAGGGCACGACGTCGGCATGCGCGTCCGAGTCGCCGTAGACATCTTCGAGGAGACGGGAGAGGTCGCTCACGAAGGGTTCATCGGCGCGGGCGACCGATGACTTGAGGGCTACCGTCAAGACGGTGGACGGCGACGGCGAGCTCGGCCGGCCAGGTGCCGGCGACTACCAGGGCGTCACGCTCCCGCCCCTGCTCGCAGTGCAGGAGACGGTCCTCGCCGCCGACGTGTCGCTGCTCGAGGTGGTCACCCTGACCGGCGTCATCCCCTGCGTCCGGCACGGGGGCGTCGGCGACGGCGAGGTGGCGGCTGCCATCTTCGTCGGGGGCGCCCTCGGGGGGCTGTCGGGGCCGGCCGGTGGGCTCTACCAGCGGGTCGCAGAGCGGACGGGGGGGGTCCGCCTGCACTACCGGCGCCCCGGCGACCTCGATGCCTGCATCTCCGACGTGGTGCTCCTTGCCGACCTCTTGATCCAGCGGGGCTGTCGGCGCGTGCTCACCATCGGCCACTCCTTCGGCGGTGCGGTGGCCGTCGGTGCGGGCATCGCCCTCGGGACGCGCTGTGCGGGCGTCGTCACCCTCGCCACGCAGGCGCCCGGTTGCGAGCGGGTCGACGAGCTCGTGGCCCCCATCCTCGTCGTCCACGGCGAGGACGACGCCATCCTCCCCGACCTGGCCAGCCGACTCGTGCACGACCTGGCCGGTGGACCGAAGGAGCTGCTCCTCCTGCCGGGGGAGGGGCACCTCCTGTCCGGCGCCGCCGACCTGCTCGACCGGCGGGTGGCCGAGTTCGCCCTGGCCGTGCTCGGCAGCGCGGACGGCACTGAGGATGCCGCGACCCCCGGTGCCGTCGGGTGACGGGGGTGTGCGCCCGCAACGGGGGGACGGAGGAAGCGTGCGCGTCGTCGCCATCGCTGACACCCACCTGACCCCTCGATCATCGCGGGGCCTCCCGTCACGCGCCGTCCAGCTGCTGACGGGTGCGGACGCCATCATCCACGCCGGCGACATCATGACGTCCGAGCTGCTCGACGAGCTCGGCCGGTTCGCACCCGTGCACGCCGTGCTCGGGAACAACGACGTGTCGCTCCGGGGCCTGCTCCCCGAGACCGTGGAGGTGGAGCTCGGCGGTGTCGACGTGGCCGTCATCCACGACAGCGGTCAGCGCAAGGGCCGCGAGGCTCGGATGGCCAGCCGCTTCCCCGGCGCCGACCTCGTCGTCTTCGGCCACAGCCACATCCCGATGCTCCTCGAGGGCGTCGGCGGCCAGCGCCTCTGCAACCCCGGCTCGCCCACCCAGCGACGTGCGCAGCCACACCACACGGTGGCGGTGCTCGACCTCGCCGACGGCGAGATCAGGGCTGCGGAGCTGGTGGTCGTGGACCCCTGACCGCGAGCGCTCCCCGCCGTCGGCCGGCGCCGGCCCTCAGAGGTCGATGCGGGCGAGCCACAGGCCGGGCGCGTCGACCACGGCCGGTGTCGGCAGCACGGCCGCCGACGACCAGAGCCGCTCCAGCCCGCCGGTCCCCGCCCGCTCGACCACCCCGGCCACGAACGCCTCACCCCGCTCGTACTGCACCCGGCCCAGCTCGAGGCCGAAGAGGTGCTCCACGAAGCGGTCCCCCTCGGAGGCCTCCACCCGCCGCCGGTGCAGTGCTTCGGTGAGCATCCCATATGAACCGATGAGCGTGGTGCCGATCGTGTCGACCACCCAGTCGACGTAGCCAACGAGGACGTCGACGAGCGCCTCGATCCGGGGGATGAGCGCCCGCTGCTCGGGCGACTGGATGGCGCCGAGGAGGGCGGAGGGATCGCCGAGCGCCGACTGCAGTCCGGCGAGGTCGGTGGGGTCGACGCCGCCGATGCGGTCCTGGAGGGCGTTCGGGTCGACCCGGAACGCGCCCGTGTGCTCGAGCACCAGCGCCTCGAGCGTGGACCGCACGTGGGGCAGGCCGAGCACGGTGTGGGTGGCGAGCTCCGACAGGCACAGCCAGAGCCGGAGATCCTCCCCCGGCAGGCTCCACTCCTCGGCGAAGGCGTCGACGTTGGCACTGACGATCACGAGCTCGTCCGACGCCGGGCGGGGGAGGGGCAGGTCGTACTGGCCGAGCGAGCGGCTGGCGAGCTGGCCGACCATGGCCCCCGACTGCATCCCGAACAGCATCGGGCCCATCATCGAGAAGAGGCCCCCGAGCATCGCTGTGGTGGGGTCGGCGTCGTCCTCATCCTCGGCAGGGGGAAGCGCAGCGGTGGAGGAGAGGGACTGTGAGAGCCGCTCGAGGAACGGCCGGTAGGCGTCGAGGGTGCGCCGGGCCCACTCCGCTCGCGTGACCGGGATGATGCTGACGGGGCGACCCGTCGTCGGGACGGAGAGACCAGTCAGGTCGGCCACCTGCATCTCCGCCACCCTGGTGAGGGACTCGAGGCGGATGCGCTCCGCGGGATCGGGGTTGGCTTCGGTCACCCCTCCGGAGGCGATCTGCTGGGCGAGCTGGCGGGCGGCGTCGAGGCCCATGCCGCCCTGGCCGCTCAGCATCTTGGCGAGGTCCCCGAAGAACGGCATGCCCTCGAAGGGGTTGTTGCCGGTTGGACCGCCGTCAGCCACGAGGGCACTGTAGGCAGGTGAGGACAGGAACCGACACGGGACCCGACACCACCGTCGTGGTGACCGGAGCATCCGGGGTGCTCGGCCGCCGGGTCCTCTGCCTCCTCGAGGCCGATCCCGCCGTCGCCCGCATCGTCGCCGTGGACCTGCGCGAGCCGGAGGCTCCGGGCTCGAAGGTGGAGGTGTGCAGCCTCGACCTCGCGACCGCCGCCATCGGCCCGGTCGTGGCCGGCGCCGACTCCGTGGTCCACCTCGCCTTCACGGTCGGCCAGGAGCTCGACGACGAGGACACGGGTCGCGCCAACGCCGCCGCCACGAGCCGCCTCTTGCGCGCCGCTGGCGAGGCCGGCGTGGCGCACCTCGTCGTGATGTCGAGCGCCACGGTCTACGGCGCCTGGCCGTCCAACCCGGTGCCGATCACCGAGGCCGCCCCCGTCCGCCCCAACCCCGAGCTCGCCTACGCCGTGCAGAAGGCCGAGATCGAGCGCCTGTGCCAGGTGTTCGCAGCCGAACACCCGGCGACGACGGTGACGGTCCTGCGACCCGCCGTCATGGTCGGCAGCGGCGAGGAGAGCTGGCTGGCCAGGTCGCTGCGGGCGACGTCGGGTCTGCGCAGCGGGGTGGACGCTGCGCCGCTCCAGCTCGTGCACGTCGACGACCTGGCGGCGGCCATCGACCTCGTGCGCCGTGTCCGCCTCGACGGGCCCTGCAACGTCGCCGCCGACGGCTGGCTCGACGCGCCGGCCGTGCGGGCCCTGGCGGGCGGGCCACCCCGCCTCCCGCTCCCGGCTCCGGCTGCGAGGGCTCTCGCCTCCGTCAGCTGGCGGCTGCGGCTGGGGCAGACCCCGCCCGGGCTCGTCGCCTACACCGCAGCGCCGTGGGCGGTGGCCAACGACCGCATCACCGCGGCGGGGTGGCGGCCGAAGCACTCGAACGAGGAGGCCTACGTGGCCGGGACGCCCGGGACGCCGTGGTCCCGCCTGAGCCCCAAGCGGCGCCAGGAGCTGGCACTCGGGGTCGCCGGGATCGCACTCCTCGCCGCTGCCGGTGGGTCGGCGGCGCTGGTGAGGCGACGGCTGCGGTCGTTGCGCCCGCGCGAGCACAGCGCACGCCTTGGCGACCGCGGCGTGCACCGGGGCGCCGGGATCCGAGCTGGTCGGACCGGGACGGGCGCCGAGAGGACGATCGGGGTGGCACGTGCCCGCCCCCGGTCAACTACGAGACCCGTTCCTCGAGGGTGATCTGGTGCTGGCGCTCGTCGCCGGCACGCACCACCCGCAGCGTCACGACATCGCCGGGCGCCCGCTCCCGCAGGGCCACGACGAGACCTGACATCGACGGGACCTGCTGGTCGCCGACGCCGGAGATGATGTCACCGGCCTCCAGCCCGCCCGCGTCCGCCGGGCTGCCCCCCATGACGTCGGTGACCTGGGCGCCGCCCCGGAGGCCGGCGTCGGCGGCCTCGGCGGCGTCGAGGTCGCGCCCCTCGATGCCGAGCCACACGTGCACGGCCCGACCGACGTCGATCAGCTGGGTCGCAACCCGGACGGCGAGGTCGATGGGCACTGCGAAGCCGAGGCCCTCCGAGCCCACCTGCGACACGGCGATGGCCGTCGTGATGCCGATGACCGTGCCCCGCATGTCGAGGAGGGCGCCGCCGGAGGAGCCGGGGGCGATGGCGGCGTCGGTCTGGATCATGTCGAGCAGGGGCGGCCCGTCCTGGCCGGCGACCTCCCGGCCGAGAGCGCTGACGACGCCGGTCGTGACCGACGAGCCGCCAAGCAGGCCGAGGGGCGAGCCGATGGCCACCGTGGGCTGGCCCACGGCGAGGTCGGTGGCGGATCCGAGCAGCGCCGTGGGCATCGGCTCCGCCTGCGCCACCTTCACCACAGCCACGTCGGTGGTCACGTCGACGCCGACCAGCTCGCCCTCGAGAGCCGTGCCGTCGGCGAGGACGGCCATGATCCGGTCGGCCTGGTCGACCACGTGCGCGTTGGTCAGCACGTGCCCGTCGTCGCGGAACACCACACCGGACCCGCTCCCGTCCACGTCGCCCCGCACCTCGATGCGGACGATCGCAGGACTCGCCTCGGCCGCGATGCGCACGACCGCGCCCCCGGTCGCGCCGCTGCCGACGCGCGTCGCCATGGCCGGGGCCACGGTCTCGCGCACGACGGTCTCGCGCACGACGGTCTCGCGCACCTGCGGCTCCTCCGTCATGATCCCGGTCGCGACGATGGCGCCGACGGTGAGCACCGAGCCGACCAGGCCCGACGCCACCGACGTCGGCCATCCGGTCCCGGCACGCCGGCCGTGCCGGGCGCCCCCTCGGCGGTGGCCGCCCGGCCGGTCGAGCTCCGACGGGTGCCGCCAGATCCGGTCATCCAACGGCAACGGGGTGCTGAAGCCGGAGTCGTCGAACCCGTCGTCGCCGCCCGTGCCTGCAGGCCGATCGGCCGCGTCGTCGGGGTCGGAGGGCTCCACGGCGGTGAGGTTACGACCGACGTGGGGATCCACACCCTCGGGTCCCACCGCGTTCGCTCCGCCCGTAGTCTGGAAGGGTGCGGGCGGCCGGAGGAGAGGGGAGCCCGGGCGAGGACGACTGGATCGCCCTGACCGACGAGCCGCTGCCGGTCGGCGACGTCGCCGCCTGGGTCGTCGTGCCCGGGTGCGGCGCATCGGTCACCTTCAGCGGCACGGTCCGCGATCACGCCGAGGGCCGTCCCGGCGTGACGTCGATCGAGTACGAGGCCTACGCCACCCAGGTCCAGCCCCGCCTCGCCGCCATCGCCGCCGAGGCCCGCACCCGTTGGCCCACGCTCGGTCGCGTCGCGCTGCTCCACCGCACGGGCCCACTCGAGCTGTGCGAGTCGTCCGTCGTCGTCTCGGCGTCGGCCCCGCACCGCAGTGAGGCGTTCGACTGCGCTCGGTTCCTCATCGACACGCTCAAGGCGACCGTGCCCATCTGGAAGAAGGAGGCGTGGGACGGAGGTGAGGACTGGGGCCTCGACGCCAAGGAGCTGCGAGACGTGTCCGACGTGGGGCCGGGGGCGCGGGCGTGACCAGCGTCTTGTTCCTGGTCGCCGCGGTCGTGCTGAGCCTCGTGGGCTGCGCCGTGTTCCTGCTCAGGCACCGCAAGCCGACGTCCCTCGAGTACGGCATCACGTCCTTCGCCCGGGAGATGGCCGCCCTCTCGCCTGAGCGGCGCTCGCCCGTGCCCCGCCGGGGGAGCAGCGCATCCTCTGTTCCGACCTCCGGCGTGCGCCTCCCCGCCGCTCGAACGCACAGGCGGTAGCGCCACGGCCCGGGACCTCGCCATCGACCTCGGCACAGCCAACACGCTCGTCTACGCGCGCGGGCGCGGCATCGTGCTCGACGAGCCGTCCGTCCTCGCCCTCAACGTCCACACCAATGATGTGCTCGCCATGGGTCACGAGGCGTGGCAGATGATCGGCCGGACACCCGGCTACATCCAGGCCGTGCGACCCCTCCGCCAAGGGGCGATCACCGACTTCGACGTGACGCAGCGCATGATCAGGCTGCTGCTCGCACGGGCCGGTGTCAGCCGCTTCAACCGGCCACGCGTGCTCATCTGCGTGCCCTCGGCGATCACCGAGGTCGAGCGACGGGCCGTCACCGAGGCCGCGCGCCGTGCCGGGGCTGCGGACGCGCAGCTCATCGAGCAGCCGGTCGCGGCGGCCGTCGGGGCCGGGCTGCCGATCAACGAGCCCCTGGGCAACATGGTCGTCGACGTCGGTGGCGGCACGAGCGAGACTGCCGTGATCAGCCTCGGCGGCGTGGTGGCGCTGCGGGCCATCCGCGTCGGCAGCTTCGATCTCGACATCGCCATCCAGGCGTGGGTCAAGCGGGAGTACGGGATCGCCATCGGTGAGCGCACGGCCGAGGACATCAAGCTGGCCATCGGTTCGGCCTGCCCCTCGCCGGACGAGGTCAGGGCGGAGGTGCGGGGACGCGACCTCACGAGCGGCCTTCCGAGAACCGTCGTCCTGACCCCCGAGGAGGTCCGCACGGCCACCGAGGAGCAGGTGGGCGCCATCTGCGACTCGGTCGTCTCGTGCCTCGGCCAGGCGCCGCCGGAGCTGGCACAGGACCTCATCCAACAGGGGATCCACCTGGTGGGGGGCGGAGGGATGCTGAAGGGCCTCGACACGAGGCTCCACCAGGAGACGGGCTTGCCGGTCCGCCTCGTCCCGGCCCCGCTCGAGTGCGTGGTGCTCGGTGCGGGCCGGTGCCTCGACTCCTACGACTCCCTCAAGGTGATGTTCATGGGTGCTCGCGCCCGAGCCTGAACCCGCCGTCGGCCGGCGGTGCGCTGCGGCCCGTCAGGCGTCGGGGTCTCGGGCGGGTTGGTCCTCGGCCGCCTCGCGCACCTGCCGGTCTCGCTGAAACCCTCCGTCCGCCGGCAGTGCGCCGTGGCCCGCCGAGGGTCGGAGGCTCAGGCGAGCTGGTCCTCGGCCGCCTGGCGGACCTGCCAGTCCCGGTCCCCGAGTGCGCTGGTGAGGGCGGCGTCGACCTCGGGACCGCCGAAGGGGGCGAGGGCGATGACCGCCCGCCGCCGCACGGTCGCCTTGTCCTGCGTGGCGACGAGGATGGCGGGGAGGCCGGCGGGGTCGCCCACCGCACCGAGGGCGGCCACCGCCGCCTCGCGGCAGAGCGCATCGTCGTGGGTGGTGGCGACCTCGGCGAGGGCGACCACCGCACCTCGCTCCGCCGGCTCCCGCTCACCGCACGCCCATGCCGCCTGCTCGACGATGCTCGGGTCGGCATCGGCCAGCAGCGGGACGAGCGCAACCGCCGGATGCCCGACGGCGAGCGCAAGCGCACGGCGCCGCACGGGCGGCTCGGGGTCGGCGAGGGCGTGGTGCAGGTCGGCCACGCTGAGGGCCCCGAGACGGGCGAGCGCGGCGAGAGCGCTGGCCCGCACGGGCGGGGCGGGATCGGCGAGCAGAGAGCGGGCGGTCGCCTCGTCGCCGCTGTGGCCGGCGACGGCCGCCGCCGTCCGGCGTGCCGTGACTGGGGTCTCGGCCACGTCCCGGTTCCCGCCCACCCCGTAAGTCTGGCGGGAGAGGGAGACGGTTCGTCCTCGGCACCGGGTCTCGCCGACGCGCCCTACGACGACTGCGTCCGCACCCCTCGGCGGCCTCTGGTACCACGCGCGCTGCTGCGACCCACGCGAGCGGGGGCGCGACCAGTCGGTGAAGCGCACGGATGCGCCGACCGCTGCGGTGCCGGGCTCAGCTCCCGATCGCCGCCCGCATGGCGAGCGTGAAGAGCACGGCCACTGCCCCGAGGACCAGTGCGAGCAGGGCTCCGATCACCGCGAGCAGGACGAGCAGCTTCACGCCGCCGAGGACCCTCCTCGAGAGTCGTCGTCGGAACGACGGGCGCGGCGCCCGGGGGGCTGGGCGCCGGGGGCCGACCGGCGCCGGCGCCTCCATCGTGGTGGTGTGTGCCTCGTCGGGCTGGATGTGCACCTCTGTCGGCCGCTCCTCCACCAGCACGGCGGACGTCGGCGCCTCCTCACGCAACGCGATCTGCTGCTCAAGCGTCTCCGGATCGGCCCCGACGGTCCGGCCTGGTGCGGGGAGGACGGGCGACGACGGTCCGTCGACCGGCACCGCCGGCAGCTCGGCGTCTGCGGTTCGTGCGCGGTCGGGCTCGGTGCCTGCTTGCTCGGTGCCTGCCTGCTCGGTGCCTTCCGGCTCCGTCGGGGCGGTCGAGGCGGTCGGGTCACCGAGGCGGTCCGTCGCATCCTGCTCGGCGGGAGGGCGGGAGCTCGAAGCCGTCCCGCCGAGGGCAGGTGGCTCGGCGCCGCCGTGGGAAGCGGGGTCGTCCGTGGCACCCTTGAAGACGTCTTCGAGCGTCACCCGCAGGATGATGATCGATGCGCCCCCGACCACGACGAGGCAGACCAGGAACGTGACCACGGTGACGCCGATCGTACCGCCACCTCCCGTGGCGCCGGGACCCCCGACGCATCCGCTGCGGGGGTGGTACCTGGTCCTCATGGCCGGCTTCGTGCTGCTCGGAGGGATCGCCGCCTCGATCGTCGAGGTGCCGTACTACGCGATCGCCCCAGGGCGTCCGGTGAGCACGACGCCGCTCGTCTCGGTGCTCGACGGTCCCAGCTTCGACCCCGAGGGCGAGATCTTCCTCGCCACCGTCTCCCTCCGGCGCACCACCCTGCTCGGCGCCGTCACCGGGTGGCTCGACCCCGCCGTCGACGTGGTCAAGGAGGAGATCATCCTCCCCCCTGGGACCCCCCCGAGCAGCTTGCGGGCGGCGAACCTGGAGTCGATGGACGGGTCGAAGCAGGCGGCACTCGGCGTGGCCTACGAGGCGCTCGGCTTCGACGCCATCCGGGGCACGGGGGCCATCGTGGACACCGTCGTCGACGGCACGCCGGCGGCCGGTGCGCTCTTGTCCGGAGAGACGATCGTGGGTGTCGGCGACCGTGAGATCGGGCTGAGCTTCGAGGTGGGCGAGGCGCTCGAGGCGCTCGCCCCCGGTGATGTCGTGGTGCTCCGGGTCGAGGGCGCCGACGGTGCGAGGCGGGACGAGCGGATCGTCCTCGGTGCCAACCCGGACCTGCCCGGGCGGCCGTTCCTCGGGGTGCTCCTGCAGACGAGGGACTTCGTCCTCGAGTTCCCCTACGACGTGAGCATCGACTCCGATGAGATCGGCGGGCCGTCGGCCGGCCTCGCCTTCACCCTCGAGGTCCTCGACCGGCTGACCACGGGCGATCTCACCGGTGGCATGGAGGTGGCCGCCACGGGCGAGATCGGTCTCGACGGCCGCGTCGGCTCGATCGGGGGCGCGGCGCAGAAGGGGGTCGCCGTCGAGGACGCCGGGATCCGGCTCTTCCTCGTCCCCCGGGCCAACCTCGAGCAGGCGAGGCGGGAGGCCTCCGACGCGCTCAGGGTGGAGGCCGTCGACACGCTGGAGGACGCGCTGCGGGTGCTCGAGGACGCCGGCGGGGACCCGCTCGTGCCGGTCGAGGACGACCAGGTCTCGGCGTAGCCGCAAAGGTGGAGGCCGCCGGTCGGCGGTGTCCCGGAGGGGGGCAGATCGACGCCCCGAAGGGGCCGCGAGTCGCTGGTGTCCCAGCGGGGCGCCGATCGTCGGTGTCCCACGAGGGCGCCGTCCCCGTCCGATGCGCCGAGGGCCCCGCCCCCGGTCCTAACCTCAGCCGATGCCCGAGTTGCGTGTGATCGGCGCCGACGAGGTCGCGCGCAAGGAGTTCGCCACCAGCTTCCGTGGCTTCGACCAGCACGAGGTGCGCGCCTTCCTGGGGCGCCTGGGCGCCGAGCTGGCCGCCCTGCAGTCCCGGGAGCGGTCGCTCGAGGAGCGCCTGGCAGTGGCGGAGTCCAGGGCCAGGCCTCGCGAGCTCGGCGAGGCGGAGCTGGAGGGCGCGCTCGGGCACGAGATGGCGAAGGTCCTGCAGGCGGCGCGCGAGGCGGCCACGGAGATCCGCACCCGGGCGGAGGAGCAGGTGGCCCGCCTGCTCCGTGAGGCGAGCGACGAGAGCAGCCGCCTGCGCGCGGAGGCGGCTACCATCCTCTCCGACGGCAGCGCCGAGGCCGATCGGGCTGCTGCGGCCCTCCGCGAGGAGGCAGGGCGAGACGCGGAGGCCACGCGAGCCGCAGCCGCGGCATCCGTCGTGGGAGAGCTCGAGGCGGCCAAGGAGCGCGGCCGGCAGATGGTGGGGGAGGCCCAGGCGGTCCGGGAGCGGATCCTGCGTGACCTCGGCCGCCGACGCCGTCTCGGTCAGCAGCACCTCGAGCAGCTCCGGGCCGGCCGGGACCGCATGCTGGAGGCGTGCCGGAGTGTGCAGGGGGCGCTCGACCACGCGATGGCCGAGCTCGTGGTGTCCGAGCCCGAGGCCAGGGCCGCCGCCGAGACGGCTGGGCTGCGGGCGGCCGGTGAGACCGAGCTGACGCTGGATGAGCTCGAGGCCGAGGTGGTGGCGGCTGTCGATGCCGGCCTCATCGTGCTGCCCCCCGGCCTGCCCGCTGGAGACGTCGGCGACGGGTCGCAGAGCGACCCGGCTCCGGCTCCGGCTCCGGCTCCGGCTCCGGCTTCGACTCCTGCGTCGGTCGAGGTCGACCTGCGTGCCGGGGGCTCGGCTGGCTCGGAGGCCGAGCGGGGTGCTGCGCCCACCCCCGACCTCGACCTCGGTGCAGTCCCTTCGACACCGGGCGCCGGGCAGGGCGGGGACCGTCGGGCGAGGCCCTCGCAGCTGGCGACGGCGGGCGGCGCGACGGAGCCCGATGCGCGTGTCCCTGGCCTGCGCCGCCGCAAGCGCAAGGCGGGGACGGCGACGGTTCGGGTGGCCGACCCCGGTCACCAGTCCGAGGGCGTGCGCCTGCTCCCCCCCGACGCAACACCTGTCGAGGCGCCCCAGCCGGCTGCCGGAGCGGCGGCGGGCGCCCCCGACGCCCGCACCCCTCCCGACGCAGGGGTGGCGGAGCGGCAGGGTGACGGCGCTGCGGCCGACCCCCTGACCGACGCCGCCTCGCCAGCGCCCGAGGGGGTCAGAGCAGCCCCGTCGACGGAAGGGGAGGACGAGGTCGTGCCGAAGGCCGACGACCTCTTCGCCCGCCTTCGGGCGGACCGTGCCGCCAAGGTCGGTCGCGCCAACGAGGTGCTCGCCGACCAGCGTGAGGACGGGTCGAGCGGCGAGGGGGCAACCGCTGGGGGCGATGCCCCCGAGGTCACGCCAGACGTGGCGCCCGATGACGGGGCGGGGGCCCTGGCTGCGGCGTTCGACAGGCGTGACGGCGAGGTCGAGCCCCACGAGCGGACCCTGACGCGTGCGCTGAAGCGGGCGCTTGCCGACGAGCAGAACGAGCTGCTCGACCAGCTCCGCCGGGCCAAGGGGGTCCCCGGTGTCGACCTCCTCCTGCCGGAGGCCGAGGAGCACGGCCGGCGCTACGCGCGGGTGGCCGTCGCAGCGCTGGCGGCTGCGGCTGCGTCGGGCGGTGTCGCGCTACCCGGTGCCGAGGTGGAGGCCTTGGCCGGCGCCGTCGGACATGATCTCGTCGCTGGGCTGCGCCCCCGCTTGGCCCGGGCGATCGAGGACGGTGCCGGTGACGAAGGCGCTGCCACCGAGGTCGTCTCCGCCGCATACCGGGAGTGGAAGACGTCCCGGATCGAACCGCTCGCTCGGCACCACGTCCTGTCGGCGTGGGCCGCAGGCTCCTATGCGTCCACCTCCGAGACCGAGCTCCGGTGGGTCGTCGACCCGGAGGTCGGGTGCAGCCCCGATTGCGCTGACAACGCGCTGGCCGGGCCGACGACGAAGGGTGAGGCCTTCCCGACGGGTCAGCCGCACCCACCGGCTCACCCCGGCTGCCGCTGCCTGGCGGTCCCAGCCAGCCGGTAGGTTCCCCGCCATGCGAGCCACGCCAGACCTGCCCCGCCGGCGGCCCTCCCTGGGTTCGCGCGGGAGGGTCGGCCTGGTCGTCCTGGCGGTGGCGCTCTTCGTGCTGCTGACGTCGCTGCGGGGGATCGCCGGCTTCTACACCGACTTCCTCTGGTTCGACTCGCTCGACTACGCCAGCGTCTTCACCGGCGTGCTCGGCGCCCGCGTCGCCCTCGGCGCCATCTTCACCGGGATCTTCTTCGTCCTCCTCTACGTCAACCTCCTGATCGCCGATCGGGTGGCGCCGCCGCTGCGACCGTCGGGCCCCGAGGAGGAGGTCATCGAGCGCTACCGCGAGCTCGTGGGCGGCCGCACCTCGCTCGTGCGGCTCCTGATCAGCCTGCTGTTCGCAGTGATCGCCGGCGCAGGTGTGGCCGGCCAGTGGAACAGCTGGATCCTGTTCACCAACGCACAGGACTTCGGCGTCGCCGACCCGCAGTTCGGCGAGGACATCGGGTTCTACGTCTTCCGGTTGCCGTTCCTGACCTTCGTGGTCGACTGGGCCTTCGCCAGCGTCATCATCATCGCCATCGTCACGGCGGTGGCCCACTACCTCAACGGCGGCATCCGCGTGCAGGCGCCGACCCAGCGGGTGGGCCGGCAGGTCAAGGGCCACCTGTCGGTGCTGCTCGGCCTCCTCGCCCTGATCCGGGCGGTCGGCTACTACCTCGCCCGCTACGAGCTGAACTTCTCCAACCGCGGCGCCGTGCAGGGCGCCACCTTCACCGACGTCAACGCCCAGCTGCCGGCGCTCAACCTCCTCATCCTCATCTCGCTCGCTGCGTTCGTCCTGTTCCTCGTGAACATCCGTCGCCAGGGCTGGGTCTTGCCTGCGCTCGGTGTCGGCCTGTGGGCCATCGTGGCCGTCGTCGTGGGCGGCATCGTCCCCGCCTTCATCCAGACGTTCCGCGTCGTGCCCGACCAGCTCTCCCGGGAGCGGCCGTTCATCCAGCGCAACATCGACGCCACCCGTGCTGCGTTCAGCCTCGACGAGGTCGAGTCGAGCGGGTTCTCGAACACCGGCGACATCGACAGCGCCACGCTCGAGGACAACGCCGACATCGTCCGCAACATCCGCCTGTGGGACCCCGACGTGCTGCTCGACACGTACCGCCAGATCCAGGGCGTGCGCAGCTTCTACGAGATCCGCGACGTCGACGTCGACCGCTACGAGATCGAGGGCGAGACCACTCAGGTGATGGTCTCCACCCGCGAGCTCGACACCGGGGGTGTGCCCCAGACCTCGTGGGAGGCGCGCACGCTCGCCTACACCCACGGGTACGGGGTGGCGCTGTCCCCGGCGAACTCCAAGCTCGCCAACGGGCGTCCTGCGCTGCTGCTGGCGGACATCCCCGTCCGGGAGAACGCCGACATCGCCCTCGACGAGCCCGCCATCTACATCGGGGAGGGCCTCGACGGCTACGTCGTCACCGGCACCGAACGGCGCGAGATCGACTTCCAAGACGTGGAGGGCCAGACCCAGTTCCGTGCCTACGAGGGCGAGGACGGCGTCGACATCGGGACCTACCTGCGTCGGGCCGCCTTCGCCCTTCGCTTCGGCGACATCAACCCGCTGATCTCCGCCAACCTGCGCAGTGACTCGAAGATCCTCTACCAGCGCGACGTCGAGGAGCGGGTCCACTCGCTGGCTCCGTTCCTGCGCTTCGACAGCGACCCCTACGCAATCGTCCTCGATGGGCGGATCAGCTACGTCCTCGATGCCTACACGACGTCGAGCCGCTACCCCTACGCCCAGTCGGCCAACACGAACGACCTGCCCAACGGGAGCGACCTGCGGGGCAGCTTCAACTACGTCCGCAACTCGGTCAAGGCCGTGGTGGACGCGTACGACGGCACGGTCACCTTCTACGTGATCGACGACGAGGATCCGATCGTGGCCGCCTACCGCCAGGCGTTCCCCGACCTGTTCACCGATGGCGACCAGATCAGCGATGAGCTCGCCGCCCACTTCCGCTACCCCGAGGACCTCTTCCGGGTGCAGACCAACATGTGGGGCGCGTACCACGTGAGCGACCCGGACGACTTCCTCAACGAGAACGACTCGTGGGACGTGGCGCAGGCGCCAGGGAACGAGGTCGCACCGGCCAGCCAGGCTCTCGATCCCACCACCGGGCTGCCGGTGGGGCCGGCCAGGGCCCAGCGCTTCGAGCCGTACTACCAGCTGCTGCGACTCCCCGGTGCCGAGACGCAGCAGTTCGTGATGCTGCGGCCGTTTGTCCCCAGCTCGGAGGACGACAGTCGCCGTGAGCTCACCGCCTTCATGACCGCCAGCAGCGACCCGGGGAGCTACGGCGACCTGCGGACCTTCGTCCTGCCCCGCAGCAACCTCCCCGACGGGCCGGCGCTCGTGGGGGGCACCATCTCGTCCGACCCCGACGTGGCGTCGCTCCAGACGCTCTTGGGTCAGGAGGGGTCCGACCTCAGCTTCGGGAACCTGCTCCTGATCCCCATCGACGAGTCGATCCTCTACGTGCGCCCGCTGTACGTCGAGTCGACCTCGAGCCGCACACCGGAGCTCGAGCGGGTCATCGTCGTCTACGAGGGCGAGGTGGCGGTCGCGCCGACGCTGCGCGAATCGCTGGTCGCCCTCTTCGGCGACGCGCCGGTGACGCTCGAGGACAACGCCCCCGTGGAAGGCGAGGACCCGAAGGACCCGGAGCCCGGGGAGGAGGTCGACCCACCGCCGGACGACCCGTTGGTCGATCCCGGTGACGACGTGCCCGGGCTGCTCGCGGCGGCCGCCACGGCGTTCGACGAGGCACAGGCAGCTCTCGACGAGGGTGATCTCGGGCTGTACCAGGAGAAGGTGGCCGAGGCCGAGGTGTTCGTCGGCCGGGCCCAGGCACTCACCGGGTCGACGACGTCGACCACCACCGAGGACGCCACCGCCTAATGGCGGAGGCGGCGGGTCCCTCAGGCCCCTCAGGCCCGGCGGAGGACGGTGCGCTGCGGCGAGGGGACGCGCACAGCGAGGGTCGCCACCGTCTCGTGCAGCGCCGCAACCTGGACCTCGACCGCAGCCAGGTCGTCGCCCGTCGTGGCGGTGAGGCGGTCGACGGAGGCATGGACCTCAGCCCCGAGACGAGCGAGCTCCGTCGCCACGCGGGCGGTGTGCAGACGCAAGTCGAGCAGGTCCTCTTGCGTGGGCACCGTCAACGACAGCTCCCCCACCCGGTGGGCGAGGTCGTCGAGCAGGTCGGGTGCCAACGCGAGATCGACGCCGTCCTCGACGTCGTCCACACGCTGCTCCAGCCGAGCGAGTCGAGCCTCGACCGCGGCCCGGCGACCCCTGAGGCGCATGCATCCAACCTACGGTCCTGCCCGAGGGCGGTGGTGGACCCCGGGTTGGTGCTCCCCGGCGCCACTGATATGGTCATCGTCACGCCGCGGGGTGGAGCAGTCTGGTAGCTCGTCGGGCTCATAACCCGAAGGTCGCGGGTTCAAATCCCGCCCCCGCCACCACCTAGAAGCCCAGGTCAGAGGCCCTTTCGGAGAGATTCGAGAGGGCCTCTCTGGTGCTCGAAGTCGGCCGTGTCTAACGGATTGTCTAACGAGTGACGGACGCCGCGCTGTGGGCGATCGGCTAGGACAGCGTCGCCGTTACGGAGCGTGGTCGCAGCGCGCGTGACTGGGGACTGCTCACCGTCAAGGCGGATCCGGGCGTGCTCGGTACGTCGCCTTCGGCCAACCTCTGATTCGGCTCGTCTCCCGCCGCCCGCTCTCTGCGGCTCCCATCGGAGCTGCCCGCTCGCGTTCACGGCGCTGCCCGCGCACGCCTATCTCGTCACGCGGATGGCGGCCAACACCCAGTTACCGGGTGTCACCAAGCGGGGGACCAACGACCAGTCGACATTGAAGTCGCACGTGAGACGGTGCATCCGGCCCGTTGGCCCGTTCGACGACGACTTCAACGCTGCGTCCCGCCGCGAGGTAGCCATGAACCTCGTCGACGAAGTAGTCGGGCAGCCAGCCGAGCTGCGTTCCCCGGGACGCGAGCTGGATTGCGCGGGGGTTGTGGGGATTCGTCGGTTCCGGCACCAACTCCAGGCTGGCGGCGGGCGTCAGCCGTGCGACCACGCGGCTTGCGGCGCCGTCGGTGAGGTCGTCGGCGTATCGGAACCCAGAGACCAGGAACGTCCGCTCTAGGGTCCCGTCGCTTGCCTCGTACGGCTCAGGCACGACCTGAATCGTGTCGTGCTGCGAATCGGGAGCAAGCGCTAGGAGTTCGGCTGGCGTGGCGTGTTTGTCGGTGAGTCCGATCGCCTCCAACACCGCCTCGTAGTTCGGGTCGGCGGCGCTGATCAAACGGACAGCGAAGTACGGGAACAGCTCCGCAGATCGATACAGCTCGTCGAGCTTCGGGAACGCAGGGAACGGAGCGAAACGCTCTTGCCGGCGAGCCTCGTCGGTGTAGCTGAACTCGAAGCCAGACCCGGTGTACTCCAGCCAACCGACATGGACGAGCGCTCTGCTCTCGGCGTCCTGCCAGATCACCCGGAAGGAACGCCTTTCCTCCTCCAAGCGATCATTGCCGCTCCCGACCGCGAGTTCGAAGGAGCTGTCGCCGCACTCAATGGTCACGCGGAGGTGCCCACCAAGTGCCAAGGCGTACTCGCCCAGCGTGGAGACGAGTACGTCATCCTGCCGCTCAAGCCTTGATACGCCTGACTGCGTCGTGCGCATCAAGTTCGCGACTTCGGCCTGCGAGCGACCGATCCGCTTCCGAATCTCAGCGAGCCGAAGCGGTTCCTCTCCCCCGGGCGACGCGGTCACTGCACCCCTCCGGAAGCACATCGAGGTAATAGTACGACCACGTGCTACCCTAGCGGTGGACCCGCAGGAGGCTTGCGTGGAAGAAGTCGGAATCGTTCGGAACGAACTTGCTGGCGAGCGACACTCGTCGGCCTGGGACAACCTCCTCGGCCTCGAGGCCCAGAAGGACCAGCTGACTGCCTGGGGCGCCCTGACCTTGCACGCGGCCCACCTGGACCGCACGGCAACCGCAGTGAATCGGCTAGCTGTCGTGGAGGGACCGCCTGGCACGGGCAAGACGACGCTCGCCCGGAATCTCGCCTCGCCACTCGGAAAGGTATGTACCGCTGACGTGCGGGTGATCGAGTTCGCCGCGCACGAGGCGATGAGCGGCGAGCATGGTCGCACGCAACGCGACGTCCACCGAGTCCTGACCGAGGTGATCCCGGAGCTCGCCGGCGACGACTTCACCGTGCTGGTCGTCGACGAGGTCGAGTCGCTCGCCATCCACCGTGGGAGCGTGAGCCTCCAGGCGAACCCAGTCGACGTTCATCGGACTACCGACGCAGTGCTCACGGCGCTCGACCTGCTCGCTGACCTCTGTCCCAACGTCGTCACTGTCGTGACGACGAACTTCCCGGACCTCGTCGACGCAGCGCTGCGATCTCGGGCTGATGTCACGATCACGGTTCCGCTACCGGCGCCAGAAGCGATCATCGAGATCCTGCAGTCGACATTGCGTGCATGGGCGGAGCAGTACCCAGGCCTCAAGGCGGTTGTCGACGACCGCTCGATCCGCACTGTCGCCAAGGAGCTGTCGAGCTCGGGCACGGATGCCCGGCAGACCCGCAAGTTCGTCCTCGACGTCCTCAGCAGCAACCTGTCGACCGCAGCCGATCCCGGGTCCCTGACCGCCGGTGCACTCCTGGCCGCAGCGCGGGCACGCAGAGGCGCAAATTGAACGCCACACGGACGATTCCGGGTCGACCGATCCGGAGCGGCACCGACGTTGCCGACGCAATCGTCGACCTGATCGCATCCACGGTCGACGGCAGTCCCCACATCGCCACGGCTGCGCTGCGCAGCGAGCTTGCCGCGGCGGTCCCGGCGCTCGCTCTTCTCGCTTCCGGCGGCCACCTCGTCGAAGGGGCGTTGGTGCTCACGGCTGCGGACCTGCGCCTCGTCATCAACGTGCCCATCGGCGAAGCCGCGCTCGCCGCGATCGAGAACATCGCAGCGCCGCAAGGTGCAGCGACCGCGACCGACTGGACGCTGCACCTCCCGACACCGGGGAGCATGGCTGCACTCGCCGAGTCCGCGGCATCGGCGTGTACCCACGTGTCGATCGATCCAGCACCGACCGCCACGGCTCGGTCCGAGGTGACCGCCGCCGGCATCGATCTGACCCGACTGCTCGACAGGAGCGACCGCTGATGGGAACTGCGACCCATACCAACACGACGACGCGGACCTTCACCCACACGGCCACCCACCTCGGTGGAATCATCACGTCGGCGCTCGCCGAAACGTTGCTCGCCATCGGCGTGTCGGTCGATCGAATCGCTCGGGTCTACAGCTACGAACAGGCCATCAGCGCGTGGATCGCAGAGAGCTCTCTCGCCTGCGTACGAGTGACGCTGACCCGGCCCGGCGGCTCGGAGTCCGCTGGCTACAGCTTCGACATCGACTACACGGCCTGGGACCCCAGTCAGGAACTACGCGACCAACTGGCCCGACTGCGCCGCCAACTGGCGAAGGAATCACGGGTGGCGAACGGCACCACCTTCGAGGTCATCGCCGTACCCCGCCCAGGCTACCGCTTGTCGTCCCACCCTGGCTTCTCGGACCGCACCACGGCTCTTCCGAGCTTCGAGGGCGGCTACCGACATGGCACCGCGGGGAGCGGGCCCGGGGCATCCGCCGTGCTTCGGTCCTACCGCATCAGCTGAAGGAGACCCATTGTGAACTACGTCGACGAGGCCTTCGAGAAGATGCGTGAAGCCGGGGAGATCACCACAACCGAGCAGACCCTGGCGCAGAACCGGCATCGTCGGATCCGCGAGAAACTCGAGGCCGCCTGGGACGTCGACCGCACGTTCCTGACCGGCAGCTACGACCGCCACACGAAGATCAAGCCGCTCGAGGACGTCGACATCTTCGCCGTGGTCAAGTCAGACGGCGCCCAGGGCCACTTCCGCGACGAACCACCCGACAGAATCGTCACCGCTCTCGTCACCGAACTCGACGGCAAGTTCGAGCACGTCGAACCCAGCGGCATGGCCGTTCGCATCTCGATGTCCGACGACGACGGACAGGCCAGCTTCGAACTCGTGCCCGCCTACGCTCACGCCGCCAGCGGATTCGAAGCGCCAGACCCGGACCGCGGGCAGTGGATTCGCACAGACCCCAACGTCCACGCGGACCTGACCTCGGCCAAGAACACCGCCTGCTCAGAGAAGTGGGTCCCCTTCGTCAAGATGGTCAAGGGCTGGAACCGCCAGGCCGGCAAGCCAGTTCCCCAGTCCTTCCTGATCGAGGTGATGGCCCTCCGCCTGGTCACACCGCCCTTCGGCCGCTACCAGGACGAGATCGCATCATTCCTCGGCAACCTGATCGATCGTGCCGACGGCCCGTGGCCCGACCCCGCCGAACTCGGCCCCGACGTCGACGAACTCCTGACCAGCTGGCAGCGCAAAGAGATTTGCAACGCCGCTTCCTCCGCGCTAACCCTCGCTGAGGAAGCGGTCTACCTAGAGGACAACGGCCAGGAGCGCAAGGCCGTCGAGAAGTGGCGAGAGATCTTCGGCCAGCGGATGCCGCTTCCTTGACCGACCCGCTTGTCAGCGCCGAGTTCTTCCGGGCGTACTCGCACTCCTACGCCACCGAGGCGAACAGGCGTCGTATAGCGTTTGGCGTTGATCTCGCATTCGCGGTCGCAGCGCTCGTGCTCACGGTGCTCACCGGCGCGGAGTGGTCTCCTGACACGGTCGAGTTGCTCACAACATGGCTCCCGTTGGCGGCTCTGCTCTGGCTCGTCCTCCGAGAGATCGGCATCCTCTCCGTCGATCAGCGACACCGACGAAACGCCGTCAACATCCAGGAACAACTGGACCTCTACAACTGGAGAGGCAACGACTGGCCCGAGCACTGGAACCGACTGCTCGCCGGCGAACCCGTGCCCGCTCGAACGATCAAGCAGTTCGCATCTGCAAACCCAGACGCCGAGCTGCCAGCGGACTACTGGATCGACACGACGGGCGTGCCCGACACCGACGCAGCGCTTTTCCGACTCGAGCAGACGGCCGCCTGGGGCGCCGAGGGCCACCGCCGGTACGCGCTCCTGAACCGGTTTCCGGCGCTTCTCGGACTCGTCCTTGTGGTCGTTGCGGCGCTGATCCTTGACGCCAGCGCGCGCGCAACAGCGGCGGCAGTGATCGCGATCGCCCCCTTCCTGGTCGGACGCATCCAGAGCAGCCGCGAGCACGCAGCACTCGCCGCACGTCGCGTGTCGCTGGAACAGCACATCCAGGCCGTGCTCGACCCCGAGCGTCCGAGTACCGATGTGGACGTCCGCACCGCGCAGGACGAGCTGTACCGCCTACGCATGGAGACTCGCCGCATCCCAAGCTGGCTCTACAACCACTACGCCGAGCGTGACCGAGCCTCGATCGACGGCGCCATTGCGGCCAGGATCGAAGCGTTCCGCGCCGCCATGAAGCCCTGACGACAGCAACGAAATTGGCGATCTTGGCGCCGGGGTCTGTCTCGTACCGGAGCGTGGTCGAGGAGCCGCACTCGCCACCCGAGCTGCAATGCACGGCGCAGCGGCTACGACGTTGACCAGCTGTCCCAACGAAGACGCCAGCCCGCAGGGTCGCGATGTGGGCCATCGGAGATTCCGGGCCCAATTGACCTGACCGCTTCCCGGGCCGTCGCAAGTCTGGCCTCTCGGTGGCCTCGTCACACCTTACGAGGAGGTAGTCGCCGTGAACGTAGGTCTTCCCGTCGTATCCGAGCCGCCGTCGGAGTTCTCGGCGCGCGGCGGAGCGGAGCGCTTTTAGCTGGTCCCCAGGGACGCCGAGGACCTCGGCGGAGCCGTGCTCTTCGACGGCTTGTGCGATCAGGGTGGCGAGGAGGCCGATCCGGTCGTCGGGCGTGGGCTCGGGAAACGGGCGGTCGAGGCTGGCGAGGCAGCGACGGCAGGTCGGCGCCAGCGCCGGCTCCTGCCAGGAACGCAGCGGGCCAGCGTCGCCGGCGGCCATTGCGTCCCATTCGATGCCGCACATCGTCCGAGTGCTCCACGCCGGGTCGAGAAGGCGCGCTGACGAGTAGTTGGTGACGGACTCGACGTAGTCGCGGCCGCTGCTATCGAGCCACGCGGACGGGATCGCCGGCCGAGCATCGGGGGAGGCGGTGGCGTCTGGAACGAGGTGAACGGCGCGACCGCCAGCCGTTTCGCCGAGCAGCAGCGGTTGCCCGTCGACGAGGATCGAGTTCAGGTCGGTCGAGCCGTCGGGCATGACAACACGTTACGAGCGGTCGACGGACGGGGCGCCGTTCAAGTGTCCCCGAAGACGACATTGGCGAAGACGTGCGCGGCGTCGGCCTGCATGCCGGGGAGCACGTGCTGGTAGACGCTCATCGTGAACGCCACGTTGGCGTGGCCGAGGCGTTCGCTGACGACCTTGGCCGGCACGCCGGCCTTGAGGAGGATCGTGGCGTGCGTGTGCCTCAAGTCGTGCGGCCGGATGCGAGGCAGGGTCGACGCGGCGACGAGCCGGTCGAAGTGCTGGCTGTACGAGTCGGGGTGGATCGGGATCCCCTCTGGCTTGGCGAACACAAGCGAGTCGTCCTTAGGTCGAAGCCCGAGCGCGACCCGCTGCTCGAGTTGGTCGCGCTCCCACTGCTTGAGCACGGCGATGGTGCGCGGGTCGAGGTCGACCGTGCGGCGCGACATCGGAGTCTTCACGTCGGCGACCACGACCTTGTAGGCGACGTTGAGCACGGCCTGGCGGACCGAGAGCCGCTTGTGCTGCAGGTCGATGTCCTCCCAGCGGATCCCGAGGGTCTCGCCGCGGCGCATCCCGGTGTTCGCTGCCAGGTAGAACGCGGGGTAGAGATCATGGTCGCGGATGCCGTCGAGGAACTCGCGCAGCTGGTCGGCGGTCCACACCTTCCTCTGCGGTTTCGATGCCGACGAGAGCTTGGGCGGGTCGGCGAGGTCGGCGACGTTGCGCTGCACGCTTCCCTTGCGCAGCGCGTCGGCGAGCGCTTTGCGCAGGATGCCGTGGATGTAGCGGACGGTCTTCACCGAGAGCCCTCCGCCGTCGCCGTTCAGCTTCCCCTCGACGAGGAGGCGAGCGTAGAACTCGTCGAGGTCCTCGGGTGAGATGCGCTGCAGGGGGATCGCGCCGATGCCGGGCACGACGTGGTTGGCGATGTTCGCCTGGTACGAGTTAAAGGTTGACTGCCGTAGCTGCGCACGCTTGATCGGGAGCCACCGCTTGGTCAGGTAATCGCCGAGCGTGATGCGGTCGGGGGCCCGGTAGCCGCCGTCATGGTGTCGCTTGACGAGATCGGCGAGCACCTTCTCGGCTTCCCGCCGTGTCTCGCCGGCGGGATACCAGCGATGGCGGCCCTTGCCGGTGGCAGGGTCGGTGCCTTCGTAGATGACGGCGTAGTAGCGGCTGCGCCGCTTGACGATGTGGCCGCGCACAGCGCGTCACCTCCCCGAACGGGTCCACGGCGGTCGACGCCGCAAACTGTGCGCACCCCGAACCCACCCCCGCCCGGGCGGACCGGGTGGGAGTGGGACGGGATGCGCGTGGTTCGGGGGACGGTGCGAGGCCGCGTCCCCGACGGCCGGGATTCGACCGTAGCAAGGAGCCCCGCGACCAACTGTTGCATGGGTGCCGGCGGCCATGGCGTCAGGCGCCTTCCGCCGCGCCATGAAGGATCTCCTCGATGGCGCTCGCGGGGACCACGACGCGCCGGCCGAGCCGGATCGCGGGGATCTCACCCCGCCGGACGAGGTCGTAGGCGAGCCCGCGCGAGATCCCAAGGAGCTGCCCGACGCGCTCGACGGTGATCGTGAGAGGCGCTTGCTCGGTTGGGGTGGTGTCCATGCTCCATGTCCCACGGCTTGCCGTCCACGGCGTTACACCGAATCTGGCGTGTGAGCGCCAGTGCCGTGGCCGACCCTTCGGGTCGGGTGCCGTGGCCCGCCTGCGGCGGGGTGCCGTGTGGTCCGCCGCCCGGCCGGCGTCAAGCCCCTCGCTGCGCTCGGGGCCAAGCCCTTCGGGTTGACCCCGGCCGGGTGATCGGCGGACCGGATGCCCCGTAGGGGCAAGGCCCGGCCAGCCGGTCGGGTCATCGCCCCCGGTGGGGTCGGTCGGCTTGGGGAAGTCGGCCGGCCCCGCCGGCACTGAACGGAGCCCGACCATGTCGACCACGCCCACCACTTCCACCCCATCCGAGCCGACCACCACCGTCGACGAGTTGACACCCCGCACGCTCGCGGTCGTCGCCTACCCCGACCCGGTCGTCGAATCGGCCGCGGGTGCGATCCGAACCGCAAGCGACGACGCGCTGATCTGGTGGACGCCCTCGGTCGGCCCGACCGCCATGTTGATGGCCCACCGCTTCGCCACCTACGCCGCCGACGGTCCGTCGTCGTGGTCGCTGGTCGACCTGGCCCAGACCTTCGGTGCCGGTCCATCGTCCTCGCGGATGACCCACACGCTGGACCGGCTGGAGCGGTTCGGGATCATCGTCCGCTGCGGCGACATCATCGGCATCCGGCTCTGGCTCCCCCCGCTCACGGCCCGCCAGCGCGCCCGGCTGCCCGAGTACCTGGCCTACGTCTACCCCCGCTGATGGACCCCTCGTGGATGCGGGCAGCGGCATGCCGGGGGATGCCCCCGGCACGCTTCTACCCGCTGCCGGGTGCTCTCGCCGACGACGCCCTGGCAGTCTGCGAGCGCTGCCCTGTCCGTGACGAGTGCGGCCGTCACGCCATCGAGACCGGAGAGGAGCAAGGGATCTGGGGCGGTCGGCTCGAGACCGAACGCACCCGCCAGCGCGCTACCCCGTCGATGGACGGCGATGTTCGCCGGTCGGGACCGGCACCCGGCATCAGCGACGTCGAGCTCGTCGAGCTCGTCCGGTCCTGCGACCCCGACACCCCCGCCGCCTCGCAACTGCTCGCCCGGCTCCGCGTCAGCGTCCCGACCGCCTACAAGTACCTGCACCGAGCGTTGCGGCTCGGTGCCGTCGAGCGCCGTGGTCGGCACCTCTATCCACGGCCTGACCGGGGCGACTGCCGGGCGGGCGTGTGATCGGGAGCAACTCCGGGACGTCGGTATGGCAGCGCCACCCCCTCGCCGGCGGGCCGGGACTGCCGTGGCCGCCCTGCGGGCGGGTGCCGTGGCCCGACCCTGCGGGTCCGGGTGCCGTGATGGGCCGCCGCGCGGGCCTGTCAAGCCCCTCGCTGCGCTCGGGGCCGAGCCTCCCTGCGGTCGGTTGACAGCGCCCGCTGACGCGGTGGCCCGAGGAACGCCCCGTAGGGGCGAAGCCCCACCGACCGCACGGGAGGACCCGAACCATGAAGGCCAACGACCTGTTCGCCAGGATCACCGACCAACTCGTCGCCGACATCGAAGCCGGCGCCGGCACCTGGCGCATGCCCTGGCACAACCTCGCCGACGCCGGCACCCCGACCAGCGTCGACGGACGTCCCTACCGGGGCATGAACGCCCTGTGGCTGCCGATGGTGTCGGCCGCCAACGGCTGGACCTCCGGCGTGTGGGCCACCTACCGCGGCTGGCAACGACACGGCGCCCAGGTCGGCCGCGGCGAGCGCGGCACCCACGTCATCCTGTGGAAGCCCACCAACCAGACGGACACCACCGCCGACAACGACGCCACCGACGAGCCCGGCCAGCCCCGCCGCCGGCTGCTCGCCCGGGCCTACTGCGTGTTCGCCGCCGAGCAGGCGGACGGCGCCGAGCCCATCCTCGAGCGCCGCGCCGGCGAGCTTGCCCACCGGGACACACCCGAGCGCATCGACGCGGCCGACGCGTTCTTCGCCGCCGTTGGGGCCTGCGTCGTCACCGGCGGCAATCGCGCGTGCTACGAGCCCGGCACCGACACCATCCGGCTCCCCGACCTCGCCCAGTTCGACCACGCCGCCCACTACTACGCGACCAGCGCCCACGAACACGTTCACTGGACTGGCCACCCCGACCGCCTCGCCCGCGACCTGACCGGCCGGTTCGGCAGCGACGCCTACGCGGCCGACGAGCTCGTCGCCGAGCTCGGCGCCGCCATGTGGTGCGCACAGTTCGGCGTCAGCGCGGTGACTCGCCCCGATCACGCCGCCTACCTCGCCGGGTGGCTCCGCGTGCTGCGGACCGACGCCCGAGCCCTGGTCACCGTGTCGAGCCGGGCACAAGCCGCCGTCGACAACCTCACCGCCCGCGCCGGGATCACCGCCCCCGACCAGGAGGGCGACACCGCCGAAGACAGCGAGGCCGCGTGATGCAGCGCCCCTACCGCCGTTGCGACGAGATCGCCGGCTACAGCTACCGGGCCGGAATCCTCTGCCCCGCCTGCACGATCGAGGCTCTGATCGGCGCCGGGGACGCCGCCCCCGCCGCGCGTGACATGCCCGCCGAAGCCGTCCTCGACCAGTGCGCCGGAGCGCTCGCCGTCGACCGAGACGACGAGACGACCTTCGACAGCGACGAGTTCCCCAGGGTCGTCCACCTCGACCAGGTCGCCGCCGGCGACCGATGCGGAGCCTGCCGCCAAGACCTCTGACCCGGCGCCCGCCGCCGGTCCCGGGACGCGCCGGGCGCCGGGTCGCCGGGTCGCCGGGGTGTGCCGTGACCGCCCTGCGGGCGGGTGCCGTCGCCGGCGCCGGAACTGTAGAAACCGAACGTCGTAGCGTCGCTGCCATCCCGTCACCGAACGGAGGATCCCGCTGATGCGCCGACGACCGACACCCACCACCACCCCCGACCCGCCTCCCACGGCTGGCGTGGTCGACCCGGCGACCTCCGCCTCGAGCTACGACTGGGCCCGCTTCGGCCGCCACCGCTTCCGTACCCCGGGGGCGGTGGTGGTCGACAGCCCGCTCCCGGCGGCCGGGGCGGGGTGGATGGCCACGGTGTGGCCCGACGCAGCTGTTGCAGGCGGCTGGGCCCGGATGCTCTGGCAGCCCGACCCCGCCTACGGGCGGGGGTGGCTGATCCCGGAGCGCCTCGCGCTCGGCGACGTGGTCGAGTTCGGCGCCTACCGCCCCGGCGGCGACGCCCGCTGGTACGGCATCCTCGACTCCTACGAGGTCGCCGCCTGGCTGACCGTGCAGGGTCCCTACCCGGACCCGGGCGGCGCGCTCGCCGAGGCCGACCGGCTGCTGGCCGGCGAACGGTACCTCCCCCCGCTCGACACCGACCCGCGGCGTGAACCGACGCGACCGTGTGCGAGGCGCCCTCGACGGCGAGCGCACCACCGGTAGACGACCGCCGAACCATCCCTGCGTCGCAGCGGACCACTCGCGCAGTCGGGAGTCAGCCGGGACCGGACCAGATTTTGTTCACAGATAATCACCAAGAGGTGTGCACCGGAGGTTCCCTCGTCCCGGGACGGAGTCCGGGAGCAGCTCCGGGACCGTGGTTCGGTCTGCTGGCCGGGTGCTCAGCGTCGCCAAGCTCCGGGTCGGCCAGGAGGCCTACCAGCTGTCGGGGGTGGCGCAGTCGCTGGACGACTACTACACCGGCGCCGGGGAGGCCGCCGGCCGGTGGGTCGGCGCCGGAGCCGAACGCCTCGGCCTCGCCGGTGATGTCAGCCCCGATGACCTGCGGGCGGTGCTGGCCGGGATTGCGCCAGGGTCGGGCGGGTTGTCGCCGAACGGGGAGACGATCCGGCCGCACCCCCGGCGGGTGCCGGGCTTCGACCTGACGTTCAAGGCCCCGAAGTCGGTGAGCGTCCTCTACGCCGTGTCCGACGACCCGAGGGTGCAGGGCGCCATCATCGATGCCGGCGAGGCTGCGTTGGGTGACGCGCTCGGGTGGCTGGAACGCGAAGCCGTCCACATCCGGCGGGGGACGAGCAACGAGGCGTTCCTCAACGATCTCGCCGCCCGCGACCCTGACGCGGCGGCCGCGGCGCGGATCAGGACCCTGCCCGGTCGGGGTGTGGTGGCGGCGACGTTCCGGCATCGCACGTCGCGTGCGGGTGACCCGTTGCTGCACTGGCACACGCTGGTCGCCAACCTGGTCGAGGGCCCCGACGGGCGGTGGTCGGCGTTCGTGCACCCGGACCTCTACCGTGCCGTCCGGGCGGCGGGCGAGGTGTTCCAGACGGTCCTGCGGGCCGAGCTGACCGACCGGCTCGGCATCGAGTGGCGGCCCGGGCGCCACGTCCCCGAGGTCGCCGGTGTCCCCCAGGGCGTGTGCGAAGTGTTCTCGAAGCGGTCGGTGGAGATCGAGGACTGGCTCGAGGCGACCGGCACACCGGGCGACGCCGCCGGCCGCCAACAGGCGGTGTTGGCCACCCGCCGGGGCAAGCCCGAGGTCGAGCACGAACGGTTCGACACCGTGTGGGAGGCCGAAGCCCTGGCAGCGGGATGGGGGCCCGACGCCGCCGAAGCCCTCGTCGCCGAAGCCGGTGGTGGCCGGGTGCCGGGTGTCGATGAGGTGTGGCGGCTCCCCGTGCGGGTCGACGACGGTGCCGGCGGGTCGATGGTGGTCGACCGGGTCGTGGACCCCGAGGTGTGGGTGGCACACCTGTGCCGGGAGCTGACCGAGAGCGACGCCACGTTCACCCGGCCCCAGCTGGTGCAGGCGGTCGCCGCCCGCATCGGTGACGGGGCAGCGATGGCCACCCTGGAACGGGTGGTCGCCCGGATCCTGGCCTCATCGGAGGTGGTACCGGTCGGTGACGACGGTGACCGGTGGACCTCGGCGGAGCTGCTGGCAGTCGAGCGACGCTTCCTCGACACCACCGACAACGCCCGCTCCGCAACGGTCCCAATC